>Ga0302326_10001444_pt1 | contig 60577 bp, 62 predicted proteins | sample Palsa_T0_3_FD_202264 | JGI IMG/M metagenome (GOLD analysis project Ga0302326, IMG submission 202264) | Peat permafrost microbial communities from Stordalen Mire near Abisko, Sweden - Palsa_T0_3 | ecosystem: Environmental > Terrestrial > Soil > Palsa > Peat permafrost | place: Sweden: Abisko...
TCCCGCCACAAATTGGTCCATGGGATTCGCTCAGTCCCAGACGACAAACAGGCCAATTTGCAGCAACTTCAAGGGTGAGCGACGGGATTCGAACCCGCGACCGCCGGGACCACAACCCGGAGCTCTACCAGCTGAGCTACGCCCACCAGGCCGGGGAGGCAGTGTAGATGGTTGCTCAGGCCCTCAACGCTCGCGCTCGCCGCCGCGCGAGGGCGCCGCGCTCATGCGGATTTCCCAGCCACGCTGCTCGCGGCTGCGGCTGCGCGCACGAACACGGCGTCGGCTGCCTCACTGGACCACTCCTCGACCGCGCCAAGCACCCGTTCGACCTCCTCAGCGGTCAATGGCAGGGCGTCCGCTGCGCCGCCGCGACAGAGCTCGACGGAGCCTTGCCGCAACAGCTCGCTGACCGCACGCTCGGCCAGAACCAGCCCCTCGCCGGCTGAACCCCTCGACGTCGCCGACCCCGCCAGGCGCCAGACCGTGCGCAGGCTCACCGGCTCGGCTGCGCAGCCCAAGCGGATCTCGCGCACGAGAACCGGCGACGGCGTCGATGGCGGTCCCGGCACGCTGAGCGTTGCTCGCCCGGCATCGAGCACCTTTTCCGTGACGTCTTCGCTGACACGACTCGCGTTCGACCAGCCCTTGCCGAGGCCGAGCTGGCCGAGGGGCAGGTGTGGACCCTCGAGGATGCTGATGTTCGAGCGGTTCGGAATCCACTCCTGTTCGCCGAACGCAAAGATCTCACCGCGCACCCACGGCCCGATGAGCTCTCTCTGGAGCCGTTCGGCGTCGACGTTGTAGACGTGGGTGTCGTGCGGAAACTGGCGTAGCTCGACGTGGTACAGGACGCGGCCGTCCTTGACGCGACGGTCCTTCATGCCACGAGGCGCGCAGCGTCCGCGGGCGCGCCGCCCCGCCCATGCGGCGCTGCGAAGTCGAGCTCGGGGCCGAGCGGGACGATCCGCGTCGGGTTGATTGAGACCTGCGTCATGTAGTAATGGCGTTTGATCTCATCGATGGCCACCGTGCCGGCCACGCCAGGATGCTGGTACAGCTCGCGCGTGTAGTCCCACAGGTTCGAAAAGTCGACGAGCCGGCGCACGTTGCACTTGAAGTGGCCGAAGTACACGGCATCGAAGCGCACCAGCGTCGGAAACAGCCGCCAGTCCGCTTCGGTCAGTGTTTCGCCGAGCAGGTAGCGACGCTCGCCGAGCAGCGCGTCGAGCCAGTCGAGCGTTTCGAATAAGGCGACAACGGCGTGTTCGTAGGCGCCCTGCGTTCGCGCGAAGCCGCTGCGGTAGACGCCGTTGTTGACCGTCTCATAGATGCGCTCGTTGAGCGCGTCGATCGCCTCACGCAACGGCTGCGGGTAGAGGTCCAGTGCGTTGCCGAGCGGGCTCGCGTTGAACATGCGGATGATCTCGCTCGACTCGTTGTTGACGATGCGGCTGGTCAGGCGATCCCAGAGCACGGGGGCGGTCACGCGTCCGCGGTACTCCGGGTCGGTCCGGATGTAGGCCTCGGAGAGGAATCGCATCCCCTCGATATCGTCGCTGTAGAGCCCGCCGGTGAAGGCCCAGCCGCGGTCGTCGCGGATCGGATCGACGTGCGAGATGCCGACGCCACCAGTGAGCTCCTTCAGCTGGCGCACGATCATTGTGCGGTGACACCAGGGACAGGCCGAAGCGACGTAGAGGTGGTAGCGACCGGGTTCGGCGATCTCCACCACTTCGCGAAACGCTGACGGCACTCGCGCAAACTCGCCTGCGGGCGACGCTTCCGTCGCAGCCGCCGAGCCGTTCACGCGGGCGGCGCAGGTTGGATCCAAGCGGCCATCACCACCGATTATGCCGAGTTGTCCACCGCGCCCAAGCCGACGGCCTGGCCGACGCGGCAAAAAAAGGAGCCGGCCCTGCTAGCCGCAGGGCCGGCGCCGGTGGCGGAGCCCCGAATCGGGGCAGGAAAGCCTGTGGTGCACACCGCTTCCGCGGAGCACACCACGAAGCGTAAATCGGTTAGGAGCCGGTAGCAGCGCAGTTTGCGCGGGCGATTCTCGACGAATGCATGACCGCTGGCGCAGTTGACACATCCGCCTGCCGCGTCAAACCTCTGCAACCGCGGAGCCAAAATCGGGTGTGCTGCGGTGGGATGGCTCGAGCTGCACTCATCTTCCCGGGTCAGGGAAGCCATAAGGAGGGCATGGCGGACGATCTCCGCGACACACCGACGATGACCCGCGGACTCGAGTTGCTCGACTACGACCCGTTCGAGCGGATCGCCGAAGGCACGCGCTACCAGCAGCCCGCAGTGTTCCTCTGCTCGATCGCCAGCTGGGAGCTCGCGCGTCCGGAGGGGATCGCCGCGGCCGGACACTCGCTCGGGGAGTATGCGGCACTCGTCGCGGCCGGCGCGCTCGATTTCGAGCCGGCTCTCGAGCTGGTCGACGAACGCGCGAGCGCGATGGCCGCGGCTGCGGCGCTCACGCCAAGCGGGATGACTGTGATGCTCAAGGGCGACCCCGCGGCGGTCGCCGAGCTCGCCGCGAGCCTCGACCTGATCCTCGCCAACGACAACTCGCCCGGCCAGGTCGTCCTCGCCGGCCCGATCGACGCGCTCGAACAGGCCGAGCAGCGAGCCGGACCCGAGACCGGCGCCCGCGCCCAGCGGCTCGAGGTCAGCGGCGCGTTCCATTCACCGCTGATGGCGCCAGCCGCCGAGCGACTGCGCGCAGCGCTGGCCCGCACGACGTTCCACGAGCCACGGATCCCGGTCTACTCGAACGGCACGGTCCTGCCGTTCACCGACCCCCAGCGCGAGCTGGCGGAAAACCTCCTGCGCCCGGTGCGCTGGCGCGAAACGCTGCTCGCCTTCCACGAACTCGGCGTCGAGGAGTACATCGAGCTCGGCCCCGGCCGGATCCTCAGCGGCCTCGTCAAACGAACCGTGCCGGCACGATGAAGGCAGGCATCCTCGGCATCGGCGACGCCTTGCCACAGCGCGTGATCACCAACGCCGACCTCGTCGCCGAGCTCGACACGAGCGACGAATGGATCGTGCGGCGCACCGGCATCCGCGAGCGTCGCTGGCTCGCCGGCGAGGAGAAGCTCGCCGATCTCGCCGCAAGCGCCTGTTCGTCCGCACTCGACGACGCCGCGGTCGCCGCGATCGACGTCGATCAGTTGATCGTCGCGACGATCACGGCCGACCGCCTTACACCGGGACTGGCGCCGGCCGTCGCAGCGCAGCTCGGCGCCCAACACGCCGGCGTCGTCGATCTCAACGCGGCCTGCACCGGCTTTCTATACACCCTCGACCACGCCGCGGCACTGGTCGAGAGCGGCCGTGCCCGCTACGTACTCGTCGTCGCCGCCGAGGCGCTGTCGCGAATCACCGACCACACGGACCGCTCGACGGCGGTCCTGTTCGGCGATGGCGCGGCGGCTGCGGTGGTCGGACCGATCACCGCGGGCATCGGTATCGCCGGCTTTGAGTTCGGCTACGACGCCAGCCTCGCCGAGCTGCTGTTCGCCGAGCGCGAGGAGCGCCTGCTGCGGATGGCCGGCCAGGAGGTCTACCGCCACGCCGTTTCGCGCATGACCGAGGCCACCGTGCGCCTGCTCGAACGCTCTGGCGTGGAGGCCCAGAGCATCGATCTGTTCGTCCCCCACCAGGCCAACGCGCGAATCATCACCGCCGTCGCCGACGCGCTCGGCGTCCCCCACGAGCGCGTCTCGTTCAACGTAGAGTGGACCGCGAACACATCGGCGGCGTCGATCCCGCTTGCGCTCGCCGCCGCGCAGCGCGACGGGCTGCTCAAACCGGGGGCGCTCGTCGGCATGGTGGCGTTCGGCGCGGGATTCGTCTGGGGAGCAGGACTCACCTCGTGGAAAGACCCTGCCGCGCCAAGCCACTGAGGCGGCGCGACACACATCGATGATCACGACAAGGAGCAGGCAATGACGCAGCTAACGGAGGAGCAGGTGTTGGAGGGCGTGCGCCTGGAGCTCGCCGAGCTCAAGGTACCGGGCGCCGCCGAGGCGACGATGGACACGGAGTGGCGTGACCTCGACATCGATTCGCTCGAGCTCGTCGAGCTCGTAACCGCACTCGAAGATCGTTTCTCGGTCAAGATCGCCGATGGCGAGCTACGCTCGATCGAGGGCGTCGGCGATGCCGTCCGCCTGACGCTGCAACTGGCGAACGAGCCGGCAAGCGCGTGAGCGTCGCGGTCACAGGCAGGGGCGTGGTGACCTCGCTCGGCGAAGGCGCCGACGCGTTCTTCGACGCTCTGCTGGCGGGTCGTTCGGGCATCGTTGACGGCCTTTCGGACTGCCGCGACTTCGACCCCGAGCAGCACATCGACGCGCGCGCGGCCAGACGCATGGACCGCTTCACCCAGCTCGGTCTGGTCGCCTCGCTGGAAGCGGCAGAGGAGGCAGGCGTCGGCGACTGCGATCCGAGCCGCGTGGCCGTGCTGCTCGGCACCGGCGTCGGCGGCCTGACGACGCTGCAGGAGCAGTGCACGTCGTTTCTGGCGCACGGCGAGCGTGGCGTATCGCCGAACTTCGTGCCGATGATGATGCCCAACGCCGCGGCCGGCCAGGTGGCGATCCGGCTCGGTATCCACGGTCCCGGTTTCTCCGTCGCCTCGGCCTGCGCGACGGGCTCTCACGCGATCGGCGAGGCGATGCGAATGATCGAGCGCGGTCACGCCGACGTCGTCTTGGCGGGCGGCACGGAGGCGGCACTGACGAGCCTCTGCCTGGCGGCGTTTCGGCGCATGGGCGCGCTCTCGACCGAGGGCGTCTCGCGCCCCTTCGACGCGCGGCGCGACGGCTTCATCATGGGCGAGGGCGCCGGCGTGCTGGTGCTCGAGCAGGAGGATCACGCCCGCGCCCGCGGCGCCACGGTCTACGGCCGGATCGTCGGCTACGGCGCATCCAACGACGCTTTCGACATGGTCCAACCAGACGAAGGTGGTCTCGGCGCCCTCGTCGCGATGCGCGCCGCGCTCGCCGATGCAGATCTCGTCCCGGACGACATCGACTTCATCTCCGCCCATGGCACGAGCACGCCGATCAACGACCGCATCGAGACGATCGCGATCCGCGAGCTGTTCGGTGCCGACGCGCCGCCGATCTCCTCGACCAAGTCGGCGATCGGGCACCTGCTCGGTGCCGCCGGCGCGACCGAGGCGTTGGTCTGCGTCGAGACGCTGCGCCGCGGCGTGATGCCGCCGACGATCAACTACGAGGAGCCGGATCCGGACTGCGACCTGGACTACATCACGCAGGGCGCGCGAGAGGCTCCGGGGATCAAGCTCGCGCTCTCGAACTCGTTCGGGTTCGGCGGCCAGAACGCCTGTCTGGCGATCGCCGCAGCCTGACCATCGCACGGCCCCGCCGCGGGGGGTTAGGCTCTAGCGACCGTGGTGCGAGATCTGTGGCGCAGTTTTTGGGGTGTGGTCGATTGACCGCCCGCGCGCTTCACGTCGTGGGCGAGGATGGCCCGCGCCAGCAGCACTCGCGCAACGCCACCGAGGAGTCGATCCTCGATGCGGCGCGGGTGGCCGTGCGCGAGGAGCCCTACGAGCGGATCACGATCGACGGGATCGCCCGGCGCGCGTTCGTCAGCCGCACCGCGGTGTACTTCTACTTCCCCAACAAGCGGGCCGTGATCGACCGCCTGATCCAGGCCGCCTTCAGCGACATGTATGCCGCCGCCGAGCCCTACCTCGAGGGTGATGGCGATCCGCGGCGCGACATCCACCGCGCGCTCGCGCGCACCGTCGACGCGGTCTATCAGCACGCCCCGGTGCTGCTGCTCGCGGCGCGCCTGAGCGGCCAGATGGACCGCCTGCCGGCGGAGTGGGAGCCCTACATCATGCGCCTGCGCAACGCCGCGGCGCGACGGATCCGCCGCGACCAGCAGCGCGGGCTGGCGCCGAACGACATTCCGGCCGGCACCTCCTCGCGCGCGCTGCTGGCGATGGTCGAGGGCCAGATCGTCCGCGAGGTAGTGATCGGCGGCGGCGACGCCAACGAGTCGGTGCGGGTGCTCGCCGAGCTTTGGTGGCGCGCCGTGTACTCGCCGGCGGCCGTAAGGGTGCGACCGGCTTAGGCCGGCTTGCGCGCCTTCAGCTGGTAAACGGCGGTGTAGCCGACGTCGAACCCGTGGCGCGCGGCGCGCAGGTACAGACGCCAGACCCGCAGGCGCTCGATTCCCGCAAGCCGCTCCGCCTCCTGCAGGTGGTCGTCGAGGCGGTCGTGCCAGTGGCGCAGCGTGTCGGCATAGTCGCGCATGAAGCCCTCGACGTGCTCGGTGTAGAATCGCGCGCGCTCAAACGCCAGCTGGGTCCGCGAGAGCAGCAACGGCTCGCCGTCGGGAAACACGTAGCGCATCGTGAACTTGTCGGCGAGCGGATCCTCTTCGGGGCGCATCAGGCTGATCGCGTGGTTGAGCACAAGGCCGCCGGGGCGCAGCACCCGGAACAGCGCCGCGGCATAGGTGTCGATCTGCGATTCGCCGACGTGCTCGGCCATGCCGATGCTGGCGATCGCGTCGAACGGCTCATCGGCGAGGTAGCGATAGTCGGCAACGCGGATTTCCACCCGTTTGGCGAGCCCGGCGTCGGCCACACGCTGGCGTGCGAGCTCGGCCTGTGAGGGCGAAAGCGTGATTCCGGTCACGCTCACGCCGTACTCGCGTGCGGCGTGGATCGCGAAGCTCCCCCAGCCACAGCCGACGTCGAGGACACGCTGGCCCGCTTGCAGCTCGAGCTTGGTCGCGACCAGGTCGAGCTTTGCGCGCTGAGCTGCCTCGAGTGTCGTCGCCCCGCGCGAGAAGACCGCGCAGCTGTAGGTCATCGACTCGTCGAGGAACAGCGCGAAGAAGTCGTTGCCGACGTCGTAGTGGTAGCGAATCACCTCAGCGTCGCGCTGCGGTGTGTGGCGCTCGCCCTGCAGGATCAGCTCGGTGCGCGGGCGGCGTGGAACCCCGCCCGGCGCCGCGGCAACGCCGAGCGCCAGCAGCAGGCGTGCCTTGTCGGCGACCGCAATCGGTGGCGGCACCCAGTCGTCGACGACGATGAACGCCGAGTCGAGATCGTCGACCTCGAGCGAGCCCTCGACGTAGGCGCGTCCGAGCCCAAGCGGTCCCGGCGAGCGCAGCGCGTGGGCGATCGCCGACGGCCGGCGCACGTAGAACGTCGGCGCGCCAGGCTCGGTCGCGGCCAACTTGCCGCCGTCCCAGAACTCGATCGCGAACGGTCGCGACGGCAGGACGCGGGCGAGCTCGCGGCGCAGCGGAGCGCTGACTTTGATCAGGGCCACGCGGCGAACCCTAGATGAGTCGCTCGCCGACCGACGCCTGAAAGCCCACAGGAGGCAAACACTAACCCTTGACTTGATATTGACTGTTACGTTATCACCCGCAGTTTGGGCGGTTTTTGCGGCCAAACCCTAAGCCTTTACGTTATGTCAAGCAAAAGCCGGTTATGTCAACGCTCAGCGTCCGAGGGCTCCTGCGGCGCCCCTCCAGACAGGCCAATCGCTGCTCACGGGGCCAGGATCATCACCGGGATCGTGCGCGGCGTCTGCGTCTCGTAATCGCCGAACTGCGGCGCGCGCTCGACCTGCGTACGCCACAGGCGATCGCGCTCCTCACCGCTCGCCTCGCTCGCAACGGCGTCAATCGTGTCGGTCCCGACCTCGATCTTGACGTCTGGATGCGCTTTGAGGTTGTGGTACCAGGCGGGATTCTCCGGCGCGCCGCCCTTCGAGGCGAAGACGACGTAGCGATCTCCGTCGGCGAGGTAGGCGAGCGGGTTGATCCGGCTCGTGCCGGTCTTCGCGCCCGTGTGGTGAAGCAGCAGCAGCGGCATGCCTTCGAACATGCCGCCGACCTGGCCGGCATTGGCGTGAAACTCCTCGATGATCTGGGCATTCCAATCTGCGGGCGCGGGTGTCGTCGACATTTGGGTCCTCCGGGTGGGTGTTTGGCGGCTCGTGGTCGCGCGAATCAGTTTAAGCGCCGGCCTCGCGGTCGAGCGCGTTCGCAATGGCATCGACGATCGCTTGGATTTCGCTGGGCTGCGTGGTCAGCGGCGGTGAGATCTGCAGCGTCGCGCCCGTGATCACGCGCATCAGGAACCCCGCCTCCAGACAGCGGGCCTTGACGCGGTCGGCAAGCGCTTGGTCGGTCAACTGGACCCCGGCGATCACGCCGACGCCGGCGCGCACTTCGCTGACCAGCGGATGCGCTGCGAGCGGTGCGAGCGCGTTGACGAGCACCGCTTCGAGCGCGGCGGCCTGCTCGACGATCGACTCGCGCTCGAGGATGTCGAGGTGAGCGAGTGCCACCGCGCACCCCGTGGCATGGCCGGAATAGGTCAGGCCGTGTCGAAACACCAGCTCGCTCGCCCCCGACCAGAAAGGCTCAGCGACACGGGGCCCGACAGCGACGGCGCCGAGCGGCAGATATCCGGACGTGATGCCCTTGGCCATCACCATCAGATCCGGCTCGATGCCGAAACGCGTGCAGCCGAAGATCGCACCAACGCGCCCGAAGCCCGTTATCACCTCGTCGGCGACGAACAGAACATCGTGGACTGAGCACAGGCGCCGTGCCTCCTCGAGATAGCCGGGTGGCGGCGGGATCACGCCACCGGTGCCGATCACCGGCTCGCAGAAGAAGGCTGCGATCTTGTCTCCCTGCCGCTCGAGTAGCTGTACCAGCGCCTCGATGCTGGTCGGCGGTACGCGCGCGGTCTCGCTGATCAGCGGCCCGAGGCCCTCAGCATAGAGGTCGAGCCCGGTGATGCTCGTACCGAAGGCGTGCAGGCCGTGATAGGCGCGATCGCGCGTGACGATCGTCTGCTTCTCGGGCCGGCCGAGCGCCGTCCAGTAGCGCCGCACCAGCTTCGCCGCGAGCTCGATCCCGTCGCTCCCGCCGCTGGTGAAGAAGATCTTCGCGTCGCGTAGCGGCAGCAACCCGGCCAGTCGCTCGGCCAGCGCGAGCGTCGGCGCGGTGGCCAGCCGCTCGAAGCACGAGTAGCTCTCGAGGGCCGCCATCTGGGCGGCGGCCGCGTCGCCGAGCTCGCGCCGCCCGTGGCCGACGTTGCAGTACCAGAGGCTTGCGGGAACGTCGAAGTAGCGCCTGCCGTCCTCGTCCCACACCCAGCCGCCCTCGCCGCGCACCAAAACCAGCTCGTGCCCCTCCACGGACGGCATGTGGGCCTGCGGGTGCCACAGCGCCGTCATGACGCCGGCCAGCGCTCGCTCGCCGCCACGCCACGATGCGACCTGCGGTCGACGAGCATCAGCGCCATCGCAGGCAGATATAGCACCAGCGGCTCGCGGCCACGGCCGCGAGCGGCGGGCCCTGTACATTTCGCTGCCGGCGATGCCTGCTGGCGAACCATTGCGACGGACCGGCCGGGGGTCTGCAGCGTGGACGCGGCGCCACGCCGCGCTGAGCGTGTTGGTGGTTCTCGCCAGCGCGTTCCTCGTCTTCGGCGCGATCGAGGCCTGGCGTGACTCGCCGACCTACGACGAGCCGGTGTACGTCGCCGCCGGGCTCGCGGCGATCCTGCACGAGGACCTGATGCTCAACGACGAGCATCCACCGCTGATGAAGGTGCTGGCCGATCTCCCGGTCCTGCTCGTCGACCACGTCGTGCCGAGCAACGGCTCGTGGTCAAGCAACGACGAGCACGCCTACAGCGCTGCGTTCCTCAGCGCCCAACTGCGTGCGGGCACGCTGCGCGGCGTCGACTTCGCCTCGCGAATCGTGCCGCTCCTGCTGACGGTCGCGCTGGCTTTCCTTCTTTTCGGCTTCGCCAACGAGCTCTACGGCGGCGCGGCTGGACTACTCGCCGGCGTGCTCTGGCTGGCATCACCGCTGGTGCTGGGACTCGGCCATTTGGACGGCGTCGACATGCCGTTCGCATTTGCGGCTACCTGGTTTGCCTGGGCGCTGCTGCGCTGGAGTCGTGCGCGAAGCCGCCGACGACTGGTGGTCCTCGGGATCGCCGGTGGACTCGCGGCGCTCGCCGACGCGTCGGGACTGATGATCCTCGCGATCGGTGCGCTCACCGTGACCGCGTTTGGCTGGCGTGGCGCCGCGGCGGCGCTCGACCGGCGCAGCCGCGCGATCAGCGCTCTCGCGCACGGTGGCGTGGTGGTCGTAATCGCGGTGGCTGTGGTGTGGCTGGTCTATGCCCTGCTCGACCCGTCGGTGCTCGCTCATCCGACCACGCTGCTCCCGCTCCCCTATCGCGACGGCATCCGCTACCTCAGGAGCAACGACACGATCCCCGCCGCCAGCTACCTCCTCGGCAGCGCCTGGACCGGCGCGCACTGGTGGTACTGGCCGGCCAGCCTGGCGATCAAGTTGCCGCCGGCGAGCTTTGCCGTTCTCGTCCTCGGACCGCTCGGCCTGCTCGGCGTCGAGCGCGCACGCCGGTGGGAGGCGCTGATCATCGCGGCCTTGCCCGCGGCGGCGCTGTTCGCCTTCAACCTCACGGTCCCGCGTGACATCGGCGTGCGCTACCTGCTGCCTGTCCTGGCGCTATGGCTCGTGGTTAGCAGCGGCGTCGCGAGCCGGCACCGCTCACGCGCCCTCGGTGGTGCGCTGATCGCAGCCGGTGCACTCGCCGTCTGGAGCATGGTGGCGTCGTTCCCGAACTCGCTGTCGTGGACCAGCCCCGTCTTTGCGGCCCCCTACCGCGTCGCGACCAACTCGAGCGTCGACTGGGGCCAGGACCTCTTCACCCTGCAGCGCTGGAGCGCCACCCACGACCCGCGCGTCGCCTACTTCGGGCCGCGCGGCATAACGGTCGCCGACATCCCGCGCGCCCGCTCGCTGTTCGCTGTGCCTCCGAGCCAAGTGATCGGCTGGGTGGCGGCGTCAGCGACCAATCTGACGACCGGCAACGGTCTCTCCTGGCTCCGTGCGTACTGCCCGGTGGGGACCCTCGACCAGACGATTCTGCTCTACCACTTCGCCACGCCGCCCTCGGCGGCACCCGGACCGGTCGAACCAGCCGCACTGTGCCCGAGGTCGACGAGCAGGCGGGTGGGCTGAGCTGCTGAGCTGACGACCACGCGCCCGTGCGATGATCGCTTTGCGTCGGCTAGAGGAGCAACCCCGTTGAGTCAACACAACTACCAGGTCGAGGGTATGTCGTGCGCCCATTGCGTGGCCGCCGTGAGCGAGCAGGTGAGCGCTGTTCGCGGGGTTGAACGGGTAGCCGTGGATCTCGCGAGCGGCTCGCTCGCGATCGAGGGCGAGGTCGTCGACGCGGCTGAGGTCAAGGCCGCCGTCGAGGCCGCCGGCTACGCCCTCGTCTGACCGTCGCTGGGCCGGACCAAGCTCGCCGCTGGCGCAGCGGTCCGCCGCGGCCGCCGGGCGAGCGTCAGCGGCGGCATCAGCGCAACCGCCAGCAACACGAACAGCGGTCCCGCGTTGACGTCGGTGGCGTTGCCGATCCAGAACGGTCCGCCGAGGCTCTGTCCGAGCACCCAGTAGGCGAGCGAGAGGACAATGCCGCCGCCGAGCACGGCCGCCCGCGCCCGCGTCCAGACACCGGCCGCGAGCCCGACCGAGACGACCGCGAGCACGACGGCGATCACCGCGCCGTTACCCTTCGCGACGCCCGCCGCCGAGTTCTCCCAGCTGGCGAGCAGATGCGGAGCGGCACTTGCCATGCCCATCAGCTGGCCGCTGATCGCGTTCTTGCTGCGGTCCACGTTCAGTAGCCAGAGGTAGGCGGCCTCGACCCACAGCAGCGACCAGACGACCAGACCGCCACGATCGCCGAGCAGACCGCCGGCGGCGGCCGAAGGTTCGGCCTCCCTCCCCGTCGGCCAGGCCAGCAGCCCGATCAGGGCGTAGATGATGACCGCGCCCGGCGCGCCCATCAGCGGCGACACCGGTGTGCCGGAGAACACCATCGCGAACCCCTCGCCGAACCACCAGATGACCAACGCCCAGAAGAACGAGACGAAGAGCGCGGCGCGCACGGTCTTGCGGCTGAGGATCAAGCCGAGGCCGATCGCACACTGGATCTCAGCAGCGAGCGTGTTCCAGAGCGCCTGGTCGTGGCCGTAGAAATGGGCCAGCGTGAGAATCGGGTCGCTGATGAACGAGGGCGAACCCTGCGCTGTCGGCTCGATGACCTGGGTGAGGAAGGCCGATCCGTACATGTAGCTCTGAAACTGGAGCAGCCCAGCGAGCAGCCAGATGCAGCCCAGCGTGATCTGGACGCCGCGCTGCGTGACGCGCGGCCGCGCGCCCCGCAGCGGGGTCATTGGCGAAAGGCCGGCGCACGCGGATGCGCGCAGGCCGCCTCGACGGGCATTTACGGACTCCTTGCGTTTGCAAATCGGACACGCGACGCCGCAGGCTCTGCGATGCCGCCGGCCATCAGACGCGGGCCGGGAGTCGGTGCGTGTTGCGCCTCAGCCCGCCACGAACACGGGCGGCGCGCGGCCAGCCAGCGCAGCGGCGATCAGGCGACCGCCCCGAACAAGCTGCGGCGGACGACGACCTGGTGCCAGCACGGTCGCGAGCGCCCGGCGAACGCGCGGACGGGCGCGACGCCAGCGCTCGAGCAGCCGTTCGCCGGGATAGCGTCCGGCGACCAGGACGAGTGTTAGTAGCAGCGCCGGTAGCAGCATCAGCATGCCGGGTGCCAGCGCACCGAGCGCGGCCAGCAGTCCGATCGCAGCCACGGCGAGCACGGCCACGGCGAGGGCGCAGGCGTGACGCGCTGAACGCGGCACAACACGGTCGGCCATCATTGCGCGCTGATGCTAACGCGGGCGTCGGCGGTTGCGCTACTCTCGCGCCGGCGAGCGCCGACAAGCAGGACAGCGGCAGCGGAGGCAAGGCGACGAGCAAGATGGCGGCATCCTCGACAGCGATGGCCAGCACCGCGTCGGCCAATCCAGGTCGGCGATGTCCGGCATGTCCTCGGGAGCCCACGCCATGACGCACTCCACGACGATGCCGGCGATGTCGATGAGCGCGGTGCACGGCGCGACGAACATCCTCCCTTCGTGGCTGGCGATCATCTGGACGTTGGCGTTTGTGGCGATTTTTGTGATCCACCTGCGTCACGTGCTCGAGACCCACGGCCCGCGTCGCCTTTGGCACTCCGGCCACGTCCTGATGGCCGCCGGCATGGCGTTCATGTTCGCGCCCAGCTCGATCGACCACTTCAACATTCCGGCCACGTTTTGGCAGCTCGCGTTCGCCAACGCAGCGGGCTTTGCGATCGCCTGGATCCTCGCTCAGGTGCTCGGCGGCCGCGCCGTAAATCTGTTGTGGGTCGTGATCGCCGCCGACCTCGCGGCGATGGTCTACATGTGGTCACCGAACGGCTACATCGAGCCGATCACCTGGCTGCTCGTCGCCTACTTCACGATCCAAGCGATGCTCTGGGCGGCCAACGCGTTCCGCCGCCTCGACCGCGAACACCAGATCCCCGGGATCGCGCGGATCTCGGCCGGCACTGGCGGTGTCGCGACGATCTCAGCCACGGCCGCCGAAGCGCTGGTCTGCGAGTCCGACCTGCGGCCGACGATGGCTCTGATGGCGCTCGGCATGGCCTACATGTTCGCCGCCATGCAGCTGGCGATGTAGCCGTCCTGTTTAGTTGATCGAAGCCTCAAACGAGCCGCTGAGGCGATGGCCGGCGCCGTCCACGCCGCTGACGCGAAACTCCCAGACGCCCACCGTCAGATCGGGGTAGGCGGCGCGATGGTTGGCGGCAAAGTAGTCGACCGTTACGTTCGCGTGCGCACCCTTGTTGGACGTCGCGCTGATCGCCAGCGAACCGATTGCCTTTTGCGTGCCGGCGTTGCCGAGCAGGTACAGATGGAGCTGCACCCGACCCGCTCGCAGCGGATAGGCATAGACCTGGAGCGCCTCGCCCGCCGGCTCGCGCAGCGTGTAGGATCTGCTGTTCGCCACGGCGAAGGTGTCCGGGACGGCGAGCACCAGCACGCCAAGCAGCAGCGCCGGAACCGCCGCGCTGGCGGCAATGCTCGCCCATCGCCGGCGGCGGCTGCGCACCGGCGTCGCGCGACCGGGCCGGCCGAAGCGGCGCAGTCGCAGGCTGTTGGCAACAACGGTGATGCTGGAGACGCCCATCGCCACCGCTGCGAGCGCTGGGCTCAGCAGCCCTGTCATCGCGAGCGGGATCGCGATCAGGTTGTAGCCGAAGGCCCAGCCAAGGTTCTGCAGCACGATCGTGTAGGTCTCGCGGGCCAGTCGCAGCGCGCGAGGCACGCCGCGCAGATCGCCCGACAGCACGCTGAGGTCGGCGGCCTCGATCGCCGCGCCGGTCCCTGTCCCCATCGCAATCCCGAGATCTGCCTGCGCCAGTGCGGCGGCGTCGTTGATACCGTCGCCAACCATCCCGACGCGGTGGCCCTCGCGCTGCAGACGCGCGATCTCCTCGAGCTTGCCGCTCGGGCTGACCCCGGCATGTACGTGCTCGATGCCGACCGCGGCAGCGACCGCCCGCGCCGCGCGCTCGTTGTCGCCGGTCAGCAGCTCGACCTCGATACCCATCCGGCGCAGGCCGTCGATCGCTTCGCGCGCCTCGATCTTCACGGTATCGGCCAGCGCGATCGCGCCGACGATCTGCCCCTCGCGCTCGATCACGATCGCTGTACGGCCACTCTGCTCCCAGTTCTCGAGCACAGCGGCCACCGTGGCGCCGAGATCGAGCCCCTGTGGGCGGCCGACCCAGGTCGGTACCCCTTCGACGGCCGCGCGCACACCTTGGCCCGGGAGCGAGCGAAACTCGGCGGGCTGGACGACCTCGAGGCCGCGCCGGCGTGCCGCGGCGACAACGGCGAGCGCCACCGGGTGCTCAGAGCCGGCTTCCGCGGCGGCCGCCATCGAGAGCACGCGGTCGGAGTCTTCGCCCGCTGCCGTCCAGATCTCGGCGACGGACAGCTCACCCGTCGTGACGGTCCCCGTCTTGTCGAGCACGATTGTGTCGAGCTCCTGGCTTCGCTCGAGGATCTCGGCGCTGCGGATCAACAGTCCGAGCCTCGCACCGCGTCCGGTGCCGACGAGGATCGCGACCGGTGTCGCGAGTCCGAGCGCACAGGGACAGGCGACGATCAGCACCGCGATCGTCGCATCCATCCCGCGCTCGAGATGCATCTGGGCGAACATGCCCACCAGGCCCTGCCCCGTCAACAGCAGCCAGGCGACGCACGTCAGCGCGGCGAGCACCAGCACGGCCGGCACGAAGTAGCGGGCGATCTCGTCGGCGAGGCGTTGGAGCTTCGGCTTGGATGCCTGCGCGCGCTCCACCAGCGCGACGAGATGCGACAGCGCGGTATCGGCGCCGACCGCGGTGGCGCGGGCGCGCAGCACGCCGTCGATGTTCAGCGTGGCGCCGGTTAGAAGCGCGCCGGCGGCCTTCTCGGCCGGCAGTGACTCGCCGGTCAGCATCGACTCGTCGACCGCCGAGCTGCCCGAGATCACGATCCCGTCGACCGGCACCTTGTCGCCGGGGCGCACCAGGAAGAGATCGCCACGACGGACGTCCGCGACCGCCACGAGGCGCTCTGGGGCGTTTGGCTCGTCCGGGTCGATGATCCGCGCCTGTGTCGCGCCGAGTCGCGCCAACTCGCGGATCGCGCGACCGGCGCTGCTGCGTGCCTTCGCCTCACACCAGCGCGCGATCAGCAGCGCCGCGATGATGATCGCCCCCATGTCGTAGTCGAGCGGCATGTTGAAGCTGTTCACGGGGACGCCATGGTTGTAGGCCGTCGCGGTGCTCAGCAGCATCACGGTCGAGTAGGCGAAGCTCGCCAGCGTGCTGAGCGCGATCAGTGTGTCCATGTTGGTCGCGCGCGCCCGCGCGCGCGACCATGCCGAAAGCAGGAACGGCCATCCGCACCAGAACTGCACCGGCACTGCGAGCCCGGCGACGATCCAGCGCGCCGTCGTGTCGTGCGGCTGTGCCAGCGTGAGCACCGCGATCGCCGTGGCGAACGGCACGGCGACGACGATCCGCCGCAGCAGGCCGGCCTGCACGCGCCCGTCGCTGCGATCCTGTTCGTCGAACACGTTCGCCTGCTCGCTGGCGCTGGTTGGCACCGGCGAGGCGTCGTAGCCCGCGTGCTTTACCGCCGTCACCAGCCGCTCAGCATCGAGCGCCCCGCGATGTACCTCGACGGTCGCCCGTCCGGTGGCGTAGTTCACGAGCGCCTCGGTTACCCCTGGCTCGCGGCTGAGGGCGCGCTGCACGCGTGCCGCGCACGAACTGCAGGTCATGCCGCTGACGTCGAGCTCGACCTGTTCCAGCGCTTCGCCCGCAGGCGCGACCAACGGCGTCTGCGTGGTCACGTCGGCTGCACTCATCGAAGTGAAATTTTCGCAGATCGCCAGCCGGCCCTCGCGGCGCCAATCGGCTCGCGTGGCAGACGGCCTACGACTCCTCCGGCGACCGTCGGTAGCGCTCCAGGCGGAGGGCGTGCTGGCGTTCCGCATCACTGCCGAGCTCCAAGCACGTGCCCGGACACGGGCCAAACGCGAAGGCAAGACCGTCAGCGAGATCGCCCGCGACGCGCTGGAGCATTACGTGAAACGACCGTTCGCGCCTCTGATGCCCCCGGCAGGATTTGAACCTGCGACCCTCGGATTAGAAGTCCGATGCTCTATCCAGCTGAGCTACGGGGGCGCGGCGGTTGACTGCGGCGCCGAGACATCTTGACTGACCAGGGCAACTGCCCGCGCATGCACCGCCGATTCGGGGCCGAACGCACAGGCGCTCTTTAGCTTCAACGTAGGAGCTTCTTATCTGGCGTTGTACAACGCCGGTCACAATTTTCGTGCGGAGCGGCCGAGGGCCGAGCCAGGTCGAATGACTGACACCACACTGCCCAGCACGACCCGGCGCGCGGAACTCGAACAGCCGAGCGCCAGGGTCAGACGCACCCGCCCGTGGCCGGCCGTCCTGCTCGGCATCGCGAGCGTCGGCGCGATCGTGGCGGCCGTGCTGCTCGTCGGGCCGAGCTCCACATCATCATCGGCTACCTACCGCTACGTAACGGTTGAGCGCGGCGTGGTACAGGCGTCTGAATCGGCGAGCGGCAACCTGGCACCAGTCAACGAATACGACCTCAACTTCAAATCGAGCGGCATCTTGACGAACCTGTACGTCAGTGCCGGGCAGCACGTGGCAGCCGGCGAGCTGCTTGCCACGATCGACCCTACTTCGGCGACAGTAGCGCTCGAGGAGGCGCAGGCCAACCTCGACGCGGCACAGGCAAAGCTCGCTGAAACCGAGGCGAACCCCTCGGGAGCGTCCTCGACCGGGGGCAACAACGGATCCGCGGCTTCACTGGCGAACGCCGCCGCCGCGTTCGGCCCCACCGGCGCCAGCGGCAACACCGGCGCCAGCGGCAACACCGGCGCCAGCGGCGCCACAAGCGCCAGCGGCACCACCTCGTCAAGCGGCGCGACCGGCGCCACCAGTAGCTCGAGCACGACGAAGCCGAAGACCTCGAGCGGCACGACCAGCACAACCGGCACGTCGAGCTCTACCGACTCGGCGATCACCCAGGCGACCGACCAGGCGAACATCGCCTCAGCGCAGGCGGCGGTCTCGGGTGATGAGCTGACGGTCAAAACGGATGAGACCGCGCTCTCCGGCACAAAGCTGTACGCGCCCACCGCGGGAACGATCGCATCGATCTCGGGGGCCGTCGGCGACGAGGTGACCGCAGGTAGCGGCGGCACAGGAACGGGCTCGACAGGGACCGGTTCGTCTGGCACCGGCAACGCCTCCTCGAGCCTCGCAGCGTCATCAAGCGCGAGCAGCTCGTCGAACTCGTCTTCCTCCTCGAATGGGTTCATCGTCCTCGCCGACCTGAGCTCAATGCAGCTCGTCGTCTCGGTCAGCGAGGCCGACATCGGTTCGATCAAGGTCGGCGAGCCTGCCACGGTGAGCATCGACGCGCTCCCGAACGAGGAATTCGCCGCCAAGGTGACCTCGATCTCGGTGCTGTCGACCGACACCAGCGGCGTCGTCAGCTACGACGTGACGCTGCGCCTGACGCAGAATTCCAGCAAGCTGCGACCAGGGATGAGCGCGACCGCGACGATCATCTCCCAGCAGGTCAACGACGCGGTCAACGTCGAGAGCGCCGCGATCAGCTCGCGCGGCACCACCTCGACGGTGATGCTGCTCAAGAGCGGCAAGCTGGTCGCGACGCCCGTCATCACGGGCCTCGTCGGAGCCTCGTCGACGCAGATCGTCGCTGGGCTGAGCGCCGGTGAGCAGGTGGCGATAGAAGTCGCGACCAGTATCGCCACGGCGACCGGAACATCCAGCTCGACCTCATCCGGCACCCTGGGCGGCGGCGGTTTCGGAGGACTCGGCGGCGGCGGTTTCGGCAGCGGCGGCGGCCGCTTCACTCGAGGCGGATGAGCTTGCCAGGGCGGTCCCCGTTGCCGCGACGAATCATCCGTCGACCGCGGCGGCTGGCCAAGCCAGCCGTAGCGCTCGGCGCGCGCCCGACGCTGCCGTCGAGCTCGCCGGGTGCAGCACGGATGCAGCGCCGCACCCGCCATGTGATCGACCTCCGTGGCGCGACCAAGGTCTATGAGACCGGCACGATTCACGTGCCGGCGCTGCGCGGGATCACGCTGACCGTCGAGCGCGGTGACTTCGTCGCGATCATGGGCAGCTCTGGAAGCGGCAAGAGCACGCTGATGAACATCATCGGTTGCCTTGACGTGCCGACCGCCGGCGAGTACCGCATCGATGGCGTGGATGTCGCGACCATGGACGAGGACGATCTCGCCGATCTGCGCAACCGAAAGATCGGCTTCATCTTCCAGAGCTTCAACCTCGTGGCCCGCACCAGTGCGCTCGCCAACGTCGAGCTGCCGCTCGCCTACGCCGGGATCCCGCGCGAGGAGCGTCGCCGCCGCGCCGCGCACGCGCTCACACAGGTCGGCATGCGCAACCGCATGCATCACGCACCGTCCGAGCTCTCCGGCGGCCAGCAGCAGCGCGTCGCCGTGGCGCGGGCGATTGTCACCAACCCAACGCTGATCCTCGCCGACGAGCCGACCGGAAATCTCGACTCCCACTCGACCAGCGACGTGCTCAAGATCTTCCGCCGCCTGCACAGCGGAGGGCACACCGTGGTGTTGATCACACACGAGCCAGACGTGGCGGAGCAGGCGCGACGAGTGATCCATCTCGCCGACGGTCGCGTCGTCAGCGACGAGGCGCGGGCGCCGCTCGTCGCCAACCCGCCGGCGGTCGCTGCCCGGCCAGCCAGCGGTGCAGCAGCGGAACGAACGTAATGGGCGGCGAGACGCTCCGCATCGCGCTGAACGGCATCTTTGCGAACAAGCTCCGCTCCGGCCTGACGATTCTCGGAATGACGATCGGAGTCGCCTCGGTGATCGTCCTGATTGCCGTCGGCAACGGCTCTTCCAAGGCCGTCCAGTCGAGCATCGAGGCACTCGGAACGAACGTCCTGCTGGTCGAGTCGGGCTTCAGCTTCGGCGGCTCGACCGCATCAGCCGCTGCCGCGCCGGTGTCGCTGACGATCGCCGACGCGAACGCGATCAACAACAAGTCGCAGGCTCCCGACGTCGAGGCCGCAGCACCATCCGTCAGTGCCAGCCCGACGCTGGTCTACAACGGTACGAGCTACTCACCATCCAGCTTCGTCGGCACGACACCGCCTTACGCGACGGCACACGACTACACGGTTCAGACCGGCACCTTCTTCACCAACCAGCAGGTCAAGGACCACGCGCGCGTCGTCGTGCTCGGGCCGACGGTCGTCAGTGAGCTGTTCGACGGCGCCGATCCCGTTGGCGACACGATCCAGATCAACGGCGTGGATTTCCAGGTGATCGGCGTCACCACACCGAAGGGCACGAACGGCGTCACCAACGAGGACGACGTCGCCTTCGCCCCGATCACCGCCGTCCAGGACGAGCTCACCGGCTACGGCTCGATCAACTCGATCACCGTCCAGGCGAAGTCGGAGGCCGATCTCAACACGGCTGAAGCCGAGGTCACCTCGATCATCGAGCAGGACCACAACGTCACCGACACCGCGGACCCCGGCTTCGAGGTGATCAATCAAGGATCGCTGCTGTCGGCCTCGAGCTCGACGAGCGGTGTGTTCACGACTCTCCTCGGCGAGGTCGCGGCGATCTCGCTGCTGGTCGGCGGCATCGGCGTGATGAACATCATGCTTGTCAGCGTGACCGAGCGCACGCGCGAAATCGGCATCCGCAAGGCGATCGGTGCGCGCCGCAGCGACATCCTCACCCAGTTCCTGACCGAGGCCGTGCTCGTGTCGACCTTCGGCGGTGTCACCGGCGTCGCGCTCGGCATCATCGGCAGCCAGTTCAAGATCGCCGGCGTCCACCCGGCGATCGCTCTCTACTCGGTGTTTCTGGCCTTTGGTGCGGCGATTCTCACCGGACTCTTCTTCGGCACCTACCCGGCGAGTCGCGCGGCCGCGATGCGCCCGATCGAGGCACTGCGCTTTGAGTGATGACCCAACCCAACCTGCTGAGCTACCCGACCCTGGCAAGGAGCCACCCATGCCTGAACTAACCACATCCCACGGTGGCGAGCTCGACGAGGACTGGTACCCCGAGCTCGAGGAACTGCCGCAGCGCCCGCGGCGCAAGCTGATCACACCAACGACGGTGGCGCTGGCGGTCGTGCTGTTCGCCGCCTGCGGCTTCATCGGTGGCGTGCTGGTGCAGAAGGGCCAGGCAAGCGGAACGCCGGCCACTGGCGGCGCCAGCGGCGTGGCGTCGCGGTTCGCCGCGGCCGCGGCCGGCGCTAGCGGCGCCAGTGGCACAGCCGGCTTCGCCTCCCGTTTTGGCGGCCTCTTCGGCGGCGCCGGCGGCGGAGCTAGCGGCACGGTGTCGAGCATCAGCGGCAGCACGCTCTATGTCACCGAAACCAGCGGCAACACCGTGGCAGTCGTGACCACGCCGGAATCGAAGATCACGAAATCCGAGAGCGTCAAGAGCAGTGCGATCCATCCCGGCGACAGCATCGTCGTCGAGGGGATCACAGGCAGCAGCGGGACGATCACGGCAAGCTCGGTGACCGACTCCGGCAACTCGGGGACCTCGAGCAGCTCGACAACCAGTTCGAGCGGCGTCAGCAGCCTGTTCGGCAGCCGCTGAGCGACCCGCCGAGCACATCCAACACTTGAAACACAAAAAGGGAGCATTGATGAAAGTTGATAGGTCACGGATTCGCCACCGGAGCGCTGGCGCGATCGCTATGGCGTTGACCGTGGCAGTAGTTGTCAGCGCCTGTGGCAGCAGCTCCACGCCAAAAACCAAGACACCGGTAGCGAGCAGCAGCTCGGCGCCAGTCGGCGCCACGGGCTCGAGTACCTTTGCCGCGCGCCGCGCCGCGCTGACGGCGTGCCTCGCTAAGCAGGGCATCACGCTGCCGGCCGGCGCCGGCCTCGGGGGCGGCGGGCGCTTCGGCGCGAGCGGCGCCTCGGGCTTCCGCGGGCGCTTCGGCGCGAGCGGCGCCTCGGGCTTCCGCGGGCGCTTCGGCGCGAGCGGCGCCTCGGGCTTCCGCGGGCGCTTCGGCGCCAGTGGCGCCTCGGGCTTCGGCGGCGCGTCGGCCTCCAAGTACGCCAAGGCGATCGCGGCCTGCGGCGGCTTCGGCGGTGGCGGTTTCGGCGGTGGCGGCGGTGGCGGCTTTGCCCGCCCCGGCGGCGGCGGCTTCTCCGCCAGCAGCAGCGCCGACCGCACCGACGTCACGAACTTCGTCGCCTGCGTGCGCAAGAACGGCTTCGACCTGCCGAACCCGAACTTCAGCAGCAAGAGCGGCGTCTTCCCGCGGGCGGACGAAACGAACCCGAAGTTCCTGGCGGCGAGCGTCAAATGCCAGAGCCTCCTGCGCTTCGGCGCGAGCGCCGGTAGCACCTGAGAGCAAAGCACCGGGTGGGAGGGCGGGCGAGCCCTCCCACCACGGGCCGGCGTGTAGCTCGCAGTCGAGTGGCAGAATCGGCTGGTGCGCTCGTCTCGGCGATTGACGACAGCGGCGGCGCTTGCTGCGATCGTCGCCGTTTTTGTGGGCGGTGCGAACGCTGCGCAGCCGGCCGCTTCACGACCACGCGCGGCGTCTGCCGCGATTGGCGCCGGCGCGTCGGCGGAGAATGGTTTCGCGCTGTCGCTGCTGCGCCTGCTCGGGCGCACGGGCAACGTCGTCTATTCGCCGTACAGCATTGACACGGCTCTGACGATGGCTGACGCAGGCGCCGCCGGCCAGACCGCGTCCCAGATCTCAGCCGTGCTCCACGCGCCGGCGCCGGCGAGCGCCGTGACTGACGCCGCCGCCGTCACGCGCTCACTCGACAGCGCCGTCGGTTCCGGGTTCGGCGCGCCTCAACTCGAGCTCGCAAACGCACTGTGGACGGCAACTGGGCTGGCGCTCGAGCACCGGTTCGTCAAAACGCTCAGCAACAGCTTCGCCGCGCCGCCGCAGAGCACCGACTTCGCCGGCGCGCCGCAGGCGGCGCTGGCAACGATCAACGCCTGGGTCGCAGCACACACGGCACAGCTGATCCGCAACCTGCTGGGGCCCGGCTCGATCACGCCGCAGACGGCGTTCGTGCTCGCCAACGCCGTCTATTTGAAGGCGCGTTGGGCCGCACCGTTCAATGCCGAGCTGACCCATCCGGCGCGCTTCACGACCGCCGGGGGCGAGGGCGTACAGGTGCCGTTTATGACCAAGGACGACGCTGACTATCGCTATGCCGCGGGCAGCGACTACCAGGCCGTCGACTTGCCCTACCTCGCCTCCTCGCTGTCGCTGCTGGCGATCCTGCCGCGCGGTACCTCGCTCACGCGCTTTGACGCCACGCTCAGCGCGACCGCGCTCGCGCGGATCGTCGGCACGCTTGCCGTGCGCAGCGTCAACCTGATGATGCCGAAGCTCAACCTCTCGACCCAGACGTCGCTCAACGCGCCGCTGGCGCAGTTGGGAATGACAGACGCCTTCACACCCGCGGCGAACTTCTCGGCGATCACCAAACAGCGCGCGCTTGATATCTCGCTCGTCGAGCACGCGGCTGATCTCAAAATCGATGAGGCGGGCACGATCGCGGCCGCGGCGACGGCGATCATCGGGCCAACCGCAATCGCCCGCCCACCCCTGCCGACGGTGACGCTCACGCTCAACCACCCCTACCTGCTGCTGCTGCGCGACGACGCCGACGGCGCGATCGTGTTCGTCGCCGCCGTTGCCAACCCGGCCCAGAGTTGAGTAACGGCGTGCGAACGGACGCGCTAACGTAGGACGCCGGGAGCCCGATGGAGCCGATCGCCTTGTCCCCCACGCTGTATGAGGTTCTCGGCGTGAGCGAGAGCGTGACCGTCGAAGAGGTGCGACGGCTGCGCCGGGCCCTCGCCCGCCGCTACCACCCCGACGTGGCCGCAGCGCCCGATCCGGCGCGCCTATCGGCGATCCTCGAGGCGTGCGAAATCCTTGGCGAGCCGCGACGTCGCGCCGGCTACGACGCTCGCCTCGCCGGTGCCCGCGGCTCAGCTCGCGCCGGCTTCCGGCGCCCGGTCTCGCCATCCTTTGCTGGCGCTCGGCGTGGCCCCCGGCCGACCTCGCGCGCACGACCGCGCTTCCCTTGGCAGACTGTACGGCTACAGGCGCTCGCCTACGGTCTCGGAGCGGCGACGATCCCGGGCTACGCGACGGCTTATTGGATCGGCTCGGACCTCTCCCCGCGCGCGGCTCAGACCTCGCCGAACGTCGTGCTCCTCGACGGCCCGATCCTCGCCGTGCTGGCGATTCAGGCGGCGCTCGCCGTCGCCCTCGTCGTGCTCGTCCACACCGTGCGCTACCGCTCGGCGGTCAGGCACATCGGCTAGCCGGCCACCTTGCCGGCACCGTCTGCCAACGCCTGCTTCCAGGTGTAGACGAGCCGCGGCGTCTTGCCGGCGACGGAGGTGAAGATCGCGGTCCAGTTGCCCTGCGGACCGCCGGTGCCGTTCGGCTCGACCCAGCCGGCGCCCATCACCGGTACCGCGCGACGCGCCGAGACGATCGAGACGGTTGAGCCCCACGGCCCGGAGATGAACCGTGTTCGCGTCGGGTAGCGTCCTAGGATATTGTCGCGGTGCCCCCAGCAGCCCCCTTTCTTGGGCGTCTGGCAGTCGAAGTTCGGGCCGCCGTAGCCGTCGTTGTACATCCAGACGTAGTCGGCGTCGAGCGCGCTGATGTTGCTCCCGGCAGCGATCGAATCGCCGGGGTTGCCAGATCCGGCGCAGCTGACGTGCTGCACGCGGGTCGAGTGGCACAGATAGGCGAGCACGCTCCCGGGACCGACGCTGAAGCGAGCGGGGAAGGCTGGGTCACCGAACGCGCCCGCCGGCTGCCCGCTCTCCTGCGCACCGCCCTGCGCCACGGTGTCGAGCGATCGGACAATCCCCACGAATGGTGGCAGGCCGCGGCCGACGCGCTCGAGATCAATCACGACCAGCAGCTGCTCGACACCGCTGAGAGAGTTGAAATCGAGCGGCAGGTACATCGGGCCGACGCCCTCCTTGCTGCGCGCGTTGTCGATCGCCGCGAGCTCCTCGTGCTCGCAGTCCACCGAGGTGAAGGCCGCCGCGAGGGTCGAGGTGTAGCAGGGCGGCCCCTCGGTGCAGTCGCCGAGCGCGGTGCAGTCGTTGTAGTTCGGATCCGGCGCGACGTTCGCGGACGGGTTCCGGGGCGGCACGATGCCGTGCAGCTGCGCGGTGTGCGCCGCAAATGCGGGCAGCGGCGCGAGCGCGAGGACCAACGCGGCCAGCGAGACGCGGCCGGCGGTCCTGCGGATTACGGATGCTCGAGTTTGCGGGCGCATTGGTGTCTGAGTCGTGGCCGGAGATGGGCCCCACACAGCCAACCGTGTCGGTTGCCTTCATGGCGCTTTCCCTAGGCGGCTTTCGGCAGCGTTAGCCGGCGAACGTTGAGGAAGGTGAGTCGGGTTTGACGTGGATGAACGTTTCCGCCACCACATTCGCGCAACTCGAGCGGTCCAACGTCACCGCCACCCGCAGCCGGTGGACTCCGTAGCTGAGCGTCCGAGCGTCGATGGCGATCGAGAGGCGCTGATCCATCGGTAGGGTCAACCGCTTGAGCTTGCGATCGTCGAGCGCTCGGTCGGGTCGTTGCAGGAGCCCGATAGGCTCTCGTTGTTCTTGTCACCGCTGTAGCTCGCGACCCATTGGTAGGTGTCGCCGCTCGCCGGCGCGACCGCTGGCGAGACGTAGCTGCCGTCGCCGCTGACGACCACGCTGACCTTGCGCAGCACACTCGAGCAGGTCGTGTCGCTAGCCGAGTAGAGCGAGAACGTGATCGTGCCGGTCGGCGATGACCCGCCCCTCAGCACGGCCGTGTCGCGAATCGTGTCGCCGGACACCGGCGCCGCTGAACCGTTCGTCGACAGCGCCAATACCCCGGGGACGGTGGCGGTCGCAACTGGATCAGCCGCTCCGGTCACCTCCGTCACCGCCGTCTTGGGAGCGGGCGTTCTCGCGGGCGCTGTCGCGCGAGCCGGACAGTTTGCGATCGTTAGGCTCGTCGACCCGGAGTTGGCGGTGCCGTCGCGCGTCTCGGCCGAGGTCCACGACGACGATGCCGTCGCAACGCCATCGCCGCTCGGGATCGGGACTGTCAGCGAGGACGTGCTCCCTGAGAATGACGCGGTGCCTTGGATGACGAGAGTGGCGCCGCTGGCGGGCGTGAACACGATCTCCCACGCTGGCATGTTCAGTCCTCCGTTTCCGCTTCCGGACGCGCTGAAGCTCGCCCAATCAAAGGTCGCTGACCCACACGTCCCGGTCGCGGCGACGGTCTTGGTCGCGGTCGCGGTCGCGGTCGCGGTCGCGGTGACCGTTGGCGCCCCTCCGCTTCCGGCGAAGATCGCGAGCATCGCGATAGCGAGCGGGATGGCGGGCAGCGAGCGACGAATCGCACGGCGCATACGGACACCGATTGCGGCCGGGTCTGTCCCTGGGGCCATGCTGTAGCTCCTATCGATCGGCAGAGTTCTGGATCTGCGACGCCCCGGCGGGGATATCCGCGCGAGGTGAGGAGCGACGAGGAGTTGTGCCGCAAACGGGCCGCCGGCTACTGACTGGATGCGTTACAGCCAGACCAACTTCACCCGCCGGTGTCTGGGCAAGGGTGCAGTGCTTATGTAGCATGGCCAGCGCTGGCTGTAAAGCCATGCAGACGGATGTGCGGGGAGGCGAAAGCGGGCTGGCGGTGGTTTTCGCGGATCGGGGCGCCCGATGTGAACCGTGGACCCCTTGCTTCGGCGCCAATCGGCCAGATCTTCCGAGAGCCGGATAACGGATTCGTCGGCATTGCGATCCGTTTGAGCCGAGCCTTTCGGAGTCGGGCGCTTGGCTTCGCGCCCAACTCCGGCCGCGACGGGTCTACGGCTTGATCACGCTGTGAAGGTCGATTACTTCTTGCGTGATCTCGAACGGGACGTTTGGCTTCACGTTCGCCTCGAACCACGCGTCGTGCTGCTCCTGCGTCTCCCACACCTCGGCCACGACAAAGCCCTGGGCATCTTCATACGAGACGTGGAACAGAAAACCCGGCTGCTGCACTATCAGCGCGGTTAGTGGTGGAGCGGACTCGTCGTACTGCCCCGGACTCATTGCGGCGCGGTGTCGAATCAGTACGGCCATTGAGATCTCCCTTGTTGAGACTCCGGACGGCAGGGTTATACAGCCGATCCGCCATCACCGACTTGACAGATGTGCGAACGTGTGTTCGTGTGACGAGCGAAGGAAGCCCATACGCTCGGTTTCGTCGCGCGCTCGAAAGCGGCCAGTTGCCCATGGTGCGCCTCGCGGCCGCCGAGCTACCGCGCGTCGCGCTCGAAGACGCGCTCCGCGTCTGCCTGCTGATCCGAGACCAAGACCCCGAGCAGTACGAACGCGCGGCACTCCGCTGGGTCGGCCGGTTCGCGCTCGAAGCTCGATCAGCGACGCTCGCCGACGTACGCGCCGCCGCCGACGCGCTAGCCCGACTCCCAACTGACGCGGAGGACGCGATGGCGAACCTCGAGCGGATCTGCCTCGCGCACCGCGTGGGCTAGCGGCCTTAGAGTAGGAGGAACGATGAGAAGAGAGGTCGTGCCTTACGTACTCGCGATGGTAGCCGTGGTGATCGGCGTGGACGTTCTGTTCCTCAGCCACCATTTCTGGGAGCGGCTGCTAGTCAACGTCGGAATTGTCCTGGTGTTCGGAGCGTTCTATTTGAGGGTCCTGAAGCGTCGCCTCGGCTAGCTCGGCCCGGCGACGGGCGCCCCAGGAGTAATACGCCGCTGGCAAAGCCATGTTTCGCCTAGCCGATCTGTGCCGCGACCTAGACGCAACAAACCCCCGACTACCGACGGGTTTTCGCTCGATCGGGGCGCCCGGATTTGAGTAGCTCAGGCCGCGCACTGTGCGTAGGCGGTGAAGTGAGCGGCGACATCGCTGCTGTCGTTCGTGAACGTCACGGTCCAGCTATTGCCCGCGAGTGATGAGCTCGTCGCTGGCGTGCCTTCAACTACGTCCCCGCTCCAACCGCCGCCGAGCACGACGGACCCTGCGGGACAAACGGCGGTCGAAGTGCCGACGGCGCATGATCCTCCGCCGGAGGTGCATAGCACTACCTCAGATCCCTCGACGGTGCCGATATCGGCGCTCGTAAACGACGCACCATTCGCTCCGACTACGCCCGCTGTGCCAGCCTGTCCCGCCTTGCCTTTCAACTTCGACAGCACACTCGGCTTGATCTGGCTCGTCGAGGTAATTATGTAGTGGTCTGCGGCGAATCCGGCGCCGGTCATCGAGAAAAACAAGGCGACGCACGCGATGGCGGTCACTGGGGACAGTCGCTTGAGCACGGGACCTCCGGCCGTTGAAATGGCGGCGCAGTGGTCTATATCTCACGGCGTCAATCGAGGACTGTAACGAGTGCCACGCCCCTCGGCGGGGGCTTTTTTACCCGGAGCAGGCTTGCGCGCGGCGCGATTAGTCGCGGCCGCATAGCGGGTTTTACCGTCCATCGGGGCGCCCGGATTTGAACCGGGGACCTCTCGCTCCCAAAGCGAGTGCGCTACCAGACTGCGCTACGCCCCGTGAGGTCCAAGAGTACGGGGCGGAGCCGCCGGCCGTGCTCCGCTGCTAGCCTCAGCGCCCGCCGTGGCCGACATCGAACCGCTCCGAGCCCTGCACTACGACCTCGCCAAAGCGGGGCCGCTCAGCGCGCTCGCAGCACCGCCCTATGACGTGATCGACGCTGAGCAGCGGGCCGAATTGATCGCGCGTTCGCCCTACAACGTGGTCGAGATCGACCTGCCGCAGGGCGAGGATCCATACACGCGCGCCGCCGAGCGCTTCGCGCAGTGGCAGGCCGACGGAATCGTCGTGCGCGACGAGGCGCCGGCGCTGTGGGCCCACGAGCAGCGCTACAGCGGTCCCGACGGCCAGCCGCGGACGCGGCGCGGGTTCTTCGCCCGGGTCCGCGTCGAGGAGTACGGCGCCGGGCGGATCCGCCCGCACGAGCGGACCCACCCGGGACCGAAGGAGGATCGCCTGCGCCTGACGCGGGCGACGAAGGCCAATCTGTCGCCGATCTTCTCGCTGTACTCCGACGCCGCCGGCGCCGCCTGGGGTGCGCTCGAACCGGGCACCGCGGGCGCGCCATGGGGTGAGCTGAGCGACGCTGACGGCACCGTCCACCGCCTCTGGCGCGTCGGCGACACGGCGGCGATCGAACGCGTCAAGCGGACGCTCGCGGGCGTCGAGCTGTTGATCGCCGACGGTCACCATCGCTACGAGACAGCGCGCATCTATGCCGATGAGATCGGCGGCGAGGGCGAGCACCGCTACGTGCTTATGTGCCTCGTCGCGCTCGAGGACCCGGGACTGACGATCTTCCCCACGCACCGCTTGGTCCGCGGGCTCGACGCGCCGCGCTGGAGCGCGCTCGACGCCGCAATCGGGCGCGACTTCGCGGCCACGACGGTCGCGCGCGAGCAGATCGCGCCACCGTCCGGTGAAGGCCCGCTCGAAATCGGCTACATCGACGTCCGCTCGCGCCAGCCGCAGCGGCTGACACTCCGCGACCAGGCGATCGCCGACGCCGCGCTGCCGGACGTCTCGCCGGCCTACCAGCGGCTCGACACGGGCGTGCTCGAGGAGCTGCTGCTGAAGCGGGCGCTCGGCCTGAGCGACGATGACATCTCCCATCTACACGACTTCGGCTATGCCCGTGACGCCGATCAGGCGCTGTCGCTGATCGACTCGGGCGCCTACGACGCTGCCTTCGTGCTGCGCCCGACGCCCGTGCAAGAGGTTCGCGACGTCGCCGCGAGCGGCGAGAACATGCCGCCGAAGTCGACCTACTTCTTCCCCAAGCTGCTGACCGGGCTGCTGTTCAACCCGTTGGCGTAGGCTCAAGCCGCGATGCAGGCCACTGCCCGCCGCGGCAAAGGGTTTTCGCACCTCGTCACGGTGCGCGAGCATCAGCTGCTCTCCGACCTCCGGCTCGAGGCGGGCGGCGCTGACTCCGGACCGAGCCCCGAGGAGCTCTTGGCGGCGGCGCTGGCGTCGTGTACGGCGATGACGGTGGAGCTGTATGCCGCGCGCAGGGGCTGGGAGGTCGGCGCGGTCGCGGTCGATGTGCGCTTCGAGCTGGCTGAGCCCGGCGAGCCGACGCGGTTCGCGGTGGCGCTGACCCTGTCGGCAGAGCTCAGCGCCGAGCAGCTCGAGCGGCTCGGCACGATCGCCTCGAGGTGCCCTGTGCACCGCACGCTCGAGGGCGGCGCGGTCTTCGCGCAGACGATCACGCGCGCGACGCCAAGCGGATGAACCCGGCGCAGGCCACTCGCCTGCGCGACGTCCTGCTCGATCCGCTGCAGGCGGCCGCGATCGAGGTCCACGGCGACCGGGCGGCCGTGCTCGTGCCGCTTTACGAGCGGGAGGGTGATCTGTTCGCCGTTTTCACCAAGCGCCGCGAGGAGCTGCGCCGCCACGCCGGCCAGATCTCCTTTCCCGGCGGACGCCGCGATCCCGATGACAGCGGACTGATCGACACCGCGCTGCGTGAAGCCGACGAGGAGATCGGCCTGCGGCGCGGTGCCGTGACGTTGCTGGGGGCGCTGACGCCGACCACGGTCGTCGCATCCGGCTTCGCGATCTACCCGTTCGTCGGCGCGATCGAGCGGCCGCCGGCGTGGGCGCCCGCCGAGCTCGAGGTGGAGGCGGTGCTCGAGCTCTCGCTCCTCGCCCTCGCCCGCAGTTACGTGAAGCGGGAGATGACGCGTGCCGACCACACCTTCAAATCCGACACCTACACAATCGACGGCAACTTCATCTGGGGCGCCACCGCGCGGGTCCTGACAGAGCTGCTGGTCCGCATGAGCTTGCTCGACGCCGCGTGAGGCAGCTACAACGCGAGCAGTTCGTTGATCGCGAGACGAGCCTGCGTGCGCCACGCGTCGCGGTCAGCCGGGTCGGCGTCGAGTACGCGCAAGGGGATCTCGTTGTAGGCGGCCTTGGTTGCGATCAGCCCGGCGCCGGCCCGCAGCAGCGCCGGATCGACGCTGCCGGCGGCCTCATAGATCAGGCCGCGAACGGTCGTGTCGATCGTCTGCGAGCAGAAGAAGTCAAGCCGCGAGCCGTGCAACTCGGCAAGCTCGGCGGCCTTGCCGTGCACAGTCCCCAGCAGCCAGCAAGCCAGCGTGACGTTCTCCAACGCGTAGCGCAGCGTGGCGATACGGTCCGGCGTGGCGATCCAGCATTCGCCGCCGACCGCCTCGATCGCCGCGCGCCCGGCCTCGCCGCGCGTGGTGATCCGCACGGCGTGACCGTCGGCGATCAGCGCGGGGGCCAATTCGCGCGCGCGCGCGCCGCCGGCGACGAAGAGGATCCGGGCCACGGCGATGATTATCGTGATGGCGGCGAATCTCACATCGACACGCTCCGCGCCGTTAACCGTGCGATGACCTTGCTTCGCCCCGCCGGCAATCGAGCGATGACTCCGATCCCCTTCCAGCGCGCGCTCGAGACCCATCGCGACGACGTCTGGCGCTACCTGCGCGGCATGGTCGGAGCGCAGGCTGCCGAGGACTGCTTCCAGGAGACCTTCCTGGCCGCACTGCGGGCCTACCCGCGGCTGCGCCCGGACTCGAACGTCCGCGCCTGGCTGCTGACGATCGCTCACCGTAAGGCGATCGACCACGTCCGCCGGCACCGCGAGGTGCCGCTCTCGGCGGCACCGCCAGGGGCGAGTATGGACGCGGAGCCGAGCGACCCGGCGATCTGGAGCGCCGTCGCCGCCCTGCCACCGCGCCAACGGGCGAGCGTGCTGCTGCGCTACGCCTGCGATCTGCCACACCGCGAGATCGCGAGCGCACTCGGCTGTTCGGAGCCGGCGGCGCGCCGATCGCTGCACGAGGGACTAAAACGATTGAGGGAGACGCTGTGACTGACCCGATCCACACCGCATTGCGCGCGCCGGTTCCGCAGGCCGCCGCCGCAAGCCGGCGCCTGGCTGAGCGCATCGCCGCCGAAGGCCGCGCGGATTTCTACTACGCGACGGTGGCCAGCCCACTCGGCGATCTGCTGCTGATCGCCAGCCGCCGCGGACTGGCCCGCCTGCGCTACCCCGACGGCGACAGCGACAGCGCGCTCGAGGAGCTCGCGGTACGGCGCTCGCCGAGGATCATCGAGTCGGCCGCCGCGACCGATCCCTGGCGGCGGGAGATCGACGAGTACTTCGCCGGTACGCGGCGGCGCTTCGAGGCGCCACTTGACTGGCAGGAGATCACCGGCTTTCGCCGCCGCGTGCTGCGGGCGACGGTCGCCGTGCCCTACGGCGAGGCCTCCGACTACAAGTCGATCGCCGGCGCCGCGGGAAGCCCCGCTGGGGCGCGTGCCGCCGGTAACGCGCTCGGCGCCAACCCGCTGCCGATCGTGATCCCCTGCCATCGCGTGCTGCACCGCGACGGTGGCCTCGGCGGCTATACCGGCGGGCTCGATCGCAAGCGCGTCCTGCTCGCGCTCGAGGGCGCCGTGCGCTGACCCCCGGGCTTCGCTAGGCCGCTTGCGAGCCGGCGAGCGCGACGGCGGGCGTGTCGCGCAGGTACCACTCGGCGTCGAGCGCGGCCTGACAGCCCGAGCCGGCCGCAGTCACTGCCTGGCGGTAGATGTGGTCGACGAGATCGCCGGCAGCAAACACGCCGGGCCGATTGGTCCGCGTCGAGTGAGCGTCGACGATCACGTAGCCACCGTCATCGAGGTCGACGAGTCCGCGCACGAGCTCGGACTGCGGTTCGTGCCCGATCGCGACGAACGCTCCGGTGGCGGCGATCTCGCGCTGCTCGCCCGAGGCGACGTTACGCAGGCGCAAAGCCGCGAGCGACCCGGATTCGCCCGCCAGCAGCTCCTCGACGACATAGGGCGTGAGGAACTCGATGTTGCTCGTCGCGCGGGCGCGCTCGAGCATGATCCGTGAGGCGCGAAACTCGTCGCGGCGGTTGACGATCGTGACCTTCGCGGAGAACTTCGCGAGGAACATCGCCTCCTCCATCGCCGAGTCGCCGCCACCGACGAGGACAGCCTCGTGGCCCTTGAAGAAAGCGGCGTCGCAGGTCGCGCAGTAGCTGACGCCGCGGCCCGCAAGCTCCTCCTCGCCGGGGACGCCCAGCTTCTTGTGTTGCGCTCCCATCGCCAGGATCACCGCGCGCGCCGTGTACTCCTCGTCGTCGACCCAGACGTGGTGCAACGCGCCCGGCTCGCTGGCGAGCTCGACGCGCGACGCCTGGTCGGTGATGAAGCGCGCACCGAAACGCTCGGCCTGCTCGCGCATCCAGGCCATCAGCTCGGGGCCCATCACGCCCTGCGGAAAGCCGGGGTAGTTCTCGACGTCGGTCGTCTGCTGCAGCAGGCCGCCCCAAGCGAAGCCCTCGATCGCAAGCGGTGCGAGCTCGGCGCGGGCGGTGTACAGCGCGGCGGTGTAACCCGCCGGACCGCTACCGATGATGATGACCTTCTCGGGCGCTCCCATGATGCCCTCCTAGCTTCGTATCTGTCGATACTTTACTTTTTATAGTATAGCGCGTTGGCGGCGCTCCAGACAACGCCGCCCGCTCATGCCGGGGCTGCCTCCGAGGACTCCACGGCGGGAATGCGCTCGGCGCCGTTGGTCCACGCATGGACGCGGCGACGCAGCTGGAAATAGGCGATCGCGCCGGGAATCGTCGGTAGCCAGAAGGCGAAGCCGCGGTAGACGAGCACGGCCACGACGGCGAGCGGACCGGCGACGCCGAAAGCGATCAGAGCGCCGATCATCCCGCCCTCGACACCACCGATGCCGCCCGGCAGTGGCAGCACGTTGGCGAACATGCCGACGAAATAGGCCATCACGATGACGCTCAGCGGTGGCGGCGAGCCGAAGGCGTGGAAGGAGGCCCACAAGGTTGCGATGTCAAACGCCCACCAGGCAACGGCGCCGAGCGCCAGCGGATCGCGCGAGCGGACGATCTCAACCGCTCCGCGCACACCACTGCCGACGAGCCCCGGCACGGTCAGTGCGAACGCGCGCAGCTTGGCGGCGCGAGTCGTGCGGCGCGACACCGCTTCGATGCGCCGCTCAACGTAGCTCGGCAGGCGGGCCAGCAAGAGCGCGCCGATGATCACAACGCCGGCGAAGATCGCGGGCACAAGCGTGATCGCGAAACCGCCGCCCCCAGGCAGGGCACCGGTGCGCAAGCCGACACCGAAGAGCACGAGTGCACCCATGTAGACGGCGTAGAGCAGCGTCATGAAGGCGACCATCCGCGACGCGACCGTCCGCCGGTTCATCCCCGAGCGTCGCAGCGCCCAGACCGTCAGCGCGACGCCACCGGCCCCGGCTGTCGCGAACAGCCGGGTCGCGGCGAGACCGGCCATCGTGATCTCATAGCTCGTGGGCCAGTCGATCCGCGAGCGGCCGCCGCGGACGAAGACGGTCCGAAACAGCACGATGTAGCCACCGAAGGAGAGCGTCTCGAAGACGGCGGCGAGCACCAGCCAGCCGGGCGCCCCGTCGCCGACGCGGTCCCAGGTCTGGCGCAACCCGGTGAGCTTCGGCAGGACGAAGTAGAGGAAGGCGATCGCTGAAAGGACGAAGAGCACGATCGCAACGGTCCGCTGTCGCGTCATGTGGACGCGCGGCATCTCCTCGGCGTCGCCGGCGAGGTTGGCGATCTGCTCCCGACCGACGTTTGGCCAGGGCTGCTTCTTGGGTGGCTCTGACATCAGCGCGAGCCGGGCTCGAGCGCGAGCCGTCGCGCTGCCCTGATCAGGCCACCGGCCGCGCCCAGCGGCCGGCGCGCGATCGGCTCAGAGGCGCGAACGAGCGCGCACAACGCGAGGCCGGCGAGCAGATCGACGACGTAGTGCTCACCGAGGTAGACGAGCGAAAAGCCGAGCAGCGCCGCATAGTTCACACCGACGGCGCCGGCGATCGGCCCGGTCTCGCTGAGCAGCACGGCGGCCATGGCGGAGGTGGCGAAATGCAATGACGGCATCGCGGCGAGTGGGTTCCCCCCGAGCACACTGTAGAGCGGGGCCCAACCGTCCTGCCAGAAGCTCTCGCCGTACTCGACCATCAGGCGTCGTACCAGCGGAGCCGGCTGGTCGGCCTCGCCATCGCCGAGGCGGCCTTGTGCCAGGGCGTACCACGGTGGTGCGGTCGGCGCCAACCAGTAGGCGAGCACGCCGAGATCGAACACGGCGTAGGTCATCACGGCGGCCCGGACGAAGCGCTTGCGGTCGCGCGCGGCGACATAGGCGAGCGCCGCGTGGGGCGTCGCGAACCACACCCAGTGCGCCCACACCAGCGCCTTCTCGAAGCCGGCGAAGTGACCGTCGTCATGCAGCGCGCGCTGCAGGCGAGTGGTCGGCAGCTCGCCGAGCCCGAGCACGCGATCGAGCCTGATCGGGTAATCGAGCTTGACGCGCGCTTCGAGCGCGGCAACGTCGTCGTTGGGCATCTTGTAGGCCGCCAGATAGACGTACATCTGCAGCGCGCAAACGGCGAGGTCGCGGCCGCGCGAACGCGGCCAGATCACCGCCGCCGACAGCGGCGCAAGCGCTGCGCCGCCGAGCACCGTGGCGGGGCGGAGACGCAGGCGCCGTCGGAGCACCGGCAGGGCAACGGCGCCGACGATCACCACCGCACCGATCACCTGCACGGCCCCTCGTGCTCGCCGCGCCGTGCGGCCAGTTGGTATGCGCGACCGCGTCAGGCTGCCCGCGCGAGCGCGTACTCCCGCGCCTCCTCGACAAGCGTCGCGATGATCTGACTCGCCACGTCGGCTTCAGGGTGCCACTGCACGCCGAGCGCGAAGCGCTTGTCTGGAAGCTCGATTGCCTCGGGCAGCTCGTCGCCCTCAGCCCAACCGCTGATCACGAGATCCTCGCCGAGCTGATCGACAGCCTGGTGGTGGTGTGACAGCGTCGTGTGGTACTCCTCGCCCGCGGCCTGGGCGGCGTGCGAGCTCGCCGCGAGTCGGACGGGATGCTCGGCGCCATCGAAACTGCCGGGAACACGACAGTGCTCGTGATGGCCGAGGAGCGTCGGCAGGTCTTGGATCAACGTGCCGCCCTGCGCCACGTTGAGCACCTGCAGCCCGCGGCAGATGCCAAGAAACGGCATGTCGCGCTCGAGCGCGCGTCTGGTCAGCGCGATCTCGAACTCGTCGCGCTCACGCACCGTGTGCTGGGTCTCCGCCGTCCGCGCGGCGCCGTAGAGATCGGGGTCAACATCGGAGCCGCCTGCCAGCAGCAAGCCGTCGATCAGGTCCAGCAGGCGGTCCGGATCGGCGCTGACCGCCGGGTCCGGCGGCAACATCAGCGCCACGCCTCCAGCGGCCTGAAGCGCGCTGATGTAGCTGCGCGGCAACAGCACCGCCGACTGGTCCCAGACGCCCCAGCGAGCCCGCTCGATAGCGGCACAGATTCCGATCACAGGAGCGCGCATACATGAACCGTATCGCCCGCGGCAGCGCTACTACGCGGCAAGCGGTAGCGGCCTGCCGCAAACGCCCGCGGCGGCCGCGTGACAGCACCCGGCGCATCGCGCCGTCGCGTGACTAGAATCCCGCAGCGTTGCGACGCTCAGCCATACCAACGCTCCCTCGCTTCCGCACCGTGCTGCTCTGCTCGGTGCTCGTCCTGGCCGTTGTATTCGTGCTTGCTCCGAGCGCGTTCGCCGGGACATTCACGCCCGAGCAGGGGGGCTCGCCGAACGCCAACCACATCGCCGGCCTCTACAAGTTCACGCTCTACATCGCGATCGTCATCTTTGTCGGCGTCGAGGGGGCGCTCGCCTACGCCCTGTTCGCCTTCCGTGCCCGCAAGGGTCGGGTTGCCAAGCAGATGCACGGCAACACGCGCCTGGAGATCGGCTGGACGGTCGGCGCCGCACTCATCGTCGTAGCGCTCGCCGTGGCGACCTTCATCGACCTGCACTCGGTCCGCGACCCGGTCAACTCCGGTCCGGGCGGACTCGACATCAGCGACGGCGTCCAATACGAGACGACCGGGGCGATCAAGCCGCCCAATGGACGCGCCCTGACGATCCAGGTCAACGGCATCCAGTACGTCTGGCGCTACACCTATCTCGGCAACACCAGCAACCCGGACGGGCTCGGCGACCCGTACTCGTATTACCAGATGGTCGTGCCGACGAACACGACCGTGGTCTTGAAGGTGGTCTCCCAGGACGTCGTGCACTCGTGGTGGATTCCCCAGCTCGGCGGCAAGGTGCAGGCCGTCCCTGGCTACACCAACTACACCTGGTTCAAGATCTCCAAGCCCGGCAACTACAAGGGCCAGTGCTCGTTCCTCTGCGGCCGCGGCCACGCGCGGATGATCGCCGAGGTCACAGCGGTATCGCCGGCGCGCTACGTGCAATGGATCAAGCAGCAGAAGGCCTATTTGGCGCAGGCCGACGCGCAGGCCGAGAAGTTTCGCGCCGAGCTCGGCAACCAGGGTGCAGGCGCAGTGGAGCTGACGAACCCATGAGCGACGCGAGAGGACAGCAATGGCCACGGTAGCCGTGAACCCGGTCCCCCAAGTCGTCGCCCATCGCGTCGACCCCGCGCCCAACGGCTTGGTCGGCTGGCTGACGACGACCGACCACAAGCGGATCGGCATCCTCTACCTCGTCACGTCGTTCATCTTCTTCCTGCTGGGCGGCGTCGAAGCGCTGATCATGCGCCTCCAGCTCGGCGAGGCGAACAACACGCTGGTCACACCGGAGGTCTACAACCAGCTGTTCACGATGCACGGCACGACGATGATCTTCCTCTTCGTCGTGCCGATGATGGCTGGTTTCGGCAACTACTTCGTGCCGCTGATGATCGGCGCGCGCGACATGGCCTTCCCGCGGCTGAACGCCCTCTCCTACTGGCTGTTCGTCGCCGGCGGCCTCGTCCTCTACGCCTCGATCTTCTGGAGCCCGCCGGAGGCCGGCTGGATCTCGACGGTGCCGCTCGCCACCTCCACCTACCTTCCCTCCGGCGGCGAGGACGCCTGGATCTACATGATCCACTTCACCAGTATCGCCTCGTTCCTCGGCGGCATCAACTTCCTCGTGACGATCAAGAACATGCGCGCCCCGGGAATGACCTGGGGGCGGATACCGCTGTTCATCTGGTCGATCATCGCCTACTCGCTGCTGCTCGTCCTCGCGCTGCCGATCCTCGAGGCCGCCGTGACGATGCTCTTCACCGATCGCAACTTCGGCACCCACTTCTTCAACCCGGCCGAGGGTGGGTCGGTGCTGATGTGGCAGGACCTGTTCTGGTTCTTCGGCCATCCGGAGGTCTACGTCCTCGTCTTACCGGCGTTCGGGATCATCTCCGAGACCTTGCCGGTCTTCTCGCGCAAGCCGATCTTCGGCTACAAGGCGATCGCCGCCTCGACGATGATGATCGCCTTCCTCGGCTTCCTCGTCTGGGTGCACCACATGTTCACCACGCCCACGCCGCTGGTGGTGTTGATCTTCGCGATGATCAGCTCCTTCCTCATCGCCGTGCCCACGGGGATCAAGATCTTCAACTGGATCGGCACGCTCTGGCAAGGGTCGATCGAGTTCAGGACGCCGCTGCTGTTCTCCGTCGGCCTGGTCGCGTTGTTCATCATCGGCGGGATCTCCGGCGTGATGCTCGCGATGTTCCCGGTTGACTGGCAGCTCAACGACACCTACTTCGTCGTCGCGCACCTGCATTACGTGTTCGTGGGCGGTTCGGTGTTCGGGATCTTCGCCGGCATCTACTACTGGTTCCCCAAGATCACCGGGAGGATGTTGAGCGAGGCGCTGGGCAAGTGGTCGTTCTGGCTGATGTTCATCGGCGTCAACGTCACCTTCCTGATCCAGCACTCGCTCGGCCTGGACGGAATGCCACGGCGCGTCTACGAGTACCCGAACGTCGGCCATCTGCAGCTCTACAACCAGATTTCGACGGTCGGATCGTGGATTCTGGCGGCCGGCGTGCTGGTCACCGTGGCCAACATCTGGCGTTCGCTGAAGCGCGGCGTGATCGCCGGCTCGGACCCGTGGAAAGCCAACACGCTGGAGTGGTTCACGACCTCGCCGCCGCCGGTCAACAACTTCGACGAGATCCCGCGCGTGCGTTCGGTCGAGCCGATGAAGGACATCCGGCAAGAGATCGAGCGCCGCTCCCGCGAGGGCGCGACGGCCGGTGCCTCTAAGCCGCTACACGTGCCGGCGTAGGCCTGCGCCGTGGAAGCCTCGCGCGCACCAGCAGCATCGCTCCGGGCACGGCGGCTAAGCCCGCTCGGGGCGCTGTGCACCGACTATCTGGCGCTGACCAAGCCGAAGGTCCAGTCGCTGCTGCTGCTGACAACCGTCGCGACCATGTATGTCGCGGCGACACCATCGCCGTTGCGCGTCGCGCTGACCTGTCTCGGCGGCTACCTCTCGGCGGGCGGCGCCGGCGCGATCAACCATTATTGGGATCGCGATATCGACGCCCGGATGGTCCGCACGAAGGATCGGCCGATCCCGAGCGGTCGCATCTCTCCGGGCGCCGCGTGGCGCTTCGGCATCGTCCTCGCGATCGCCTCGGTGCTGTTGCTCGGGACGACGGTCAACTGGCTGGCCGCCGGCCTGTCCTTCGGCGGCTTCGTCGGCTACGTCGGCGTCTACACGATTTGGCTCAAGCGGCGCACGCCACAGAACATCGTCATCGGCGGCGCCGCGGGCGCGATGCCACCGCTGGTCGGCTGGGCCGCGGCAACCGGACACATCGGCTGGAGCGCGATCTTCCTCTTTGCGATCGTCTTCTACTGGACGCCGCCGCACTTCTGGGCCCTCAGCCTGCTGATGAAGGACGAGTACGCGGCCGCTGGCGTGCCGATGATGCCGGTCGTTCGCGGTGAACGCGAGACGCGGCGCCAGATCCTGATCTACGCGGCCCTGCTCTATGCCGTCAGCCAGCTGCCGTTCTGCGCCGGCGAGCGGGGCGGCGTCTATCTCGCTGCTTCGATGGTGCTCGGCATCGGTTTTGTCTACGGCGCGCTGCGCCTGTATCGGCGCGCTACGCGCCGCGCCGCGCTCCAGCTCTACCTCTTCTCACTCGCCTATCTAGCGCTTCTGTTCGCCTCGATGGTCGTGGATGCGCGCGTGTAGGATTGCCATCGTGAATCGCAAACTCGCCCGCAAAAACCTCCGCACCGCCATCTGGATGGGGACCCTTGGGATGTTCCTCTTCGGGCTGACCTTCATCGTCGCGGCGATCTATCTCTCCGGATGAGCACGCCCGAGGAGCAGTCCACGGGGCTCGGCGAGGCGGTACCGCCGACTGGTGAGGAGATCCATCTCCCAGGTCCGTCGCTGCTGCCGCTGTTGCTGGCGATCGGCATCACGCTGACGCTTGTCGGCGTCACGCTCGGCATCGCGCTGACCGTGATCGGCCTGGCGATCACGATTCCCGTCCTCGTGCGCTGGATTCTCTCAACGCGCAACGACATCGAAGAGCTTCCGCCCGGGCATTGACGCGCGCGCCGCGGCAAGCGCTGCGCGCCGTGCATACCTAGACGTTGTGACGGACGGCTCGGTAGCATTGCGAGCATGAGCGGCCGCCAGCGCTACAGGTTTCGTACACCCTCGACCGGGCGCGAGCTGATCCTCGAAGCCCAGCCCGCGGGCATCTACGTCGACCGCGAGACCGGTGAGGAGCTCGAGGTCGTCGGCAAGGTTCTCCCGCTCGCGCCATCCACCTCGAAGCTCCCGTGGGCGGTTGAGAATCTGCGCTTCTGTCCGTGGTGCGAGCAACTCGCGCAGAAGGACCTCAACGACTGCCCGGCCTGCGGCCGTCGGATGGGACCGCTCGGAGGATGAGGCGGTCCCGCCGTGGACGCCCAGGCCTGCTGTCCCGTCGTACCGCCGCGCTCGCGCTCGCTGCGCTGACGGCGGTGGCGCTCGCCGGATGCGGTAGCGAGCAGGTTTCCGCCCCGGCGCCGACGAACGTGCCGAACATCACCGCGCAGGCGAAGATCACGACGTCCGTGGCAGCCTCGCCGAACACGGCCAGCACCGGCTCGAGCACGACCGGCAACGACAACAGCGACACGTCGTCGAGCTCAGACACTTCCACGGACACGACTCAGACCACCACGCCGTCGACGAACACGGCGGCCGGGACGACCGCGCCGAGCGGAACGACGGCAAGCAACGGCGCGACCAGCACCGCCGGCACGGGCGGCGGCGGCTCGGCCCTCGGTGGCGCAGCAGCGCCCTCCGCCGGGGGAACCGGGTCGACCTAGCCGCAGCGCGCGCCGCCGGTCGGCACGCGGCCAACAGCGAGGACCGCGCTAAGGCGTCGTGATCAGCGTCGCCGAGTAGGTCAGGCGCGCCGTCTGGTACAGGCAGGAGTACTCCACGCTCGTGCCGACCGACTCCTGCGCCGTCTGCGTGGAGGTTGTCGTGCAGCCCTTCTTCGGGCGACTTGCACGCCAAGACGTCGTGTTGGCGTAGCCGAGTGCCAGTGCCGGCGCCCAGGTCGGCACCGTCAGCGCGACGATCCAGCCCTTCTTCACCTTGAGCGTCGTCGGCAGCGGGAACTGTGCCGTCTCGCCAAAGTACTTGGCCAGCGGCACGATCGGGCCCTGCGCCTCGAGCGTGTAGTGGAGGTCCTTGCCGGCCTTCAGGATCGCGATCCCCGCCGAAGCAACCCCACCTTCCATGCTGTCGAAATAGGCCGTCTGCGCCGCCGTCGGCTGACCGAGCGTGATCGTCCAGGCGACGATCGAGCCGGCGTGCGGAACCGACATCAGCGAGCGGTCGCTTCCGACCTTGACCTGGTAGCCGCTCGTCTCACTGACCGCCAGGCACGGCGTGCCGGGGCAGCTGGGGACGCCGGACACTCCCGTCGGGCCGCTCGCACCGCCGACACCGCCGGTGCCGCTGGCGCCGCTGGCGCCGCTGGTACCGCTGGCACCACTGGCGCCACTGGCGCCGATCTCCGTCGCTTGGATGCCGATCTCGAAGATCGTGCCGAGCGCGACCCCCGGGGTGAGGGCGACCAGCAGGCCGCCGGCGAGCAGCGCCGCGGATGTAGTGATGATTGCTACAAACTTGCGTGACATGTGCAGCTGAAACTCTAGTGGCGAATAAATGTTGCGGCTACACGCGCAACATCCCCTGCGAAGGCGCGAGGCTCAGCCGCGCAGCTCCGCGGCCGCCGCGGCGATCTCGCGCGGGTCGCCACTTTTGGATATCCAGGGCAGCCGCAGCGGGTCACCGGCATAGCGTGGGATGACGTGAATGTGAAAGTGAAAGACGACCTGCCAGGCCGCGCGACCGGCGGAATGGAGCAGGTTGACGCCGTCGGCCCCGAGGCGCTCGCGCGCGCGGTCGGCGATGTCCTTGGCGAGCAGGGCACACGCGGCGAGGTCCGCCGCGGCGATCTCGTGGACGTCGGCGACGTGCGTACGCGGGATCACCAGCGTGTGGCCGCGCGTCGCCGGGTTGATGTCCGCGAAGGCGAAGGCAAGCTCGTTCTCGGCGACGACGTCGCCGGGCAGCTCACCGGCGAGGATCTTGCAGAACACGCAGTCGTCTGCTGGCACCCACCCAGCCTACGCAATCTTTGTGCGGGCGTAGGCGATCGCGTCCTCGGGCGTTTGCACCTCGCCGGTGAAGCTGGCCTGGGTGACCACCGCCAGCAACTCGCCGACGCGCGGACCGGGAGCCAGGCCGAGCGCTGCGGCCAGCTCATCGCCCCGCAGCGGTGGCCGCGGATGCCCCTCGACGTGCCAGCGCAGGGCCTCGTCGATGATCTCGCGCGCGAGCTCGAGATGGCCCTCGATCGACGGCGTCGCGCGGGCGCCGCGCGTCGCCAGACGATCGGCCACCGATAGCAGCGTCACGTCAGCCGCAACCGGGCCGCAGGCGTCGAGGTAGCCGTAGAGGTCGGCTCGCGAGAGCGGCCGGCGGTGGACGAGGAAGCCGAGCCGCAGGTGGTGCGCCGTCAGCGCCGCCACATGCGACTGCACGCGCTCGGCCGCGCGGAGCCGGCGAAGGATGACGCGCGAGATCCGCGCTCCCTCCTCGTCGTGGTGGGGGAAGCCGACGCGACCGTCGGCGGCAACGGTCCGCGTGACCGGCTTGGCGATGTCGTGGAGCAGCGCGCCGAAACGCAAGGCGCTGCCACGATCCAGCTCGTCGGCGAGCGGTTCCCCCAGCAGGGCGTCGATCTTGACCGCCGTCGCGGCGCCGAACACGCCTGCCGGGTCGCGCTCGAGCTCGAGCAGCTCGCTCAGCACCTCGAGCGTGTGCTCGCCGACATCGAGATGGTGAAAATGGCTCTGGCCGATCCCGCTGAGCGCGTCGAGCTCTGGTAGCACGACCGCCGCGAGGCCCAGCTCGAGCAGCATGCGCACGCCAGCGGGGGCCCGCTCGCTGGCGAGGATTCGCCGCAGCTCGGCGTACACGCGCTCTGCCGCAACCTCGCTGAGGCGCGGCGCCACGCTACTGGCAGCCCGCCGCGCGTCGCCGTCCGGCTCGAGCGCGAGCTCGCAGGCCAGTCGCACCAGCCGCATCGCCCGCAGCGGATCGGCGCTCAGCGAGTCCGGCGCGGCGAGCCGCAGCCGACCAAGCTCGAGATCGCGTCCGCCGCCGAGCGGATCGACGAGTGGTCCGCCGCCGAGCGGCTCGGCGATCGCGTTGATCGTGAAGTCGCGCAGCGCAAGATCGGCCTCGATGCGATCGCCGCGCAGCGGGTTGAGATCGGCCTGCCAGCTGCCCGAGCGCGCGACGACGCGCCAGGCGCCGAACTCCTCTGAGAGGACGAACGCCACCGCATCGGCGGTGCGGGCCAGCCGGCGTGCCGCGGCGGCGACATCGCCCGCCAGCACGAGATCGAAGTCCTCGATGTCCGCGACACCGCGCAGCCTGTCGCGCACCGCGCCGCCGACGACCCAACAGGGCTGCTCGCCCAGCGCCGCGCGCAGCAACGCCGGCGCTTCGCCGCGCTCGCTCAAGATCGATCCGCGCCGCTCACGCTGCGAGCGCCTGTCCATCGCGGTGATACTCGCGCGGAACCCGCCGGCTGATGGCGCACGTGACCTCGTAGTTGATCGTCGCGCTACGGCGGGCGACCTCCTCGGTGCTGACGCGCTCGTCCCCGTCGACTCCGATCAGGACCGCCTCGGCGCCAACGGCGACGCCGCTGCTCGCTCCGAGATCGACGGTCAGGCTGTCCATGCTCACCGTGCCGACGAGTGGCCGCCGGACGCCGCCGATCAGCACATCGCCGTTGTTGGAGAGCGCACGGCGGACGCCGTCGCCGTAACCGATCGGGAGCACGGCGAGCTCGGTCGGCTCGCTGGCGATGAAGCGCCGCCCGTAGCCGGCGCTCTCACCAACCGCGCGCGGCTTGAGCAGCGAAACCCAGGAGCGCAACTCGAGCGCCGGCTCGAGGCCGCGCGCCGGCGCGTCCTGACCAAACGGATCGAGCCCATAGAGCGCCACGCCGCAGCGTGCCATGTCAAAGCGTGTCCGCGAGACGCCGAGCAGAGCGGCGCTGTTCTCGGCGTGGACGAGCATTCCCGGGTGGCGCGCGCGCAGCGGCTCGACCCAGGCCGAGAAGCGCTCGATCTGCTCCTCCAGAAACCGTTGATCGGCGTCATCGGCAGTCGCGAAATGCGTCATCGCGCCGGCCAGCTCGAAGCCCGCAGTGCTGGCGACGCGCTCGACGAGACGGTCGGCGAGCGCGCCATCGCGGGTACCGAGCCGCCCCATGCCGCTGTCGAGCTTGACGTGAACGCGACCACCACCGAAGGCCGCAACCCAGTCCAGGAACCCTTCACTCCAGGCGACCACTTCGGCGTCCGCGGCCAGCGCGCGCTCGAGCTCGGCGCGGGTCAGCGCGCCAAGAACGATTATCGGCGCGGCAATGCCGCCGGCCCGCAGCTCCTGTGCCTCATCGACGGCCGCCACCGCGAGCGTGGACGCCCCGGCGGCCAGCACCGCGCGCGCACAGGGCAGCGCCCCGTGCCCGTAGCCGTCGGCCTTGACGACCGCGCAGAGGCGCGGGCTCACGCGGATCAGGGTCGCGCAGTTGCGCTCGATCGCCGCCAGGTTGACGCGCGCGAGAGCACGCACGTTCATCGCGTTCTCACCGTCGAGAGCTGCTCGATGACATCAGAGGCGATCATCCCGTCGCGCCCGCGCAACGCGGCGGCGCGCTGCGCCGCCAGGGCGTGCAGCCGCACGCCCGCACAGGCCGCGAGGAACGGGTCGAGGCCGCCCGCCAGCAGCGCACCGACGACACCCGAGAGCACGTCGCCGGTGCCGGCGGTAGCCAGCGCCGGCGTCGCGCCAGGGCTCACCGCGGTCGTGCCGTCGGGCGCGGCGACCAGCGTGTCGTCACCCTTCAGCACGACGATCGCGCCCGACAGCGCTGCCGCTTCGCCGACCAGGCGCAGCCGCTCGGCGGCGACCTCCGCGGCGCTCACGCCAAGCAGGCGCGCAAGCTCGCCTTCGTGCGGCGTCAGAACGATCGGCGCCGAGCGCTCGCGCAGCCGCGACGGCTCGCCGGCATAGGCGCCGAGGCCGTCGGCGTCGAGCAGGATCGGCAGCGCAACCTGAGCGATCGTCTCGCGGACGAACTCGAAGACCCCCGGCGTGCGCCCGAGGCCAGGGCCGAGGACGAGCGCTCCGCCGCGCGCCGCCGCCTCGGCGATCCGCGGCACCCCAGCCGTCGTGTGTGCGCCGTCGTCATCAGGCAGCGCGATCGTCATCGCCTCGAGCAACCGCGTCTCGAAGACGAGCGACAGCGAGGCCGGCACGCAGACCGTTACGTAGCCGGCCCCGGCGCGTTGCGCGGCGAGCGCCGACAGGCACGGCGCCCCCGTCAGCCCTGGCGAGCCGCCGGCGACCAGCACCGGTCCGCTGGTGAACTTCGTCGAGTGCACGCCGCGCCGCGGCAGCAGCTCGAGCAACTGGTCGTCGATCAGGCCCACGCTGGGCTCGACCGGCGCACCGGCCGGAATACCGATGTCGACGACGTGCACGGCACCCGCATGCCCGCGACCGGGCTCGATCCACAGGCCCGGCTTGCCGGCGTGAAAGGTCGCCGTAGCCTGAGCCGATACGGCGGGTCCCGCGACGACGCCGGTGGAGGCATCGACGCCGCTCGGCACGTCGACGGCGAGCACCACCGCGGCGCTTGCGCCGATCGCCTCGATCGCCGCGGCGATCGCCCCGCGCGGCGCACCGCTGGACCCCGTACCGAGCAGCGCATCGACGACCAGCGCGGCATCGGCGGAGAGGGCGCCATCGAACACGCGGGGCGGCGCCCCGGGCAGTCGCTCGAGGTTGGCCAGAGCGTCGCCGCCGAGCTCACCGCGGTCGCCACTGAGCAGCACGTCGACCTCGCGCCCGCCGTCGCGCAGGCAGCGTGCGGCAACGAGACCGTCGCCGCCGTTGTTGCCCTTGCCGACAACCACCACGATCAGGCCGGTCGGCGCCAGCTCGCCGGCGAGCGCGGCGAGACCGCTCCCGGCCCGCTCCATCAGCTCGAGCGAGGGGATGCCGAGGTCGCTGATCGCCCAGGCGTCAACGGCCCGCATGCGCGACGCGTCAAGCAGCGGCTCGAGCCATGCGGGCAGGCTCACCGGACTACCGCCACGGCTCCCGCCAGGCCTTGAGAGTGGGTCAACGAGATCGCGACCTGAACGCCGAGCTGCGCGGCGCGGGCTCGCGCGGCGCCGTGCAGGCGCAGGGCAACCGTGGCGCCACCGCCCAGCACCTCCACCTCGTGCGGTGCCATCACCGCGAGCCCGAGCGCCTTGGTGACGGCCTCCTTGGCGCAGAACCGTGCCGCGAGGTGCTGACCCGGCCGCGCCCGCGAGCGCGAGTAAGCAAGCTCGCCGTCGGTGAACAGGCGCCCGGCAAGTTTGGGATGTCGCTCGAGCGCGCGCTCGAGCCGCTCGATCTCGAGCAGGTCGAGGCCAACACCGCGGCCGCCATCGAGGCCTGCGCCACTCACCGCAGAATCACAGCTCGGGAGCTTCGCATCGACACGAGGCTACCCGACACCTCAGGGCCACCGCCGGCCGCCGTTGCGCCGGGCGCGCCGGCGCGACGCGCGGTCACTCGACGGTGACGGTCTTCGCGAGGTTGCGCGGCTGGTCGGCGTTGAGCCCGCGGCGGCGAGCGATGTCATAGGCGAGCAGTTGCAACGGGATGACCGCAAGGATCGGGGTGAGCATCTCGTCCGTCGCCGGGACCTCGATCGTCGCCTCGACGTGGGGCGCGATGGTCTCATCGCCGGCGGTCGTGATCGCGATCACCTTGGCGCCGCGCGCGCGAACCTCCTGGATGTTGGAGACGATCTTGGCCTGCAGTGGCGAGGCGGTGGCGACGACGACGACCGGCGTGCGCTCGTCCAGTAGCGCGATCGGTCCGTGCTTCATCTCGCCGGCGGCGTAAGCGTCGGTGGAGATGTAGGAGATCTCCTTCAGCTTGAGCGCCCCTTCGAGGGCCACCGGGACGCCGACGTGGCGGCCCATGTAGAGGAAGAACTCGGCCTCCCAGCACCACTCGGCGACCGCCGCGACGCTCGGCCCGACAGCCGCCAGCAGGTCGTCGACGAGATACGGCAAATGCCGTAACGCGGCGGTCAGCTCGGCGATCCGCGCCGGCGACAACGTGCCGCGCAGCTCGGCGAGGCGCAGCGCGAGCAGATACACGGCCGCCAGCTGGCAGGTGAACGTCTTCGTCGCGGCGACGCCGATCTCGAGCCCGGCGCGTGTGTAGAGCGCGCCGTCGGCGTCGCGCGTGGCCTGCGAGCCGACCGAGTTGGTCAGCGCGATCACGCGCGCTCCGCGCTGCCTTGCGAGGCGCATCGCGGCGAGCGTGTCGAAGCTCTCGCCGGACTGCGAGATCCCGATCACCAGATCATCAGGGCCGACGAGCGGGTTGCGGTACTGGTACTCCGAGGCGACGTCCACATCGACCGCCAGCCGCGCCCATTCCTCGATCGCGTAACGGCCGACGAGGCCGGCGTGGTAGGCGGTCCCGCAGGCGACGAAGACGACCCGCTTGACGCCGTCGAGGAGTGACTCGTCAAAGGCCCCCGGCGCGTCAAGGTCGACGCCGTCGCCGCGTACCGTGCGGTCGTTGATCGTCTCGGCCAGGCCGTCGGCCTGCTCGTGGATCTCCTTGAGCATGAACGTCTCGTAGCCGCCCTTCTCGGCCATCTCGTCGTCCCAGTCGATCTCGACGATCTCGCGCTCGACGACCGCGCCGGTCTCGTCGCGGATCTCGACCGAGCCGGCGCGCAGCACGACGATCTCGCCGCTCTCGAGGTAGCGCACCGAGCGCGTGTGGGCGAGAAAGGCCGGCACGGCCGAAGCGACAAAGCTCTCCTCGGCGCTGCAGCCGACGACCAGCGGCGACTCTCGGCGCGCCGCGACCAGCAGGTCCGGCTCATCGAGGCTCATCGCCACGAACGAGAAGGATCCTTCGAGCTCCGCCACGGCCGCCTGCACGGCGCTGGCCAGATCGCCGTCGTAGTGGCTTGCCACGAGCTGCGCGATCACCTCGGCGTCGGTCTCCGAGCTGAAGACGGCGCCGGCTGCGATCAGGCGCTGGCGCAACATCACATAGTTCTCGACGATGCCGTTGACGACGACGTGCACGCGGTTCCCCGTGTCGAAGTGGGGGTGCGCGTTCTCCTCGCTGACGCGACCGTGGGTCGCCCAGCGGGTGTGGCCGATGCCGGTCGTCGCCGGCCGCACGAGCGTGGCGGTCGTGGTCCCAGCACCGGCTGAGGCCCCGGCCAGCGCCGCCTCGAGGTGGTCGAGGTTCCCGACCGCCCGCACCAGGCGGATCTCGTCGCCTTCGATCAGCGAGATGCCCGCGCTGTCATAGCCGCGGTACTCGAGCTTGCGCAGTCCGGCGAGCAGGATCGCCTCTGCTGGCCGGGCGCCGACGTAGCCAACGATGCCGCACATGTATTCGAGACTACCCGAGTGTTGCCTCGACGATGGCAACGAGGCGCCCACAGACGAGGTCGACTTCCTCGCTGCTCGGTGCCTCGACCATCACGCGGATCAGCGGCTCGGTGCCGCTCGGGCGCACCAATACGCGACCGCGCCCTTCGAGCGCCTGCGACTCGCGGGCCACCGCATCGTGGACCGCGACGGCGTCCTCGAGCCCGCCGCGATCGCGCACGGGAACGTTGACCAGCCGCTGCGGCAGCTTGACGACGCGCCGGCGCTTGCTCAGGTCACTGCCGCCGAGCGCTTCGAGCACGAGCAGTGCTGAGGCGATGCCGTCGCCTGACGGGGCGAAGCCAAGCTCGATGATGTGGCCCGACTGCTCGCCGCCGAGCGCCCAACCACGCTCGCGCAACGCTTCGAGCACGTAGCGGTCGCCGACCGCCGTGCTCGCGACCTCGATCCCGGCCTCGTGCAGCGCGGCGACGAAGGCGAAGTTGGTCATCACCGTGATCGCAACGCCGTGGCCAGGCAGGCGGTCCTCGGCGAGCAGGTGCACGGCGACGAGCGCGAGCAGCTCATCGCCATCGACGAGCGTGCCATCGCGGTCGACGGCGAGCACGCGGTCACCGTCACCGTCGAAGGCGAAGCCGATGTCGTGCCCGCCAGCCGTCACCTGCGCGGCGAGCGTCTCGATGTGCGTCGAGCCACAGCGATCGTTGATGTTGCGCCCGTCGGGCTCGACGGCGATCGTCGAGACGCGCGCGCCGAGCCGCTCGAAGATCTCCGGCGCCGCGCGATAGGTGGCGCCGTTGGCGCAGTCGAGCAGCACGTCGACGCCGCTGAGCGAAAGCGATTCAAAGCGCTTGTGCAGCTCGCGTATGTAGTCCTCGGTCGCGCCGTGCATCTGGCGGATCCGGCCGATCGCCGGGGCGCCGCCAGGCGACGGCGCCTCGTCAAGGTGCTCTTCGATCCGCGCTTCGGTCTCGTCCGACAGCTTGAAGCCGTCGGCACCGAAGAACTTGATGCCGTTGTCGGCGTACATGTTGTGCGAGGCCGAGAGCACGACGCCGAGGTCGAAACCGTAGCTGCGGATCAGCAGCGACACCGCCGGCGTCGGTAGGACACCGCCGAGCAGCACCTCGGCACCGGCCGAGGCCAGGCCCGCCGCCAACGCCGCCTCGAGCATCTCGCCACTCTCGCGCGTGTCGCGCACGACCAGCACCCGCGGCGCCGTGCGCCCGCTCTGCAGCACCGCCGCCCGCCCCAGCGCCAGCGCCAGCGAAGCCGTTATCTCGCTGCCAGCGACACCGCGAACGCCGTCCGTACCAAACAGCCTGCGCGCCATCACTCCAGCCACCGGGGAACGGAAGTCAGCGCTTTGAGAACTGCGGCCGCTTGCGCGCCTTCTTCAGCCCGGCCTTCTTGCGTTCCTTGGCACGCGCGTCGCGGGTCAGAAAGCCGCGGCGCTTGAGCTCACCGCGGAGGTTCGGGTCGGCCTCCAGCAGCGCGCGTGAGATGCCGTGGCGCAGCGCTCCCGCCTGTGACGAGACACCGCCGCCCTGCATCCTGGCGACGACGTCCATCCGCGCCTCGTAGCCGACGGTCTCGAGCGGCTGGCGAATGTTGCGCTGCAGCGTGTCGCGCGGGAAGTAGGCCTCGAGGCTGCGTCCGTTGATCGTGTACGTGCCGCTGCCGGGGCGCAGCGTCACCCGCGCGATCGCGGTCTTGCGCTTGCCCGTCGCGCGGTAGCGCGCACCGGCGGCGAGATCGATCGCGACCGCTTCGATCGGCTCGACAACGACGACCGCGTCGAGCTGCTCCAATTCGGGCGTCTCCTCCGCTTCGTCCTCGGCGTAACCGTAGGACGTCTCGGCGGCAAGCGGATCGACGCCCTCGGGGACGATGTCGACCTCGAGGTGAGCGCCCGGCGCCGCCGGTGTCTCACGCGGCGTCGCGGCGGCGGCCGCTTCGGCCCGCGGCTTGCTCTCCTCGACGGGCTCGGGCTCGCTGGCCGGCTCGCTCGCAGCCTCAGCCGCCGGCTCCTCCGCGGCGGCCGGCTCCTCCGCGGCGGCCGGCTCCGCCGCCGGTTCCACGCTGGGCTCGGTCTCGGCGACCGGCTCGGCCGGCGCCTCGGCGTCGGCTGCGGCCCCGGGCGCGAGCTCCTCGGACGGCTCTTCAGGCGCGTCGGCCATCAGGGTCGCAGCTCCAGTTCGCTTGGCTTTTGCGCGACATGCGGATGCTCGGGACCGGCGTAGACCTTGAGCTTGGTCAGCTGTTTGTGGGCCAGCCGGTTGCGCGGCATCATGCCCTTGACCGCCAGCCTGATGACCTCTTCGGGCCGCCGCTGGATCATCTGCTCAAAAGTCCGCGTGCGCAGCCCGCCGGGATATCCCGAGTGGCGGTGATAGAGCTTCGCCGCGCGCTTGTTGCCGGTGACGGCGATCTTCTCGGCGTTCACGACGACGACGAAATCGCCGGTATCGATGTGTGGCGTGTAGACGGCCTTGCGCTTGCCGCGCAGGGTGTCGGCGATCTGCGTCGCGAGACGCCCGAGCGTCTTGCCCGACGCGTCGACGACGTACCAGTCACGCTGGCGGTCGCTCGGCCTTGCCACATAGGTCTTCATCACACAAAAATGGCCACGCAGAAACGCGCGGCGCGGCGACCGATGATAGTGCAACTGCTCCGCCGAGTGCAGATGCAGGGTTCCTGCAATGATGGCGCCGCGATGAGTGACGAGGATTGGCGGGTCGAGGTCGAGCTCGCGGACGCCGCAGGCGCCGCACGATTGCACGTCGCCGGCAAAGAGGGTGAGCTCATAGCGCACGCCCGCCAGACGCTCGCTGAGCGGGCGGTGCTGAGCGTCGACGGGCCGCTGATTTTCGCCTACACCAACACGCGCGAGTCGGCCGAGGCGGCCAAGACGGCCCTCAGCGAGCTGCTCAGCCAGGAAGGGCTCGAGGCCAAGACGATAACCCTGAGTCGATGGCACGACGTGGCAGAGAACTGGGAGGACGCCGACGCGCCGCTTCCCACGGGATCGCAGGCGGTTGCCGTCGAGCACGAGGAACTCGTCGAGGCCGAGCTTGCGGACCCCGACCAACACGAGTGGGAGGTCCGCGCGACGCTCCCCACGCACGCTGACGCCGTCGAGCTCGCCGAGCGATTCGCGCAGGAGGGCATCCCCACCCAGCGCCACTGGCACTACATCCTGCTTGGGGCCCGTAACGAGCCGGAGGCCGAGAAGCTAGCGGAGCGCGTCCGCAATGAGGCGCCGGCCGGCACGAAGGTACGCACCGAATTGACCTTCGCCTACGTGCTCAAAAACGAGCCGAACACACCACTGCGGTACCTGTCCCCGTTCGTCGCCTTATAGAGCACCCCGGCAGCTGCGCGGCCCAGCCCGGTGGAGCTGTCCGCCACCCCGCAGCCGCGCGAAGCGCGGTGAGGAGTGCCGGACTACTCCCACTCGATCGTGCCGGGCGGCTTGCTCGTGATGTCGAGGACGACGCGATTGACGTCGGCGAGCTCGCCCATCATGCGCGAGGCGATCTGCTCGAGCAGGTCGTAGGGCAGGCGCGCCCAGTCCGCCGTCATCGCGTCATCGGAGGTCACGGCGCGAATCACGATGACGTTTCCGTAGGTGCGCTGATCGCCCTGGACACCGACCGTGCGGATGTCGGGAAGGACACAGAACGACTGCCACAGCTCGTGATAGAGCCCGGCCTTGCGGATCTCGTCCTGGAGGATGTGGTCGGCGTCGCGCAGCAGGTCGAGACGTTCCTTGGTGGCCTCGCCGCCAACGATCCTGATCGCCAGACCGGGACCGGGGAACGGCTGGCGCCAGACCAGTCGCTCGGGCAACCCGAGCTCAGCGCCGACCGCGCGCACCTCGTCCTTGAACAGCATCCGCAGCGGCTCGACGAGTTCGAAGGCGAGGTTCTCGGGCAGCCCGCCGACGTTGTGGTGGGACTTGATCGTTGACGAGCCCTTGCGCCCGCCGGACTCGATCACGTCGGAGTAGAGCGTGCCCTGGACCAGGTAGCGGGCGTCCGACAGCTTGGCCGCCTCCTCTTCGAAGACGCGGATGAACTCGCTGCCGATCAGCTTGCGCTTGGTCTCCGGGTCGCTGACACCGGCCAGTCGCTGGAGGAAGCGATCCTCGGCATCGACCGCGACGAGCGGCACCTTGAAGGTGTCGCGGAAGGCGGCGATCACCTGCTCGCCCTCGCCTTTGCGCATCAGGCCGTGATCGACGAACACGCAGGTCAGCTGCTCGCCGACCGCGCGATGCACGAGCAGCGCCGCAACCGAGGAGTCAACGCCGCCGGAAAGACCGCAGATCACGCTGCCGGCGCCGACCTGGGCACGGATTCGCGCGACCTGTTCGTCCACGATCGAGGCCGCGCTCCAGCTGCGATCACAGCCGCAGACATCCTCGAGGAAGTGCGTCAGGATCGCCTGACCGTAGGGCGTGTGGGCGACCTCCGGGTGGAACTGGATGCCGTAGACACCGCGTTCCGGATGCTCGAACGCGGCGACCGGCGAGACCGTCGAGGACGCCAGCTCGGTGAAGCCCGCGGGCGCGCGCTTGATCGTGTCGCGGTGAGACATCCAGCAGGTCTGCTCGCGCGGCAGTCCAGCGAACAGCCGGCCGGGCTCGTGCACGTGGAGCTCGGCGCGACCGAACTCCCCGACCTCGGCGCGTTCGACGAGGCCGCCGAGCGAGTGCGCGAGCAGCTGCATCCCGTAACAGATGCCGAGCACCGGAATCCCCAGATCGAGCAGCGCGCGGTCGAGCTCCGGGGCGCCCGGGGCATAGACCGACGCCGGCCCGCCGGAGAGGATCAGGCCGGCCGGTGCGCGGCGCGCGATCTCCTCCGCCGTGACGTCGGCGCCGAGCAGCTCGGAGAAGACGCCGCACTCGCGGACCCGCCGGGCGATCAGCTGCGTGTACTGACCGCCGTAGTCGACGACCAGCACCTCGTTGTTCCTCGCCGCGCGCGCGGGGGCGTCCGCCGGTGAGGGTGAGCGCATCGCGGCGAGCGCGTCGCTCACCGGCTGCAGCGCTCAGTCATTGACGAGGGCGGCGGCCTTGCCGTTGGAGCCCATGCCGACGCCCTGGTCACGCTGTAGTTGCTTGCCCTCGGTCTGCAGTGAGGGCGCGACCATCAGCTCGGCCCGGTTGAACTCGGCGATGTCCTCGTAGCCGCACGTCGCCATCGAGGTACGCAGTCCGCCGAACAGGTTGAGCGTGCCGTCGTTCTCGCTCGCCGGGCCGATCAGGATCTCCTCGAGCGTCGCGTTCTGGTAGGTCGCGACGCGCGCGCCACGCGGCAGCGTCGGATGGAAGGTCGCCATCCCCCAGTGGTAGCCACGCCCGGGCGCCTCGTAGGCGCGGGCGAGCGGGCTGCCGATCATCACCGCGTCGGCACCGCAGGCAATCGCCTTGGCGACGTCACCGCCATTGCGCATGCCACCGTCAGCGATCACCTTGACCAGCTCACCGGTCTCGAGCATGTGCGTCGAGCGGGCGTCGGCGACATCGGCGATCGCCGTCGCCTGCGGCACGCCGATGCCGAGCACGCCGCGCGTCGTGCAGGCGGCGCCGGGGCCGACGCCAACGAGCACCGCGGCAGCGCCGGTGCGCATCAGGTGCAAACCGGTGTGGTAGGAGGCACAGCCGCCGACGACCACCGGGATATCGAGCTCGGGGATGAACTCCTTGAGGTTCAGCGGCTCACTCGTGCTCGACACGTGCTCGCCGGAGACGACCGTCCCCTGGATCACGAGCACGTCGAGCCCGGCATCGAGCGCGAGCTCGTAGTAGCGCAGGACCCGCTGCGGCGTCAGCGACGCGGCGCAGACCACGCCCTCGGCCTTGATCTCCTTGATCCGCTGGGCGATCAGCTCTTCCTTGACCGGCTCGGCGTAGATCGCCTGCATCTCGCGCGTGGCGATGTCCTTGGGCAGCGATGCGATCCGCTCGAGCTGCTCCTCGGCGTCTTCGTAGCGCGTGAAGATGCCCTCGAGATTGAGCACGCCAAGGCCGCCGAGGCGACCGACGATCCCGGCCGTCGCCGGCGAGGTGACGCCATCCATCGCGCTGGCCAACAGCGGCAGCTCGAAGCGATAGTCGCCGAGCTTCCAGGTGATGTCGATGTCGTCCGGGTCGCGCGTCCGCCGCGAAGGGACGATCGCGATGTCATCGAATCCGTAGGCGCGCCGCGCCTTCTTGCCGCGGCCGATCTCTACTTCCATTTGACGATCCTAGGTCGCTGGACGGACGGAGAGTGGCCGTTGGAGGGCGTTTTCGCCACCGCCAACCACGTCCTGCGAGCATACCAACGCCCGCCGCCCGACACGCGAACTGGCCCGCGCAACAGCGCCGTCAACGACGCTCAGCCGACCCGCGCCGGCAGCTCGACCTGCAGCAGCTGCACTTCCGAGCCCAGGCGATCGACCGCGCGGGCGTCGATCAGCCCGGCACCAAGGCGACCGGTCGACTCAGCGCCGCAGGCAACGCCGAAGCGCAGACACTCGGGCGCGCTGCCGCCGCTGTAGCGCGCCGCGACATAGCCGGCCAGGAAGGCATCGCCGGAGCCGACCGTGGCGACCGGTTCGCGCGGCGCGATCGTCGCCCGGTAGAGCTGCGGCGCACCGTCGACGAGGATCTGTGCCCAGCAGCCGTCGGGGGTCGTCATCAACGCTTCGCGCGGGCCCAGCGCGGCGATCTCGCGCACCGCGCTGGCGCGATCGTCGTCGTCGTTGAACTCATGCCCGACCAACTCCTCGGCCTCCAGGGCGTTCGGCGAAACGACATCGGGCTCGGCGCGAACGGCCTGGCGCAGCGCCTCACCGTCGGTATCGACGACCGTCGTCACGTTGAGCTTGTGCAGCTCGCGCACCAGCGTCGCGTAATAGTCGGGTTCGACGTTGCGCGGCAGCGAGCCGGCGAAGACGACGATCGCCGCGCCGCGCGCGAGATAGAACAGCTTCTCGCGGAACAGCTCGAGCTCGATCGGATCGACCGACGGGCCCTGCTCGTTGATCTCCGTCTCCTCGCCCGTCGTCGGATCGAGCAGCGCCGTGTTGGTGCGTGACTCCTCGCGAATTCTTACGAAGTCGTTGAGGATCGACGCCTCGGTGAGCTGCTCGACGATCTGAGTGCCGGTCTGCCCACCCGCCAGACCGGTCGCGATCACCGGCTGACCGAGCGTCTTCAGCATGCGCGCGATGTTGACCCCCTTGCCGCCGGCGAGCGTGCGCCGCTCGACCGTGCGGTGACGGCGCCCGAGGCGCAGGCTGGGAACCGACAGCGACTTGTCGATCGCCGCGTTGAGCGTGACGGTGATGATCATCTGGCCACCAGCCCCCTTCTCCGGCGGGCTCGTCGCCTCGCACGGGCGCGCATCCCGCCCAGGCTACACCCCCCGAGCACGAATAGCGCGAGAATCACCACTCCGTAAGACGCGCCTGACTCGGGCGCGGCCGCCACGGCGGCCTGCGTGAGTAGCGCTACCGACAGCGCCAGCTTGCCATTCTCGGTCACGTCGATCGCCCCAACCTGGGTGCCGGCGGCGAGCGGAGCCTGGAGCTGCGCCGGGACTCCGGCCAACGCCACGTGCACGGCCACCGCGCGGCTGATGACGATGCCGGCGCTGCGCGCCGCGACGAGCGCCACCTTCTGTGTCGAGCCGCCGCTGACGCCAAGCGTGAAATAGCTCCGTCCGCGCACCGCGATTGTCACGTGGTGATAGAGCCGCAGGCCGTAGCGCAGCAGCTTCAGCGTGTCGGCGTCACGGGCGGCGTTGCTCGGGTCGCCGAGCACGACGCTCATCAGATGCACGCCATGCCAGCTCGCTGCCCCGACGAGGCAGTAGCCGGCGTCCTGGGTGTGCCCGGTCTTGACGCCGACCATGAACGGGTAGGCGCCGATCAGATCGTCGGTGTTCGCCACCACCAGGCCGTCGTGCAATATCGCCTCCGGCTCACTGACGACCTTGGCGAAGAACTTGTTGCGCAGCAGAACCTGGGCCAGCGTCGCCAGGTTCGCGGCGCTCGAGTAGTTGCCCGGCGTGTCGAGCCCGACCGGCGTCGTGTAGTGCGTGTGGGTCAGGCCGAGCTGCTTGGCGTCGGCGTTCATCAGTGCCAGGAAGCGCGCCATCGAGCCGTGGCCGATGTCGAGTGCGAGCGTGTTCGCGGCATCGCCACCGCTCGCGATGAGCATCGCCCGCAGCAGGTCGGCGACGTTGTAGCGGGCCCCCGGCGTCAGGCCGGCGAGCGACTCATCCTGCGAAGCCGCATAGGGCTGCTCGACGAAGACGTGGCCGAGGCTCTGTGTCTCGAGCGTCACGTAGGCGGTCATCAGCTTCGTCGTGCTGGCGATCGGCACGCGAGCGTTGGCCCCTCTGGCAAACAGCGTGGTGCCGGTGTCGGTCTCGATCAGCAGCGCCTGGCGGGCCTGCAGACCAGACGGTTTCGCAATCGTCGTGCTGGCATGTGCCGGCGCGCTGACCAGCGCGCAGCCCGCGAGAACGCACACTGAAAGCGCTCGCCCCACGCCTCGAGCCACTCGCTGGGCGATCTGCATCGACGCGAGGCTAGCGAACGCCAGCACGCCAAGTCGCGGTGCAACCGGCGTGCTTCGGGCTCAGCCGAGCGACCAGGCGAGCTCGCGCAGCCTCTCGGCCTCGGCCCGCGCCGCCGCCGCGCCGCGCTCGCCCGTTGCATCGGTGGCCTCAACGATGCTGCGCGAAGCGCTCACCAGACCGCCCGCGCGTCCGACCGCGAAGGCCGGCGCGAGCTCCTCGACGCGGCCACCCTGGGCGCCAACGCCGGGCAGCAGGAAGATCGCTTTGGGCATCAGCTCGCGGGCCCGCCCGAGGTGTGCCGGGACGGTCGCGCCAAACACCGCGCCGACGTCCGCCAGGCCGCAGGCCCGTGGCGTCCCCAGCTCATCGACGATGCGCGCGATCTGCTCCCACAGCACGCCGCCGGCGGCCAGCTCCAGGTCCTGCAGGTCGGCGGCGCCGGGGTTCGAGCTGCGGACCACCACGAACACGCCGGCGCCGGTGGCGATCAGCGGCTCCAGCGCATCGATCCCGAGCAGCGGGTTGGCGGTGAAGGCGTCGGCACCGAGCCCGGCGATCGCCCCGTTGGGGCTCGCCGTCTCGCCGGCCAGCGCTTGCGCATAGGCGGCGGCGGTCACCGGCACGTCGCCGCGCTTGCCGTCGGCGATCACGATCAGCCCGGCCTCCCGCGCCGCCGCGACCACCTCGACGAGCGCCGCGATCCCCGGCGCCCCGAGCCGCTCGAAGCAGGCCAGCTGCGGCTTGGCGGCGACACAGGCCGGGCCGGCGGCCGCGATCACCGCGCGGCAGTGCGCGAGCACCGCGTTCGCCGTCAGCTGCCCCGGGCTGCCGTCCGCCGCCGGCGGGTCCACGGCGAGCGGCCACAGGCGCATCGGGTCGGGATCGAGCCCGAGCACGATCTGCGATTCGCGTTCGCGCACCCGCGTGGCGAGCGTGTCGGCGAAGGCGGGAGCTGCAGCGCGGGCCACGAGGCGCAAAGATACGCGCATGGCGCTGTCGCGCATAGCCTGGCTGCTGACCGTCCTCGCCTGCCTGGTCACGGCCATGCTGCTCGTGCTCTCGCACTACCGCGGCTACGCCGCCGTGGCAATCGCGGTCGGCGCGGCGGCAGCGATCAACCTCTTCTGAGCGGTCGCGAACGCAGCATCGCGGGCTCTTCACGACGCAGCGCCTTCGGGCAGCACGCGGTCCGCGGGCTCGATGTGAACCAGCACGTCGGTGCCGTCGAGCCGCGCGTGAATCGCGTCGGTCATCGCGTGCGCCGCCCAGTGCGCCTCCTCCAGCGTCGTGCCGGCGGCAAACTGAACGTGGACATCGATGTAGCGCCGCGACCCGGCGCTGCGCGTGCGCAGCTTGTGGAAGCCGACCATGCCGCGCGGCTCGCCGACCTCGCAGATCGCTGCGCGAATCGTCTCCAGATCGGCTTCGGGCAGCGCCTCGTCGACCAGCGCGCGCGAGGAGCGCATCAGCAGTCGCACGCCGGCGAGGACGATCCCGGCCGCCACGAGCAGCGCCACGACCGGGTCGATCCAGTAGTCGTGTGTGATCGCGATCAGTACGAGCCCGACGAGCACGGCGGCCGACGACACGGCGTCGGTGGAGAGGTGCGTCGCGTCACCGGCCAGCGCGACCGAGCTGGTCTCGCGCGCACGCCGCGCGATGATTCGCGAGACGATCACGTTGACGACGGCGGAGGCGCCGATCACCGCGATGCCGACGCCGAGCGTGTGCACGTGGCCGCCGTGGATCAGTCGCGTGATCGCCTCGTAGGTGATGATCGCGGCGCCGAACAGAATCAGCGCGCCTTCGGTGGCGGCCGCCAGGTTCTCCATCTTCTGGTGCCCGTAGCGGTGCTCGGCGTCGGCTGGCTCGTCAGCCTTGCGAACCGAGACGAAGGCGACGATCGAGGCGAGCAGGTCGATCGAGGAGTGCACGGCTTCGGTCAGGACCGCAATCGAGCCGGTGGCGACGCCGGCGATCAGCTTCAGCGCGATCAGCGTCGTGTTGGAGGCGACCGACAGCGCCGCGGCCCGTCCCTTGGCGTGCTCGGCGCCCATTACGCGCTCTCGGCGAGCCACTCCTCGAGTGCCCGCAATGCGCGCCCACGGTGGCTGATCGCGTCCTTCTCGAGGTCAGACAGCTCGGCCATCGTGCGTCCGCTCGACTCCTCGCGCGGGATGAACACAGGGTCGTAGCCAAAGCCGCGCTCGCCGCGCCGTGCCGGCGCCATGATGCCCTCGCAGCGGCCTTCAAACGTGTGTTCCTCGCCCGAGCGGGGATCGACATAGACGAGTGCGCAGATGTAGGTCAGGCCGCTGCCGACCGGCACCTCGGCGATCAGCTTCGCGAGGTTCTCCTCGTCGCTTGCACCCTCCCCCGCGTAGCGGGCCGAACGCACACCGGGCCGGCCGTCGAGCGCCGCCGCGGCGATCCCCGAGTCATCGGCGATCGCCGGGCGACCGCTGGCTCGTGCCGCGGTGCGCGCCTTGCCCAGCGCGTTCTCGACATAGGTCTCGCCGGTTTCGGGCGGTAGCTCGATCGCTTCCGCCAACGGCTCGAGCTCTGTGACCCGGAGCAGCCGCTGGAACTCGCGCAGCTTGTGCGGGTTGCGCGTCGCAAGGATCAGGGGCACGTCGCGTTACCGGTCGATCGCCGCGAGCTGCTCGTCGCGGAGCGCGGCGATGCCGCCCGCGGCAAGCACCAGCAGCTCGTCGAGGTGCGCGCGCGACAGTGGCGTGCGCTCGGCTGTGGCCTGCACCTCGACGAGGCCTCCGTCGGCCGTCATCACGACGTTGGCGTCGACCTCTGCGGTTGAGTCTTCGGCGTAGTCGAGGTCGAGCAAGGGGACGCCATCGACGATGCCGCACGAGACAGCCGCCACGGCGCCGGTCAGCGGCGAGCGCTCGAGATCGCCCGCCGCCTGCAGCCGCGCAGCGGCTCGAGCGAGGGCGACAAAGGCGCCGGTGATCGACGCGCAGCGCGTCCCGCCGTCGGCCTGGAGGACATCGCAGTCGAGGTAGACCGTGCGCTCGCCGAGCGACTCGAAATCCACGACCGCGCGCAGCGAGCGCCCGATCAGTCGCTGGATCTCGACTGTCCGTCCGTCGAGCCGACCGCGCGTCGCATCGCGTGCCTTGCGCTGCCCGGTCGAGGCCGGCAGCATCCCGTACTCGGCTGTCAGCCAGCCACGGCCCTTGCCGGCGAGCCAGCGCGGGACACCGAGCTCGACCGAGGCGGTGCAGATCACCTTCGTCTGCCCGACCGCGATCAGCGCCGAGCCGGTTGCCGGTGCGACGAAGTCGACCTCGATCGCCGTCGGGCGCAGCCCGTCGGCGGCGCGGTCGTAGCTGCGCTTGGGCGCGGCGGCGCTCACGCCGCCACCGCCGACGGCAGCTCGA
>Ga0302326_10001445_pt1 | contig 60548 bp, 56 predicted proteins | sample Palsa_T0_3_FD_202264 | JGI IMG/M metagenome (GOLD analysis project Ga0302326, IMG submission 202264) | Peat permafrost microbial communities from Stordalen Mire near Abisko, Sweden - Palsa_T0_3 | ecosystem: Environmental > Terrestrial > Soil > Palsa > Peat permafrost | place: Sweden: Abisko...
CAACCGTTGTGTTTTCGTGGCCCGCAACGGTGATTGCGGCAGCGGTCGTCTCATTTCCTCTGATGTACGTCACATCGCGCGCCGCTCTGGCACAAGTGGATCCCGAACTCATGAACGCCGCGCGCACGCTCGGCGCTTCCGAATGGCGGGCATTTCGCCGCGTGGCGATGCCGCTCGCGGCCCCGGGAATTTTGGCCGGCACGATTCTTTCGTTCGCGCGCGCTTTCGGAGAATTCGGCGCGACGTTGATGCTTGCGGGTGACATTCCGGGCCGCACGGAAACGATTCCGCTGGTGATCTATTTCGCCGTCGAGTCGAACGAAATGTCGCGCGCAATTTTCTGGTCGCTGATTGATGTGGGAATCTCGCTCGCGCTTTTGTTCGCCCTCTACTTCTGGACGCACCTGCAATCCTCAGCGAGCGCACGAGTTGGGCGAGCAGGATGAGCCTCGAAGTTCACATCGAAAAGCGCCTGCAGAGTTACCCGCTCACGGTCGAATTCGCGGCTGGCGCCAAGCCACTAGCCATCCTCGGGCCATCGGGCGCGGGTAAGACAATGACGCTGCGCTGCATTGCGGGCCTCGTCGAGCCAGATCGCGGCCGAATCATTCTGAACGATCGCGTTCTCTTCGATTCAGATAACAAAATCAATGTGCCGAGCCGCGAGCGGCGGATCGGTCTTCTGTTTCAGAATTACGCGCTCTTCTCGCACATGACCGTATCTGAAAATATTGCGTTCGGCGTCGATCGCATCGCGCCGGATGAACGAGCCCGCAAAGTCCGCGGGCAGTTGGACGCGCTGCATCTAGCAGGCTTGGAAAGTCGTCTGCCGCGCGAATTGTCAGGCGGCGAACAACAGTGCGTCGCACTCGCGCGCGCTCTTGCCATCGGGCCCGACGCTCTTCTGCTCGACGAGCCGCTTTCGGCGCTCGATACGCATTTGCGCTCGCAAGTCGAGCATCAGCTACTCATCACCCTCGCGGCGTTCAACGGATCTTCGCTAGTCGTGACGCACAACATCGAAGAAGCCTATCGGCTCGGCGCGGATATGCTCGTCCTGACGAAGGGCCGCGTGGCAGCGTTCGGTCCAAAAGAAGAAGTCTTTCGGCGGCCGCCCACCCTCGACGTCGCGCGGCTGACGGGATGCAAGAATCTTTCGCGCGCAACAGCGATCTCTGACGACATGATTGAAGCGGTAGATTGGGGCTGTCGCCTGCGTGTTTTGCAGCCGATCAAAGGGCAAGTCGTTCATGCCGGCATCCGCGCCCATCAAATAGATTTTCTTGAAAGCAACGATGGCCGCGTGAATGATGAGAATACCTTTCCGTGCTGGGTGATGGAAGCAAGCGAGACGCCCTTTCGCATCACGCTCTATCTGAAGTTGCATTCCGCGCCTCAGCCCGGCGAGCAACCTCAATTGCAGGCCGAGGTGTTCAAGGAAAAGTGGCAGCGATTCAAGGACCGGCCGTTCCCCTGGCATGTCCGGCTCGATCCGGATGCAGTGTTTCTCCTGCCGGACTGAGTGCTACTTGAAGTGTTTCGTGAATTCGATGCTGAGGCTGAAGGTGCCGTTGATGTCGCGCAGGGCGATAATGGAGATGTCGCGCCGCACGGCGTAAACCACTTGAATCACCTGCTCCTGCTGCGATGCGGCATTAGTGCTGTACGTTACAGTCACGGCTTTCCCGAGCTGCTCTTCGATGGTGATACGCGCCGCTGCGTTTTGCTCGGATGCCGTCCCTGCCAGGAACGGATCCACGCGGAATTTCGTGATTCCGAATAGACGCTCGATCCGCCCGCCGAGTTGGCTTGAGATAGCTTCCGAAAGCAACGCGGTTGCGCCGTAGCCCTGCGTCGTTTGCGCGCTAGACGATCGCAGCGCGCCTTCGGTCCCCGGGCTGCCGAGAGCCAACAGAGCGATGATGTCCGAGTCGGGCAAAGGCGGATCAGAGCGATACGCGAGCGATAGATTGCTGCCGGGCCCAGTGAAATCGAGCGTGACTTCGTATTGGTCGATCACCGTCGTTGCTTCGACGTTCAGGATCGGGTCCAGTCGGAACGGATTTGAAAAAATGATATCACCGCGGGAGAGCGTGTACTTGTTCCCGCGGAAGGTCATGTCGCCATTCAACAAATGGATGTTGCCGAGAAGGATCGGCCGCTCCCAAGTTCCGCGCAGGCGCATCGTTCCTTCCATCTCGACGTGCGCGCCGGTCCACTCCATGCGAGCACTCGCGGTCGTGCTCGCGCCAATATCGAATTGAAGATTGCGCAGGAATGCCGAAGTCGTGGTCGGGCCTTGGACGCTCCCCTGTGACGCGGTTAGCAGCGTCCCCAAATCGACGTTTTGCGCCAGCAGTAGCCGCTCCACCTGAATATTTCCAGACAACACCGCTCCGTCCGATGTCCCGGAAAGATGCATCGTGCCTCCGGCGAGCCAGCTCATTCCCTGGGGGTAGCGGATGCGCGTGTGAGGCGCAATCGCGTCCACGTCGAACCGGAACGGGCCGTCGCCGTAACTCACCGATCCCCGCAGCGTCAAATTCCCCCCGCCGGATTGCGCGGAGACGTTGTCAAAAATCGCGCGCGAACGATCGAAAATCACTTCGCCGGTCACGTGGCTGAGGCCCGTCGGAAAATCGTCGTACACGGCCGAAATATCCTGAAATCCGACGCGCCCGATGATCGTGGGGCTTGAAATTGTTCCTTCGACGTTGACCCGCACATCCGCACCGCCGTGCGCGTCGAGCATCGGCGCGAGACCCTTTGCAAGCCCCAGGTTGACTCGGCCCGCCAGCGCCAGGCTGAGCGGGCGATTGCCGTCGAAACGCATGTGCCCGGAAAATTGGAAATCGGTGTCGGTGCCGCGCAGAGAGGCCTGCTGAATCGTTACTTCGTTGTGCCGATACTCGAAGCGGAACGGACCTTCGTTTTGCAGCTTTACAAAGCCGTAATCGAGCATGACGCGCGAGAAATTCGCGTTCACGCGCAGCGATTGTAGATCGCGCAGGTTTCCGCCGATTATGAGCTCGCCGTCCACGCTGCTGTGAGCGCTCAGTGTCTGCAAATGTAGGCCAGCAATGACGAACGGATCGAGATCGAAACCGGAAGTAACGATTTGGCCTGTTATTGGATACTCGCCGCCCAGGAGTACATTGAGGCCTCCGAGAAGCGTACCGCTGCTGTTCTCAGATGTGAGATCAAGGTGGAGCTGTCTCCCGTTCGAGCTGATCTTTCCATCGAAACCGCCTTCGACTGCCGGGCCGAGTTTCAGATTCCGCAATTGCAGCGTCCCTTCACCTTTTGGATCGAGAATAGGTCCGTCGCCGCGAAGATCGAACCCGAGCGTCCCGGCGATCGGCAACATTTCGCTTTGAATGCGCGGAATGCTGCCGAGATCGAGGCCCGAGCCCGCCAGTGCAAACTCGACCTGTTTCTCATCGATATGGTAACTGAGATGCCCGGCGACTTTGCCCGCGCCCATGCGCAGATCGCCGTTCGCGAACTGAAACTCATTGTTGCTGACGTGAATCTGCCCCGTCAGGCGGTCGAATCGTGCGCCGTAAGCGTCAATCTGCTCGAGCGTCAGATCCCCGTCGAAGATAGGCTCGCCCCGCGTTCCGCCTCCCGTGAACTGGCCGCTCAACAATCCGTTGACGGGATAGTTCATGCCGAAAAGCGCCTGCAAATCGTCGGTTGGATCGCGGGCAAGCTGTGCGTTGAAACTCCACGGATCGTTGCGGCGAAAATCCCAATCGTTGTCGAATTGGAGATGCAAGTCGAGCAAGACGGAAGAGCGCCCGCGACGCACGGTGAAATTCGTGAGGCGCAGTTGGTCGGGAGAGTAGTCCATGTCGCCATCAATTGAGTCCCAGGCGAGCGTGTCGTATCGCACCTCCGTTCCGCTCACATGCCCCACGAATGCCGGGCCCACGATCGGCCCGAGGACGCGCCCATTCCAATCCGCACGTGCGGCAATGCGCTTCGGCTCCTCATCAGTGCCGCGAATCGCGTTGATGAAGTCATCCCATTGCGACAAATCGTCCGCGTGAAACGTTACTTCGACCGCGGAATCGATTCCCCCGAGCGGCCCATCCATCGTCAATAAGCTAGTAGGAGTTGAGATTTCGCTCTTCGTCAGCAACACGCCGAGGCGATCTTGCGAGTAGTCGTAATCGATCTTAGCTGAGACGGGAATTCGGCCGGCTGCGACCGCGGCAGGTGGAGACCAGCGCGTCTCGCCCTGAGACCGGAAATGTAGAAATCCGGCCGTCCATGTGTTCACCGAATCCACGTCCATCGAAGAATCCCAATGCAGCGACTGCACCGGAAAATCCGGATTCTCGAGCGCCGCAAATACCTGCGCCAAGCTCGCGCCGCGCAAACGCGATGTGACGAGGAAGTCGAGATGTGGAAGCCCCATCGTCAAGCGGCCCTGCATCGTTCCGCCGAGAGCGCGTGCGTTCAATTGCGGGACAACGAGTTGGTTCTTGCCGAGTTCAAAATCGCCCCACGTCTCGATGCCGCGCGTGTGAAACCATTCGTACGGCAAATCCACATTGCGCGCGTCGAAATGTCCGCTCGCTTTCCATTCGCCGCCGGCGAATTGGCCCGACCCGGAAGTTTCCACGTCGGCGTCAGGGATCGGAGGAATCCGGAAAATCGTCCGTATATCATCGAGGGTAAAACGCGAGTGATAGCGAAAATTCCAATTGTTCAACGCGAACGACGGGAGCTCAGCGCGCAAGTCCAACTCCGAATGCGGGAACTTCCATGTCATCTCGTCGAGCGAAAAAGCGTCGCGCGCGAGCGTAAATTTCATCGAAAGCACTGAGTGGAACGGCACCCAATTTTGAGCGGCGATGTTAACGTTCTGCCAGTCGAGCTTGCCGGCATACCTGTCGTTCCCTCCGCCAGCTGCCTCGTACATTAGAGAGAAATCGAAGTTATCTCCCTCGACAGCAAGAGGAAATTTCGCATCGTTGTAAAAAAAGCTGCCGTCGATAAGCTGGATCTTGCCGGCCTGCAGATCGAATAGCCGCTCGCGCCATGGAAGGTTCTGCTTCGGGGGAATTCTTGGAACCGGGATGGTGCTTTTTCCATCCGTGCCGATGCGAATACCGACTTCCGGACGCTCCACGATCAATGTGTCCAGAGCGATCTTGCGGCCGAAGAACGATACGATTCGCGCCGTCACACGCACCTTATCGGAATGAAAGAGCGGCGGCATGCCGCTATCCTCGAGTCCGTGCAACGTCAGGTTGTCAAGTTCAACATAGAGCCTGAACGGCCGCACGCGGACGCGTCCGATTTCGACTCTCGCGCCGGTCGCGTCTTCAATTCGCTCGGCGATATACCTCCTCGTCCACTGATTCAAAACGCCCGCATTCCACAAGAAAAAGAGCGCGCCGGTCGCGCCAATCGCGATGAAGAGGGCGACTCCCAACCAGTGGTGCCAGCGGATTTTCACGAACCACCTGCGTTGGGCAGGATTTCGATCCGTAACCTCACGCGGGTGTCGTCCAGCCACTTCGTCGCGCGATCGGTAACGATCCGCTCGGTCAATAAGCGGTGAATCTCCGCGTGCACATCGTCGAGCGGCGGCACGGGTTGCCCGTTCGCTTTTGCCTGCTGCGTGAATTCGCCGCTGTAATAGTCTTTTATCTGCTTTTCGTCCACTTGAGCTGCTGCGCGGAACTTATAGTCGAGAAACCGATTCAGATAAATCTGCAATTCAAGCTGGCGGCGAACGGCCGTTTCCGTCAGCCCCACTTCCGCCATTTTTTGATGGAGTGCATCCTCCGACCCGAACTGTCCAGCGAGCCCCTGGAGGGCTTCGCTGACATCCTGCGCGCTCGGCCTTGCGAAACGCGAGTTTTGGGCCTCGTTCTTTACAACCCACTGGTCCGTCAGCTCGCGGATCGCGTCCGCACGGCTATTAGATTTGCCGTCCACCAGCTTTTGAAACGCCGTCAGCTCGTTAATCTCGCTCTCAGTCAGGACGTCGCCTTCGATGCGCACGGCGATACCGTCCACAATTGTCGACCGGTTTTGCGCTTGTTGCGGTTCCTGAGCGGGATTCAGCCCCGCTGCAAAAGCCTCTGTGCCGACGGATGCGAGTGAGGCCCACGCCACAAACAAAGCCGCTGTTGCCGTCGCACGCCGCATCAGAACACCGGCCCGATGTTGAAGAAGAATTGAAAATGCGGCAATTGCTGCACTTCGGGCAAATTCGTCGTGGAATTGATGAATTGAAATTTCGCCGGATTGAGCTGGTATCCAAAATCAACCCGCACCGGGCCGATCGGAGTCGTATATCTCAAGCCTGCGCCAATTGTGTGCGAAAAATATTCCAGGTCCGTGGGCGACGCAGGCGTGGCACGAAATGTGATGTGATGGATGTCGCTGTAAACGTTGCCAGCGTCGTACAGAATCGTGCCGCCAAGACGGCTCCCGACGAACGGCAGCTTCATCGGGAAACGCAACTCCTGATTGAACTCGAGGAGCGCAAGCCCGCCGACTGGGAAGCCAGTCACGGGATCGCGCGGCCCCGCCTGATTCAGGCCGAATCCTCGAATAGATTGCCCGCCTCCTGCAAAATAGCGCTCTGGCAAAGGAATTTCATCCGGCGTCGTACCCGGAAGCGTCTGCTCGACACCGAAGCGAAACGCCCGCGCAAACACAAACGAGCGCCAGAACGGCGTAAACGTTGAATTCTGAAAATAACCGCGGAAGAAACTGGCGCTCGATCCAAACGCTTTTTCCGCGATGCTCACATCCACGGTATTGAAGGTGCCCTTCGTTGCGTCCGCCGCATTATTTCTGCGATCGCGTATCCAGCTCGCGCCAACACCCGAGATACGTGTTGGCTGGCTGAATAGCGGAATCTCCTCGGGCGAGATTTTGAGCGAGTCCGCGTCTACGAGGACGTGGCGGAAGAAATAGCGGTAGATCATCGTCGTGCTCGGCGACACATTCTGGACGAACTGAATCGCGCCTTCGTAACGCTCCGAGTTGAACGTGTTCACGTCCTGCGTCTTGTCCGCATAGGCCGTGATTTGAAAATTGAAGTGCGGGTTCGCCAGAAAATGCGGCGCGGTATAGGTCAGGACGCCTCGATACTGCAGCGTGCTCGCGCGTACTTTGAAAGAGAGCGATTGCGCGCGGCCGAAGAGATTCGCCTTGCCCAGTTCGAGAATGACGCGCGGGCTGGCGTTCAGCGTCGTGCCGGTCGGATTCGATCCGCTGCCGGGCAGCTCTTGAACTTCGAAACCGAACCCGTAGCCGAACGTATATCGCTTGCCTTCCTCGACGGCGACGACGACCGTCTTGTCCGGATCCGTGCCTGCCGGATTTTGCGGTGCGATCTGCACGCGGTTGAAAATCGCGAGGTTGTAGAGCCTCCGTTGCGTGTCTACGACGTCCCCTTCGCGTAGTGGCCCGCCCGCCTTGACCTGCACTTCGCGCTCAATGACCCCGTAGCGCGTATGTTCGTAGCCGGTGAGAAGCACGCGGAGAACATCCACACGCGCTCCTTCCGTTACGCGATACACGAGATTCATGCGGTTCGGCTCTGCCGCGGGCGTCGCTTGAGCTTCGATCCGCACGTCGGGAAAACCGTCGTTGTAGTACAGCGCCAGTATGTTGTTACGATCGCTCGCGACGTTTACTTCGGAATACGGCTGCCCTGCCGACGAGCCGATGACGTCGCTCAACTGTTTATCGCTCAGAGTGACGTTGCCCTCAATCTTCAGATTCTCGACGCGCGTTTGCGGCCCTTCGGTGATGCCGTAGTGAATCTTGAGCTCGCCGAATTTACCTTTGTCGGTGTCGGTAACGTTCGGCCTCGCATCCGCCTCGATGAAACCGTTCTCGTAGTAGAGGCCGCGGATCGAATCGGCGTCGTCGCGTACCATTCGCTGGCTGAATCTCCCGCGAGCCGTGAAGGTTGTCGGCTGGAGCTGCAGCCGGCTGGCCAGCAATGAAGTACTGAAATAATGATTGCCGCTGAAAGTTACGCTCACAAGCTTGTGCCGCGTCCCGCGAGTAACCGTATAAGTGATCAAACGCTCGTTCCGAGCTGGATCTTCGATGTTTGTGAACGTGACGTCAGAATCGAAAAAACCCGCGCGCTGCAAGTCATCACGAATGTTGCGGAGTCCTTCTTGCAACAGGTCTTCGTCCACCGCGCCTTCAGCATAAATCGGGAGCAGATTGCGCAGTTTGCCTGGCCGGTAATGCGCGCCGGTGATTTGCACGCGCACGCGCGGCCCGGCCACCACTTCAATCGTCAGCGGCAGGTGATTCGTGCTCGCGTCATAATCGCCGCGTTCAATCTCCACCGTCGCGCCGAGATAACCATCGGCTACCAATTTCTTCCGCAGGCGGTCGCTCCCGTGCGAAAGCCTTGCCGATGTAACGTCCTGTTTCGAGTCGGCCTTCAATCTCAAGCGCTTCAAAAGAGCCTCGTCTTTGTACGGACTCTTGTTGACGAGCTTGATCGCCCCGATCCGGGCACGCGGCCCCGGGAAAACGCGCACGGACACGTTCATCTGCTGGGTCTCTTCATGCGGTTCGAGGGTGCGTTCGACGCGCGCGCGATACAGACCTTCCTGCTCCAGCGTATCGTCGAGCCGCGAGACCCCATCATTTAGCGCGTTCTCGCGGAATGGCTCGCCGAGGGGCATTTGAACCGCGGCCAAAGCGCTGGCCTCGGTCGGAGGTTCCTTCAAGCCCTCCACTCGAATGACGTTATTGTAAAGATTTCGTACCACGACAAAATCGATGCGCAATCCTTCGCCGGCGGGCGTGGCTTCGACACGAATTTGAGAATAACGGCCCGTCGCGTAAAGTGTTCGCAAGCTCGCCCGCTCATCTTCCATGTCGAATGGCTTGCCGACTTCAAGAGCCATCGCAGGCAGCTTGTCCGGGAGAACGAGGCCGTGCTCATCCAGGATACAAACAACATTCACGTGGCGGCCTTCGACAACGGTGTTCGTGGCTTGGCCCCGTACGGACGGGACGATGGCGATGGCTATGGCGAGAAAAATCCAGGCACCGATGGCCTCGTGTACGATCGCCGATTTTTGGACGTGTGGAAAGATCGAGTGACCCACGCATCGGCCCGGGCCTCAGCCGATGCTCCTGTGACGATTGGTTAGTATAGCCGCGTTGCCTGCGGGATTTGAATTGGCGCTATGATGAGTTGTTGAGCCGTAATTTGATGCACCCAAAGGAAAAAGAGCGTTACTCGCGCCAGATACTATTCGCCGGAATCGGCGCGGAGGGGCAGGAGCGTTTGCTCGGCGCCTCTGCAGTCCTCGTCGGTTGTGGCGCGATGGGTACAGCCGTTGCGAATCTGCTCGTCCGCGCAGGCATCGGCTCACTGCGATTGATTGACCGAGACTTCGTCGAGGCGTCCAATCTTCAGCGCCAGACACTCTACGAAGAATCCGACGCGCGTGAAAATCTGCCGAAAGCCATCGCCGCGGAACGCCGGCTGCGCGCCATCAATTCCTCCGCACGAATCGAGGGCGTCGTCGCGGATCTAGCCGCCGAAAACGCGCGCGAGCTTCTCTCCGGCTTTCCCCTAATTCTGGACGGCACGGACAATTTCGAAACTCGGCTCCTTGTCAATGACGCAGCGATTGCCCTCGGCATTCCGTGGATTTACGCGGCTGCCGTCGGAAGCACCGGCGTAACGATGACGATTCTCCCCGGCGAAACTCCCTGTCTGGCATGCCTGCTGGAATCGGGAGATTCGACGGCAGCCGGCGCCGAAGACACCTGCGATACGTCGGGCATACTGAATGCCGCCGTCAACGTCATCGCCTCAATTGAAGCCACCGAAGCGACAAAGATTCTCATCGGGAAGCGCAACTCTCTTCACGGCCGGTTGATTTCATTTGATGTCTGGCAAAATAGCTATCGCGCAATCCGCGTCGCGCGCAATCCGGAATGCCGCGCCTGCGTTCGCCGAAATCTCATCTATCTCGAAGGCGCGGCCCAGCCGCACATCACCATGTGTGGACGCGATTCCGTGCAAATTCACGAGCGCGGCCGCGAGCTCGATCTCGAGGAATTGAACCGGCGGCTTGCAGCAACGGCCAGCGAAGTTCGCGGCAACAATTTCCTACTCCGCTTCCGTGTAAATTCGTACGAAGTGACTGTTTTCCCAGATGGCCGCGCGATTTTCAAAGGCACGCGCGACCCGGCCGTCGCTCGCTCGCTCTACTCCCGCTTCATCGGCGCGTAGTCACATCAAGCTACGAATCAGGCGTGGATTTACGTCTGTAATTGGTAGTCCAGGTATACCTTTTGAATCGCATTTTCCGAGGAGCGGGGCGCAACTCTCAAGTCGCGCGCCGCTATTGCCATTCCAGACAAGTCTAAGAGTTTTATGGACTTGTTTACGCGAATCGCTTCATCGCCGACTGCCGCATGGCGGAGCGATCCATATTCTCGCGGGTATTCATCAAGGTGAGCAGCGTGCTCAAAACGCGCGCCTTCATTTCGTCGGACATCGTGAATCCGCTCGTGGCCACGCTCACGAGCACGTCGCCACGATCTGCGATTTGGCGATAGAGTTCCATTTGCTGATCGTGGGGCGTAATGCCAAGCGCCGTTTGCCGCCGGATTGCCGCGCATTCTTCTTCGATGTGCAACGTATAGTGCAGCAGACAAAACCCTTCATCAATGAGGCCCGGGGGCATCGGGGCCTTGCACCCTCTCGAGTTGCATTCTTTCGTCATAACGGCGTCGTGACGGCTATCGGGACAAGCTATTTGATTAGTAGCATCCCAACCAAGCGAAATCCAGTTTCCCGAGCCGCCATGGTCTCAATGGGTTACCGTCAGGAAGACTAACAGGAGCTACAGCAGGCTATTTCCCGGGGACGTGAATCACCCCGAGATCGGTCAAGCCGTTCACGACGAATTGCACGGCAATCGCCACCAAAATCAATCCCATAAGACGCATCAGAATCCGGATTCCAGTTTCGCCGAGATATCTCCTCACGCGGTCCGCGCCCGCGAGAATCCAGTAGGACACGAGAGAGCTGACCAAAATCGCCGCGTACACAACGACATGCTGCCACCACGCCTTCGATTCGCCGATCAGCACCATAACGGTGGAAATTGCGGCCGGTCCTGCCAGCATCGGGATTCCCAAGGGAATGATTCCCGCGTCGGCTTTCGACGCTCCTTCCGCCGCTTCTTCCGGGGTCTCTTTCGTTGGTGACCTTCGCGCGCGCAGATTGTCCAAGCCAATGAGCATCAGAATAATTCCACCGGCGATCTTGAACGCGGGCAGCGTGATCCCAAACATCCGGAAGACGAGACTCCCGGCCACAGCGAATCCTGCCAAAACGATCGCGCACGTCCACCCAGCTCGTTTGGCAACGTGGCTCCGCTCCACAGGCTCCGAATCTGCCGTGATGACCAGGAATTGCGGAATCACTGCAAACGGATCGACCAGAAAAAAGACTGAAGTAAACGCCAGCAGCGCGAACTCGAAGATTTCAGCGATATTCGATTGCATCCATGCGTCTCGTTAAAAGGCCTTGCGGCGGCTCCGTGGTTTCGCGAAACCGGCCATAGCGTACCAGCGGGCGGTGGGAAATCATCATGATTTCACCGAGGAACGGCTGCCTGTCCGCCGGGCCAGTTATCGCTTTGGACGTATTTAACTCGCTGGGCGGCTTTCATTTGGCACCGCCCGCTACTATCAATCCATTGCGCCCAGCAGCTGTCACGTCAGGGACCTTCCCCCTACGGCAGCGCTGAAGACTCAACTCTGGAGGGAAACGTATGCAGCAACCATTTGTGATGAAGCGTGCCGAAAGGCGTGTGGACATGAAAGTCACCGCATTACTTGTCGGCTCGCGCGGTGAACTCGGCGTGGAACGAGCATTCACCGAAAACATCAGCCCTCGCGGCGCTCGCGTCATCGCGCCGACCCAGTGGCTTTCCGGCGACACCATTCTCGTCGCGCTTCCTGACGCACATTTTACCTCCGCCGCTCGCATTACTTATTCCGATCCTATCGGCAATGGGCAATATGGAATGGGCCTCGAATTTGTGGGCGCGGAAGAGCCACTCGAACTCACCTCGCTCGCGGCCACATTTGGCGTCCCGCAATTTTAATCGCAAAGCCTTCTTAGACTTCACACTGTGCCCCATTCTCGATCTTCGAGCGTGGGGCACTTCCATTTTCGATCTCCCCTTTTCGTTTTTCCATTTTTAACGCGCCCGCGTTACCCTCTCCCTGAGATCCTCTGATGAGCATCGATTGGCTACGCGATTTCTGCCTCTCTCTTCCGCACACAACGGAACAAATCAAATGGGGGGACAATCTCGTTTTCAAAGTAGGCGGGAAAATGTACGCCGTCGCAGCGCTCGAGCCGAGCGTTCATTGGCTTTCGCTGAAATGTTCCGACGAAGATTTTGCCGAGTTGATCGAACACCCCGGGATTAATCCCGCGCCGTATCTCGCCCGTGCGCATTGGGTGGCAATCGAAACCGAGGACACTCTGCCGCGAGCTGAAATGCAACAGCTTCTATCGCGCGCGCACGCAATAGTCTTCGCGAAGTTGCCCAAGAAAACCCAAGCAGCTCTCACCGCGCACAAATCCTCAACAAAACGTCCCGAACACACTCGTAGGGTTCGCCGGAAGACGGGCCGGGTCTCATAGCGCTACGCGAATTTTGCCGCCAGAAAATCTCACGTCAGAGCCGGGAGGCCCCTGCCTCCCGGACTTGCGCGAACACCTTCCGCAACCTGCATAAATCCCGAGCACGCACGTGTAGAGGCGAACATTTGACATCTTCAAATAAAACGCAGCCAGCCCTCGAAAATGTCTAACGCAGCGTGGGAAATCATGCTGGCGCGCAAATTGCGGCGCCAAGCCACGAGCATCCCATAGAGAATTCCCAAGGGCGCGATGACGATCACCTGCTTCCAACCCTGATAAGTGTGAGCCAGGCCGAATACGGCACCCTGCAGAATCACGCCCGCAACTACGCTGCGAGTTGCGGCCCCAAATTGCTGCTGCAAATAGCCGCGGAAAACGATCTCCTCGCATATTCCTGCCGAGATGGAGAGCACAATCCACATGAAGACTTCCGCGAAGCCCGAAGGCGGCAGGTAGGGCGCCGTCGCAGCGGGAACGCGTTCGACAGCGAGATGAACGAGCCACGCCGTCAGTTCCCACACGCCGCAGAAGGGGATTGCGATGGCGACGTCCAGAGCAATGCTGCGCCAACTTATCCAGCGGCCGCCCGTCAGGTCGCGCAAGCGCCCGCCCTTGAGGTGCACTCCCACCCAGGCCCAATAGGCCATTCCCCATTCGGAGAGAATCAAGATGGCATACTGGCCGAGTCGCGCCCCGTGCGAGATCGCTGCCTGAGCGGATTCGGGGCTCAGGGCGTTCGACGGCATCTTCTGCCGAAAGCCGAAATACGCGAAAATCAGCAGGATCGAAAGTGTGTGCCACGGCGAGGCAATCAACCCGCGACGGGCGAGCCTTTCTGCAGGAATAGCTGGGTCGTTGTTCATTCAACTCTGAAAACGAACGACGATAAATTAGCAGTTATGCGGGCAGGCGCGAGTAATAAATACTACGAAACGTCGCGCCTTTCAAAAGCACCCGTATGGCTCGCCGGCAGGCGGACTGCCCTCGGTAGCGTTCGAGTCCATTTTCAGAAATCGTCTTTCCGCAACCAGTCACACTTCCGGCATTCATAGGGGCTATGCTAGACTAGCGCGGCAAGAGCGACGGTGGTGCTCCTGCCATCTTACCTGTACGGGGCTATCCCAAATGTCAGGACATTCGAAGTGGGCAACAATCAAGCACAAGAAGGCCGCCACCGACGCGAAACGCGGCAAAGCCTTCACCAAGATCATCCGCGAACTCTCCATCGCGGCACGTTCCGGCGGCGCTGATCCTGATTCAAATCCACGCTTGCGCACCGCCATCCAGGCCGCCAAGAACGAGAACATGCCCAACGACAACATCGAGCGCGCGATCCTGCGCGGCACCGGGCAACTCGAAGGTGAACAGCTCGAAGAAGTGATGTTCGAAGGCTACGGCCCCGGCGGCGTCGGGCTGCTCGTGTCCGTGGTGACGAGCAATCGCAACCGCACGGTTGGCGAGCTTCGCCACATGCTCTCAAAGAATGGCGGGAACATGGCCGAGACCGGCGCGGTCGGCTGGATGTTCCAGCGCAAGGGCGACATCATCGTTCCGAAAACGGCCGCCGACGAAGACAAAATGATGGGCATTGTCCTCGATGCCGGCGCGGAAGATCTGCGCGACGACGGTTCGGCGTGGGAAGTCACGACGCCTCCCGAAGCCTTCGAAAAAGTTCGTGATGCGCTCGCCGCCGCGGGCATCAAGCCGGATACCGCCGAAGTTTCCTGGGTGCCTCAAAACTACGTCAAGCTTGCCGGCCAGCAGGCGCAGCAGATGATACGCCTGGTGGAAACTCTCGAAGAGTACGACGATGTCCAGCACGTTTACGCGAACTTCGACGTGGACGAGTCCGAGATTCAAGCTGCCATCGCGTAACGCACGCCGGTAGTGCCGTTCGCAGCGCGTCACCGCGAAAAACCACTACCCCCGCTCGAAGTCCCGCACGTACACTTACGGTCGGCATGGCCGTGTCTGACACCAACGGAAAATTGCGCGTCCTCGGCGTGGATCCTGCAGTAGCGGGCGCGACGGGCTTTGCAATTGTCGAAGTCAACGCCTCCTCGTCGGCGCGCTCGCTCCGTTTTGGCGCACTGAAGTTGCCGGCACGCGCAACATTCGCAGCGCGGCTCCGCGACATTCACCAGCTCATTGCCGGCCTCCTCGAAGAATATTCGCCGGACGCCGTCGCGGTTGAATCCGTTTTCACGGCGCTTAATATGCGTACCGCTCTGAAACTTGCGGAAGTTCGCGGCGTTGTTCTGCTGGCCGCGGCGCAGGCGAGCGTTCCCGCGCATAGCTATTCGCCGCGCGAAGTGAAAGCCAGCATCGCGGGTTACGGCGCCGCGACAAAGCAACAAATGCAGCAAATGGTCAGCGTCCGATTGGGATTGCTCGATTGGCCCGAGCCGCCCGATGCGGCCGATGCCCTCGCCGTCGCGCTTTGCCACGCGCACGCGGCATTCGCTCAAGCACGCATGGAAGCGGCAATGGCGCCGCGCGTAACCTCTCCGCAATTAGCGCCGGCGCCGCGGAACCAATCGCGGAATGTTCGCGTCGAATCCATTCGATGAAAGCTTCGCATTCGCCCCTTCGTTTTACTCTCCGCTCGTGCCTCGCCGCTTCCGTGCTTGCGGCGATCGCGCTGCCGCTTCTCGTCGCCGCACCGGCCCGCAGCGCTGGCGAACCAGCTACAGTGACGTATCGCAAGATCTTCAAGACGAGCTATCCGGAATTCGTCGAGATCAAGATCAGCGAAGTTGGCAGCGCGACCTACGATATTCGCCAGCTCGACGAGCAACCGAGTCCTCAGCCGTTCGAAATCACTCGTGCGCTTGTGGACCGCGTCTTCCAGCTCGCGGCGCAGCTGCATGACTTCAACGGCGTGAATCTCGACGTCCATCGGCGTATCGCCAATCTCGGAGAAAAAACATTTCGCTACGAAAAAGGCGGCGAAGCTCACGAAGTCACATTCAATTACACCCTCGACGGCACCGCCAATCAGCTTCTCGATATCTTCGAAGGCCTCGGCCGGCAGCAAGTGGACATGGACAATCTTCAGCGCGCCATGCGCTACGACCGTCTCGGCGTGAACGATGCGCTCGTTCGTCTTGAGGGCGACTACAACAACAAGCTTATCCCCGCGCCGGAACGCCTCCTGCCCACGCTCGACCAGCTCGCCTCCGACGAAAAATATCTCGACATGGCCCGCCAGCGCGCCCGCACTCTCGCCGGGCGCATCCGCAATTCGCACACCTAGAAATAGGCCGCGAGGCTTGACCTCCCTTGCACAGAGGGCCACGATAGATGTACCTATCCCGCAACTTGCTTGAGTTCCGGCGCGTCGAAACAGTAGAGAAGGTGCCCCGCAAGAGGGGGACTGCCATGAAACTCAGCCGCTCGCTCGTCATCTTTCTGGGTCTTACTTCCCTGATTATCGCCGCTCCGCTTCGTGCGGATGAGAAAAGCTACAGCTACGCGCGTATCGTGCGTCTCAGCATGGTTCGCGGCGACGTGCAGATCACGCGATCGGGCTCGTCGGATTGGGAGGCCGGGATCCCCACATGCCGATTCAACAGGGTTTTGCGATCGGCACAAATAGCGGCCGCGCTGAGATCGAATTCGAGAGCGGCGCAGCCATGTGGGTCGCGGAAAATACTGTGGTGCAGTTCACCGAGATGGCGCTTTCCGACGGCGGGCGAATCACGCGGCTTACGATCGCGCAGGGCACAGCATCCTTTCAAGTGAAGCTCAGCGCAGGCGATGTCTTCGAAGTGAACGCGTCCAGCTTGCAAGTCACAGTCCCCAATCACTCCAAATTCCGCGTGGATTCATTCCGCGATGGAGCTTCGCTCAGCGTCTACGAAGGCGCCGCCAGCGTGAAGGATGGCGAAGGCACCGAGATCGTCGGAAGCGGGAAGACTTTCGCGATTCGCGGCTCCGCGCCCGGCGAGGCCAGGCTGACGCCAAATCTCGGGAAGGATTCCTGGGACAGTTGGGTGAACGATCGCGCGGGCATTATTTTGAACGGCACGAATCAAACGCAGCCCTATACCGACGCCCCTTTCAGCTACGGACTGAATGATCTTTCTTCATACGGCAATTGGTCGGATTGCGCGGGCTACGGCTATGGCTGGCAGCCGTGGAGCGCGAGTGCCGGATGGGCGCCCTTCTACAACGGCTATTTCGATTACTACAACGGCCTCGGTTGGACCTGGGTGAGCTCCGAGCCATGGGGATGGGCGCCTTATCATTTCGGCAGTTGGTCGTACGCGCCTTCCGCGGAGGCTGGATGTGGATGCCGGGCGCGTACGGTTTCTGGAGCGGCGCGCCGGTAACCTTCGTTCGAACGGGCGGAGGGAGAATTGGCTGGCGGCCGCGTCCTTTGCCGAATCCACGTCATCCTGTGCAACACCTCTCAACCGCTTCGAATGGTTCGGTACATGGAAAATTTGGAGACGTTCCGATCGTTGTTGGCGCTAAAGGCGGAATCGGCAACGGCTTCGCAACGGGAATTTTGCCGCCGGACAAAGCAGACGAAATCGTGGCAGTGATGGATGAGCCGCCCGGCAAGAATGGAAGAATTGGCGCGAACGAATTCGGTTGGCGCTCAACCTCGAAGCAGCCGTTAGCCGTCCCTACTGCGCGAAGTCTCGCGGCTCTTCGCGATGGCGTGGCTTTTGACGCGAAAGAAAATCGCTTCGTGAATGCCGAAGCGGCGGCGGGAGTTTCGGAGAAATTGCCCGTCCTTGCGAACGGAATACGCGAACCTCATGGAGTTCCGCACCAGCCTGAGCCCTCGTCATTTTCCTTCGAGAGAGAATCGAGATCGGGAACCTTTGCACCGGGGCGCTCGGGAATCTCCGACGTGACGTCGCATGGCGGCGAATTTTCTCACGGCACCGAATCGTCGCACGGCTCGTTCGATTCCGGCGGCTCACACAGCAGCGGCGGAAGTTCGTCATCCTCTTCCGCACCTGCGGCCCATTCTCATTAATTTCGGAATCAATTTCAGAGAACTGACGTTTCAGACGATTTTAATTTCACGTTACGATTACACCCGCATAGCCGACAACCCAATCGCGATCGCCGCTCACGTTTGCTGATGTCGCGTACGCGATCAATTCCGCCCGGGTCGCGCCCAATTCGCGTGCTGCCGCTAACATGGCCACCGCGGGCGCGTAGCCGCACATCGAAATCTCCTTCGACCGCACGATGTCGTGAAGACCGCGGGCATCGAGCTCAAGAATCTTGTCAATCGCCAGCCGGTCCTTCACGCGCGTGATTTCATCGCTCTCGTAGTGATTCATGTCCGAGCTCGTTACGATGAGAACGGGCTCGCTCTGCGCTGCAATGACTTTCGCAATCGCGCGTCCCAGCAACTCGAGCGTCTCGAGACGATCCGTCCCCAGCACGACCGGAACAAATTCGAAATCCGGCGCGAGCGCTTGCAAAAACGGGATCTGAACTTCGAGCGAGTGCTCGGTGCTGTGAGCGACTTCATCCTCGCGGAGCGATGGAAAAGCATGCTTCAAATCGGCGGCGAGCGCTTCGTCAATCTTCGCGTTGCCAAGCGGCGTGCTCCACGCGCCCTCGGACAGAATCGCGAGCGCCTCGCCGCGCGGAAAATGCCGCGGGCCGATTAGCAGCAGCTTGCGAGGAATTTCGAGTGCGCCGTAAACCTGCCCCGCGATCATTCCCGAATACATGTATCCGGCATGCGGAACTATGCAGGCGATCGCCTTGCGTTTTTCTGCAGGCTTGCTTACGAATTTATTTACTGCGGCACGAAGTTCATCCGGATCGCCGGGATAAAACCGGCCGGCAACGGCAGCGGGGCGAAGCATGGTCATCGAGGCGTGATTTCGCGGCGCTCTCGGGCGCGAGTCGAAGATTCTACCGGGAGAATTCCGGCGCCACAGGCTCAGATTGGCCGCGACGGCTTGCCTTTAATCGCGAGCGCAACAGTGTGGCCCGATTGAAAGCGAACTTTGATCGCATCGCCGCGCTGGTAACCGCCAGCGTTAAGCGCTTTTTGCATTTGCTGCGCGGCCTTCGGGCCGTAAGTGAACGTGTGCAAGGCCATTTCGTTCCCAGCCTCACGCACCGTTAATGTGTTGTGGTCTGCGCGAACCACTTCCGCGTTCATCCAGAGCGGCTTCACTTTTTGCTGCTTCACGACCATCGGGGCGGACGAGTCCATCTGCGCGCGCGCCGAGGGTGCGACGGCAGCAAGCGCAGCGAGCGCCAGGCCCAGCGCAGCTAATCGCATCCGGTAAGGGTTAGTCTTTGTCATCGAGTGAAATTTTTAGCGAGCGCAGAAACTTGATGTCCTGCGGGGTTATCTCCAACTTCGGGAGCTGATCGTCATCGTCGTCCTCGAGCATTTCGTCGTCCACGCGGATCCGGAGAGATTCGAGGAAGCGGCGATCCTGCCACGTCATTTTCGAGGCGTCTGATTCGCGCCTGGCAAGGCCGATCGTCGCGTCGAGTTTCAACACGATGTCGTACCCCGCCGATCTCACCCCGGCGATGGCTTCCGAAATCCGGTCGGATTCGGAAACCGAATCGTTGATGGCATGGCCAAGTTCTTTCAGGAGTTTTTTCAGCCGGTCGTCGAGTTGCAAGGGCCTCACCTCCGCTACGGGGTGTCCTAGCCCGATTCTATTGCTGCACCCCGCTCCGCACAAGCCTTCTCTCGCCCGTTGCTTCGTGCAATTACCTGCCCCGTCGCACAGGGTTGCGGCTGTCACTCGCGCGCCGCGAGTTGTACTAGAATGGCGCTATGGGAATTGATTGGATTGCGGCGGCGTGGCGGTCGGCGATTACCGTCCTGCGCGTATTCTGGAAAGCGACGCGACAGCTTTTCCATGAAATGACTGGGACGCTGTTTGCGCTCTTCGCCATCTCGGGCGCTATAGCCATATGGCGGCTATGGAGTAACGCACGCATCCCGTGGCTGCTAGCAGCGGCGACCGCGTACACGATCATGATGCTCTACTTCTCGGTGACATCATTTCGGAGCGCGCGCCGCGTCCGCTGATGCCCTCGAAATCAAAAAGGCCCCCGGCCCACTCCGCATCCCGGCCCGCATCCTCCGAAGAGGAAAAGACTGCCACGACAAGCGGCTTACCTCTCCCGGTCGTCGTCACGGGCGACGACTTACTTCCGTCACACGACGCTACGTGGGATCCCGAGCGCGAACTCGGCTATCCCGGTGAATTTCCGTTCACGCGTGGCGTCTATCCGACAATGTACCGCGGCCGGCTCTGGACCATGCGCCAGTACGCAGGCTTCGGCTCTGCATCAGAATCAAACGAGCGCTACCGTTACTTGCTCGCGCGCGGGCAAACGGGGCTGAGCGTCGCCTTCGATCTCCCAACGCAGATCGGCATGGACTCCGACCACGCGCTCGCACAAGGCGAAGTCGGCAAGGTCGGCGTGGCAATCGATTCGCTCGAGGACATGCAGACGCTCTTCAACGCCATTCCGCTCGATCGCGTCTCGACCTCGATGACCATCAATTCAACGGCCGCGATTCTGCTCGCGCTTTATGTCGCCGTAGCGAAACAGCAGGGCGCGGACTTGCGGCGCCTTTCCGGCACGGTCCAGAACGACATTCTGAAGGAATACAGCTCGCGCGGGACGTACATCTATCCCGTGCGCCCCGCGATGCGGATCGTCACGGATATTTTCGCGTGGGCCCGCAACGAGATTCCCAACTGGAACCCGATTTCAATTTCCGGGTATCACATCCGCGAAGCGGGCTCGACGGACGTCCAGGAAGTGGCGTTTACGCTCGGCGACGGAATTGCGTACGTGGACGCGGCCGTGGCTACAGGGTTGGCTGTGGACGATTTCGCGCCGCAGTTGTCGTTCTTTTTCAACGCCCACAACGAATTTCTCATGCAAGTGGCGAAGTTTCGCGCGGCCAGGCGCCTCTGGGCGCGTATCATGCGCGAGCGTTTCGGCGCAAAAGATCCGCGCTCGATGATGTTGCGCTTCCACGCGCAGACGGCCGGCTCGTCGCTCACCGCGCAACAACCGGAAAACAATATCGTGCGTGTGGCGCTTCAGGCGTTGAGCGCGGTGCTCGGCGGCTGCCAATCGCTGCACGCCAACGGCCTTGACGAGGCGCTGGCGCTTCCCACCGAACACGCCGCAACGATCGCTCTTCGCACACAGCAGATCATCGCGCAGGAAAGCGGTGTCGCGAATACGATTGATCCCTTCGCCGGATCTTACGCAATCGAAAAACTCACCGACGAAATCGAAACGGGCGCGCGCGCCTACATCGATAAGATTGACGCGCTCGGAGGCATGCTCCGCGCGATCGAAACGGGCTTCGTGCAAGGTGAAATTCAGAAGGCGGCATACGAGTATCAGCAATCGGTCGAGACCGGCGAGCAGGTGGTGGTTGGCGTGAATCGCTACGTCGCTGCCGAAGGACGCCTCATTCCCACGCTGCGTATGGATCCTGAAATCGAGCGCTCGCAAGTCGCGCGATTGAAATCGTTGCGTGAACGCCGCGATACCGCGAAGACGCAGGCCGCGCTGGCCGAAATCGAACGCCGCGCGCGAGGCGCCGAAAATCTTATGCCTGCGATCCTCACGGCCGTCGAATCCCACGCGACCGTAGGAGAAATATCCGACGCCCTCCGCCGCGCCTTCGGTGAATACCAAGAATCCGTAGTCATCTAACCATCTGCAATGACGCAATCGTAGCGCCGGCATCTTGCCCGCGGTTTTCCGCCCGGTGGCGTCGCACAGAATCGCCGGCAAGATACCGGCGCTACAAACGCACGCTCAGCAGTCGCAGGGCTTCCCGGCCGCTCACGATCGCAAACTTCCAACCACGCGCTCTCTTACTTCATATTTCGACGCTATGGTATGTTTTCCCGTACCGATGAAACTCATTCTCGCCTCTAGCTCTCCGCGCCGCGCCGAAATTTTACGCGCAGCAGGATTTTCATTCGACATTGTCCCCGCGGATATAGACGAGATCCTAAGGCCAGGCGAGGCGGCAACCGATTACGTGCAGCGGTTGGCCGAAGAAAAAGCGCGCACGGTTGCGCGTAAAATTGCGAAAGCTGACCCGGACGCCAAAGCAATTATCATAGCTGCCGACACAACCGTGGTCGTGAACGGCACGATTCTCGAAAAGCCGGAATCGCCCTCGGACGCGCAAAGAATGCTCGAGCAGCTCAGCGGACGCACGCACGACATTTACACCGGCGTCGCACTTCTACGTTCGCCCGATGGCATCGAGCGAATATTCGCGGATGTAACGCGCGTTTACTTTGCGGATCTGAGCGCCAAGGAAATTGCGGATTACGTAGCCACCGGCGAACCGTTCGGCAAGGCGGGCGGTTATGCGATTCAGGGGCTCGGCGGGAAATTTGTCAACCGAATCGAAGGCTGCTATTTCAACGTGATGGGCATGCCCCTCGGCCGCGTCTATCAGGAACTCCGGAAAATCCGGGACGAGACTGCGCCCGCACGAACACACTTTACCTAGGCATCTACGAATAGGGAGCCACCACAGATCTGCGACCCTAGAGGCGTTCGCCGAGGAGGTTAGGGCTTTGGTTCCGGGGTGCTCGGCGGAGGCGCCGTGGCAGGCGGAGTCGTCGTTGTCGTGGAAGCGGGTGGGGTTGTCGGGCTATCGCCTCCGCGCATGCCTTCTTTGAACTCGCGGATTCCCTGTCCCAAACCCTTCATCACTTCAGGAATCTTGCGGCCCCCGAACAGCACAAGGATCACCAGCGCCACAATCATCCAATGAAATGGGCTAAATTCACCCATACTGCACCTGCCTTTCGAGTCCAAACTGCGGACACCATGCCAGACCGGGACCGCCCACTGGCGTAGCTAAAGTATAACACGCTCGTCGCCCACGCGGCGCGTCACGCGTTCCCGGTCAAGGAACTCGAGTAGCGGGATGGCGTATTTGCGGGTTACGCCGGTCATGTCCTTGAACGCACCGATGGGAAGCCGCTCGCCGTTCACTTTCCTATAGTTCGCGACAAGCTCGCGCAATTTTGTGACTGCATTCTTATGAAAAACTAGGTCTTGCGCTACCTTCAACAGCGTCTTTTCGCCTAGCAGGATCTGGAGAATCTTTTGCGCCCGCTTGGCCTCCACAGGGAGCTTGGCGAGAACGTCGTCGAATCGGGGTACTGCGAGGCCCGCACGTTCAAATTCCTGCTCGATCAGCTCTTTGGACCGTGCCTCTTCGGGAAGGAGCGCGATCTCTCGCCCGGCTTTGTGCACTAGATCGCCGGACACGGTGACGGCTCGAGCGGCCACAAGTTCCGCAAGCGCGCCGCGAAAAACCTCCAGGCGCGATTTCGTCCGGCCACGCAAATCTTCCTTGGCAATTCCAGAACTAAGCGGATTGGTGCGGTGAAATTCTTCAACCGCCGCGCGAATGCGATTCGCGCATTCCACGACAATCGCCGTCGGAACTACGGTAAGCGGCTCTTCCTGCGCGATGACGAGCTTTCTCGCCTTCGTGAGCTTCGCGATAAAGTCGCGCGCGTCCTGCTCGAGCCATCCCGTACGCGCAATAAGGCGTGATAGCGCGAGGCCATGCAGTTCGCTCGCGGCCAGCGATTGGACGATCCCTTCGCGTTCGTTCCGCTCAATCATTCCGAGCAGCGGAATCACACGCGCGTCTTTGCGGCGATGCCCCGATGCAAGCGGATCGAGCACCGTGCCGCCGCCAACAGTCGTCACCGGTGAAAACCTCCGCAGAATGAATCGGTCGCCTGGCAACGCGAGCACCGGCTCCGTCAGCCGCAATTGCGCGAAGGCGGAGGCGCCAGGCGCGAGCTTTTCCCGATCGAGGAGAATCACCTCGGCAATCATCTCCGCCGTGCCGTGATGAAAGTGAACGCGCGAGCGGCTCTTGAGCGCGGGCGCGGACGGAAGCAATTCGATCCGCGCGTCCAGCCGCGTCGTCGGCTGAAATATTCCAGGCGCCGCGAGCTCCATGCCTCGATGCAATTCGTCGAGCTCCATGCCCGCAAGATTCACGGCAGTGCGCTGGCCCGCCACGGCGTGATCTACCGCAGCGCCGCCAGAATGAAGGCCGCGCACGCGAAGCCGCCGCCGCGCAGGAAACAGCTCGACCTCGTCCTCGGCGCGGATTGAACCGGAAACGAGGGTGCCCGTAACGACGGGGCCGAATCCCTTCATCACGAACGCGCGATCCACCGGCAGGCGGAAATACCCGTGCGAGTCTTTGCCCGGCGAACGCTTCGCAGCTTCCCGCAGCGCATCTCGCAGCGCATCAAGCCCCGCGCCGGTCTTCGCACTCACCTCGACAATCGGAGCGCCTTCGAGAAACGAGCCGCGCACGAGGTCCTCCACTTCAAGTTTCGCGAGGCCGGCCGTGTCCGCATCCACGAGATCTGCCTTCGTCAGCGCGATAATTCCGGCGGAAATTCCAAGCAGACGGCAAATATCGAAGTGCTCCCGAGTTTGTGGCTTTACCGATTCATCCGCGGCAACGACGAGAAGCACGAGGTCAATTCCGCCCGCGCCCGCCAGCATGTTGCGCACGAATCGCTCGTGTCCCGGAACATCGACGAATCCGATGCGCACTTCGCCGAGGTCGAGAAATGCGAAGCCGAGATCGATCGTGATGCCGCGGCGCTTCTCTTCTTCGAGGCGATCCGGATGCGTGCCAGTAAGGGCGGCGACGAGCGAGGATTTGCCGTGATCAATGTGGCCGGCCGTGCCAACGATGACGTGCTTCATGGCTTCCATGGCTTTGTGGAAGGATGAGATGCAGCTACAAACGGATAGGTGCTTCGAGCGGCCCAGAGTTTACGGGGCGCTGCGATGTTTCACTGTACACGCGGCTTTCGGCACGGCGGCGCCCGCAAGTTTCGTCACCGCGATTTCATGGCGTTTTTTCGGCCTTGCGCTGCAAGGGTGGCGCGGTCGTCGAGCCTTTGAAAACGGGCTTGCCGAGTTTCGCGATCCACAGCCCAGAGTCAATATCGTTGATGTAGATCAATCCGTTCCACGGCTGCGCGCCCCACGTCAGCGGCAAATTCGCGCGAAACCCCTGCGAGTCACCAGTCCACAGCCGCGCAATTTCCCGGCCCTGACGATAAAGATCGCCGCGCAATTCGCCCGAAATATCGATTACACGTCCGCCGCCGCTGTAATCGCCCAGGAACAGCATGTCGTTGTCCGCCCAGAAATTATGCGAGCCGCCTTCCGGCACCTCGTAAAACGCCACCTCGCGCGGATGTTCGAGATCCGAAACATCCATCACGTGGCAGATGGCGCGCGTCGGCACTCGATCCTTACTCATGATGTTGAAAAAACCCAGAAGCACTTCGTCACCGACGAACAAATAATTCTTATAGCGAAACGTGCTATGCGTGCCCGCCAGCCAGTCGTCGCCGTAAAGCTCGTAGTGGTTGTAAAGATACTGGCTGACGAGCTTCGGATGTTCGGGGCTTCCGCCCTTCATTCCGTTCCCAACGTCAAGAATCACCAGGCCGTCGCGCCAATACGCTAGATACGCGAGGCCGTCTTTAACATAGAGGTCGTGCAGGTAGCGCCCCGTCGTGACCGGCCCTTCAGGCCCGACGATGGTTTGTGACTTGTTGTTGTCCACTTGCCAGCGCGCGACTTCCTTCGGATGCTTGGGATCCTGGAAATCAATCACCCGCAGCGACCCGGTCGCATCGTCGGTGAGATAAATGTAGTGCGTGTTGATAAAGGCGCTGTGAACACCACCGGTCACGGTTTCCGTGTACTCGGCGGCAGTTTGCAATTTGTTAGGATCAGAGAGATCGAGGACGACTATTCCGTTCTTCCGGTTCGACGCCCCCTCGCGCGTGATTACGCCAAGTTTTTCATCGGGCGTCGTGCTGACGTCATTTACCAACCGCGCGTCCACTTTCATCGTATCGAGCAGCTTCGGATTGGCCGGATCGGCGATATCGTAAAGAAATACACGGTCGGCGATCGTGGAAAGATACGCATGAGTGCCGATGATCCACTCTTCCGCCGTCTGGATAGGCTCGCCCTTCTCATCTTTCGGCTGAACGTGCGCGACCACATCAATCTCGCGCTCGGCATTCCGCGGCGTCACCGTAATTGATGCGCTGCCGCTATGCTGGCCGATCGAAGCGGTGACCTCGTAGGTGCCGGGGTTGTACGCGACGAACGTTCCGTCGGAATACGCCGCAGCACCGTTGCCGCTCACAGACCAATTGATCGTGACGTCCTTCACCGGCTTGCCGGCCGCATCCTTCGCGGCGGCGGTAAAGTGAACTACGTCTCCCGTCCGCGCGGTGGTCGTGGCTGGATCAACCGCAAGTCGTCGCACAGTGTCCGCCACGACGCGAACTCCGACTTCGCCATTCACGCCTTCCGCTGTGGCCTGAATCCGCCCATCGCCCGGCGCAACGGCCGTCACTATGCCTGCGGCGTCCACTTTCGCAATCGCCGCCGTGAGCGACTTCCATGTCACCGCGACATCGGGCCGGCTCGAGGCGTCGGCTGCATGCGGCTTGGCAGCGAGCGCCGCGGATCCGCCGACGGCTAGCGGCGCCGCAAGCTTCTCGATGTCCACGTGCGTGACCGCGGGCTTAGCCACCATCACCTTCGCGAGGCCCACCTCCTGGCCAATCAGCGCACCGACCGTGATCTCGCCCGGCGCCGAAAAATACACCTTGCCGCTCATGTCCGCGCCGGCTGCGTCGAACGGCGCCGCGAACCACACGGTCACCTTCGCGTCCACGACCTTGCCCGAAGCATCCTTCGCCACGGCCGTGAATTGCAAACTCGAACCCACTTCCGCTTTCGCCTCCTTCGGGCTGATTTCAACTTTGGCGACTTTCGGCCCTTGCTCGGCTTCTTTGCCTTTGTCTTTATCTTCCTGCGCGCGCGACACCGGCGCAAAAAGAGCCGCGGCCAAGCCGACGGCCAGAGCAGACGCGCCAAAACTCCGCGCCCATTTCACAGCCACGCCGACGCAAATCTTCATCAATCCGTCTCCTGTTCGAGAATTCGTGCGAGATCTCGCACGGTCTTACGGCCGCCCTGGTTCCGTTTTCCAAAAATCGATTCCGCCCGCTTGCTCGCCCACATCAATCGCCGCGATGCTCTTCATCGCGTCGAGATCGATCATTTCCACCGTGCCCGGCTCCGCTCCAATGCCCTCTTCCGAAATAAACGCGTAGTGATTGTCGGGTGTAACCACCGCTCCGTGCACAACTTTCCGCTTCGTCGGAATCCGCGCGAGCTCCTTGCCGGTTTCGGGATTAAAAATCGAGACCGACTGCCCGCGTTTATTTGTCGCCACCACGCGGCCATCTTTGGTCATCGCCAGATTATAGACGCCCGTGCCCGCCGGGAATCGGCGCGCGATTGTCCAACTCTTCGCGTCAATCGCAATAATCTCGTTCGACTTGTTGCACGCCACGTAGATTGTGCTCCCGTCGTTCGAAGGCTGCGCCCAAGTTGGGACGCACGTCGCCGCCATCGTGTGAGCTCCGGCGTGAAATTCAGCGGGGCCGGTCATGCCCATTTCCTTGCCAGCTGTGAGCATAAAATGGCGTGACACGTCGAGCGAAGCAGTATCGATCTCGACGAGCATGTCGTCCATCATGCAGACCGAATAGTGCTTCGTTCCCTCTGGATTCAGGCGCGAGCCATGCGGCATGGTGCACGTCGTGATCCGCTTCACTTCGATCATAGGGTCCGTCGCTACCACCGAAATCGATGACGGCACCATGTCGCCATGGAAATTCGCGTTTGCGACGTAAATAAACTTTCCATCGTGCGTGATGTCGGTTGTCGCTGGAAAAAGACCGAGAGAAGTAAACCGTACCATCTCGTCCGAGCCTGCCTTGTATTTCCACACCGACCCGTACGGCAGCCCGTGTCCGACGGACACGTAGACGAACTGCCGGTCCGGAGAAATCGCAATCCCGTGCGGCCCATTGATGTCCGTCGGCATCAGTCCCACTTTCGCTTCGTGGTCAATCTTCGCGGCAGCCGTTCCAGAAGGTCCCGGAGTAAACCGCAGCCGAACGAGCTTATCCGCAGACTCGCAAACGACGTAAACGAGATAGTCCTGTGGCGGCGCCTGTGCCCGGAAGACGGGTGAGACGATCAACACAGCAAGGAATGGCAGAACCAAAAGCCTCAGGCAGAAATTTCGATTCAAAACTTTCAGAGCCTCCACAGGCAGGACCGACGATCGGCAAAAATGAACCCTATTCAGCCCATTGTCAATAGACGTAGAACCCAGCTCGGTTTACGCTCGCGCGCCAAGGGATGCGAGCACCGCGGAGATTTCGCCGTTAATTTGGATCGCGGCCTTTCGAGGGTCCGGCGCGCCGGTAATCGGCCGGCCAATCACCAGGTAATCTGCGCCGGAGCGTATCGCCGCGGAGGGAGTAGCCACACGGCTCTGATCGTCCGACTCGGAATTTGCCGGACGGATTCCGGGAGCCACGATCAGGAATTTAGGCCCGAACGCGCGACGGACCGCGCGAACTTCTTGCGGTGAGACGACAACGCCGTCGCATCCGGACGCCTTCGCAATTCGCGCCAGTCTCAGCGTCTCGGCTGCGGGTGGTCCCGCGATTCCGACGCGTCGCAGCGACGACGCATCGTGGCTTGTTAGGACAGTTACACCCAGCAGCGCCGGAGCCTTCTTCGCCGCGCGCCCGGCTCTTACCGCCGCCTCCACCACTTCAGTACCTCCGAGCGTATGCAGCGTGAGTAGGCGAACGCCCGGCAACTTCGTTGCAGCCGTGACGGCCCCGATAACCGTGCTCGGAATATCGTGAAACTTGAGATCGAGGAATATGCCGTATCCCATCCGAGCGAGCTGCCGGACTACAGGGGGCCCCTCAGCCGTAAACAAGCGGCTCCCGACCTTCAGCATCCCAACCACTCCACGGAGTTGCCGCGCCAGGGCACACGCGTCCCTGGCGTGGTCAACATCCAAAGCGACGATTATTCGGGATGAGTGGAAGCGGGTCGTGTCGGCACCTCGAGGAGTTCCAGTCGGACTTTCGCGAGTCCGCTCTGGTCGAAGCCCAGCCGGCGAGCTACTTCATATGAGACGTCTAGGCCACGGCCGTCAACATAGGGGCCGCGGTCGTTAATCCGGACGATAAGGCTCCGGTGGTTCTTCGGGTTCGACACCCGAACAATGGAGCCGAGGGGCAGAGATGGGTGGGCTGCGGTCACGGCGAACATATCGTAGGTCTCGCCGTTAGCTGTCGGACGGCCGTCAAAGTCTTCGCCGTACCAACTTGAGACACATTCCCACACCTTCAGGGGCTTTCCCGTTAGGCCTGGGTTGGGGGTAGCCAGCCGAGATGCCGCTTGGAGATTTGTCGCGGAAAGTGATCCTCCGGAAACTGGAGTCGTTAAAGGTGCATTCAAAGCCGGCGTCAAAAAGAATAGTGCCAAGCCTAAGAATACCGCGCTTAAAGTCATGAATTTCTTGAAAAACATTTTCACCTAACCTTTGTCTAATGAGCGAATTATACTAGTTTCGGGCACCTTCTGGCAATCCACTAATCCCTGTAAAGCCGCCCGTTAAATCGCTCACTCGAAAGATGTTATTGGCCTTACACCACTTTGTGAGTCCCTCGACCAGCCTCTCGGACGCTCTCGGGTCCACAAAGTGTGCTGTGCCAACTTCCACCGCCGACGCCCCTGAGAGGAGATACTCTACTGAATCATCAGGAGTTTCGATCCCGCCGAGGCCAACCACCGGGACACTGACTGCCTTGCAGACCTCGTATACCAACCGGACTGTTATCGGCTTTATAGCCGGCCCCGACAATCCACCTGTGGTACTCCCCAAACGGGACTTTCGATTGTGTGTATCGATACACAGTGCTGAGTAGGTATTCGCGATGGTCAAGGCGTCTGCCCCGGCCTCCTCGGCAGCCTTTGCCATAACTCCAATAAATCCAACAGTCGGCGCGAGCTTGACCCAAAGAGGACGCGCCGTGATCCTGCGTGCCGCCTCCACGACCGAGCTAAGGCAACCTGGGTCCAATCCAAACTCAACTCCTCCCTTGTCTACGTTCGGACAGGAGACATTCAACTCGTACCCAGCGACCCCCTCCGTTTGTTCCAGTACGCGGATTACCTCAAGGTAGCCTTCGATCGTTTTCCCGAATACGTTCGCAATCAATTGAGTGCTGTAACGACGCAACACCGGCAGCTTCTCGGCTACGAAGGCTCGTACGCCGATGTTCTGCAGACCGATCGCGTTGACCATCCCCGACGCCGTATCGCAAATCCTCGGGGACGCCGCACCCGCCATAGGCTCGGCAGACAGTCCCTTCACCACGATCCCACCAAGACGGTTCAGGTCCACGAGGTCTGCGAATTCGACGCCATATCCAAACGTGCCGCTGGCAGCAATTATTGGATTTTTGAAGGAAAGGGTGCCTACGTCGACGCTGAGGTCAACTTCCCCGGGCCGAGTCGGAGCTGGGGCCGGCTGCGGTTTCACCGGCAGGAGTCTACCATGCAGGTCAAGATTTGAGACCGTTTACCCCGATGCCGCCGTGACGGCAACTTGCATCATAATGAGACGAACGAGTCGAACGCTCGGCTCCCCAACATGCGCTTCGTGTGCTAGGATGTGCGGCCAATGCGCGTCGAAGAAAAACGACAGTTGATGGCTCCGGAAGAAATTGAGCGCACGCTGCAGCGGCTCGCGCACGAAATCGTCGAAAAGAGCGGCGGCACTTCAAATGTAGTGCTTATCGGCGTGCGTCGCCGCGGTGTTCCGCTGGCGAATCGCCTGGCGAAAACCATCAAAGGGTTCTCGAACGTTGACGTGCCCGTCGGGACGCTCGATATCACGCTCTATCGCGATGATCTCTCCACCGTCGCGCCGCAGCCCGTCGTGCAGTCCACCGAAATTCCGTTCGTCGTGGACGACCGTGACATCGTTCTAGTAGACGATGTTCTGTACACAGGCCGCACAGCTCGCGCCGCCATGAACGGCCTCTTCGATCTCGGGCGCCCGAAAAGTATTCGCATGCTTGTCCTCATTGATCGCGGCCATCGCGAATTGCCCATTGAGGCCACTTTCATCGGCCGCACCGTCACGACCAGCGACACCGAAATCATCGAAGTTCGCTTGCAGGAAATTGACAAGGAGGAGCGTGTGATGCTCGTGGACCGCGTCGCTTGAATGAGGTCCGGCTCTCAACAACGCCTGTGCTGCAACGCCCGCGCCATCTGCTCGGCATCGAACCGCTAACCGCCGAGCAAATCACTTTCATCCTCGATCAGGCGAAGCCATTTCAGGAATTCCAGCGTCATCCCCTCAAGAAACTCGCCACTCTTCGCGGAAAGACTGTGGCGCTCGCATTCTTTGAGCCGTCCACGCGAACGCGCATCAGCTTCGCCACCGCTGCCGCGCGCCTCGGCGCGGACACCATGAACCTCCAGGCCGAGTCATCGAGCCTGAAAAAAGGCGAGTCGCTAATTGACACCGTCTGGACGCTCGAAGCTATGCGCCCCGACGGAATCGTGATCCGGCACTCCGCGTCCGGCGCGCCCGAATTCATCGCCCGGCGTCTCGAAATTCCCGTGTTGAATGCGGGCGACGGCACGCACGAACACCCGACGCAGGCTCTTCTCGACGCGCTCACGATTCGCGATCGCAAAGGCCATCTCGAAGGGCTGAACGTCACGATCCTCGGAGACATCCTGCACAGCCGCGTCGCGCGTTCGAATATTCATCTCCTCTCGCGATTCGGCGCGCGCCTCACTCTCTGCGGCCCCGCAATGTGGATTCCCAAAGAGCTCGAATGCCTCGCTCCGAATATCCGCCGCGTCTCGCGAATTGAAGAAGCCATGCAAGACGCCGATGTAGTGATGGTCCTGCGCGTTCAATCAGAGCGAATTAATGAGCCGCCCATTTCGATGGACGATTACATTCTTCGCTACCAGCTCACTCCGGAGCGGCTGCGCGGCGCCAAGCCCGATGCGATTGTCCTGCATCCCGGGCCCATCATTCGCGGCCTCGAAATCGATCCGGCCGTTGCTGATGGTCCGCAATCTTGCATCCTCGAGCAGGTCACCAACGGCCTCGCCGTGCGCATGGCTCTCCTTTTTCATCTCGTAAGCGGCGCACCGCCCGATGCGCCCCACCCGGCAAAGGAAACTTCGGCATGATTCTCATCACAGGCGGTCGCGTCCTCGATCCCGCAAGCGGCACCGATGCCATATCTGACGTCCTGATTGACGGCGACCGTATCGCTCGCGCCGGAGCCGGAATAAGCGCGCCCGACGCTGAAGTTTTGAATGCTGCGGGCTCGATCGTCGCTCCCGGTTTCATTGATCTGCATTGCCACTTGCGCGAACCCGGCCAGGAAATTTCCGAAACCATCGAAACAGGAACTCGCGCGGCCGTCGCCGGCGGATTCACTGCCGTCTGTTGCATGCCCAATACGCAGCCGATTAACGACAACGCAGCGGTGACGCGCTCCATCGTTGATCGCGCCGCAACGGCGGCACACGCGCGCGTCTGGCCCATCGGCGCAGCCTCCGTGGGGAGTAAAGGTGAAGCGCTCGCGGAAATAGCCGGAATGCAGGATGCGGGAATTGTCGCCGTCAGCGACGATGGCCGCCCGATCGCTACGGCGAAATTGATGCGGCAAGTAATGGAATACTGCAACTCACTCGGCTTGCCCGTAATTGATCACTGCGAGGATACTTCGCTCGCTGCCGGAGGGGTGATGCGCGAAGGTCCGCGCTCCATTCGCCTCGGCCTAAAAGGAATTCCAGCAGCGTCGGAATCCATCTGCGTGGGCCGCGATGTTGAAGTCGCCGCGCTCACCGGTGCGCGCCTTCACATCGCGCATCTTTCGACGCGCGCTTCGCTCGATTACGTCCGCGCGGCAAAAGCAAAGGGCCTCGCTGTCACTTGCGAAGTCACGCCGCATCATTTCAGTCTCATCGACGAGGACGTCGTCTACGACACCGCCTACAAAATGAATCCGCCGCTCGCTTCACGCGACGACCGCGACGCACTTCTCGACGGTCTCGCCGACGGCACAGTAGACGCCATCGCCACCGACCACGCCCCGCATCACCCTGCAAGCAAAGATGTCGAGTTCGATCGCGCCCCCTTCGGCATCACCGGCTTCGAAACAGCCATCGCGCTGGGACTATCCGAACTCGTCCACACAAAACGCATCTCGCTAATGCGCCTCGTCGAACTGTTTACGACGGGCCCCGCTCGAGTCCTCGGCATCGAGCGAAAGCTTGCTCCAAAGTCACCCGCCGACATCACAATCTTCTCGCCCGATCACGAATGGACATTCCGCGCCGCTGACTCCCCCAGCCGCTCGCGCAACACGCCCTTCGACGGCCGCGAATTCCGCGGCGCACCAATCGCGACAATCGTGGCCGGCCGCATCGTCTACCGCAGACCTACTGCCGCCGCGAGCGCTTGAATCAAAAAACCACCCAACCAATAGTTGAGCTGACCCACCAGGCACTTGTAGCGCCGGGCTTTCAGCCCGGCATCTTCGATTTTTGCGCGCGACAATTGGCACTCAGAAGTACTTCGAGGCGGAGATTTTCCTGCGCTGGACGTTCAGCCTATGCCCCGCTCGCGTCCCACGGCCTGCCTTTGGGTGGGAGCCCCCTGCTTCAGCAGGGGGAGCTGGACTTCAGTCCAGCAAAAAAGGCTTCGCCCTCAACGGGCTTTTAAGCCCGGCACTCTTTTTTTTTGCGCGCGGCAATTGATTTACTGCCTCGGGGAATGATGCCCGGCTGGAGCACGGCCACACAATTGCCGAACGACGCGTCACACTATCGAATGAAATGAATTCTAATGCGTGGCAGGTTCTGCTGCAGGATGCAAGCCGTGCTGCGGAACTTCGTGGACACCACGAAGCGGCGGCTCCTGATAGAAGCGGTAGAAATGATTGAGCGGCCCGTGGCCCTTGCCGATCGAAAAGCTCTTCTCGATTGCCTTCGTTACGTAAGCCTTCGCCAGAATCGCGGCTTCATGCAGTTGTTGGCCGAGCGCAAGCTGCGCGGCAATCGCCGACGAAAACGTGCAGCCCGAGCCGTGCGTATTCTCGCTCTTCACCGCGTCACCCGCGAGCTGCATCACCTCGCCGCCCTCCCAAAGTACGTCGGTCGGCCTCTCGAGATGTCCGCCCGTGACGATCACAGCCTTCGCGCCCTGCTCGCCGAGCTTCAGCGCGGCCGCTTTCATATCGTTCACATCTTTCACAGGAATTCCCGCGAGAAATTCGGCTTCGGGAATGTTCGGCGTGATTAACGTCGCGCGGCGAATGAATTCATCGCGGAGAAATTTCAGCCCGGCTTCGTCAATCAGCTCAGCCGTCCCGGCCGTCGGCCTCGTCACGGGATCGAGAATCACGTGCGCGAATTTGTGTTTGTCGAGAAATTCCGCGACGACCACCGCGTTCGCGTTCGTCCCCAGCATCCCGATCTTCACCGCCGCGATCGCGCAATCGTCCGCGAGCGCATCAAGTTGCGCGCGCAACGTCGGCGCGGGCGTCGGATGAACAGAGCGCACTCCCTGCGTCGACTGCACCGTCAGCGCCGTGATTGCCGCGACGCCATAGCAATTGTGCGCCGCGAAAGATTTCAGGTCTGCCGCCGTCCCCGCTCCGCATGAAGGGTCGAATCCTGCGATTGTCAGAAGTATCGGCGGCGTGTGGTGCGTGTGGTTGTTCACTTTTCTCCGTGCCTCAACGCGAGGCACAAATGCCGGCGCCACCCAACTCGCGGAGTGAGCCGGCAAAACAAAATGTACGCGCGTTCGTCGCTCGCGCGCAAGAGGCAAATTTGTACGGAGACATTACCAGCTAACCGGAAAGTTCTTCGAGAATCGCGGCCCGATGAGCTGAGTGCGCGCTACGGATACAAGCCGCGCACAAGCGTCGCATCGGCAACGCGCCCGACCGACAAAATGTACGCGCCGGTGCGCATGTGTGTGTGGTGCTTCCGCGTAGTTTCGTGCACTTCGTGGAACGCGCGCTTGATCACCGTCTCGAGCCGCAAGTTCACTTCGCCTTCGGACCAGAAGTACCCCTGCAAATCCTGCGCCCACTCGAAGTAGCTCACCGTCACACCGCCCGCGTTCGCAAGAATATCCGGCACAAGCAGCACGCCCTTGCGCGCGAGGACTTCATCGGCATGCGGCGTCGTCGGACCGTTCGCAGCCTCGGCCACAATTCGCGCCTTAATCAATTCCGCGTTGTTGAGCGTGATGACGTTCTCGAGCGCCGCTGGGATTAAGATGTCGCACTTCAGCGTCAGCAAATCGTCGTTCGAAATTCGCGAGGTACCGGGCATGCCCACAACAGTTCCCGAGCGCTCTTTATATCGCATGGCCTTCAGCGGATCGATGCCGCGCGAATTGAAAACGCCGCCGCGCGAATCGCTGATGGCCAAAATCCGCGCTTTCTTCTCTGCGAATAGCCGCGCCGCCGCCGATCCCGCGTTCCCAAATCCCTGAATCGCCACCGTCGCGCCGCGCAAATTAATCCGCTTCAGCTTGCAAGCCTCTTCAACCGCAAATAGGCATCCGCGCGCCGTAGCGTCACTCCGGCCAAGCGAGCCGCCGAGCGAAATCGGCTTGCCCGTCACCACGCCAAGCGTCGCCTCCCCCACCATCACCGAATACGTATCCATGATCCAGGCCATCGTCTGCGAGTCCGTGTAAACGTCCGGCGCAGGTACGTCCCGCCCAGGCCCGATGATCGGCAAAATTTCCGAAGTGAACCGCCGCGTCATGCGCTCCAGCTCGCCCTTGCTCATCCGCTTCGGATCGCAAATCACGCCGCCCTTGGCGCCGCCATACGGAAGATTCACCGTCGCCGTCTTCCACGTCATCCACATCGCCAGCGCGCGCACTTCATCGAGCGTGACGTTCGGGTGATATCTCAATCCGCCTTTCGCCGGGCCGCGCGCGATATTGTGTTGGACGCGATAGCCGGTGAACACCTTCACCTGGCCGTTATCCATTTTCGTCGGGATGGAAACTTCCATCACGCGCTTCGACGCGCGCAAAATCTGCCGCAAGCCCTGGTCGAGCTTCAGGTGCTCTGCCGCGATATCAAATTGAATTTGGGCGATGCGATAAGGATTGAGATCCTCTCGCGGCGCTATGCGCGGAATCGCCTGCGGGACCGGTTTTGTGGCAATCGCCATGTTCTGATTTCCTCCTCGCGCGACGCTACCCGCGCCTTACGCGAGCCGGGACTTTCAAATTGTGACGTGGAATGGCCTAAACCCCGGTCGTGATGGAGTTTAGACAACCCGCAAAACAATAGTCAACGGAAACCACGGATAGAATTTCAGGTACTGGACCTTTCAGCACCCGGTGCGGACCATGAAATACTGCCCCATATTACCTTAAACGCTTATACAACAATCGCTTACGAATCCATCTTGGCCTTTTACTCGACTTTTCAAGCTGAATCTGCCCCGCGCTCCCAAATCCCGTTTTCCACTCCCCAATTGACCGACGTACCTGAAAACGCTACTCTTCGTCCGCGGTTCGCCCGGCGGCTTCCGAATCGCCGTGCCGAATAGGACTTACGCGCATCTCGCAAGGCAATCCGCGTACTCAACCGGCTGCGTACTTATGATTGAAGCGCTCGAGGAGTTGTGAATCCAGCATCGAGCCCAGGATCGAGCATAGACCAGCGGTCCTCCGATTGGACCCTGATTGAGCGAATCGTCGCCCGCGACGAGACGGCGCTCGCGTCACTCTACGATCGCTATTCGGGATTGGTGTGCGCCGTGCTCAATCGCATTCTCCGGGACTCCGCCGCGGCCGAGGAAATTCTGCAGGATATTTTTTTCCAGGTATGGCGGAACGCGGCGCAATTCGATCCGGCGCGTGGCTCGGTTCCGGGCTGGCTCGCGGTGGCCGCGCGCAATCGCGCCATTTCGCGTTTGCGGCGAAGAAATCCCGGACAGGGCGAAGAATTGTTCGAGAATGCCATCGTGCTTCCGTTCAATCTCGAAACGGAAGCCGCGCAAAAGCAACTGATGGGCAAAGTGAAAGGCGTGCTCGGTAATTTGCCCAAGGAGCAGCGCGAAGCAATCGAGCTCGCGTATTTCGAAGGCTTAACGCACAGCGAAATCGCCACGCGCACCGGCGACCCGCTCGGCACCGTGAAGACGCGGCTTCGCTCGGCAGTCGAAACATTAAAGAAGAAATTGCAGCCATGAGCGCCCATCCAAATCGCGAAGAGCTATTCGATCTGTACGCCCTCGGCGTACTCGAAGGCGACGAACTCGCCGACTTCGGCGCGCACATCGCCACGTGCGATGATTGCGCGCACAAGCTCGCCGAAGCGCAAGGACGCATCGCTCTCCTTTCCTTCGCGGCCCCGCCCGCTTATCCATCGCCGGGCGTGAAGGAAAGCCTCCTGCGCCAGCTTTCAGCTTCTGCCGATGGCCGCACCCTTGACGTAGACGAACCGCATCTCACACACACCGGCTTCCGCGCGGGTTGGTGGAACGCCATCTTCGCGCCCGCAGCTGCGGCCCTCGCGCTCGCCACCGTTCTTCTTTGGCTGAGCAACAATCGCCTGAACAACGAAATTCAGAGCCAGCAGGCCGGCCTGCAGCAATTGAAGCAGCAAACCGAGCAGACCAACGCAATTCTTGAACTCGTTTCCGCGCGCGACACCATTTCAGTTCCGCTCGCGCCTTCGCCGGAAGCGAAAGGCGTCACCGCGCACGTTCTCTATAACGCGCGACTCGGCAAAATGTTCTATTCCGATACACTCTCCGCCGCGCCGCCGGATAAGAGTTTCCAGCTCTGGGTTGTTCCAACCTCCGGAAACCCAATTAGCGCGGGCATTCTCACGCCCGAAACCGGTGTCGGCTCGCGTATGGTGGCCACGATGCCGCCCGGCATCACGGCGAAAGCATTCGCAGTCACCCTTGAGCCCGCTGGCGGCGTGCCGCAGCCGACAGGTCCAAAAGTTCTCGTCGGCCCCGCATCCTAAATTCTGCGCACGTAGTGTCCTAAAACGATTCTTCTGCAAATTTTTTCAATCCGGCCGCTATTTTGGCGCGTACTTTTAGTTGGCAGTTCGTCCGCCCGGTGGGACAATACAGTCCTGGGGCGGTTGCAGTTGCTTCGGTTGAAGTTGTTGAGGAGGGACTAATGAGAAAGATCGCAAATGTACTCGCAGTGCTGGCTCTGGTCTGTGCGATGGTCACCATCGTAAAAGCCGACGATAAGACCATGACATGGACCGGCTGGATCAGTGACAGCCATTGCGCTGCCAAGGGTATGGCCGCGGATCATAAGGCGTGCGCCGAGAAGTGCGTGAAGGAAAAGGGCGCATCCTACGTGTTCGTGGATACCAAGACCAAAGCCGTTCACAACATCCACAATCAGGATGCCGTGAATGACTCCGATCTGGGCATGGAAGTAAAGGTCACCGGCCACCTGATGGACGACGGCGCACTTCACGTCGACAGCATCGCTGCAGCCGGCGGACAGATGTAACTGTTTTAGCTTTTTGGATTCGGCGAGGGCCGCTCGCCACGCCAGCGGCCCTCCTGCATCCTGTAGCTCACGTCCCTCCCGACTTGGTCGGGAAGATGTGAGGCCTTTATCTTCTCTTTTCTATTTTCCCGTTTATAACTTCTCAGTCGCCGTCAACCTGAAATCTGAAATTTCAAATTTGAAATCGCACTCAACCCTTTTCCCTTTTCCCTTTTCCCTTTTCCAAACTCCCTATCCTCTCCACACCCATATACGCCCGCAGCGCCTCCGGAATCGCAATCGACCCATCCGCCCGCTGATAATTCTCCACAATCGCAATCCAAGTCCGCCCCACCGCCAGCCCCGACCCATTCAGCGTATGCGCATACTCGCTCTTCCCGCCCTTCAACTTGTGCCGAATTCCCGCGCGCCGCGCCTGAAACGCTTCGCAATTCGAGCACGACGAAATCTCCATAAACTCATTCGCCGACGGCAGCCACACCTCGATGTCGTACGTCTTCGACGACGCAAATCCCATATCGCCCGTGCACAGCAGCACGACGCGATAGTGCAGCCCCAACTTCTGCAGAATCGACTCCGCATTCGCCACCAGCGATTCCAGTTCCTCGTAGCTCTGCTCCGGCCGCGTGAATTTGAATAGCTCGACTTTCTGAAATTGATGCTGCCGCTTAATCCCCCCCGTATCCTTTCCCGCCGCGCCCGCCTCAGAACGGAAGCACGCCGTCCACGCGCAAACTTTCTCCGGCAGCGCGTCGCCATCGAGCGTTTCGTCGCGATGCAGGTTCGTCAGCTCCGTCTCCGCCGTCGAAGTCAGCCACAAGTCCGTGCCTTCGAGATGAAACATGTCCGCGGCAAATTTCGGCAGCTTGCCATCGGCGATGAGGGAAGCCGAATTCACGATAAATGGCGGCAGAATTTCCGTGTAGCCATGCTCGCGCGTGTGCGTATCGAGCATGAACGCGGCAATAGAACGCTCGAGCCGCGCGCCGAGCCCGCGATAAAGCGCAAATCGCGCGCCAGACATTTTCACCGCCGCCGGAAGATCCAGAATCCCCGTCGCTTCGCCGACTTCCCAATGCGGCCGCGCCGCAAAATCGAATTTCGGCGGCGCGCCCCACCGCCGCACTTCTACGTTGTCGGCCGCACCCGCGCCGACGGGCACCGAGCTGTGCGGCACATTCGGCACCGTCAGCATGTATTCGCGCAAGCTCTCGTCAAGCAACGCCACGCGCTCATCGGCCAGTTTGATCTCGTCAGAAACCTGCTTCATCCGCGCAAGAATCTCGCTGGCATCCCCACCGGATTTCTTCAGCCGCGCAATTTCCTCGCTAGCCTTGTTCCGCTCAGCCTTCATCCGCTCCGTCGAAGTGATAATCTGCCGCCGCTCCCCATCAATTTCCTGAAAGCGCGCAATATCAATCACCGTATGGCGATTCTTCGCCATCCGCTCAATCTCGTCAAGGTGCCCCCGGAAATAACTCAAATCAATCATAGGCCCAGCAGAATACCCGAAACCCCCGCCGCCTGAGAAGCAGCGAATCCCAATTCATATTGAAGGAAAAATTACCGCAGTCGGTAGTTCCCGCGCTCCGAAAATTCCACCAATCCCTTGTCACGCAGCACCTGCAACTGCTGCCGAATCTTGTCCCGCACATGACGATTATCCGGATGCAGTCTGCCCAGCTCGCGCTCTTTCGCGTAAACATCATCGAGCACAAACTGCGTTCTGCCCAACGAGCGCACGACCGTAAGCACATCCAAAGTCCATCCACGTTCCTCGACGTTCAAATCCGCCAATGGCCGGAGATGCCGGAACTGGCGCCTCACATCGGACGGCCGCTGCGTAATGCCACTCACTATGATGGGAACCCGGGCGACATCGGGAATGTTCGTAAGAACGATGTTGCAACCCACCCACCCCGCGCGGCGCGCAGTGGCGCTGAGCGGCTTGCGTTTCTCGGTGGCCGATTTCGGAAATCGCAAAACGCGGTATTAGAAGCACATCCGATACTCGCCACCGATCGGGGAGGTAGTGAAGCAGCACAAAATGAGGCGCGCGGTCCGACGTAATCGCCGCCATCATTTTCGAGTACGCCGAATCCAGAATCCGATTTCCGAAGGGTTTTGATTGGCCTTTCAACTGAAACGGGTCGCGGCACCTCGGACAGTGAAAGTCGGTCGCGTGGAAATTGGTTGGAGTGGGTTCAAGCCGCGGTGAATCACAATTCACGCAATAGAGATTGGCGGACGCCCACGCTTCGGTGGCAACTCGCGCCCGCTGCGACGCGCTGTGATAACGCTCGAGATTTTCGATGGGCAGCGCCGTATCCACCCGCGCATTAGATCACGCTTCCCCCGCGAGATAAATCTCGGTCTCAGCTTTGACGATAAACATGATCTCAGTCGCAGCGACTGAACTTCTTCTAAACTTTTGCCAAGCATCCTGAAGGTCGACGGCGGCAACGCTGAACACAACTTCGCGGCGAGACGCACCAATGAAATGAAAATTGCGCTCGCTGCGTACCAATCGCACCGTGACCTCGGTCTCCATCGCAAAGTTTCGGGCAGCAATTGATCGATCCATAGATTCCGGCCACAGATCAAGATCAATTTGGTGGATTGTGATGAGCAGCAGAACTTGTATCGGTTCGGCACAGACGCGCATCAACGCCAAATCAATGGATTCACCGTCAGCCTCGACTGCGACGACTCGCCGCGACAGGCGAAACGCGGCGATCGCTGTGCTCCCACTCCCCATGAAGGGATCGAGAACCACATCTCCGCGATTAGACGACGCGAGCAAAATCCGTTCGAGAAGCTCGACGGGTTTCTGCGTCGGATGTTTGCCAAACCGCTTCTCGTCCCGGCTGGGCGGACGAATCGTCCACACCGACTTCATTTGTTTGCCGGCATTGATTTCCTTCATCAGCTTGTACTGAAACGTGTGCCGGCTCTTCTTATTCTTCGCGGCCCAGATAATTGTCTCGGTCGCGTGCGTGAAGTAGCGGCAGGAAAGATTCGGCGGCGGATTCGGCTTCACCCAGGAAATGTCATTCAAGAGCTTGAATTCAAGTTGCTGCATGGCGAAGCCTACAGAATGAATCACGTGGCTCGTGCCGCTCACCCAAATCGTGCCGTTCGGCTTCAGGACGCGCTGGCACGCTGCGAGCCACGCTCGATTGAATTCGTGATTCGCATCCGCGCCGCGCGACCGGTCCCATTCTCCTTTGTTGACGCTCACCATTCGCACCTGCGTGACACGTGATGCCGTTGTTCGAGAGAAAGTAAGGCGGGTCCGCAAATATGAGGTCTACAGATTCCGGCGGGAATTTTTCAAGTATCTCGATGCAATCGCCCTGATAAATCTTGATCGAATGTTTGGAAGCTTGGAAGACCGGTGCTGGCAAGTCGAGCGCCGCAGCATCATTTCCTTTTCGAAGCGCGTGATTTTCAGTTGTGTTGGGCACGATTTGAGGGCGCCCGCGAAAAACAGCGAGCGATCCGGATCGTTGATCGGATGTCCGGGATAGTCAAGCGGAGTGACACCGGCGTCGTGAGTCTTATATGAGACAGCTATGAGACGCGCACCCCTGTCAGGATCGTTCTCGAAGCGGGGATCTCCGAAGGCGGCGACATCCCCTCGGCGAGGACGAATTTGAACTCGGCCGCTTGGCGTCAACGTTTTTGCTAAAAGGAGTGACCTTCAAATCATGCAGCCGAGCGAACGGACATCCCCTTCGGGGAACCGGGTAGCCAACAAGATCCTTTTATCGATTCCCGATGAGGAGTACGCCCTGATTCGTCCTCACCTGGAATTTATCAGCATGCCCCACCATCTAAGTCTCTACGAACCGGGCCGGCCGATAGAGTTCGTGCATTTCCCGAATGGAGGGATGGTCTCCCTCGTAATTGCGACTGAAGATGGAAAGACCGTTGAAGTCGGAGAGGTTGGCAGGGAAGGATTTGCAGGGATACAAGCGACGGTCGGCATAAACAGAAACCAAGTGCGCGAAATCATACAAATTCCAGGAGACGGTTTCAGGGTGAAAAGCGCCGCGCTGAAAAGCATCTTGCAATCAGCCCCGGAGCTGCAACGGATTCTCTCCCGCTATTCGGTAGTTCAGGCGATGCAATTCGCACAAACAGCCGCGTGTAACCGGCTCCACAATATCGATCAGCGCCTCGCGCGCTGGCTGCTCATCACCCAGGACAGAGTGGATTCCCCGTCGCTCGTCATCACCCACGACTTCCTCGCGACGATGCTGGGGACGGACCGCCCCACCGTCAGCTTGGCGGCTGCTGCTTTGCAGAAAAGAAAGATTATCGACTACACGCGCGGCGCAGTGCAGATTCTGAACCGTGCGAAACTCGAAGGCTGCAGTTGCGAGTGTTATGGGGTTATCCGGCAATATAATCGCGAGATCGGATTGAAATAGCTTACCGATAGTTCGATATCCTACCGACAGTATTCCTCATTCGCGGCTAGGCTGATAGTGAGGGCCAACCTAGCCGCGATGGTCAAGAAACTCAAAAATGTGAAGGCGCCTGTCTTCGATGTCCACGCTTTTCTCGAGTCGGGTGGTGCAGCCAGAAGGCTCGTGGAATATCGAAAATCCCAGAAGATCTATTCTCAAGGCGATCCCGCCACAAGTGTCGCCTACATTCAAAAGGGTGGTGTGAAGCTCTCTGTTGTCAATGAGGTCGGTAAAGAGGCTATCGTGGGGATGTTGGGTCCGGGCGACTTTTTGGGCGAGGGATGCCTGGCCGGTCAGACGGTTTGTATGGCCACGGCCACCGCGATTACGCCCACGACCGCGCTAAACATCGGAAAAAATGAAATGGTTCGCGTCCTCCATGAGGAACATGCGTTTTCCGACCATTTCATCTCTTACATGCTCGGACGGAACATCCGAATCGAGGAGGACTTGGTCGATCAGCTTTTCAACTCGACTGAAAAACGGCTGGCGCGCACTCTATTGCTGCTGGCGCGCTACGGTGCGCAAAACCATCCTCAAAAGATCCTTGCCAAGGTACCCCAGGAGACGCTTGCGGCGATGATTGGCACAACGCGCTCACGGGTAAACTTCTTCATGACTAAATTCAGGAAGCTCGGATTCATTGATTACAATGGCGGACTTGAGGTCCACAATTCCCTCCTAAGTGTCGTCCTGCACGAGTAAGCGCAGCCCGTTAATAGGCACGGTAATTACAAAGACTCCACATACCCTCGGTCTTCCTTTTTCCACGCGGCGTGCTAGCCTATATTTGAAGCTTATGGCTTACGAAAGCAAATTCGACGCACTCGGACCGAGTGAAGGTGGGAGCCCCCTGCTTCAGCAGGGGGAGCTGGACTTCAGTCCAGCGGCAGAAATCTTAGCTCACCACGGGCTTTCAGCCCCGGCATTTCGGCGCCTGCAATCGAATGCGTCCTCACATGTCGCTCACGCCTGCCCTGAGCTTCGAACGGGTCCCCGGCGCGACGCAGTCGCGACGAGACGTGAGGTCTTTCGACCCAGCCGTTTCGAATCAAATAACGAACCTTATTCCCCGGGCATATCGGCCCCTGCACACGTCAGGCCGTTAATCGAAAGCAGCCCATTTCTAATCGAGACACCAAAACGATTAAAAATCGCCGTAACTCATTACAAACAAAAGGGAGGGATGCATTCTAATCGAGTCGAAATTGCACCCCCTTTTGACCGATTTTTCAGTCTTGGCACGCGAAGGAAATGACCAAAGCCGTATACATCGTGGGCGCAGCAAGGACACCGATCGGCAAATTCGGCGGCGCGCTCGCCGACCTCACCGCGCCCGATCTCGGCGTCATCGCCGTCCGCGCCGCTCTCGAGCGCGCATTCGGAACTCCGTTGCCACCGGAGCGCACACCCGGCGAGCCCTCAAAGAATCCGCCGCCCGCGCTTGCCTGGCGCGTGGACGAAGTCATCATCGGCAACGCGCGGCCCGCAGGCGTCGGCCCGAATCCCGGCCGGCAAATTGCCTGGCGCTCCGGGCTTGGCGATGACGTTCCCGGCTTCACCGTAAATATGGCGTGCGCATCCGGCCTGCGCGCCGTCGCTCTCGGCCGGCAGCAAATTCTCACCGGCGAAGCGGAAATTATCGTCGCGGGCGGCGCCGAATCCATGAGCCGCGTGCCGTATCTGCTCGAAGGCCGCTGGGGATTCAAAATGGGCAATCAGCCGCTCGTGGATTCGATGTATCGCGACGGCTTCCTCTGCCAGATTTCGAAAATGGTGATGGGCGAAACGGCCGAACTTCTTGCCGAGCAATATAAAATTCCGCGCAGCGAGCAGGATGAATTCGCGCTCGAAAGCCAGCGCCGCGCGGCACGCGCTCTGGCCGAGTGCCGCTTCTCCGCGGAAATCGTTCCCATCGCGCGCACGGATAAAAAAGGCAATACCATCCGCATCGAGAAAGACGAGCACGTCCGCGCCGACACGACTCTCGAATCGCTCGCAAAATTACCGCCCGTGTTCGGCAAGGACAGCAAAACTGGCACGGTGACCGCAGGAAATTCGAGCGGCATCACTGACGGCGCCGCAGCTATCGTCCTTGCCAGCGAAGAAAAAGTTCGCGAACTCGGCCTCAAGCCTCTCGCACGCATCGTGGACGCAACACTTGCCGCTGTCGATCCGCGGGTAATGGGCATTGGCCCGGTCCCCGCAATTCGCAAGCTCGCGGCACGCACCGGCACTCGCCTTGACGACTACGCTGCAATCGAATTAAACGAAGCATTCGCCGCGCAAGTCCTCGCCTGCGATCGCGATCTGCACTTTCCGCGTGAGCGCCTCAATCCCAACGGCGGCGCCATCGCCATCGGCCACCCCATCGGCTGCACCGGCGCGCGCATCCTCACCACACTGATTTACGAACTTCGCCGCGACGGAAAAACCGGGCAGAGGGGGTTAGCTACTTTGTGCGTTTCGGGTGGCTTGGGGATGGCGGTCGAAGTGGAGACGGTTTAAGCTGGGGCGATCGAAAAGCCTATGCAAGTCGAACGCGAAGAAAAACAACTCGGCGCGGCGTCTTCAACGCTGCGGCTCCCGACCGTTGATGAATTTCAATTTGTCCGCTATCGCATTGACGGCGAAGTCGCGCGCCTCACGCTCGACCGGCCCGAACACAATCTCCTGAACGAGCGGATGCTGAACGAGCTCACCGCAGGAATCAACAAGCTCGGAGATCTTCGTCAAGTCAAGATCGTCGTCGTAGAGTCAGCCTCGAAATCCTTTTGCGGCGGCATCGAATTGGGCGAGTACACCTCGCGCCGCGTTTTTCAACTCCTCAATGCATTTCATAACGCATTCGTCGCCATGATGGACACAGCGAAGCCCGTCCTCGTCGTCGTGAACGGCCCGGCGTTCGGCGGCGGCTCGGAGCTCGCGGCGCTCGCCGATCTCGTTGTCGCGACGCCGCGCGCGCGATTCGCGCAGCCTGAAATCAAACTCGGTGTTTTTCCGCCTCTCTCCGCCGTGATTCTTCCTTACATTCTCGGACCGAAGGTCGCGCTCGAACTCGTGCTGACCGGCGAAACGATGACGGCGGAGCGAGCTTTCGAACTGGGTCTTGTCAATCGCCTCGTGCCGGAAAATCAGCTCGACAAAACCGTGAGCGAATTGATCGCAAAAGTCACCGCGCAATCGGGACCGGTCCTGACTATGGCGAAGAGAGCGATTCTCGGCAGCATGGGACTTTCGTTGCGCGATGGTGTGCGAAATTCGATGAAGATTTTCTTGAACGAGCTTTCCGATCTCGAAGATTCGCAGGAAGGCTTGCGCGCGCTGGTTGAAAAGCGCGCGCCGAAGTGGAAGAATCGCTGACGCGCTCCTTCCGCGCGCAAAATTTATAGCCGTACTCCATGGGCGAGTTCGACAGCGCGAATCCACCACCCTCCGGCGAGCCCGCCGCAACACAACTTTCTCCGCCCGCGTTCCGCTCGCAACCGCGAGATGCAAATCCTCTTCTTCCTCGGCGGCTGGCAATGCTTTTCGCGTCAAGTTTCGTGGCGTTCTCGCTCACAACCTGGTTTCTCGCGCGCACGAACAACATCGCCGATGTGCCGCACGCTGCGAACACCGCCGAAGGGGTGATTCGCCAGCAGTTCGAAGCTGTATCGCAGGGCGAAATGCGCGTCGCGTACGCGCTGTTTCCCCCGCGCTACCGGAGCGAAGTATCGTTCGAAACTTTTGAAGAGACGGTTCGCGCTCACGGCGCAATTTTCCGCGCGACATCTGTTCGCAAAGAAAGCGAAATCGAAACAGTAGCGCGCGCCGAGATCAAGCTGCGGCTCGAAACCGCCGGCGGCGATCGTTTCGTCGCGCGTTACACACTGATCGAAATCGAAGGCCGCTGGTGGATCGACGAAATGCGCTGGCACGTTGACGTGCCGACAGCCAGCAGAATTCTCGCGCGTGATTTCGAAAACGAGCGCTCACACGCGAATGGGCGCGATTGACGAGGCGCGGTCACGGCGTGATGCACGTAACTGTTGACACACTCCGCGATTTAGAGCAGCCTGTGGCGATTTTGTGAGTCCAAATTTTCCTGGAGAAAATATGAGACTTAAGATTGCGTTCGCGTGCGCGCTATTTGCTTTCACCAGTACGACTCTGTTCGCTCAGGCGGCGGGCACGTTCACGATACACAGCGGCCCGGTGATTGTTAGTCAAGACATCACTCCTACGACCCAAGTCTTTACATCCGCAGGCACAACGACGGCGCAGGTCAATGGAGTTGCGATCACGGGATTGAAGTTTTCCGGGTACGGGCAAACCACCCCTACGGCAGTTAAAGTATGGGGCGTTATGGTCGGATCGCTTGCCAACGGCGATCAGATTAATATGATCTACCAAAGAGTTTCCCCCGTCCGTAACCGTGTAACGCTCGTAGGAACGTTGACGTATAAGATTGTGGGCGGGACCGGCACGGCAAAAGGCATCGCGGGTTCGGGCACATGTACAGTTCCAGCCCCTACACCCGCTGGCGATGACCTGGCGTGCGCCGGTACTTACGCGATTCCTTGAGCCGCTGGGGCATAGTCTTCGCTCGCGGAAGACAAATTTCTCAAGACCTGTGATTGAGGGTCTTGCTTCAAACGCGGCGCGCGGTTGACACTGCGCGCCGCGCCGCATAGACTGCGAATGAAAATTGATTTGGCCGGGGGAACGGGAAGGCCGTGAAAATCGGCCACGGTCCCGCCACTGTAATCGGCCGGCGCTGTGAAGTGCGATCGCCCACAGGCTTCGCGATTGTTTTGCGAGCGAGCCGGGAAGGGCCGTTCCGTTAGAGATTTGACGGACCGCGCGGCGTCCTTGCTTCCGTAAATAAAAGTGCCGCACAGGATATTTCGGCGCGGCAGCGGAAGGACCGAAAGTCAGGACACCTGCCCCTGCCTGTATTTGCCCGAGCCCTTCGCGAGAAAGGGAGCGGAACGCAGCCCCATTTTCTCGTGGGGCTTTTTTATTGGAGCGGATGTTTTGAGCCGAAGTTTTCACGCGCGGCAAATCAGTTTCGGCACTTTGACGCTCGCGGCGATGTTGTTCGCGTCGCCCGCACTTCTGGGGCGCGCCGCGACAGCAGAAACAGTACGCACGACGCAAGTCTCGGCAGCAGCGCCCGTGCATTCGACACGCGACTCGCAAATCGTCGTGGACGAAACAGGCCGCCGCGTCGCCGTGCCCGCCGATGTGCGCCGCATCGTTTCGCTCGCGCCGAATCTCACGGAAACAATTTACGCGCTCGGTGCGGAATCGCGACTTGCCGGGGACACGGATTACTGCGACGTGCCCGCTGAGGCGCGCTCGAAGCCGCATGTTGGCTCGCCGACGAGCCCAAGCCTCGAAGCGATCGTCGGACTCAAGCCAGATCTCGTTCTCGCATCGACCTCGATCAATCGCCGCGAGACCGTTGACGCGCTCGAACACCTCGGCGTAGCCGTTTACGCTACCGATCCGCACACCATCGATGGTTTGCTCGCTGGCATCGAGCATCTCGCCGGAATTCTTGGCATCGCGCAGCAAGGCCACGAACTCGTCACAGGCTTGCAAGCGCGATTGGCCGCGATACAAACGGCGCTCGCGGGACAGCCACATTGCCGTGTTCTTTTTGTGGTCTGGGATGATCCCTTGATCTCGATCGGGCCACACACGTTTATCGCCGATGCTCTTCGGCGCGCCGGCGCGGAATCGGTTGTGGAAACGACGCAGGACTGGCCGCACGTCAGTCTTGAATCCATCGTTCACTCTCAGCCAGATTATTTGATTTTTGCGGGCGACCATGGCGACGAGATTCCACAACTTTCCGACTTGCGTGCGCGTCCAGTCTGGCGCGACCTCAGCGCGGTAAAGCAGGGCAACATTGCGCTCATGAGCGGCGAAGTGGATCGACCGTCGCCGGGACTGATTGATGCCATCGAGAGCCTCGCCAAACAGTTGCATTCGTCGGCATTCGCGAACTCAGCGGGGAGCGCACGATGATGCAGCCAATGACGCCGCGAAGAATCATAGGAGTGTGCGCCATTTTGGCGAGCGCGTTGTTCGTCGCGATGGTGGTTTCGCTGCGGCTCGGCGCGTATCCGATGTCGGTAACATCGGTCGTCACCACGCTTTACCACGGAGCGATCGGCCAGATGGATCGGATTCCGTCAGATTTTCGGCTGGTAATTTTTGGGATACGTCTGCCGCGGATCGCGATGGGAATCGTCGTTGGCGCGTCGCTCGCGGTGGCAGGCGCGGGATTCCAATCGCTGCTGCGGAATCCGCTCGCGGACCCGTACGTTCTCGGTGTCTCGACCGGTGCGGCGCTTGGCGCAATCATAAGCTTGATCGTCGCGCCGCACGTGCCGCTGGCGATGCAGATCGCGGCGTTTGCAGGCGCGACCGCGACGATCGCTGCAGTGTATTTTCTCGGGCGGCGCGGCGGGCAACTCGACAGCGCCACCCTGCTGCTCGCGGGAATTATATCGGCGTCGTTTCTTTCGGCCGTGATCATGTTCCTGATGACCACGCTCAGCGGGCGCGATCTCCGCGGCATGGCGTTCTGGCTGATGGGCGATCTCGCGACACCGCCGCAAATTTCAATCAGCTTTCTGTTTGTCGTGATGATTGCAGCGGTTGGCGCGATTTATACGACGGCGTCGGATCTGAATTTGATTTTGACCGGCGAGCAGGAGGCGCGGCATCTTGGCGTGAACGTGGCGCGCGTGAAAATCGTTGTCTATATTTCGGCGTCGCTGCTCACGGGCCTTGCCGTATCGGTGAGCGGCGCGATCGGCTATGTGGGCTTGCTCGTGCCGCACGTGATGCGAATGATGTTCGGCTCGGACTATCGCGTGCTGATTCCGTCGTCGGCATTCGGCGGCGCGATTGCGATCGTGCTCGCCGACACGCTCGCACGCACAGTGGTTGCACCAACGGAGTTGCCGGTCGGTGCGATGACGGCAATCGTCGGCGCGCCCGTGTTCATTTATCTGCTGCGCCGGAGAGTGCGATGAATGCGCACGGCACACCCGTCGAGAATGCACCGCGCGGCGGAAATCCGGCGGCAGCGGCGAGCGATGTCCGTTTGACCGTCGAACAAGCGAGCTATGCGTATTCGGTGACAGATCGCGGCGCGCCAAAGTTTGCGCTTGGACCGGTAACATTTGAAGCGCGGCGGCGCGAAATCGTCGCAATTCTTGGCCCCAACGCCAGCGGCAAATCCACGCTACTTAAACTTCTCGCGGGACTATGCAAACCGCTCTCAGGATTCGTACGGGTGGATGACAAGGAGCCGAGCCAGCTCGATCCGCGCGAGCGAGCGCAGCGGATTGCGCTGGTGCAGCAAGAGAGCGCACTGATATTTCCGCTGCGTGTTTGGGAATACGTGTTGCAAGGCCGCTATCCCTACGGGCGGCGGCTGCGCTTCGAGTCGAAAGAAGATTGCCTGATGGCGGAAAATGCACTCTCGCAGGTGGGCGCGAGCGAACTGCGCGACCGCTGGATGGAGCAGCTTTCCGGCGGCGAGAAGCAGCGCGTGATTTTGGCGCGCGCGCTGGCGCAGCAGCCTTCGCTCCTGCTACTTGACGAGCCCACTCAGCACCTCGACATCGGCGGCAAAGTGGAATTGCTGCGGCGGCTGCGGCGGCTCGTGGATGAAAATCGCTACACGGTGGTGGTTGTCACGCACGAACTCAATCTGGCGGCGGAATTTTCGGACCGAATCGTGCTGCTGCATCGTGGAAAATGCGAGATTACCGGCACGCCGAGAGAAGTCTACCAGCGCGATATTCTCGAGGATGTGTTTGCCGCACCGCTCGATGTAGAAATCCGGCCGGGCGGGAAGCCTCGTGTTCTGCTGCGCGATGCCAATGGAAGAGGCGAGCGAATGGAGTAGCGCGAGACTCGCCGCGCTTTTGAGTGCAGCGGCGAATCCGATGATTCAGGCAGGACATTTCAGATTTCAAGTTCGAAATGTCAAATCTGGGATTCAACGGCGTAATTTCGGATTCGGATTTGAAGTTCGGATTTCACTAGAAAGACAAAAGTAATTCGTAAGAAGGAAAACGTAAGCAGCAAGAAGTGAGAAGTACGTTCCCGCGGCGCGTGAGGTTGCATTTTGCAGGTTTCACGAGCCGTTCACAATGACCGAGACTCCGTGCACGGGAAGACGGTGAAAAACCGTCGCCGCCGCGCGACTGTAAGGCGGAAATTGCCGGGCGCGCACCACTGTTTCGTCCGCTGATTCGATCCCTCGAATCGGCGCCGGAATGGGAAGGCCGCGCCTCACACTGCCGCCAAGCCAGGAGACCGACGGAGCCTCAATCCCGATTCGGCCATCGAGAACACATCTCGAGGCGCCGTTTTAGGACAACCTTCAACTCCCGCGCGAGAGGGAGAGGAGGAATCCATGAAAACTAGCTGGCTTGCAGTGGCTGTTATTGCTGTTTTGGCAGTTTCCCTACCCGCAGTTTCATTTGCACAGACTGAAGCGCGCGCAACTTTGACCGGGGATTTCACGGATCCGAGCGGCGCGGCAGTTAGCGGCCTAAACATTCACGCAGAACCTCAAACGAACAACAATGGAACCGCGGCAGAAACAAAGAGCGACGCGGCGGGACATTTTTCTCTCACACTCGTTCCGGGAAGCTATCGGGTTGTGATTTCCGCTTCTTCCTTCACACCAGTGGAAGAAACCGTCACACTCACTGCCGGAGAGACGCGCGAGCTGAACGCGAAGCTCACGCTTGAAAAGCTTTCGGCCAGCGTCGTCGTCACGGCAGCAGTCGAGCCCACACTCGCTGCGGAGAGCGTGGCGCCGGTGGATGTGGTCACGAGAGAGGACATTGACGAGCGCGATGAAATGTGGCTCTCGCCGTTGCTCGCGAGCGAGCCCGGGGCGGTGATTTCGCGCCTTGGAGCGGAAGGCGGCGTTACGACGTATTTTCTCGACGGCGGAGACTCGGACTTCACCAAGTTCCTGGTGGACGGAATTCCCATCAACCAGCCGGGCGGCGCGATCGAACTCGAAAACTACTACCTCAATGGCGTGGATAAAATTGAGATCGTGCACGGAGCGTCGAGTGCGCTCTTCGGCTCGGATGCCATGACCGGCGTCGTGCAGATTCTTTCGCATCGCGGCACCACCAGCACTCCCGAACTCGAACTAACCGGCGAAGGCGGAACTTTCGGCACAGGCTTGGGCAACGTGCAATTGAGCGGAGTCGCGGGGCGATTCGATTACTCCGCGTCGGGCGGATATTTTGCGACGGGCGGACAGGGACCGAACGATTATTTCCGCGACGTTCCATTCGCGGGGAATTTCGGCTGGAAATTCTCAGACACGGATACGCTGCGACTGACGGTGCGCGAGGCGGGAAGCGACGCGGGCGTGCCAGGCCAGACAATCTTTCTTCCGCCGAGCCTTGAAGATCACAATGACCTTCACAATCTTGCGGCCGGAATCACGTGGGACTTCATGGCCGGCGATCACTGGCACAACGAGCTGCGCGCCACGGATTCACGCATCCAGCAAGCGTTCATCAACTCGTTCGGCAACTCGTACAACCTATTCAATCGTTCGAATTTCGACGAGCAGGCGACTTATCTTTTTCCGCATGGCGGCGTGTCTGCCGGCTACATGTACGAAGTGGAGAACGGCGCCGAAGGCGGACCGGACTCGCGGCGAAACAATCAGGCAGGCTACGTGGAGGTGCGCTACCAGTTCGGACGGCGCGTGACCGCGACGGCGGGCATGCGCGCGGAGGCGAATGCGAGTTTCGGAACGCGCGTGGTTCCGCGGGCGGGCATTGCGTACGCTTTGCGCTATGGCCACGATTTCTGGGGCGCAACGCGGCTGCGTGCATCGTACGGCGAAGGCATCAAGGAACCGGATTTTTACGACTCCTTCTCGAACGATCCGTGCAATCCAGGCAATCCGAATTTGAAGCCGGAGCAGAGCACGACGATTCACGCGGGCGCAGACCAGGTGCTGGCGAACGACCGATTCCGAATTTCGTTGGATTATTTTCACAATGATTTCAGCGACATCGTGAGCTTCGCGTCGCTGCCGCCAACCGCGGCGTGTCCCTACGGCACGGGCCAATTTTTCAATACGGACAAGGCGCGCGCATTCGGAGCGAATAGCTCATTCGAAACGAGGGCGACGCGCTGGCTGCATATTCATGGCAACTACACGTATGACGACACGCTTGTGATTGCTTCGCCGAATTTCTACGATCCGACGCTGGGGCCGGGAAATCGTCTGGCGAAGAGGCCGCTGCACTCGGCGACGCTCATCGCGAACGCGAACTTTCATCGAATGAACTGGAATCTCGCGGGCTACTACGTCGGACGGCGCACGGACAGCGATTATCTCGGGCTCGGAATTACGAGCAATCCGAGCTACGTGCGCTGGGATCTCGGCACGAGCTACCACTTCACGCGAAAACTCTCGGCGCTCGCACGCGTTGAGAATTTGTTCGACCGGCGATATCAGGATGCTGTCGGGTATCCCGCGCTGGGGCTGAACTGGAGGCTCGGAATGAAATACGTGTGGGGCGGCGAGTAGCGCCGCGGATGCTATAATTGCCGCTTTCTCATGGCGAAAACGACCACAGAGGGAGCGGGCATCGCGCCGGAAGTGCTGGCGAAATACGAAGCCGTGATCGGCCTCGAAGTGCACGCGCAGCTTTTGACGGCGACGAAGGCGTTCTGCGCGTGCTCGCCGCGCTTTGGCGATCCGCCGAATACGAACACGTGCCCGGTTTGCCTGGGGCTGCCGGGCGCGCTGCCCGTGCTGAACTCGAAGGCGCTCGAACTCGCATTGCGAGCGTCGATCGCGCTTAATTGCGAGGTGCAAGAGCGCTCGCGATTCGCGCGAAAGAATTATTTTTATCCGGATTTGCCGAAGGGCTATCAGATTTCCATGTACGAGCTGCCGCTGGCGACGGGCGGATGGCTGGAAGTGGACGTTGCTGGCGCGGCGAAGCGCATCGGGATCACGCGCGTTCACATGGAGGAAGATGCGGCGAAGAATTTGCACGAAGGCTTCGATGATTCCGACCGCTGCAGCTATATTGATTTCAACCGCTGCGGCGCGCCGCTGATTGAAATTGTTTCCGAGCCCGACCTGCGCACACCTGCCGAGGCGCATGCCTATCTCACCGCGCTGAAGCAGATCCTGCTCTATACGGAAGTGAGCGATTGCAATATGGAGGAGGGCTCGCTTCGCTGCGACGCGAATGTTAGCGTGCGTTTGCGCGGCGCCGAGAAATTCGGGACGAAAGCGGAAGTGAAAAATTTGAACTCGTTTCGATTCCTGCAGCGCGCGCTCGAACATGAAATCGAGCGGCAAATCGGCGTGATCGAATCGGGCGGAAAGATTCCGCAGGAGACGCGGCTGTATAACTCCGCGTCCGGGCGCACCGAGCCGATGCGCTCGAAAGAATTTGCGCACGATTACCGCTATTTTCCTGATCCCGACCTATTGCCCGTGCACGTAAGCGCGAAACTTCAAGAGCAGGTTCGCACGGAGATGCCGGAATTGCCGGCTGCCAGGCGGGCGCGATTTATCGGCGCGTTCGGCTTGACTGCGTACGACGCTGGTGTGCTAACCGCGTCTCGAGCGCTCGCCGGCTATTTCGAGGCAGCGGTTCGCGCGGGTGCGCCGGCGAAGGCTGCAGCGAACTGGATTTCGACAGAACTTTTGGGACGGCTCAACGAGACCGGAAAAGAGATTGGCGATTCGAGCGTGTCGCCGGCGATGCTGGCGGAACTTTTAGCAAAGATCGAGTCGGGAGAAATAACTGCTTCGACGGGCAAGAAAGTGTTCGCGCGAATGTTTGAGAGCGGCAAAGCGCCTGCTGAAATTATCGCGGCTGAGGGGTATGCGCAAATCAGCGATACCAGCGCGATTGAAAGCGTTGCGCGCGCGATCGTCGCGAAGAATCCCGAGAACGTGGCGAAGTACAAGGCTGGCAATGAAGGTGTTTTCAAGTTTTTCGTCGGCCAGGTGATGCGCGGGATGCGGGGACAGGCGAATCCGCAAGCGGTGAACGAGATTCTCAAGCGCATTCTGGGCGAGGTGTAGGCGTATGGCAACGCTAAAAGAAGGAGACAAGGCGCCGGCGTTCCGGCTACCCGCGGACGATGGCAGTGCGGTCGCGCTCGCCGACTATCGCGGGAAGAACGTGATTTTTTATTTTTTTCCGAAGGCGCTGACACCGGGCTGAACCAACGAGGCGACCGAGTTTCGGGACGCAAAGAAGAAATTCGACGCACTGGACGCGGTTGTTATCGGGTGCAGCGCGGATAGCGTGGCTACGCAGGCGAAGTTCAAAGAGCGGCATAAATTGAATTTCCCGCTGCTTTCGGATCCGGAATTTACGGCGATTGAAGCGTATGGGGCGCGGCGTATGAAGCGATTTCTCGGAAAATCGTTTCTCGGGATCGTGCGCATGACGTTCTGGATCGGCAAGGATGGAAAAATTCGCAAGATCTGGGACAACGTTTCGGTGAAGGGCCACGCCGCGGATGTTCTGAAGACATTGGAGCAGGGCTCGGCGGAATAATTGCAGGGCATCGTTTCATTACTCGGCGGCGCGGACGGCGAACGCGTCGAGCAATTGTGGGACGAATTGCGGCGGGATTTCGGCGTTCGCGGAATTCATTCGAAGCGCTTTCCTCATTTTTCCTACCACGTAGCTGAAGAATACGATTTGGCGCGCGCGCAGGCGATGCTTGGCGCGCGCGCTTCGCAAATACGAAGTTTTCCGGCACAGACGAGCGGAATCGGCATCTTCACGCGCAAAGAGCCTGTGATTTATTTGCCGGTGGTGAGAACGTGGGAGCTTGCTGTGCTGCACAAGGAAATTGCTGCGGCCGTTTCTACGCTGGCGACCGGGATCAACGAATACTACGCCGAGGAAATCTGGATCCCGCATATTACGATTGCGGAAGGCGACGTTGATTCGCTGGTGCTGCCGGAAATCGTTCGGCGATTCGGCGAGAGGAATTTTCGGTGGGAGCTGCGAGTGACAAATTTCGCGGTGATCCGCGCGACGGACGATGTGCAGGAAGTTTGCTTCCGGTGCGATTTTGGCGCATGAGAAAGAAAATGCAGATTCGTCCTCCGACCCTCATCGGGTCGTCGTCGGAATGACAACGTTAAAATTCGAGCCGGAAAGCATTACAGAGTGACAACGCAAGCCTCCATGGGAGAAAGCGCTAGAGCGAAACTGAGAATGTATCGCCGGATTCTTCGATGAGGGCGTTATCGATGAGGCGTGTTTTGCCGATGAAGGCAGCGACGAGCGCGAAGCACGTCTTACGCAGACGGATTATAGGGTCGAGAGAACCTGCGTCAACGATTTCGGCATAATCGAGAGCCGCGCCGGGTTCTGTCTCAAAAATGCGACGGATCGTTGCAGTGAGCCACGCGGCGTCGAGTTCGCCTGCTTCGATTTCCTTTTTCATCGCGCTGAGAGCACGGTAAAGAACCGTTGCGGCTTGCCGGTCGCCGCCGTTTAGGTATGAGTTGCGCGACGACATCGCGAGGCCATCCGGTTCGCGCACAATCGGGCAGGCGATCAGCTGCGTATCGAGATTCAAATCTCCCGCCATTTGTTGGATGATTCTCACCTGCTGGGCGTCTTTGCGGCCGAAATAGGCGAAGCGCGGCTGGATGATTTCGAATAGCTTTAGGACGACAGTTGCGACGCCGCGAAAATGCCCTGGCCGCGAGCGGCCTTCGAGGCGATCGCCCAAGCCTTCGACGTTAACGGCCGTGCGAAAACCATCCGGATACATGTCGGCAACGGAAGGCGCGAATACATAATCCACGCCGAGAGCTTCGAGAGCGGCTGTGTCCTGTTCCATGCGCCGCGGATACTTCTGAAAATCTTCTGCGGGGCCAAACTGTTTTGGATTTACAAAAATGGAGACGACTACGGGCGAGCATTCCTTTTTGGCGGCGCGGATTAGGGAGAGATGGCCTTCGTGAAGCGCGCCCATGGTAGGAACCAGGCCGACGAGGCGCTCTTTCGCTCGCGCGTCACGCGCAACCTGCTTCATCCATTCGACCGTGCGAATTATTTCCATGAAGTGGAATTTAGGAAAAAGTATCAGCGAGGAAGGTGACTGTTTGCAGGGCGATCACGCTTTGGCCTGAGCGGCGCGCTCGCGATAAAACAAGATCAAATCGGTGCTTTGGGACTTGTTGCCGAGCTGGCGAAGCATGGTTGCGATTTGGCCGCGGTGATATGTCCCGTGATTGACGACGTGCTGGAGCATCTGCCACGCGGGCGAGGCATAGGGAACGCCTTCCGTGGTCTTGTATTCGTAAACGCGGGAGACATCATCGTCGGTGAGCGACGCGACGAAATCCGTGAGGTCGCGCTCGACTTCAGCCCAGCGCGCGCGGATGGCGCTGAGATCGGAAAAATCTCCCGCGAAAAGTAAACTGGAATGCGAGCGGCCGTGCCAGCGCTCGAGCCAGAGCCATTCGGCGCCGAGAATGTGAGCGAGTGTGTCGCGAACGGAATGGAAACTCGAAACGAGATCGCGCGTGAATTGATCGGCGTTCAATCGGGCGCACGATTCCATCACGCGGCGATTCGCCCACGCATTGTATTCATAGAGAGTGCGGAATTCTTCAGCGTTCATGATGGTCCTCTCGCGGCCCCCGTCGGGGTTTGAAGCGTACGTCAGCGGCCGAAGAGACTCAAGAGTTTAAGCGCGTTCGCGCGCGAGGAAGCGGCTGCGCAGCTCGGCCGGCAGATGATACGACTCCTCGTCCGACGGGAAGCGGCCATTGCGGACATCGTCGCAATATTCGGCGGCGGCGCACGCGATGATTTCGGAAAGATTCGCGTAGCGGCGTGCGAATTTCGGCGTGTGGCCGGTGGTCAATCCGAGCGCGTCGTTGATGACGAGCACCTGGCCATCGCAATCAGGGCCGGCGCCGATGCCGATCGTTGGAATGTGGAGATCTTCCGTGATGCGCGCGGCGATTTCGCGCGGAATGGATTCGAGGACGATCGAAAATGCTCCGGCAGCCTCGACGGCGCGGGCATCGCGGAGAAGTTGCTGCGCCGCGTCGGCGCTGCGGCCCTGCACTTTGAAGCCACCGAGCGCGTTGACGGATTGCGGCGTGAGGCCGACGTGGCCCATGACAGGAATTTCGGCTTCGACGAGCCGCGAGATCAGCTCGATGCGGCGCTCGCCGCCCTCGACTTTCACAGCTTCGGCGCCGCCTTCTTTGATAAATCGCAGTGCAGCGCGGATGGAATCGTCAATCGAGGTGTGATAGCTGCCGTAAGGCATGTCGGCCACAACGAGTGCGTGGTGCGTGCCGCGACGCACTGCCTTGACGTGGTGCAACATCTCGTCAACGGTGACGGGGAGTGTGCTGGCGTAGCCGAGAACGACCATGGCGAGCGAATCGCCGACGAGGAGAATGTCCACATTCGCGTCGTCAAGAATTCGCGCGGTCGGATAATCGTACGCCGTCAGGCAGGTGATTTTTTCGGCGGTAGAAGTCGAGTCGGAAAAACGGCGGGACTTGCGTTCCACGATGTCAGGCACGGTGATCTTGCCGTTGCCCGCACGAGGTGCAGCGCTCATAACAGCCTCCGGTGCCGCTCCGTGAACTCAGGATGCAGCCCTTCAACTGGGATTCTAGCAAAACGCGCGGTTGAGCGCCACTCGGACCGAGAGGCGGCATTGTCCTAATTTGGCTCTCTTACTTCGCTGTGCCGCCATTTCTTGATATCGCCTTGCGCCAACAAACGGCCACCTCGGACAAGTATCTCGATACGTTTGGCGATAAGATTGTATGCAGCATCACCTTCCGGTAGGCCGCTGCCCATCGTGGCTGCGACTTTGGTAATCACAAAAGCCACTTTCGTCCAAGATGCTTCAGTAACGGAGAGAATAGCCTCATCAATTTGGAGGTCGCTCAAAGGACTCATTGTCAACACCTTCAGAATGCTCTCACGCTTTGGAACTCTGTTCCATCGAAGGATGCGTTTTCGAAATTAGGACACTACCCCGAGAGGCGCAGCGAACGGATTACACTAGTTCGGAAATCCGATTTTCTTGCGAAGCTCAGCAAACCGCGGGTCGGAGCGAAGGCTGTCCAGGCGTGCGTCCGTGGTCAGATAAACGGCCAGATAGTAGGACCGATCTTTGTAAGCCCGATCGAGCCAACCAAAAACCTGATCTTTTTCTCCAAGGCCGGCATAAATAACTGCGACGTTGTATGGCGCGACGTAGCTCTGCGCTGATATTTTTTTGAAATCATCCAATACCTTTTGCGCTTCGGCCCGTTCCCCCGCCAAGGCGTAGGCGTGTCCCAAGCCTGACCAAATCTCGGGATTGTCCTTCTCCAGCTCGCGCGCGTGCTGAAACTCGGCAATCGCTTCCGGCAACTTTCCTCTTTGCTCATATGCCCGGCCCAAGAAACAAGGATCAAACCAGAAAGTGGGGTCAAGTTCCTTGGCCCTACGCAGTTGTTCAATCGCCGGGTCCCACTGGCGCGTGAAGACCAAAATCGATCCGACGAAGAAGTTCGCCAACGAAGACAGTGAGTCGAGTTTCTGAGACCGCTCGGCTTCCGCGAGTGCCTCGTCCTTTCGGCCCATCGGCGCCAAGAACCAAGAGTAGTACCCGTGAGCCTCCGAATCGCTGGGATTCAGTTCAATGGCTCGTTTGAACTCACGTTCGGCGGCGGTCCAATCCCACTCGTACCATTGGGTCTCGATTGCCAGTGAAAGGTGAGCGTCAGCGTCCGTATCGTCTATCGCCAATGCCTTCTTGGCGGCATCCCTGGCCTTTGGCCCTGCTTCGTTGGGAGACATATACCAATCGACTTGGTTGATGTAGTTGAACGCCAAACCGCTGTAAGCCAAGCCATAATTCGGATCGACCGCGATGGCCTTGTTGAAGTAATCGATGCCTTTGCGGAAGCCGTCCTCGCTGAGTTCATTCGTATAATATTTGCCTTTTAGGTAGAACTGATAGGCCTCGGGATTGTCCGTTGAGCCTTTCGTCAGCTTTTGCTGGTCCTCAGGGGAAAGTTGCGAGCGCAATTGCTGAGAAACCTCCCTGGCGATGTCACTCTGGATCGCGAGAAGATCGGCCACCTTGCGGTTGTACTGCTCGCCCCATAGCTGCTTGCCGTTGCGAACGTCGTCGAGCTCGACGTCAATTGAGAGGTCGTCGCCTCGCTGTTCGACGCGACCCGTGAGCACGGCTTGGACGCCAAGTTCGTCACCGACCTTTTGGGCATCCACCGCTTTGCCTTTGTAATGGAAAGCGACACTGTGCGGAATGACTTTCAGACCCGGCAGACGCGCCAAGCTGTTGTTTATGCTATCGGTGATTCCATCGGAAATGTAGTCCGCTTCGGGATCGTTGCTCCGGATATCGAGAGGGAGGACGGCGACGGAATTAATCCGGCCCATCCAAGACCCTTTCAGATAAATCGCGAGGCCGGCCGCGATTACAAGCAGACCGACGATAATAGCGGCCGGAAGTGCGTACCGTTGGATTCGATGAGCAAAGTGGGAACCGCCACTCGTCGGAACGCGTTCGAGCGCCTGAAGGAGATCGCTTGCCGTCTGGAAACGGCCATCCGGAGATTTGGAGAGGCACGTGAGTACGATCGCTTTGAGCGCGGGCGGCGCGTTGAACGGTTCCGGATCCTTGTGAACGATGGCCCCGATTGTCGCGGCAGCCGAGCCTCCGGCGAAAGCGCGGCGTCCGGCGAGCATTTCGTAGAGCACCGCTCCGAATGAGAAAATATCGGAGCGCGCATCGGCTG
>Ga0302326_10001447_pt1 | contig 60514 bp, 49 predicted proteins | sample Palsa_T0_3_FD_202264 | JGI IMG/M metagenome (GOLD analysis project Ga0302326, IMG submission 202264) | Peat permafrost microbial communities from Stordalen Mire near Abisko, Sweden - Palsa_T0_3 | ecosystem: Environmental > Terrestrial > Soil > Palsa > Peat permafrost | place: Sweden: Abisko...
GCTCGCTCAGGCCAGGCTATGGGGCACCCGGTTTTTTTCGCACAAAATGACAATGGAATGACGATGTTGCGGGGCCTGCAGTGGTGGGTGGAATCGGCGGGAAGGTAAAGTAGGAGCTATGGTGATACGGACGAGGAGCGAGATTCCTTCTTCGGAAATTACGCCGCGGGAGACTTATATGAACCGGCGAGCGTTTATGACTGGGGCGGCGGCGACGGGCATTGTTGCGGCTGTTGCGGGCGATGGGATTGCTCGGTTGATGGGGCCGCGGGATGTGGCGGCGGCGGAGAAGCTGAATGTGGTGGGGAGTCCGCTGTCGCTTAGGGACGTGCCACCGACACCGTATGAGTACATTACGCACTACAACAATTTTTACGAGTTTGGGGTGAACAAGGACGATCCGGCGAAGTATGCGGGGACGCTGAAAACACGGCCGTGGACCGTGCAGGTGGAGGGGCTGGTCAAGCAGAAGAAGACGTTCGACATTGACGCGCTGCTGAAGTTGAAGCCGCTGGAGGAACGGGTATACCGGTTCCGGTGTGTGGAGGGATGGAGCATGGTGATTCCGTGGGCAGGGTACTCGCTGTCGGAATTTATCAATGCGTGCGAGCCGCTGCCGGGGGCGAATTATGTGCAGTTTCTTTCGCTGGATGATGCGAAGACAGAGAAGCTGCCCTATGAGGCGGGGATTCAGTGGCCTTATTCGGAGGGGCTGCGGATGGATGAGGCAATGCATCCGCTGACACTGCTGACGTTTGGATTGTATGGCCAGGAGCTGCCGAATCAGGATGGCGCGCCGGTGCGGTTGATTGTGCCGTGGAAGTATGGGTTTAAGTCGGCGAAGTCGATTGTGAAAGTGAAGTTTGTGAAGAGCCAGCCTTCGACGACGTGGAATATTATGTCGCCGCAGGAGTATGGGTTTTATTCGAACGTGAATCCGAATGTGGATCATCCCAGGTGGAGTCAGAAGACGGAGCGGGTGATCGGGGCTCCGATTTTTAAGCAGCGGCAGCCTACGCTGATGTTCAACGGGTATGAGGATCAGGTGGCGAAGCTGTATGCGGGGATGGACCTTAAGAAGAACTATTAGGGTGCAGGAAACAGGAGACGGTAGCTTGTAGATGGCAGCCCATCGCAAGCAACACGGGCGTGCTTCGCGCGTATCCCACGTCTCAAAATCGAGACGTGGGGCACCCGGAGTTTCCATGGAGACGACGGTGAATGATCGCGGATGAGTAAGCGCTGGATTGTGGCGTTGAAGGTGGTTGCTCATGCTGCTTGTTTGGGGCCGGTGGTTTGGCTGCTTTGGCGGCTCTATTTGTCGGTGACTTCGCAGCCCGATGCTTTGGGGCCTGATCCGACGCATACGGTTACGTTTTTTACGGGGCGGGGGACGCTGCGACTGCTGGTGATTACTCTGGCGGTGACGCCGGTGCGGCGGCTGATTCCAAAACTGAGCTGGCTGGGGAGGTTTCGGCGTCTGCTGGGGCTCTATGCGTTTTTTTACGCGTGCCTGCATTTGATGACGTATGTGTGGCTCTATGCGGGATGGAGTTGGGCGGCGATGGTGGACGACATCAGCCAGCGGCGGTTTATTACGGCGGGGCTGGCGGCGTGGCTGATGCTGGTGCCTCTGGCGCTGACGTCGACGGCCTGGTCGATCAGGAAGCTGGGTGGGAAGAACTGGAATCGGCTGCATTGGCTGACGTATTTCGCAGCGATCACGGGAGTAGTGCATTACTGGTGGGGCGTGAAGTCGGGGGTGAAGACTCCGCTGGGGATCACGGTGGTGCTGGGGATTTTGTTGGTGGCGCGGCCGGTGTTGCGGGGGATAGCGGTTAGCGGACAGCGGACGGCGTGAAGCCAGCAAACGAGCAACAGCAGGAGCAGCAGGCTTTGTGCAATCCCACGTCTCAAAATCGAGACGTGGGGCATCCGCGTTCAACGTCCGCCGCTTTGCTTCCAGAATTTTTCCCAGTTCCACAGGTCGGATGTGATTTTGTTGGGCAGCGGGAAGCCCAGCTGGTGCGCGAGCATGCAGACTTGTCCGCGATGATGGGCCTCGTGGGCGAGCATGTAGCAGAGCATTTCCGGGCCTGCGGGCCAGGGCGAGCCCCAGCTGTCGCGACGGAATTTCTTGACACGTCCGTTGGGGGTGAGGGCTTCGGAAAGCATGTGCTCGCACGTGGCGGCGCTCTGGGCCAGGGCTGTGCTGGCTTGCTTTTGCGTGCAATGTGCGCGGTTGAGTTGGGCGGGAATCTTCAGGTGCGGGGCGCTCAGGCGGATCCATTTGGTGCGGATGTTGTGGATGTGGGTGAAGATCGCCGCGATGGTACGGACTTTGCCGGGTGGTTGGGCTTTCCAGATTGATGGGTCGAGATTGGAGAGGAGGATTTGGTTCAGGCGCTCGTTGGTCGCGAAGATGCGGACCGCGGCTGGGCCTGGTTGGGTTGGAGGCTTGGGTGGATGGGTGGTCATGGGTCGCTGCTCCAGTGACCTATAAGGATAGCGTTCAGCCTCAGCAGAGCACAGGGCCCAGTAGCGGCGTTCAGTTGGCTGGCATCGGTCGCAGTGGTGAGATTTTGGCAATCCCACCCCGGCGCGCGATGAAGACGCGGCACCAGGATGGGGCACCCGGATTTGTTGCCCGCGAAGGTAGAGCGGCGCGCTTCGCGCGTTCCCATGTCTCAAAGTCGAGAGCCATTCGACTCGCTGCGCTCACTCAGGCCAGGCTATGGGGCACCCAGTGTTTGCGCAGTCGATCAGCGGTTGCCGAGGGGTTTGGTCATTTTGATGAAGTGGCAGGGTTGGAGGAGGCGGGGGATCATGTCGGGGCGGACGGGTGCGGTGCCGTCGTCGATGTAGCCGAGTTTGCGGTAGAAGGGTGGGAGTTCGGTGCGGAGGTTCACGACGGTGATGTCCATGTGGTGGGCGCCCATCTCTCGGGCGAACTCTTCGGCGGCGGCGATGAGGCGACGGCCGAGGCCGGTCTTCTGAAGGTCGGGATTGACGGAGAGCAGGCCGAAATAGCTGCGGTCGCTACGCAGTTCGACATAGATGACTCCGGCAAGGGCGCTGTTTTCGTCGGCGAGGAGGAAGCGGCCTTTTTTGAAATACGCACGGGTATCTTCGGGCGAGAGGCGATCGCCTTCGATGAAGAAGGCTTCGACTTTGAAGGCCTGGTTGATGAGGGCCATCAGGTTGGGGAGGTCGGGTTCGGTGGCGAATCGGATTTCCATAAGGGAGGCAGTAGGCAATAGGGAACAGTGTGAATCAGGGTTTAGGGATTAGAGGCAACAGCGAAATCAAAATCAAACACGAGGTCCATTCGCTTCGCTCAGGATGACAGCGTAAAGGCAAACGCAAACGCGAGGTCCTTCGCTTTGCTCAGGATGACAACCTAAAATCTAAAGGCCGGCGGTTTTGGCTGCCGGCCCTTTTGAAGTTTTCTCACATTCGCGGTTATCGCGAGGCGGGACCCTTGTTGAGGGCGGCTTCTTTTTGGGCCAGGACTTGCTGGGCTTTTTCATGGAGCTGGGCGGCTTGCGGCATGTCCGCGATGGCCTGCTGAATTTCGGGATCCCAATCGGCTCTTACCTTGAGCTCGGAGGTGACGCCGAACTGCGTGGCGAAAATGGAAGCCTTGACAGCCATTTTGATCCAGTCGAGATTGGCTTCGAATTCCTGGGGCGTGTACTCGTAGCTCTGCGAGGAGAGGTACTGCTTGAAGTCGGTGAGGACGGCATCGTCGACGGTGAAGTCTTTGTTGACGGTGCGGTGTCCCAGATAATCCTCGGTGAAGCCGAGGAAGGCTTCGCGCTCGAGGAGCAGATCCTGGAACGGATTGCCCTTGGGCGTTTCGACCTTAACGTCGGGAGTGATGCCGCCGCCGCCGTAGACGGTGCGGCCGGAGTCGGTGAGCTTGACTTCGCGGTCTTTTTCGTCCTGTGGCGTGTCGTGGTTGTAGTAGTAGTCGTAGAGCGAGACGCCGTTGTAATTGCGCTGAATGAGGCGGCCGCTGGGCGTGAAGTAGTGGTAGGTGGTGAGCGCGAGGCCGGTGTTGTCGGAGAGGGTGTAGACGGTCTGTACGAGGCCTTTGCCGAAGGTGGTTTCACCGGCGATGAGGGCGCGGTCATGATCCTGCAGGGCCCCGGAAACGATCTCAGCGGCGGAGGCGGTGCCGCGATTCACGAGGACGACGATGGGGAAATCTCCGCCGTCGTTGCCGTGGGTGGCGCGGTAGACCTGTTCAGGGAAGGCGCGGCCGCGCTGGGAGACGATGACCTGCCCGCGCTTGAGGAGGCGGTCGCAGACGCTGACGGCTTCGACGAGCACGCCGCCGGGATTGCCGCGGAGGTCGAGGACGAGACCTTTGAGGCCGGGGCCGAAGTTGGTGATGGCGTCGTCAAATTCGCGGCCGGTGGTTTCCTGGAACTGCTTGATGTGGACGTAGCCGATGCCGGGATGGATCTCGTAGGCGAGGTCGATGGAGTTGTTGGGGATTTCGTCGCGGACGAGGTCGAAGTTGATGGGCGACGAGGCGCCGACGCGCGTCATGGTGACGTTGACTTTAGTGCCGCGTGGGCCCTTGAGGCGATTGGCCACGTCGTCGGAGGTCATGCCGTTGGCGGAGCTGCCGTCGATGCTGGTGATGACGTCACCGGGATGGACGCCGGCGCGGAAGGCGGGCGAGTTCTCGATGGGATTGATGACGACGACTTTGCCGTTCTGCGGCGCGATGAGCATGCCGACGCCGTAGTACTTGCCGTGCTGGTCTTCCTTCATGCGGGCGTAGGCTTTGGGGTCGTAGAAGCTGGAGTGCGGGTCGAGGGTGTGGAGCATCTCCGGAATGGCGCCGTCGTAGATGGCCTTATCGGGCATGTCGCCGGTGAGGGGCTCGGCGTAGTTCTTCGCGACGATGTCGTAGACAGCGCTGAAGGACTTGAGGCCGTCGCGGAAGGTGGACTCGTCCTGTGCGGACTGCGCACCGACCTGCTGGGAGAGAAGCATACCGCCCAGCGCGCAGACGGCGAAGAAGACGATAAGGGAGAAGAGAGTGCGACGGGTGCGGATGGACATGCTGGTCAGGAATCCTGGCGCTTTCTCCGACGTGGGGCGGAAATGAAGCGACTATATCTCTTGAGTATAGCAGTGGATGGACGACTGGTTGAGCGAAAGGCGAGCGAGAGGCGAGCTAAAGGCCAGCGGCTGGCGGGGCAAGACGGGGTGAGTCGGGGCGGGTTGGAAATGGGGCGCGAGGGGGCATGGAGATGTGGTAGGTTGATGCCATTCTTACCTCGGTTTTATTGAATTTGAGGGCCTGAAAGGGAGTCTGTATGTCGTTTCACAGGCCAGTTGTTGTGGGCGCGTTTCTTCTGTCCGTAGTGGTGTTTGCCGCTGCGGCGCAGGGGCCGAAAGCGGCTGTTTTGTCGCAAGCACCAAACCAGGCACCGAGTACGGCGCCGAGTGGGTCGCGGGGAGTGGAGACGGTGAATGAGGACGCGGCGGCGGTGAAGAACGGCCATCAGTATGTGGTGGCGATCGGGATCGATCACTACGAAAACTGGCCGATGCTGGGCACGGCGGTGAGCGATGCGACGGGATTTGCGCAACTGCTGACGACAAAATTCGGATTCGAAAACGCGGTTCCGCCGCTGACGGAGAAGAATGCGACGCGGGCGGCGATCGACTCGCTGATCGACGACGATTTGCGGAGCCGGCTGCAGCCGGAGGACTCGCTGATCATTTTTTTCGCGGGGCATGGGACGACGCGCAACGACAAGATCGGGGACGTGTCGCGGTCGGTGGGCTTCATTGTGCCGTGGGACGCGCGCGGGCCCGGGGCGAACGAGCACTGGAGCGATTATCTGAATGTGGAGGAGCTGCTGCGGACGATCAGCACGCTGCCGCCGGCGCATATCCTGGTGATTCTTGACAGCTGTCACAGCGGGATGGCGCTGGGGAGCAAGTTCTCCAGCAGCCGCGACGACACGCGGTTTCAAAAGGACATGCTGCAGAAGGTGAGCCGGAAAGTAATTACGAGCGCGCTGGGGGACCAGGTGGCAGCGGACCGGGGGCCGGTTGCGGATCACTCGCTGTTTACGGGGATGATGATCAAGGGACTGACGTCAGGGAAGGCGGATACGTTCGGCACGGGATTTGTTACGGCGAGCCAGCTGGGGACGTATGCGCAGCACGAGGTGGCGGCAGCGCAGGAATCGAAGCAGACGCCGGCGTTTGGGGCATTCGATCTGGATCAGGGAGGGGAACTGATTATTCATCTGGGGTCGGGGCCGGGCGCGACTACTGCAGACGGGGAGAATCCGGCGAAGACGCTGACGAAGTACGAGACCGACGCGGTGGCGCAGATGAGGAAGGATGACCGAGGCTACTGGGTGGCTGACGATCCTTTGAAGAATTTTCCGGCGGCACGGAACGGGGCTGTGAAGTTGTGCGATGGCGGGGAGGGGTGGGGCTGTCTGGAGGCGGCGAGAAGTTTCGCTATGGGATTGGGGGGCGGGACGGATTATCCGCGAGCGCTGGAGCTGGCGCAGGCAGCGTGTCAGGCGCAGGTTCCGAACGCATGCGTGCTGCTGGCAGGTTTGTACACGATGGGGGAGCGGATTGAGCCTGATCTGCAGAGCGCGGCACGGCTTTTTCAGGAGTCGTGCAACCAGGGGAATCTGCGCGGGTGTTTCGGGCTGGGGAGGTTGTACCTGGAAGGCCATGGGGTGGCGCAGGACTATGCGCAGACGAAGAGCCTGTTCACGAAGGCTTGCGACGGCGGAGAGATCAACGGCTGCAATGGGCTGGGCGCGCTCTACGGGTATGGGGTGGGAGTGGATCGGGACTACGATCAGGCGCTGAAGTGGTGGCAGAAGGCGTGCGATGGCGGGCTGATGCGGGGCTGCGAAAACGTGGCCTGGGTTTACCAGAATGGAATGGGCGTGGGGAAAGATCCGGTGAAGGCTGCGAGCTTCTTTCGCAAGGCGTGCGATGGGGGCGAGATGGAAAGCTGCAGCAATCTGGGGTGGATGTACCAGAGCGGGCAAGGGTTGACGAAGTCCACGGCCGATGCGGTGAAACTCTACGATGCGGCGTGCAAAGGCGGGGAGACGCTGGGGTGCCGGAATCTGGGAAACCTGTATGAGGTGGGCGACGGAGTTCCGAAGGACAACACGCAGGCTGCGGCTTATTTTCGCAAATCGTGCAATGCGAGCGGTGGGGGAGAATACGGCTGCAACAACCTGGGGACGATGTACCAGTGGGGGACAGGCGTGAATAAGGATCTGCACGAGGCGCTGCGCTTGTACAACCGGGCGTGCGATTCAGGACAGATGCTGGGGTGCCGGAATGCGGCGTTCCTGTATGCGCAGGGAAACGGCGTGGGGAAGGATGCGGGGGAGGCCGGGCGCCTGTTCCGCAAGGCGTGTGACGGGGGCGATCAGGCGGGATGCATCCAGCTGGGGTCGATGCTGGTGGGTGGACAGGGTGTGCCCAAGAATGAAACTGCGGGGGCGGGACTGTTCAAGAAGGCATGCGATGCCGGCGAAATGCAGGGCTGTCTGGGTCTGGGGTATCTGACGCAGAACGGCGTGGGAGTGGCGAAGGATCCGGCCGCGGCGATCGGTATCTATCAGAAGGTTTGCGACAGCGGAATGATGGTGGGATGTACGCGGCTGGGGTATGCCTATTTCGCGGGAGTGGGGGTGACGAAGGACGACGCCCAGGCAGACAACTTCTACCGCAAGGCGTGCGACGGTGGGGACATGATCGGGTGCACGGCGCTGGCGTATGCGTATCTGCAGGGTCTGGGAGTAACAAAGGATGAGAACCAGGCGATCGCGCTGAACAAGAAGGCGTGCGACAACGATGCGGTAGCGGGGTGCACGACGCTGGCGTTCATCTACGGCACGGGCTCGGGAGTGCCGAAGGACGACGGGGAGGCAATGAAGTACAGCCGCCTGGGGTGCGACGGGGGAAACCTGTCGGCGTGCATCAATTTGGCGGTGCATTACTACATGGGGCGAGGAGCGCCGAAGGATGTAGCGCAGGCGGTGGCGCTGGACACGAAGGCGTGTGGAGGCGGGGAGACGTTCGGGTGCACGAGCCTGGCGTCACTGGAATTTATGGAGAAGCAGGGGCTAGGCGATGCGAAAGACGATGCGCGGCTGGCCGCAGATACCAAGAAGGCCTGCGACGCGGGGACGATGGCGGGGTGCGCAACGCTGGGGCTTCTGCTGCACAACGGGCTGGGGGTTGCGCAGGATGAGACCGCGGCAGTGGCGGCGTTTCGGAAGGCCTGCGATGGCGGTGCAATGATCAGCTGCATGAACCTCGGTTCCATGTACGCCTCGGCCATGGGAGTGCCGAAGGATGACGCGCAGGCTGTCAGTTTTTATCGCAAGGCATGCGAGGGCGAGAACCAGGCGAGCTGCACCGCGCTGGGGGTTGCGTATCAAAACGGCTTTGGCGTGACGAAGGATGCAAAGCAGGCCTTTGCGTATTACAGCAAGGCGTGCGACGGTGGCGAGCTGACGGGGTGCCACAACGCGGCCCGCGCCTATGAGAGTGGCGAAGGGGTTCCGCGGGACCCGGATGTGGCGGTGAGTTTTTTCAAGAAGGCTTGCACGGGCGGGGATACTGCAGCGTGCGAGGAGCTTAAAGACAGGGAGTAGGGAATAGGGAATAGGGAACAGGGGCGGGGGAGTGTTCAGAGTGGGTGGATGGCGCGGATGCTGCGTCGTGCTCGTTGTCCTGGCGTGCTCCGCAAGCCGGGGATGGGCGGAGCGGCAATGGTTGTTGTGTGAAGACGGAGAAGGCCGGTTCGAGGCGCAGTTCAGGACCGGGGTGACGGTTCTGGTTGAGGCGGCAAAGAGTGGCGGGCTCGCGTCGCGGAGGTGCAGTGCAGAGTTGCGTTGGGGCGAGACGAGCCTGGCGGTGACGCCGACGGACGCGCAGGTGGACGTCGATGTTCTGGGGGCGGACCTGGGGCTGGGCGGACCAGCAGTGGCATTTGTTCTGCGCAGCGCCGATGACGAATGGCGTGCGCGCTACTCGATTTACTCGCTGGAGAAGCCGGCCCGGCCGCCGCGGACGATCACAGGCGGAGACAATTACAGTGCAGAGGATGCGGATTTCGACGGGCGGATTGCGATCTGGACGGGCGATGGTGCGGCGGTAGAGGGTTTCGACCAGCTGAGATATGCGGATTTCGATTTTGCGCCAACGGTGGTTCTGGCATTCCGGCGTGGGCAACTGATGGATGTGGGCGCAGAGTATCCGGCGCGGTACGACAAGCAGATTGCACAGGTGCGGTCGACGCTGGATGCGCAGTCTCTCCGGGATTTCAAACAGAGCGACGGTGCGCTGCTGGATGGGTCGACGGCACCGGCGACGCTGGTGCGGCTGCGAAAGACGAAGGTGAAGGTCCTGGAGATTGTCTGGTCGTATTTAAATAGCGGCCGCCAGGAGCGGTCGTGGCGAGAATTGACAGAGGACTGGCCGGCCTCCGATGTGGCTCGCGTGCGGGCGGCGATCGTGGAGGCGCGCGGGAAGGGGATCGACGCGCAGGTGGAAGGGGTGGAGGAGAGTGGGCGCCGATTCCACCGGGGGCGCCCCATGATTTTTGAGGCTGGCGCTAAGGTCGCGAAGCAGGGGGATCACTATCTCCCCGGCCTGACCAGTATGTCAGCGCCGACGGATTCCGATGACCAGGAGGAGTTGGTCGTTCCGCAGCCGATTTTCTTGAGGCGGTCGAAGGTGCAGGCGGAACAGGAAGAGATTGAGCTGGTGATCGATGCGGCGGGCAAGGTGCAGCGGGCGACCATGGCGGGCGGGGCAAAGGATGCAGAGGCGATTGAGGCGGCGAAGGGATGGAAATTCATTCCGGCCTTCAAAAGCGGGCAGCCCGTCGCCTGCCGGTATTTAATGCAGATGTTTCCGCTTCGGTGAGGCTGCACGTTTCATTCGCCGACTAATTTTTCTAACTGGGCAAGGTGGTTGAGGTCGTGGCCGGCCATGGTTTCCACGATGGTGGAGAAGGTCATGGCACCGCGCTCGGGGTGGGTGACGGGCTTGGACGCGTGCGTGGGCAGGGCGGATTCGATGAGGAGCAGGTTCCAGCGCCGGATGGCGGCGAAGGTGACGATGGCGTCAGGAGGGGCGATGGTGGCGTAGGTGGCGGCCCACTTGTCCTGGTCGAAGGGCTGGACGATGTGATGATCTTCGGCGAGGGTTTGGCGGAGGCGAAAGGCGAAGACGGTTTCGCAGTCGGCGAGGTGACAGAAGATGTCGCGCGGGGACCATTTGCCTGGGGCGGGGGCCTGGGTAAGGCGGGCTGCGCCGATGGCGTGGGCGAGATTGTGGAGGCGGTTGTGGGTTTCTTTGAGGACGGGGAGGGGATCCTGTCCGTTGAGGAATTTGGCGTAGGGGTTTAGGGTGTCGGCGGCAGTGGGCATGGTGGGGCTCGCTTTCCTTCGACCAGTATTCCATGGCGGGCTGAGGATTGGGAGCGGGATGTGATGAGGGCGCAGGGAGATGAATGGTGTCGCCGTTAACGTTCTGCGCTCAAGAGTGCGGGAAGATCGCGGCCGCCGTAGACGACACGTTCGATCACGACCATGGGGTCCGCGATTCGGAAGAGAATTGCGTAATGGCCAACAATCCCTATGCGGACGCCTGCACCGAATTCGGGGCGCAGACGATAGAGCTGAGGGTTCTTTCCGATCAGTCGTATTTCGGCGCGGATCTCGTCGAGAAAAGTAACTGCGCGTTCGGGATTGTCATAGGCAATGTAATCGGCGATGGAATCCAAATCGGATTCTACGAAGCGAGAGAAGCCGACTCGCATCGCCGCCTCCTATTTCCTGCGTGATTCCGATGCAGGGCTCGCCTTTGCGATGCTCCGGTATTTCTTTTTCAGCCGGTCGAGAACCTCCTCGGCGTCGAAGACCGGACCTGGGTTCTCGATCGCTTCCCGCCAGGCTTGGCGGAGGGCGTCGAGGTTTTGCCGCCGGAGGTCACGTTTATGAGACCAGTCACGCAGGGCATCGCGGACCACTTCGCTGCTGGAGGCATACTCTCCCTCCTCGACGGCTTGGCGGAGGGCAGCGATCATTTCCTGAGGCAAGGCGATGCTGATCTTTTCGATGGAGGGCATAATGTGAATCCCTGGTAGGAATTATTCATACTAACAGCATATTACGGATTTGATTCAAGGGCACGGGGAAGGTTTATGGGGTGAAATCCGCTCTGGTTTTGAAAGTCGAGGCGAGAGAGGTTACTATAGGAGCAGACGAGTTTGTCCGGTGGGCGCGATGTGCGGGCCGGAGAGATGAGTGGGCGAGAGCCCACTTTTTATTTGGTCTTTTTTCGGGTGGGTTGTGGGCGTGGGTGGGCCTGGCTCTGGTGGCCTGGAGAGAAAACGCGAGGTCCTTCCCCTTCGGCGCGCTTCGCTTGCTCAGGGTCAGGATGACAGCAGCGGATTGATTTATGGCATTCGACGCGGAACAGATTCGGGTTGTGGGGCAGAGAGTGGCGGCGTCGCACGGACTGGACGTGTTGGAGATTGAGTTTTCCGGCCCAGCGAAGCATCGGCTGTTGCGCGTCTTTATAGAGAAGAACGCTGAAGAGAGAAGGAAGCTGTTGGAAGCGACGGAGTCCATGAGTTTGGGAGAAGGTTCGAACCCAGGTCTCAAAATCGAGACCCGGGGCAGCCAGGCCACTGTAGAGACGGATTCCGACTCACATCTCAAAAGCGAGATGTGGGGCACCCAGAGTGGTACTCGAGTTGGAACTGCGGGGGTCGATCAGCTGGCGGGTGTGACGCATGAGGATTGCGAGGCGTTCAGCCGGGATTTTGGAACGGTAGTCGATGTGGAGGATTTGATTCCTGGGGGGGAGTACACGCTGGAGGTTTCGTCACCGGGGCTGGATCGGAAGCTGCATGGGATCGAGGATTATCAGCGGTTTTCCGGAATGCTGGTCAAGGTGCAGACGTTTGAGCCGGTGGCTGGCAACCGGCATTGGCTGGGCAGGCTCACGGAGGTGAGTGAGGAGTCAGTAAAGCTGACGCCTCAGGGCACCGGAAAGCGGACGCCGAGCGCCGGCAAGAAGAAAGCCGGCAAGCAAGAGGCAGCGGGAAGCGCGGCGGATTTGGAGATTGCGCTGAAGAATATTGAGAAGGCGCAGCTGGTGCCGGAGTTTTAAGAGCAGCGAAATGCGAGCGAACGGCGAGCGGAAAGACGAGTTGAGAGTGGCAGGAGCGAGTTGAGATTTGAGAGCTTGAAGTTAAGAGTGGCAGCAGCGAGTTGAGAGTTACCAGTTCACAGGAATTGAGAGAGAAACAAATGGCGAGTGTGCTTTACGAGAGCATTGAGGCGTTGAGCCGGGATAAGGGCATCGATGCGCAGATTGTGATTACCGCGGTTGAGGACGCAATCGCGCTGGCGACGCGGAAGTATTACAAGACGCAGGAAAACATGCGGGCGGAGCTGGATAAGGATTCCGGGGAGATTCGGGCGTACGTCTTTAAGACGGTGGTGGAGACGCCGGAACTGATCGAGGATCCGGTGAATCAGATTGCGCTCGACCAGGCGCGGGAGCTTGCGCCTGAAGTTGAGATTGGCGGAGAGATTCGGTATTACAAGCCGACCGATGTGCTGGGCCGCATTGCTGCGCAGATGGCGAAGCAAGTGATTTTCCAGAAGGTGCGCGAGGCGGAGCGGGACACGGTCTTCAATGAGTATGCGCATCGCGTGGGCGAGGTTTTGAATGCTACGGTGAAGCGCGTAGAGATGCAGGACGTGATCTTCGACCTGGGCAAGGCGGAGGCGCGGATGCCGCGGCGGGAGCAGTCGCGACTGGAGTCCTTTTCGGTGGGCGAGCGGGCGCGCGTGGTGCTGCAGCGAGTGGATCGTGCATCGCGCGGGCCGCAGGTGATCGTTTCGCGGGCGGCGCCGGAACTGGTGCAGAACCTTTTCCAGAGCGAAGTGCCGGAGATTTATGACAACACCGTGACGATCCGCGCGATTGCGCGTGAGGCGGGCGAGCGGACGAAGATTGCTGTGATGTCGCGGGATAAGGATGTTGATCCGGTGGGCGCGTGCGTGGGCATGAAGGGCATGCGTGTGCAGTCGATCATCCGCGAGTTGCGCGGGGAGAAGATTGACATCATCGAGTTCAGCGAAGAGATCACGACGTTTGCGGAGAAGGCGTTGCAGCCGGCGAAGGTGAGCCGGGTGACGATCGCCGATTTGGAAGACAAGCAGCTGGAAGTGATTGTGGACGACACGCAGCTGTCGCTGGCGATTGGGAAGAAGGGTCAGAACGTGCGGCTGGCGGCGAAGCTGCTGGGCTGGAAGATCGACATCAAGAGCGAGGAAGAGAAGCGGCAGGAAGTAGAGCAGCAGATGCAGGCCATGTCGGGCGCAACAGCGACGCCGATTGAGCAGGTAGGCGAACTGGGCGAATCGATCATCCAAAAGCTGGTAGCGGCTGGCATTACGACGGTGGAAGGACTGGCCGATATGACGCCGGAGCAACTGGAGGAGATCCCAGGGATCGGCGAGAAGACTTTGGAGAAGATCAGCGTGGCGGTCAGACATTATTTCGGGCAATACGAGGAAGGTGAAGAGCGGCCGGTGGAGTTGGCGGCCGCGGCTGAGTCAGGGGCAGAAGGCGGGGCTGAAACGGCTTCGACGGAAGATGCTGCCGCAGCGGCTGCGCTTAAGGCCGAAGAGGCTTCGCTCGATGAGGAGATCGACGCTTTGCAGCAGGATCTTACGCAGAGCGGCGAAGAGCCGGTGAGCGAGGACGGGTCGGGGCTGATCAACGATGAGTTGGCGGAAGAGCGTCTGGCGGAGGTCACCGAGGTCGGGCCGGATCTGGATGAGGAAGGCGCGGAGTCGTTGGTTCCGGGACGCGACGACACCAGCGAATTGCTGGTCGAGCATGAGGTGAACCCGAAGCTGGACCCGGATGAGATGGTGGGCGAGGGAAATACTGAGGAAGTGAAGGACGAGTAGGGGCCAGGGTACAGCGAATAGCGGACAGCGGATAGAAACGCAGTCCTTCGACTGCGTATAGACGCAGGCTACGCCTGCCTCAATACTCCGCTCAGGATGACAGACTAAGCCGAGAATTCTCGGCTTAGTCCCGCGAAGCGCGGTGTTTTCAGAGATAATGAAAGAGAAAGCAGACCCACAAGTCAGGAGTTGTTATGACGAACTAAGGGCAGGTGGGAGTTAAATCAACACGGGGACGAATGAGCACAGTTCGAATCAATGAATTAGCGCGAGAGCTGGAAGTTAAGAGCAGGGAAATTCTGGATGCTCTCACAGCGGTTGGCGTAACCGAGAAGAAGACGCATTCGAGCTCGATCGAGACCGATGAGGCCGAGCGTGTGCGCACCCATATTTTGAGGGGGCGCGGGGCGAGCGGCGGCGGGTCGGCGCGGCATGAAGCCGAAGTGAAGCCGAAGATCGACTGGTCGAAGGTTCACAGTCCTGGCGATGCGGCCAGAGCGATCCTTGAAAAGAAGCAGCAGGAATTGCATCCGGTTGCGCCGCCACGAGCGGCGGCTCCCGGGGCAGGGCAGCCTCCACGACCGGTGGTGAGCGCGGCTCCGGCGGGCGTGCCGATTGCGGCGAAGCCTCCGGTGAGTGCGGCCCCGAGTGCGCCTGCGAGCACGCCTGTGGCGAGCGCGCCCGTGCCGGGTGCGCAGGGAACGACGAGACCACCAACGAGCGCGCCTGCTGTGAGCACACCGGCTGTGAGTGCACCGGGGGCGACTGAGGTGAAGCCTGCGCCGAGACGGATTGTTCCGTTGCCGCGCCAGGCTCCGAACATTGTGGCAGCGCCGCCGCAGACACCTGCGATTGCATCTCGCCCTCCGGTGGGACCGGTGGTGGCGAAGCCGCCAATTGCGGCAGCGACAGCAACTCCGACGGATGGGCGGCCGGTAGCGGCGCCTGCTCCAGGAAGCGTGGTTGCGGCGAGGGCTCCCGTTGCGGCGGCACCGCAGGCAACAACAGCGACGACGACTGCTGGGAGCGTGCCGGGACCGGTGGTGGCCGCAGCTGCTGCCGCTCAGGCTGGGCAGTCTGCGCAGGCGGGACTGGGAGCAAGTTTGGCAGAAGTAGAGACGAGAGCGGCCGCATCGGCGGTTGAAGTTCCAGCACCGGCAGTGGTTCGGCCCGAGCCTGCACCGCGACGCGTGATTATGCCGCAGACGGGTCCGCGGCCGGTTTACAGTGCACCGCCTCCGCCACCACCACCGCCCCCGGGAGCACCCACAGCAACGGGTGGACCAGGCGGACCGGGTGGAATTCAGCGGGGAAGGCCGATCTTCGATAGGAGACCGGGCGGGGGACCGGGAGGACCGAGTGGTCCAGGGGGTCCGCGGCCGGGGATGGGCGCAGGTCCAGGCGGTCCGGGAGGACCAGGGGCACGGCGTCCGATGCATCCGACGCGGTCCGCGCCTGGTGGTCCAGGAGGACCAGGACAGCGTCCGGGCATGGGAGCGCGTCCGGGATTCGGGGCGAGACCGGGATTTGGGGCGAGGCCGGGAATGGGTGGCGCACCTGCGTTGCCGCCTCCGGGTGAAGCGCCGCGTCCGGCCCGTCCAGGACCCAGAGGGCGCGGAAGACCGCGTTACGAGAAGAGCAAAGAAGGCCCGATGAAGGGCTTTGCGCCGCCGTCGCGCATGACAGCACAGGTTCCCACGGGACCGGTGCCGATTACGCGGACGATTACGGTGACGGAAGGCGTGAGCGTAAAGGATCTGGCGGAGAAGCTTGAAATCCGCGGCAAGGATCTGATCGCGACGCTGCTGATGAAGGGCGTATTTGTAACCGTCAACCAAACGCTGGATGGCGAGTTGGTGAAGGAAGTCGCGGCGCAGTTCGGAGCTGATGTGCAGATGATCAGCTTCGAGGATTCGATGGCGAACGAGGCCATGGAAAGCATCCTCGCAACCGATAACCCGGACGAGCTCGAAGTGACACGGCCGCCAGTGGTGACGGTGATGGGACACGTGGACCATGGCAAGACGTCGCTGCTGGACGCGATCCGCGAGACGGATGTTGCGGGCGGCGAGGCGGGCGGAATCACGCAGCACATCGGCGCCTACAAGGTGAAGATCGGCAAGGCGGATTCGCCGGCGTTTGGGCGGGAGATTGTGTTCCTCGACACGCCGGGCCACGAAGCGTTTACGCGGATGCGCGCGCGCGGGGCGAAGGTCACGGACATTGTCGTCATCGTGGTTGCGGCTGACGATGGTGTGATGCCACAGACGCTGGAGGCGATCGATCACGCGAAGGCGGCGAACGTGCCGATGATTGTCGCGGTAAACAAGATCGACAAGCCCGAGGCGCAGCCGGATCGGGTGAAGAAGCAACTGGGCGATCGCGGGCTGGTTCCGGAAGAGTGGGGCGGCAGCACGGTGTTCGTCGACGTGTCGGCGAAGAAGCGGATCAATCTGGATCTGCTGCTGGAGATGATTTGTCTGGTGGCGGATATTCAGGCGCTGAAGTCGACGCCGGAGCGTTCGGCGGTCGGTACGGTGATCGAAGCAAAACTGGATCGCGGACGCGGTGCAGTGGCGACGGTGCTGGTGCAGAACGGCACGCTGAAGAACCAGGACAATTTTGTGGTCGGGAACACGTTCGGGAAGATTCGCGCGATGTTCGACGATCGCGGGCGCACGGTGGAGAGTGCCGGGCCTTCAACGCCGGTGGAGATCGTGGGCCTTGAAGGCATGCCGGATGCGGGCGATACGTTCCTTGTGGTGAGCGATCGGGACAAGGCTCGAGGTATCGGGCAGTATCGCAAGATGCGCGAACGCGAGGCGCAGCTGGCGAAGTCTTCGCGTGTAACTCTGGAAGGACTGGCGGATTCGATCCAGCAGGCGGGGATGAAGGAGTTGCCGCTGATCCTGAAGGGCGACGTGACGGGTTCGGTGGAAGTGCTGGCCGACTCGCTGCAGAAGATGTCGACGGAAAAGGTACGCATCAAGGTGATCCACTCCGGCGTGGGTGCGATCACGGAGAGCGATGTGCTGCTGGCGTCGGCGTCGAATGCGATCATCATCGGGTTCAACGTGCGGCCGGAGCGCAAGGTCGCCGATCTGGCGGAGCAGGAAGAAGTGGAGATCCGGCTGCACTCGATTATTTACGAGTTGCAGGACGAGATCACCAAGGCGATGCTGGGTCTGCTGGAGCCGGTGTACAGGGAGAACTTCCTTGGACGCGCGGAGGTGCTGAACGTGTTCCGCATTCCGAAGGTGGGAACCATTGCCGGTTGCAGAGTAACGGACGGCGTGCTGCGGCGCGATGCCGAAGTGCGGTTGATGCGCGACGGTACGCAGGTGTTCAAAGGCAAGCTGACATCGCTGAAGCGGTTCAAGGACGATGCGAAAGAAGTGACGAACGGCATGGAGTGCGGCGTCAGCCTCTCGAACTTCACCGATATTAAGGTGGGCGATACCGTTGAGGCGTTCGTTACGGAGAAGATGGCTGCCGAGCTTACCGCGTCCTAAAACAAGGTTGCAGGGTACAGGGTGCAGGGTACAGAAAGTGCAGGGCCGGGATGTGAATCCCGGCCTTTCGCTTGATCAGGCGCTGGCTAATCACGGGCTGGCCCCGTGATACGATGACGGACTCGTATGAGCGATTCGAAACGTTCGCCGCACGCTAAAAAGCATGGGAGCCGGAAACGCCGGCGGGTGCTGTCGTGGGTCGGCATGATCGCGGTGATCGCTGTGATTCTGGTAGGGCGATTGTTGCTGGAGGGCATTCTGTCGAATCCTCTGGCGGATCCCTGCAGCTTCAAGTCGCGTGGGTATGAGGATATTGGCAGCGTTTTTTATGCGCCACTTATGCGGCTGAAATTCCGATCGAGCTATCCACGAAACAAAGTGTTGGTGCTGCCGCTGACGGAGGGCGATGAGCCGGGGGACGTTCCTGCGAGTGCGATTGAGAATCCCTGCGAAGGGCGCCGGTTTATGGCGGGGCTGGTGGATCGGCTGAGCGCTTATGGGCCGAGCGTGGTGGCTATCGATCGCTATTACAACGATGACGACCGTTGTCCGGAGAACTCGGGCGCGAACGATGTGCTGCGGGTTGCGTTGTCGAGCGCGCAGAGTTCGGGGCAAAATCCCGTGACTGCAGTGGTGGTGGGGCTCGATTCCGGGAAGGCGACCCAGGAAAAAGAGAAATCCACGGGCGGCAACTGTCTGATTGAGAAACGGGCGCTGCCGCTGAAGGCGGCTCAGATTCCGCCGGGTCGTGTAACGCGCACCGTGCATATGGGGCTGGCGCGGATGAACAGCGATGTGCTGCGGATTCCGCTGCGGTGGTGGCTGACGCCTTCGACTGAAGAGCCGAACCATGAGGACAGGCCGGTGAATGGATTTGCGCTGGCGGCATACACCCAGGCAGCCATCTCGATGAGCGCCGACGAACGGGCGAAGGCGGATGAGGGGATTCCTCTGAGCCACTATCCCGCGGGACTGGCGAGTTTGCTGAGCCAGGACGCGCATCCTTATGCTTCGTTCCCGAAGGATCCGCCGCCGCAGGTCAGTCCAGCGGATTTGTTGTGCGCGGATAAGGATGGGGTGGATTTTCTGGGGAGATATCTGCTGGGAATTCATGATCCACAAGCAACAATTCCCGCGGATGCGGGTCATCCGGAGCAGGCGTATTGCAAAGGGGCGAAGGCGCTGCCGAGTCTGGCAGGCAAGGTGGTGGTGATCGGGGTCCGGCAGGAAGATGTGGACGTGCACGATTTCCCTGGCGGGGAACGGTACGGCGTCGATCTGCAGGCGGAGTATATTGATGCTCTGCTGGATAACCGCTACATGAAGACGGCGCCGGCATGGCTGGACTGGGGTCTGACGATTCTGCTGTGCATTCTGTTGCTCGGTCTCGAAGTAATGCCGGAGTATGCGTCGGCGAAATTGTGGGTTTCAGTGGTATGGGATGTGGGAGCGATTGTCGGAGTGATGCTGCTGAGCATTCTTTCGCTGGAAGCTGGGTATTTCACGCCGGTATTTTGGCTGGCTTGTTCGGGAGTAGTGCTGACGGACATTGTTACGCGGCTGTTTGAGCGGATGACACATCACGTGCGGGAACACAGGGGGAAGCATCATGAGGCGTGAGAGCAGAAGAACGCTGTACGGGATTTTGATGGTGGCTTCGATGGTGCCGGTGTCGATTGTGGCTCAGGCAACAGGGGCGGCTCAGGAAACAGGGTCGGCTCAGGAAACAGGGTCGGCTCCGGAAACGACAGCGCCTCAGGCAACAACGGGCAGCGACACTCCGGCGCCGAAGGAGAGCACGCAGACAGGCTGCGTGACCGCGCTTCCAAATTTTGACGGCGTTTACGTCCTGGCCACCAGCGATGCATGCCTGCTGCTGCGAGGGGATTACGACGCGCAGAAGATGGCGAACCATGTGGTGACGCTGAAGGGTGTGTTTACGGAGCCTGCGGGGACGCCGCCGCGGCATCTTGAGGTGCACTCGACGGAGAAGATCGCCGATGTTTGTACTCAGACGTGCAAGCCGGGGCCGGGGAAGTCGCGGGGATTGCATGGCAGCGAGAAACCAGGCAGCAATGGAGGAACGGCGGGGGCGGCGCCGACTATACCTACTTCGCCGCAGTGAAGTCAGGGTACAGGTTACGGGTTACAGGTTACAGGGAAGAGGCGCCTGGCGGATGCTGGGCGCCTCTTGCTTTGGGGCACTATTCTCCGATCAGTTTGCAGGCGACTTTAATATTTGCTTCGCGAGCGGATTTGAGGAGCCCCTCGTAGATTCCGCAGTCGAGGAGGTTGTTCGGAGAGGATTTGCGACCTGAGAAAACATTGATTAGAAGCTGCGGTCCGCGACTATCGACTTGTTGCAATGGATCTTTTTTGAGCTGGAAGTCCCCAAAGGCGGCGTCTTTGTCCGGCGCCACTTCCGACTTGACTTCGCCGAGGTCCACCTGTCCGATGTCGTCGATCAAGTGCTTGGGAGTGCCGGGCTTCGGATATCCCCAAAGATAAGCGGCAACGATGACTGTCTCCTTGCGGGCGAGGAGCGTGTTGCTGGCCTTGTCAGAGAAGGTGAGTTTGACGGTGAAACCTGGAAAATCGGGGACGGCGGCGGCCGACTGCGGGCTGGCTTGTGGAGCGGTTGGTTGCGAGGCTTGAGACCCTGCTGCCGGCCGCGCCAGGAGGACGAGTACTCCCAAACCGGCCACGACGATTGAGGAGGGTTGCATGCGGCGAATTGTACGCTTCGGTGGTCGTTCAGATGGCGGCATTTGCCTGGGCTATGCTTTCCCAGAATGGGACAGGACAGTACTTTCGAGTTGAACCGCGGCCGAAGCGAATTGACTTCCGGGGCGCGCGGGTATCTACTACCTGCTGTGGGGTGAACCTGCCGTCCGCTGGTTTTGGGGTTGGGGCTTTTTTTTCTTTTATTCCGGTGGGCATTGAGGGGCTAAGGCAGGCTGCGGTTGGCTTGTGTCATTTGGGCTGATCGGTTGGGTCGGATTTCAGGATTTGGATGGCCTGGTGGTAGTCGAGGTCGGGGGCGACTGGGGCGTAGTGGGCCATCTCTTCGGTAAGGTGGATGTTGAGGGATTTGACGAGGAGAGCTTTGCCGGTGAGGTTGAGCTTCATGCGGGAGAGTTCCCAGTCGTTGGGGGAAATTTCCGTTTGTTCGAGGAAGATGGTGCCGCCTTTATCGAGGTGCCCGATGATGCCCCAGCCGAAGTCGACGTCGGTGACGATGTGGGCGCTAAGGCTGGTGAGGCGCTCCTGGGATTTTTCGATCCAGACCTCGCCGGCCATGCCGCGCAGGATGCGCGATTCGGTGTCGGGCGGGTTCCATGCGGGGTTGGGTTGGAAGGTGAGGTGGTAGCACTCGGAGGAGGGGGCTGGAGTGGCGGGTGGCGGTGGTGTGGGTTCGCCGGGAATCATGACGTGGGGTGGAACGACGACCGTGCAGGGGACGGTGCTCTCGTATTGGTAGAGGAAGGCGTCGGGGAGCATGCGCATGAGCTTGAGGGCGCGGGCGGTATCCTCCTGCTCGCGTTTGCGGCGATGCTCCTGGAGGTCGGGGTGAGCATCGAGTTCGTTGAGGCGGTCGATCTGGACCTGATGCATGTCCGGGTTGAGCGGCTTGCCACTGGCGGCGATGGCGACGGAGACATCACCCTGCCGGGTCTCGATGATTTCCTGAGTGTAGTCGCGGCGGTCGTCTTTTTTGTGGAGGACGAAGCGCTGGGGGTGGTGGGCCGCCTGGGCGGTCATGTGATTCGCGATGGCGCGGCGGACGAGGGCCGTGGCATCGATGGCGGGTGCGGGCTGAGATTGAGCCGAAGCGCCGGCGACGGAGAAGAACAGCAAGGCGCACGCGGTCAGGAACGAGGGGGCTCGGTGCGGATTGGCGCGGGAAAATGGGACCATCGTGCTGATTAGAGATGAGGCGGACGTGCTGCAAGTGGCCTGACCCGTCACCGGTGCAATGGGGGGTCGCCGGTGGGGCAAAGCCTCTCTGATCCCTTTATAGACGAGTGGGAGGGGAAGGAAGTTAGGGGGTGGTATCGGGAGCGGGGGCGAGTCCAGTAAAATCAGGGGCATGAGCCGTATTCATGTTCGTCGTTGGCTGCCTTTGCTGGCGGTCGTTTGCGGGCTGGTATTTGCAGCGCATGCGCAGGAGTCGGGGCGCGGGCGGAAATACAAGCCGCCACCGCCAACGTGCAAAGTCACGGTGACCGTGCTGAAGGCGTCCAACGGCAAGCCTCTGGAGAATGCGTCGGTAGTCTTTCATCCGTTGGAAAACGGGAAAGACAAAGGCAACATGGAGCTGAAGACGAACGAGGACGGCAAGGTCACGATCGACGTGATTCCGGTGGGGGATCAGCTGCGGCTGCAGGTGCTGGCGCCGGGTTTCCAGACTTATGGGAGCGATTACGATTTGCCGAGCGACACGAAGGACATTGAGGTGAAGCTGAAGCGGCCGCAGAAGCAGTACTCGATTTATGAGGCTCATCCGGATGAGAATGGGTCTCAGCCGCAGGATCAGAAGCCGCCGCAGCCACAGGACCAGAAGCCTCAGTAGTGATATTTCCGTGTTGTCGACTACTCTCCCGAAACAATAGAGTGTGCTGATCTCGCTGATGACGATTCAAGTGCGCGGAGCAGTTTTCCTGACAGCCGTTATTGCGTCGGCATTACTCGTGGGATGTCGTGATCGGTCGATCAATCGGGATGACCTAATTGGTCGTTTCGAATACCACTCTGGCAACAAGCCGCAAGGGTCAATATGCTTCGTGCTCGGTTCCGATGGAGGCTACGTGGTTGGCGACGCAAGCGCGCCGCTGAGCCAGATTTCAATGTCGGGGACGCCTCCTCGTGGAACGTGGAAGCTAAGCTTCGAGGGCACTGGACAAGGACTCATAATCGGGAAATCTCGGCTTCCTGTTCAGCGTGCAGGCTCGTCGATTCGGGTCACAGTTAACGACGATCTTGGGATGTATTGTGATTTGCAAGCGCGTAGATAGGGGTCCACCGGCAACGCGGGAGTTTCCCGACGACGGTTCGTGCCCGTCCCGAGCGGAACGCGGCCCACGCAGAAAAAGAACAAACGCAGGTCCTTCCGCTTCGCGACGCGAAGCATCAGGATGACAGCGGTGTGGGTGAGGTCTGCGTATCGAGATAACCGGCCAGGCTACGGGCAACGCTGCTCAAGTTCAGCCTTCAAAGTCGCCCAGGTGATACCTTCGCGACGGTCCTGGTCTAGCCAGGCAAGACGGCGGTCAAGCTCGGCCCGCTGGGCGGCGGTCAGCGGAAGATGGTCGTCTTCCAGACTGTCCCAAAGCTGGGAGATCAGCGCGAGGCGTTCGGGTGGGGTCAGACGCGCAAGCTCGTCATGGGTGAGTAAATCCATGTATCGAGCATAGGAAACAACGCGGGTGAAAGCAACAGGGAAGGAAAGCCGTGGAGTTGCCGGGCGGATTTTGTACTGAGGTACCTTGTGGGCTCTCCGATCACGGGGCCTCAGGCCCGATGAGCGGCTATTCTGAAGTAGCGTGTCCGCCACCTCACAAACTGCTTCTTCGCTGCCTTCGCTGCATGATTTTTTTGCGCCGGGGGGCGTGTTGTCGCGTTCGCCGCTGCCGTATGAGTTTCGGCGCGGGCAGCTGGAGATGGCGCAGGCGGTGGAGCGGGCGCTGACCGATCAGCGGCACCTGATCGTCGAGGCGGGGACGGGGACGGGGAAGACGCTGGCTTATCTGCTGCCGGCGCTGCGGATGTGCGCGGCGAACGGGCATCGGGTGATTATTTCGACGGGCACGAAGAATCTGCAGGAGCAGCTGTTCTTTAAGGACGTGCCGTTTCTCGAGTCGCTGCTGGGGCCTTTGCGCGTCTGCTACATGAAGGGGCGCGCGAATTATCTGTGCCGGCACAAATTGTTTGCGCTGCGGAATCAGCCGATCCTGTCTGGGTTCGAAGAGATTTCGCAATACCAGGCGATTGCGGAGTGGGAGAAGACGACGGAGACGGGGGATCGCGCGGAGATTGACGATTTGCCCGAAGCGAGCGCGTTGTGGTCGAAGCTGGATGCGCGAAGCGAGGCGTGTCTGGGGCAGACTTGTCCGGATTATGGGCGGTGCTTCGTGACGGAAATGCGGCGGAAGGCGGCGGAGAGCGATGTGGTGATTGTGAATCATCATTTGTTCTTCGCGGACATGGCGATTCGGCAACAGGCGGGCGGGGCTCCTGACGCGGGCGTGCTGCCCGAGGCTGGGGTTGTGATTTTCGACGAGGCGCATGAGCTGGAAGATGTGGCGTCGAGTTATTTCGGGATCAGCCTAAGCAATTTGAAATTGGAGGAGCTGGCGCGGGATACGGAGACGCTGCTGCGCTCGAAGGGTGAGCTGAAGGCGGAGGTAGTGACGGCGGCTCAGATGATTCGGGAGCGGGGACGGATGTTTTTTGGGGCGCTGCCATCGCGGATGAACGGGCGAAGTGCGGGTGGCGAAGGGCGGATGCCGTTTGCGAATCGTGAAGAGTTTTTGGAACAGCAAGGGGATGTCTACCTGGGGGTGTTGAACGCGCTGCATCGGATGGAAGGCGAGTTGGAGAAGCTGAAGGGTGCGGAGGAATCGCAGCCGCTGCGTCGGCGTACGGGGATGGTGCGGGAGCAGCTGAAGTTTCTGATGGAGTCCGAGGACAAGAACACGGTTTTCTGGCTGGAGCGGCGGAGCGGGCGGCAGATGAGTACGCATTTGCAGGCCACGCCGATTGATGTTTCCGAGTTGCTGCGGGAGCTGCTGTTTAGCGTGTTTCCCAGTGTGGTGCTGACTTCGGCGACGCTGACGGTGCAGGGCGGGTTCGCGCATATCGAGAAGCGGTTGGGGCTCGATGAGCCGCGGGAGTTGGTGGTGCCGTCGCACTTCAAGTATCAGCAACAGGCACTTTTGTACTTGCCGCCGGAGATGCCGGATCCGCGAGAGCCGGGGTTTCAGGAGGAGGCGGCGAAGCGGATACGGCGGATGCTGGACATCACGAAGGGGCGGGCGTTTTGTTTGTTCACCAGCTACCAGCAAATGCGGGAGATGTATGAGCGGCTGCTAGTGGAGGTGGGGTATCCACTGTTGCTGCAGGGGACGGCGCCGAAGAAGGCGTTGCTGGAGGAGTTTCGGGCTACTCCCAATGCGGTTTTGTTTGGGACGTCGAGTTTTTGGCAGGGTGTGGATGTGCAGGGCGAGGCGCTGAGCTGCGTCATTGTGGACCGGTTGCCGTTTGCGGTGCCGACCGATCCGGTGGTGCAGGCGCGGATGCGGGCGATTGAGGAGGCGGGCGGGAGTCCGTTCTTCGAGTACCAGGTGCCGTCGGCGGTGATCACTTTGAAGCAGGGGTTTGGGCGGCTGATTCGCTCGCTGGACGATCGGGGAGTGCTGATGCTGCTGGATCCGCGGCTGGAGCGGCAGCGGTACGGGAGGATATTTCTGGAGAGCCTGCCGCCGTATCGGATCACGCAGAATATTGGGGATGTGGAGGCGTTCTTCAGCTCTTAGCTGGCAGGTGGTTGGTGGCGAAGTGCGGCGCGCTTTGCGCGCTTCCCATGTCTCAGAATCGACATGGGGCACCCCGTTTTGGGGCGCCCCGGAGTTGTCGAGTGCGCAGGTGCGTCAAAGGGCGCAGGTTATGGGGCTGTGTGACGCAGCGCACAGTGCGTGGCGCAGAGTGCGTCATGGGTGACGCAGAGCACGAAGATGCGTGATTTCAATCACATGTGGCTTGAGGCGGGTTTGGCACGAGCCGTGCTCTATCTCCTGGTGTCAATCACCCCCCAGGAGAAAGACAATGATGGAACGGAATCAAGGATGTCTGGATTGCACGTCGCGCAATAAGAACCTTTTCTGCGGTATGGAAGAAACGTCGTTGGCGAGATTTGACTGTATCGGAACGCCGGTGCGGTTCAGCAGCGGAGCAGTGATTTTTCGCGAGGGCGACAACTGCGGATCGGTGCACGTGCTTTGCTCGGGGCGAGTGAAGCTGTCGGCGACGAGCCGCGAAGGGCGGACGCTGATTCTGAAGATCGCACGGGCCGGCGAGGTGCTGGGTTTGTCGGCAGCGCTGGCGGGGCAGCCGTTTGAAGTGACGGCGGAGACTGTGGAGCCATGCCAAGTGAAGGCGATCCGGCGGCAGGCGCTGCTGGACTTTCTGGATCGCACGCCGGACGCGAGCATGCGCGCGGCGCGTGCGGTGGCCCAGGAATACAAAGCTGCTTTCAGTGAAGTGCGGCGGCTGGCTTTGCCCGCGACCGCTTCAGGCCGGGTGGCGAATCTGCTGCTGGACTGGAGCCGCGAACAGGCTCCGGAACATGCGATACAGGGGCGGTGCATGATGCCGCTGACCCACGAAGAGATCGCCTCAATGACGGCAACCACGCGGGAAACTGTGACGCGTGTGCTGGGTCAGCTGAAGCGCGATCAACTGATTTCAATTCGCGGTGCCGCTCTGACGGTTTTGCAACCACAGGCGCTGGAAAGGCTCGCGGTCTAAAGTTCAGGCCCTCCCCCTGGAACTGTGAATTTTGCTTGTCGTTGAAGTTTTTGAGGCAGCCTTTGGGCTGCCTCTTTTATTTTCGGGCGAGGCGGGAGATGGGGGCCGCACCGAAAGCTCCGATACGGGCTGACGACCTTCCCCCAGGGGCTGAAGCCGCGGAGCAAACCAAGACCGTAGGGCACGACCAGGGTCACGCCGTAATACACAGCAGATAATTCCGCGAGCTGTGAAGCCTTGCCGGTTCAAGGCTAGTGAGTATTCGCGCACACAGCGAAGCTGTGCCCCTTCCGAAGGGATGAATTTTCCCAAAATGGGACAAGAGGAGTGACTTTGGGATGGCCCAGGAGTCGATTGGCGTGGACATTTGTTTTGCAGAGGGGCAGGCTTCTTGCTCTGGGGTGAACCTGGCGTTCGGGGGTGTGGTTTTTTTCCCGTACGCTGTGAAGCTGTGCCCCATCGAAGGGATGAATTTTTTCCAAAATGGGACAAGAGGAGTGACTTTGGGATGGCCCAGGAGTCGATTGGCGTGGACATTTGTTTGGCAGGGGGGGCAGGCTTCTTGCTCTGGGGTGAACCTGGCGTTCGGGGTGTTGCGGGGGGTGCGGGTTTTTCTTTTTTCCGCAAAGCTGGTGTTACCAGGTCCCATCAAAACAGCGGATCTCCGCAGCAGCAGGTTTCAAAATCCTAAGCAGCAGGTTTGAAAACGGCAGTTCTTTAGACGGCGGCTCGTCGGAGCGGCGTCTTGTTGAAACTGCGGCTCGTCGAAATAGCGGCTTCGAACAGCAGCCCCTCAGAACAGAGGCCCCTCAGAACAGCAGCCCCTCAGAACAGCGGCCCCTCAGAACAGCAGCCCCTCAGAACAGCAGCCCCTCAGAACAGCAGCCCCTCAGAACAGCGGCCCCTCAGAACAGCAGCCCCTCAGAACAGCGGCCCCTCAGAACAGCAGCCCCTCAGAACAGCAGCCCCTCAGAACAGAGGCTTTCAAAACAGAGGCTTTCAAAACAGCCTCGGAGACTGAGAATTGCGGGATACAGGAAGCGGAAGAGGCGAGGCAGGTGGCGTATCTCGGTTCCAGTCACTCCTGATACCAGGGGATGTTGATGACGACGATGCGCTGCTTGCCGCGCACGAGAAGGAGGAGTTTGAGAAGGTTGGAGCGTTGGTTGTGGAGCAGGTTCTCCCACCAGTGGCGGACGACGAGCTCGGGGACGAGGACGGCGATGTGGCGATCTTCGTGGGCGCGCTCTTCGGCGAGGATGTACTCGAGTACGGGCATGAGGACGGTGCGGTAGGGGGAGCGGAGGCGCTCGAATTTGGGGTCGGGGAATCCGGCCTGGCGCAGAGGGGTGAGTACTTTTTCGTCCCAAATGGAGGCGAGCTCATCGGGTCCGTGGTCGGAGTCGGGCGAGTCGACGTGGACGACCTGGAGCTCGCTGGAGATGGACATGGCGAAGCGAAGAGCCTTGGCGGTGATGCGGCTCCAGCGGTCCATGGGGATGATGACGATGGGGGGACGGATATTGGTGACCTGGAGGGGCTCGGGGCAGGCGGTTTCCTGAGAGATGTGGTTGTAATGACGATGCACCGCGACCATGACAAGGATGAGGAGCGGGATGAGGAGCGCGGTGACCCAGGCGCCTTCAGCAAACTTGGTGATCAGGACAACGACGGTGGTGACGCCGGTGGCAACGGCGCCGAGGCCGTTGATGAACATGCGAACGGTTGAGCGCGGGCCGGGGTTGCGCATCCAGTGGACGACCATCCCGGCCTGGGAGAGCGTGAAGGCCATGAAGGCGCCGATGGCGTAGAGGGGGATGAGGCGATCGGTGACACCGCCGAAGAGGGTGAGAAGAAGCGCGGTGAGGCCGACCAGGATGTAAATGCCCCAGGAGTAGAGGAGGCGGCGTCCGCGCAACATGAAGATGTGGGGCAGGTAGCTTTTGAGAGCGATGGCGCGGGTGAGGCGGGGGAAGTCGGCGAAGGCGGTATTGGCGGAGAGGGCGAGGACGAGGAGGATGCCGGCGATGGTGACGTAATAGAACCATCCGCGGCCCATGACGGCGGAGGTGAGCTGGGATAGAACGCTTTGGTAGCCGGGGCCGTTGGGGTCGGTGGCGCCAACGTTGTAGAAGTGGCAGAGGGCGGCGATGCCGGCGAGGAGAATGATGAGCAGCGCAATGATGATGGTGAGGGCGCGGCGTGCGTTCTTTGTGGTGGGATCGCGAAAAGCCATGACGCCGTTGCTGACGGCTTCTACGCCGGTCATAGCGGTGCAGCCGCTGGAGAAGACGCGGAGCAGGAGCCACAAACTGGCGGCGGCGACTGCGGGAGGAAGCTTGGCCGGCGCGACGATGGGGGTGGGATGGCCGTGGCTGATGAGGGCGTGGAAGAGGCCAACGCCGATGACGGTGAGAAGGGTGGCGAGGAAGAGGTAAGTGGGGAAGAGGAAAACAACGCCAGTGTCACGGACGCCGCGCATGTTGACAATGGTGAGGAGCGCGAGGATCCCGAGGCAGAGCGCGAGAGTGTGCGGCTGGAGAGAAGGGACTGCGGAAATGAGGGCGCCGACTCCGGCGGAGATGCCGACGGCGGCGGTGAGGACGTAGTCGATCATGAGGGCCGCGGCGGCGAGGAGACCGGCGTGGTCGCCGAGGTTCTCGCCAGCTACGGTGAAGGAGCCACCGCCCTGGGGATAGGCTTCGATGGTTTGCGAGTAGGAAAAATAGAGGATGACGAGCAGGCCCAGGATGGCGGCGGTGATGGGGCCGATGAAGTGGATGCCGCCGAGGCCGAGGGGGATGAGGAGGGTGAGGGCGGCTTCCGGGCCATAGGCGGCGGAGCTGAGAGCATCGAGGCCGAAGATGGGGATGCCGGCGGCAGGACCGATGTGTTCTGCGCGTTCTTCAGAGGTGGCCAGGGGTCGGCCAATTAGCAGGTCAGTAATCTGCATTAGGGAATTCAGGATACCGGATGGGGAATCCTGTCGGGGATTGGAGTCTGTGAATTTGCCGTGAGTCGGCTGGGGGTTCGGGTTGCGGACCAGCGATGGTGCCCGACTGCGCATCTGGAGCGAGCTTTGCGCTTTTTCAGGGGCCTCAAAAGCGAGATCGGGGCGGGCCGGCCAGGCGGGGTGTTCGATCGCTACCGCGTGCCTGGGTTGGCACGCGGGCGACCGAATACATGGAAACGCTGCGCGCCGCTAGCTATTTGATGGCACGACTGAACAGCTTGCGGAAAAAAGTCCCGAAGGAAAGAAACCCGGCGGCTCAAGCCTGACTGGCTTGCCAGTTTTTATGGCACAGCTGAAAGCTGTGCCCCCTCAAAGTGCGAGTTTTTCCGGAAGCTGTGAAGTCTTCGCGCCCAAAATGAAACAAGAGGAGTACTTTCGGGTGGATCGAGAGTGGATTTGTATGGACGGCCGGTTGGCAGGGGGTAAAGCTTCTTGCTGTGGGGTGAACCTGGCCTTCGTCGAGTTGGAGGTGCTGGTTTGTCCGCAAGATGTGACTTCAAGACTGCGGGTTTCCGGAAGCTGCGAAATCGTGCCCAAAATGGAACAAGAGGAGTACCTTCGAGTGGGTCGAGAGTGGAATCGTGTGGACGGTTGGTTGGGGAGGGAGCATTCTGCTTGCTGTGGGGTGAACCTGGCCTTTCGCTGGGTTGGAGGGGTCTTTTTTTTCCGCGAGCTTTGAAGGGGTGCCATTTCAGCGCTACGAGTTTTTCCGCTGGCTGTGAAGCCTTGCCCCTTCTTCGTCCTCGCTGCATTCAATTTCCGGCTTGGAAGGCTTAACGGAGGTTCTATAGCTCGACCTGAGCCATGCTTTATTGTCCCAAATGCTTCAGGAAGAAATGCGCCATGAGTTGGTCGGCTTCTTTGGATTCGGGGAGGTTGGGGTCGTTCCAGAAAGCGTGGGGCAAGCCTTCGAAGACGACGAGCTGAGCGTCGTCGTTGCCGGCGCGGAGGAAGGCGCGGTGCAGGATGGAGGTGCCGCTGAAAAGAATGTCGCGACCGCTGGTGATGAACAGGGTGGGCGGCATTCCGTGGAGATCGGCGAAGAGGGGTGAGAGGAGTGGGTCGCGGGGATCGGTGGATCCGCTGTATTCAGAGTTGCGGGTGCCGGGTTTGGGCGGGTCGAGATGACCGGAGAGGCCGTTGAGGGCGTACATGGAGAGGGAATCGCCGTCACGGGAGAAGTCGCCCATGCCGGAAAAGATGCCGAGAGCGCCGGGGAGGGGAAGGTTGAGTTGCTTGAGGCGGACGGCGACTTCGCCGGTGAGGATGGCTCCGGCTGAGGTTCCATAGATGGCGATGTGCGCGGGCTTGTAGGTTTTGAGGAGTTCTCTGTAGACGGCGACGGCGTCGTCGAGGCCGGCGGGGAAGGGATGCTCGGGGGCGAGTCGGTAAAGGACGGCGACGACTTCGATTTTGGTGAGATTGGCGATGGGGATGGATTCGGTGAAGGAGCCGGAGTCGGAGTTGAAGCCGCCGCCGTGGAGATTAATGAGCACGCGGTCGGGATCCTCGTCGGTGGGGGGAGTGATGATCCAGACGGGAACGCCGGCGATGGTGTCCTTGGCGCGATGAACGGGATAGAGTTCGGCGGAGACGTCGCCTGCGTGGGCCTGCCAGACATCGGTGCCGTGGCGGCGCTCTTCGAGGGATTGCGGGTGCGGGGCGTCGGAGACCTGGCGGGAGATGGATTTTTTTGCTTCGGGGCTGAGGTCGCTCGGGACGGGAATGAGGCGCGTGATGTGGGCGGTACCGTCGGCATCGATGTAGCTGGTATCGGCGTTGGGGGCCTGGGGGGCAGTGGTTCCTTGTGGAGCTCCTTGTTGGGCGAGAGCGATGGAGACGAATGACAGGAGAAGGGCGGCGAGAATTTTCGCGCGGGTCGTCGGGGTGAGGTTCATGGCGGAGGCAGGATAGCAGACGCTGAAAAGCGAAAGGCCCGCTTTCCAGCGGGCCTGCTTCAGAGGCATTGAGGAGGAGAATCGGGGGGGAATTGCGGGGGCTTGCGGCAACTGCACCGCAAGAAAACTAAAAGAGGAAGATCGATACAACCGGAAGGTTGGGTGGTGCCTGAAGTAGCCTCTGGTGTTGTAGGTATAGATGCGGGGGGTGGGGGAAAGTTGGCTGGGTCTAGAGAATTCTTTTTGAGGGGGATATTGCCTTTGGAATCAGGCGTATACAAGGAGACCCATCCGTATTCGGTATTCATTAGCGGTATTCGACTTTGTAGATTCCTGAGGCGTGGGGTGGGAGGGTTGTCTCGATGTGGTCGAGGCGGCCTAGTTCTTCGCGTTGCCAGAGATCGCGGATTGGGAATTTGCCGAACTGGATGCCGAGTTCCTCCAGGCGGTAATGGATGGGCTGGGGTTCGTCCGAGAGATTGAAGATGGCGATGTAGTCGCCAGCGTGCTCGGGAGCGGAGGCCATCCAGACAACGATGTCTGGTTTCTGGGGGTCGCCTTTCTGGAATTGCGGGTGGGGGTTTTCTCCATACTGATTGACGGCGATGAGCTCGGGGTTGGTGAGGACGGATTCGGTGAAGGCATCCATCTTGAGGAGATTGGTGCCGATGAAGAGCGGCGAGCGCGCGATGGACCACAGGGTGATCATGGTGCGGACTTCGTCGTGGGTGAGACGGGACTGGCGAGGCTGACCCCACCCGGGATTGGGACCGAGGTAGCCGATGGGGAGCATGTCGGCGTCGGGCCAGTGGCCGGGGCCGGCGAATGTGTTCCACGCGGCGAGAAGCGCGAACTGATTTTTTTCCGCCTGCGGAAACTGGGGGGCGTCGGCGGGCTTGGACCAGAGGTCCCACATGTCGTCAGAAATGCGCCAAAGTTGCGCGCTGCGCACAGCGTCGGGGGCGGCATCGATGGGCGTGGGGCCGGGAGAGAGGCTGAGGATGATGGGGCGGCCGGACTTTCGGGATGCGTCGCGGAGGGCGTCGCGCATCATGTGAATTTCGTCGGCGTGCCAGGGACGGGAGATGCAGTCGACTTTCAGGTAGTCGATGGCCCACTTGGCGTAGAGGTTGGCGACGGAGTCGTAGTAAGCTTGGGCGGCTTTGTTGTTTTTGAGGCCGTAGTTGTCGGAGTTCCACTCACAGGTGTCGGTGGTGTCGGCGGCTTCCGCGGCGGCGAAGTGCGAGCCTGCGATGCGGAGGTTGTGGGCGACGGCTTCGCGGGGGATTCCGCGGACGATGTGGATGCCGAATTTGAGGCCCTGGGCGTGGACCCAGTCGGCGAGCGGGCGGAAGCCCTTGCCATTGGCGGCTGAGGGAAAGCGGCCAACGGCGGGAAGGTAGAGGCCTTCGTCGGACATAGTGTAGTCCTGGTGGCCGGTGGGAAGTTCGGGATGCTCGGCGAACCAGGCTTCGTCGATGACGACGTATTGCCAGCTGAAGCGCTGCAGGTTGTTGTGGAACCAGGTGACGGAGTCACGGAATTGCTGCTCGTTGATGGTAAGGCCCCAGGAGTCCCAGCTGTTCCATCCCATGGGAGGGGTTTGCGCCGTGGCGCTCATGTCTTCGCGGGAGGCGGCGGGAGAGCCGGGGAGCGCGACGGCGAGAATCGCGAGGACGAAGACCGTAGGGAGGAGGAATTTTGTTGCGCGGCTGCGCATGGTGTGAAGGCCTCATTCGGAGAGCGATGGGAGGATCGTTCTCGCGACCACTTTACCGTACACGCGTGGGGATGGGTTGGTGCGATATACTCCATTTTCTATGCGTGTATCAGTAATTTTGCCAGCGGCCGGACTGGGCACGCGGATGGCTCCTGGGCACAACACAGCGCAGACCGCTCCCAAACAATTTCTGGAGTTGGCGGGAATCCCGATTCTGATTCGGACGCTGCGGGCGTTTGCGGAGATTCCGGAAGTGACAACGGTGATTGTGGCGGTGCGGTCGACGGAGATCGAGCGGCTGACGGCGCATATCTTCGAGCACGGATTTTTGGATCGAGTGCGGGTGGTGGAGGGCGGCGATTCGCGGCAGGAGAGCGTGCGGCATGCTCTGGCGGCGCTGGACTGCGCGGAGGACGACATTGTTCTGGTGCACGATGCGGTGCGGCCGCTGATTGAACCGGCGGTGATCCGGCGCGTGATTGAAGCGGTGGAAAAGCACAGCGCGGCGATTGTGGGACTGCCGGCGCTGGACACAATCAAGCAGGTGGAGCGGACGGCGGACGGCGCGATTATCACGGCGACGATTCCGCGGGAATATATTGTGCAGGCGCAGACGCCGCAGGGATTTCGATATGGGCTGCTGCAGCGGGCGTTCGCGGAGGCGGAGGCGGACGGATTTGTTGGGACGGATGAGGCGAGCCTGGTGGAACGGGCGGGGAGTCCGGTGTTTGTGGTTCTGGGATCGGCTTCGAACCTGAAGATTACGCAGCCTGGCGATCTGGAACTGGCGGAATTCTACCTGGAGCATCGCGGGAATTCGCATTAACGCCGGAAGCCGCTTGCAAACGCAGCAGGCTGATATACCCTGAAAAGAAGTTCGACGAGATGACGCATGGATATCCGCATTGGCTATGGCTGGGATTCGCACGCATTCAAGCCGGGCGTGCCGCTGAAGATTGGCGGACTCAGCATCGAGCATCCTGAAGGGCTGGCGGGGCACTCGGATGGCGACGTGTTGCTGCATGCACTGACGGATGCGCTGCTGGGAGCGGTGTCGGCGGGGGATATCGGGAGCTTTTTCCCGCCGGGCGATCCGCGGTGGAAGGATGCGGATTCAGCGATATTTTTGGGGCTGGCGATGGAAGAGATTCTGAACGCCGGATACCGGATCGTGAATGTGGACACGACTTTGGTTCTGAATGCGCCGAAGATCGGGCCGATTTCGAGCGATATGCGGGAGCGTGTGGCCGAGTTGCTGGGGATTGCGCCGGAAAATGTGGGGATTAAGGCGAAGACGCCGGAGGGCATGGCCGCAGACCACGTTGCGCAGGCACATGCGGTGGTGCTGCTGGAGCACATCGAAGAGCCGGAAGAGGTTCAGATGATGAGCGCGGTGATTCAAAGCCAGCGGGAGCTTGAGGATGTGGTGCGGGACCTGGTGAGCCAGGTGCATGGCGTGCCGGTGAGGGCGCCGTTCGATACGGAAGATATCACTTAGGAAAATCCACTGCGGTGGTTGAGCGGTTGCCCTGCTGAAATCTCATTCAGCTGGGGCATTCTTTTGTGCGGGTGACTAAGCCTAGAACATTCTGCGGTGGTAACGGTGCGATAAAGTCGAGCTCTTTTTGGAAGCCTCACGGCACGATTGAAAAGGCTTGCGGAGAAGTGGCGTGGGCAAAGTCGAGACCGCTTTTTCAAAATGGGACAAGAGAGTACTTCGGCGTGAACCCTGAATCGTTTCGTATTGACGTTCGGATGCCGGGAGACGACGCTGCTTGCTGTGGGGTGAACCTGGCCGTCGCCGGTTTTGGGGTTGGGGTTGTTTTGTCTCCACAAGCTGGGACGTCGTTCCCTGACCCGTTCGCTCTGACGCTTTCGCCCTGACGCGGATTCCCTAAAAACTGGTGGTGAGGCGCAGGCTGAAGCTGCGTGAGGGGCCGATCGCGTTTCCTGAAAATAATCCGCCGAAATCGATGACGTCGAGAAGGTTGGTCAGGTTCTGGCCGTCGGCCTGGAACTGCATGTTGAGGCGCTCGGTCTTGATGAGGACTGTGCCGGCGGAGGCGTTGACGAGGAAGGCGGGGAGGATGCGGCCGCGATCGAAGTCGATGCGGTCGAGGACCTGCTGGCCGTATTGCGCCTGGACGGTGGACGGGTCGCCATCGAACTCAAAGGGCAGACCGGAATCGTATTGCGTGCCGGCAGCGATCCAGAGGCGCGGATGGAGTTGATAGCGGATGCGGCTGCGGACGGTGTTGCGCTGATCCTGCGAATCGGGAAAGTGTCCGGTCAGTCGGGTTGCGGCCTGGATAGCGTTGTCGCCTAAGAAGAGGCCGCCGGTGACGGGATTCCAGGCATTGCCCACGGTCCAGGAATAACTAACGTAGCCGGAGAAGCGGCGCCAGTCGGGTAAGTCGAGCTTCCCTTCGGCTCCATAAATGATGGCTTTGCGGAAGGCGATGGGAAAACTGATGGTGGTGTTCTGTATCTGGTCGTCATCGGCGTAGTTATCGAGGACTCGTCGGAAGTAGTTGGTGTCTAGTTTGATTTTGCCATAGATAGCCTCTGTCAGACCGGCTTCGAAGTAGTCGCCGCTTGATGGCTCGACCGGTAGTCGGAGGAAGGTGGTTGGGTCGAGAGATTCGATTTGAGAGGAGTTCGACAGGAGGATGTTCTCGAAGGATGGGGTTTGGAAGACGCGGTCCCAGGAAAAATGCAGGACGAGGTTGCGGGAGGGGAAGTAGCGGGCCAGGGAGAGGCGCGGGCTGACGGCTTGCTTGTTGACCAGGAGTTGGTAGTGATCCCAGCGGAGGCCGGCGCTAAGGGTCCAATGGTTGAGGTGGATGAGGTCCTCGATCCACGCGGCTTGATCTACCTCGGGGCGCTGGCCGGCGAAGGCAAAAGTGGGCGGAGTGCTGGGATCGAACTGGGTTGGGTCGGTGATGGTGTAATTGAAGTCTTCGTGGAGGAAGGTATTGTCGGATTCGACGCCAAACTTCCACTGGTTGCGGTCGCGGTCGGCGGTGAGCTCCGCATTCGCGTAGCCTTCTCGAAAATGATTGTGCTGGGAGATTTCGATCGGCGTGGATTGCGGGTTGGAGTTGAAGTCGTTCGCGTTGTCGCGGACCATGCCGTGGAATTCGACCAGGGTGCTGGGGGAGAAGGTGTGCTCGTACGATGCTGCGCCTGAGGTTTCGAGGTTATCGGAGGTTTGGCGCTGGCCAGCGGCCTGCTGCACCTCTTCGTTGGGAATGTCGTAGCGGGAGAGCTCGTGGCGGAGGCTCAGGTTGAGGCGGTCGTTCTGCGTGAATTGATATTGACAGCGGCCGGAGAAACTGCCGAGGGTTCCGGTGTTGGAGTAATTTTCGGGAACGACGGGGTTGAGGTAGTGGTCGGTCCTGCTGCCACTGGCGCTGGCACCCAGGGTGTTTTTCCCCCAGGTGTATTGGGCTTTCGCGAAAGAACCGGCTGATGCGAAACTGCCACCGGAAAGAACGACTTCTCCGTGGAGGCCGGGCTGCGCGTCCTGGAAAGTGTTGACTTCGATGACGCCGCCCATCTTGCGGCCGTATTCCGCGGGGATGGAGGCGGTGTAGATGCTCATCGACTCGACGTCGTCAGCGCCGATTTCGGGGCCGAAGCTGGGGGAACGATTGTCGGTGAGTGGGATGCCATCGATCACGAACTGGGTTTGATATTCCGAGCCGCGCGGGTGCAGGACGGCGTTGCCCTCGTAGAGCCAGCCTGGCTGCGAGTTCACGAGGTCCTGAAGAGAGCGGCCGGGAATCGAACCGAGACGATGTTCGAGTGCGTCCGAGCCGATGTGAGTGACAGACCCGGGCTGATCGGGATCGAGCAGCGTGGAAGAGGCATTTACGGTGACGGATTGATTGACGGTCGCGAGTTTGAGCTGGATGGTTCGGGCGACGGGGAGGGCGGAGCGGATGGTGAGGGTTTCGGAGACGGGGGCAAAGCCTGGCTGCGCGATGCCGATAACGTAGACGCCGTAGGGCAGAGGTTGAAGATCGATCTGGCCCTGATCGTTGGTCTTGAGGGTGTTGCGGTACTGATTCGCCTGGCTGAGGATCTGGACGGAAGTGCTGACGGCGTGGCCGGAGGTGTCGGTGATCCTGAGGCGAAGTTCGCCGCTATTGCTCTGGGCGAGGAGCGGCAGCGCAACAAGGAACAGGAGACAGGAAAATCGCTTCAACAAAGGCCGGCCTCAACGGGGCTTGCGAGGAGTCTTCTGGGGCGAGGATGCATTGGCGCACGGAGAAAGTAAATCCCTCGTTTGATTGTGCCGGAGTTTTGGGCTGGAGCGCGGTTAGATCTTCATGACCTGCATGTCGGCTGCGACTTCCTGGGCGATTGCGTTGAGGGGGATGCTGACCGCACGGGCGCGAGTGAGGGCGGCCTGGACATTGGGGAGAATATTCTCGGGGCCTATTTCTTCGACGAAGTCGGTTCGGGAGAGCAGTTGGGCGGGTTGATCGCGAGCGCCGCAGAGCAGGAGAGTTCGGCCGGATTCGCGGAGGCGCTCGGCGAAGACTTCGAGGGCGTAAAGGCCGGTGGCGTCGAGGGCGGTCATATTGCGGAGGCGGAGGATCACGATGGCGGGGAATTCCTTCAGGTCCGCTGTGGCGTCTTCGAGCTTTTGCGTGGCTCCGAAGAGGAAGGGTCCGTGGATGCGGAGGATGGCGACGTTGGAGGGGATTTCTTTGTCCTGCAGGATGTGGGCCTGGCCTTCGCGGAGATACTCTTCGGTCACCAGTTCGACGGTGGAGGTTTCCGCGATGCGGTAGATGTAGAGCAGCGCTGCCAGAGCCATGCCGACGCCGACGGCTACGGTGAGATCCGCGATGACGGTGAGCAGGAAGGTGACGGCCCAGACGGCGATGTCGGCTTTGGAAAGGCGCAGCACGCCGCCGATTTCGCGCCATTCGCCCATGTTCCACGCGACGACGAAGAGGACGCCAGCGAGCGTGGCGAGGGGGATGAAGCGCGCGAGGGGCGCGGCGACGAGCAGAATGGTGAGCAAAGTGAAGGCGTGGACGATTCCGGAGACTGGCGTGAGCGCGCCGGAGCGGATGTTGGTGGCGGTGCGGGCGATGGCGCCGGTGGCGGGGATTCCGCCGAAGAGCGGGGAGACGATGTTGGCGACGCCCTGGGCTACGAGTTCGACATTCGAGTTATGACGATCGCCGGACATGCTGTCGGCAACGACGGCGGAGAGGAGGCTTTCGATGGCTCCGAGAAGAGCCACGGTCAACGCGGAAGGGAGCAGCGGAAGGATATGTTCCGCGTGCAGGTGAGGCAGGGTGATGGGCGGGAAGCCTTGGGGGATGCCGCCGAAGCGGGAGCCGATGGTCTCAACGTGGAGGTGCAGGAACGCGGAGGCTGCGGTGCAGGCAAGCACGGCGAGGATGGAGCCGGGAATGCGGCGGTTGATGCGTGGCCAGAAAAGAATGATGGCGAGGGTTGCGCCGCCGATGGCGATGGTCTGCCAATGGAGGGAGCCGATGTTTTCGGCCAGGACTTTGATGCGGGGGAGAAAGCTGCTGGGGACGGGGCCGGTTTTTAATCCCAGGAAATCTTTGATTTGGGTGGACGCGATGAGGAGGGCGATGCCGTTGGTGAAGCCGATGATGACGGGGCGGGGGATGAACTTGACGGCGGAACCGAGGCCGGTGAGGCCCATGATCACAAGCAGGACACCGGCCATGAGGGTGACCAGGGAGAGGCCGGCGATCCCAAAGCGGGCTACGATTCCGGCGACGATGACGACGAAGGCTCCGGTTGGGCCGCCGATCTGGACGCGGGAGCCGCCGAGAGCGGAGATGATGAAGCCGGCGACGACTGCGGTGTAGAGGCCGGCCTGGGGGGTGACGCCGGAGGCGATGCCGAAGGCCATGGCCAGAGGGAGAGCGACAAGTCCGACGGTGATGCCGGAGGCGAGGTCATGGGTGAAGCGGCGAACGGAGTAGGTGCGCAGCGAGGTGACGGAGCGGGGGAGCCACTGTTGGGGGAAGGGCACTAGTGTCGCGCCTCGGCCTTTTCTATTTTGTCGAGCATGGCCATGGATTCGCCGACTTGTTTCTGGAAATAACGGCGGAGGAGGTCGAGCATTTTCCAGATGAGGGGATCGCGCATGGAGTAGAAAACCTGATTGCCGGCCTTGCGGGTGGTGACGATCTGTTTGGCTCGTAGAACAGCGAGGTGCTGAGAGAGGTTAGCTTGTTCGAGGCCGAGGCGATCGGAGAAGGTGCCTGCGGTGAGTTCGCCTTCGCGGAGGAGATCGAGGATGGCGATGCGGGTGGGATGGGCGAGGGCCTGAAAGATTTCGGCTTTGAACTGGCGGAGCGAGTCCTGCATGCTATTTATTATATTCGAAAGTGCGCATGTGCTTGCGAATCTAATTAGCCGCAGAGCGCCGTTTGGTTACAGCAACACGGTCGAGCCGGTCAAGGGGCTCTTCCATGGTACGCAGGTAGTCCGTTTGAGAGGGGAGTGGAGTTCCGCGGAGCTTCTATCTATAAGATGCGATCGGGCCAGACACTTACCGACCGCGAAAAGCCCGACTTAGCGTCGAAGCGTCCGCGCTTGCCTGGCGGTCCGATGTAGCGAAAATGGAGGGCTCCATAGAGCGACAGAGGCTCAGACCCGCCATTTTCCTGCTTTTGCTGCGCCAGCAAGAGGGAACTTGCCAACAAGCAGAACAAGGTACCGGACACACAGAAGCGGTGATACCTCAACCTGGACCTCCTGCCAAATCGAACGGGGACGGCTGATCCGCGACGGTTTTGCGCTCGTCGCAATCTAACAAAATGTACTTGAGCGCGTGCGGGGCAGGCCAGTATCCGGGCTGCTCACTCCTGCTTTGCGGGCGAAAGTGTTGTTGCGAAGAACTCATTGACACGTCGCCAAGCGTCTCCCAGTACCTGTTCTCGGCTGAAGTAGTGGAATTCTCCTGGATACATCATAAAGGTAATGAGGTTGCCCTTCTGCGCTTTCAAAGCGTCATCGATGAGTCGAACAGACTCGATGAAAGGCACGTTCACATCAGCCGTACCGTGCAGAATCAGGAGCGGTCGTTGTAATTCCCCTATTTGCGAGACCGGAGAAGCATTGGCATATACCTGGGGATTTTGCTCGGGAGTACCTATCCGGCTCGCGGTCCAGTCCCCGTGGTACGGGTCGTTGTAGTACATGGTGTAATCCACCACGCCCGCGACATCCACGCCGGAGCGGAACAAAAGTGGATGCCGAGTAACTGCAATCAAAGTAAAGAATCCGCCATATGAGAGTCCCCACACGCCAATTCGATTTCCGTCGACGTAGGGCAGGGTCTTCAGGTATTCGCCGGCACGCGAGGCATCTTCGGCATCCTTGCCGCCAACATCCATATAAACGGCCGAACGCCATTTGGCTCCGTAACCGATGCTTCCTCGGTAGTCGGGAGCGAATATTACATAACCCTGCTGCAGCAAATACTGGTGGAAGCTATAGTAGACGGCGTAGTTTCTCTGAATATGCCAGCCGTCATAGTTCTGGTTGATACCGTCACCGTGAATCCACACGACCGCCGCGTGTTTCTTTGTCCGATCGAGACTCTTCGGAACAAAGAGCCAGCCCGGAACCGGGGTTCCATCCGCGCCGGGGAAACTCACGTATTGCGGTTTGACCAAGAGCGACTTATCCAGTTCCGGGGGCATGGAGTTAGTAAGGCGCGCTACGGGACCACCTCCGGATAACATTAGGGTGTAAAGATCGGCCGAGTTCTGCCAGTCCGTATGCTGATAGACAAGCTTCGTGTCATCGGGCGACCACACGGGTTCCGTGTTCGTGCCTGCCAGTGGGGTAACGTATCGGACCGATGGACGCTTCGCGTCGGTGCCTACCGTCACGATGCCAATTCGCCGACTTCCTGGATGGTCAAACTCGCTGGTGTCGAAAGCCAACGATTGGCTGTTGTGGGACCACGCTGGACGCCATGCTTCCGAGCGCCCACTGGTTAGCTGAACAGGCTCGCCTCCATCTGCCGCGACAACGTACAGGTGGTCCCAGTCGTCTGCGGCATCGCTGATGTATGCGATCCATTTGCCGTCGGGCGAAGGCAACGGTTCTCCGCCCGCTTCTCCCTCGGGGAGGCTCCAGAACTTTGCTTCATGATCCGTGTGAAGTAGGTGTTCCTGGCCGCTTGCGATGTCGGCGGTAACGATGACCCGGTCCTTGAAATCGGCAGACTCTCTCTCGTAGGCGAGCCGGGTGTTGCCTGCCCAGGCGATCTCCTCGAACAGCGATTCGTTGTTGCCCAGCGGGACCGCCTCACCGCCCTCGACCGGGACCACATACAGACGACCCGGCACAAATTCGGGATCGCGGTAAACGAGTTTGGCGCCGGAATACGCGGGGGACACGTCATGGGGAATGAGTTTGCCATCCCCGATAAACGCCAGATGCCGTCCATCCGGCGACCAACGAATACTGTAGATCAGCCCTTTGTTATGGGCGATCGGATGGCTCGCCTTCGTTGACAGTGTCAGCATCACGAGCGTATGGCCGCCGTCGTCGCTGGGAACCTCAACCGCGACCTGCGTGCGATCCGGCGATGGTGTTACGCCGCTGGCCCCGGTCGGGAGAGGCCATACCTCAGTTGGCGCGTTGCCATTAGCATCGACGTTCCAGAGCTTGCCGGCCTCGACAAAATAGAGTGAACTGCGATCGGCCGACCAAAATGGATCGGTGACCTTGCCGTCGGCGAACGTCGTCAGGGGACGAGGCGAACCTGCTCCATCGGCACTTACAACGTATAGGTTCACGACGTCGCAGCGATCCCAGAGAAAGGCGACACGCCTGCCATCGGGAGACCATAAGGGATCGGAGGGATGCCGAATCTCGAGAAGCTGGTCAATCGTCAGCGGTCCCGCAATGGCCTGGGAACCTGGCAGCAAAGCGCAAGCGGCTGCTACGGATGCAATCAGAAAACGGGACGCCAATGACATGGCTGGTTGTTTCTCCAGTACGAAGTCCGCATCCGAAGTGCGCGGATCGTGGGATCGGTTCGGCTAATGCACGGGCGAAGTTTGATGAATCCTGCTGCGAATCGACGATGAGCGGGCACTGGTTGTACACAATAGCGCACCATGGTGTGATCCACAACAGGCGCGGGAGGAGCCATTAGTAAATTTTATCGCCCCTATACGTTGCGGCAAATGCGCGGAAACGCTGGCGGCCACTCGTCACATTTTTCCCACGAGGCGGCAAAATAATTGACAGATTGTCCCCAGCATTGTATACATTACTGCTAACGCCATCCCCACGATGCTTCCAGTCGGTCTCTGTTGACCGACGAATGTTGAGGCACCTGAGATTCCCGCAGTTTGATCGCCTGTCGAAGTTGACCCCGTTCCAGCGATCAATCAGGGCCCACAGTTCTGAGTTTTGAAGTTTGCGCGCCATCGTGGCGTGGGAACTGCAAGTGTCTCAGCTACTGAAGTCGATTCGATGTCAGCCGTTCCCAGCAGGCCTCCTCGTGCTTCAGGGACGGTTTAGCCGGATCCCCAAGTCGGGATTATTAGTTCATTACTCCTACAGACCGACCGGTCTCTCCAGGCCGGCGTACACTCGGCTCCTTTGTCGCAGTTTTCGCATTGCTGTATCACCACATTTGTCTGGCAGGCCATCACCTTCGGAGGGAAAAAATGACGAAGAGATTTGTGCTACTTTTACTCCTCATCTGCGTAAGTCCAATGTTCCTCTTTGGTCAGGTTGCAATTACCGGTGCGATCCGTGGCGTCGTTACGGATGCATCGGGCGGAGTTCTGCCGCAGGTAACGATCATCGTGGAAGGTCCAGCGATCATGAATCCCAGGAAGGCGATTTCAGATGTCGCAGGAAACTATCTGTTCGACGCGCTTCCGACCGGGACCTACAAACTGACTTATACGATAGCGGGATACAAGACCGAAGTTCGCTCCAACGTAGGCATTACGCCGGGCTTCACCGCTACCGTGAGCCCGGAGCTATCGGTTGGCGTGAGCCAGCAATCCGTTGTGGTTCAGGCCGATTCCGTTGTTGTCGACACGACGAACAACACAACCGCTACTACTTTCGACGATGCGTTGCTGCAGAACGTACCCAGTGGGAGAGACACGTTTTCCACGGTGGCCCAGGCACCGGGCGTGGCATCGAGCGACTTCGATATCGCGGGAAGCCAGAGCTTTCAACAGTCGGTGATGCAGGTACACGGAAGCCTTCCAGGCGATCAGGTGTACAGCTTCAACGGACTGCGGCTGAACTGGCCGGGAGCGACCGGTGGATACACCTCTTTCTATATCGACGATGACTCGTTGTCCGCGCTGCAGGTAGTAACGGACAGCGCGCCCGCGGAAGTTGCGGTGGGCGGGGTTTACATGAACATGGTGCCTAAGTCGGGATCCAATCAGATGCACGGCCTGGCGGCTTTGTATTATCAGTCGGCGGGCACGCAGGCCACGATTTCCGATCCCATCTATGACGGCGTTCCGGTGCCCTCAGGAACTCCGTTTATCATGGCCCGAGATCTTGCCACGAATCTGGGTGCGCCCCTGCTCAAGGACAAATGGTGGGTATTCGGATCCTGGCGCCTGTATGACCTAAAAGAGAGCGTACTTTCCGTCACCAATCCGGATGGCAGTCCCACGACCGACCCGAACCACCAGAGCAACACCACACTGCGAACCGACTACGCGCCTTCGACAAATAACCGCCTTGACTTTGTGTGGTGGTTCAACGAACAGAACCGGTTTTTCCGGCGGGACACGTCGTACGCATTCGTTGACGCTGACGCAGCGTGGCGTCAGATTGAGCCCGCGTACATTCTGCAGGGGGAGTGGAATAGTACTGTCCACAGCAATCTGTTATTCGACACGCGTTTCGGGTATCTGCATCAGATATTTCCACTCGCAAATCAAGCCACCACCCCAGTGACTGCGCTGAACCGCCAGGATGTAACTTTATCCACGGAAACGGGGGCGCCACCGTACTCCTTTGTAAACCCAGCGAGCGTGATTGCCTTTGCCGAGGGCGTCTCCTGGTACGACGGGCACTTGTGGGGAGGGGCGCATACCTTCAAATTCGGCGTCGACACGTCTACCAACCATAACGGGTACAACTACACCGCCGATCTTGGGATTAACGCGCTTTATAACGATGGAACGCCTATCGAGGTGATTGCCTATAACACTCCGGTGAATGTCAGGAGCATTTATCACGAAACGGCCGCGTATGCGCAGGACTCCGTGACGGTAAAGCGCAAACTGACACTCAATCTGGGCGTGCGCTACGATCACTTCGATACGTTCTATCCGGCGCAGAGCAGTCCCGCGGCACAATTCCCTGCGCTCTTCCCGCAACGGACCTTTGCGCAGTCTCCCAACATCGCAACCTGGAACACGTTCCGGCCCCGCCTTGGTGCGGCCTACGATTTGACCGGAAAGGGAACTTCGGTTATTCGCGCTTACTTTGGGCAGTTCGACATTCTGCAAGGCGCGGGACTGGCCGAGCAGGTCAACCCGAACGGCCTGAGCGAACAAATCTACAAGTGGACCGACAGCAATGGTGATGGTATTCCCGAAACATCGGAGTGGGATTCCCCGGCGAACCTCATTGCAGCTTCGGGGGGCGTGGTCACTTCGGTCGATAAGAATTTGAAGCGGCCCTATACCAACGAAGTAAATGTGGGGTACGAGCAGCAAGTCTTTTCTTCCATGACGGTCGGGGTGAACTATTACTTTCGCAACATCAAGGATCAGTTCGCTGCGGAGAACCTTGCCAATCCCGCCTCCGACTACACCGCAACGACCGTAGACAATTCCGGAAATCCGCTTATCGATTCGGTTACCGGCAAGCCGATCACGCTGTACAACCTGAATGCCGCCGACGTGGGTCTATCCAATTACCTGATCACCAACATCCCCGAGCTCGACACCAACCATTACAACGGGGTTGAGTTGACTGCAACCAAGAGAATGAGCAAGGGATGGCAGTTGCTGGCCGGCTATACGCTTCAGCAACAAAAGGGTACATACACACGGGGTCTGGGAGATGACTTCAATAATCCCAACAATGAGATTAACCGCAAGAACGCCGTACTTAACTATGATGCGACGCAGATGTTCAAGGTGCTGAGCAACTACACATTGCCGAAGTCTGTTTCGCTTGGAATTAACTATCAGCATTACACTGGATATCCTCTCGATCCGAACAATGGCCCCCCGACAGCCTATTTCGAAAATCTAAACCAGGGTCAGGTGGCGGTGATTGGCGAAACGATCGGCAACATTCGCCTTCCCAACGTCAACATTGTCAACCTTCGCTTTTCTCGGCCAACCCATCTGGGTGAGCGGTTCACGCTGGAGCCAATTGCTGACCTGTTCAACATCGCGAACTCGAATACGGTTGTCAGCGAGGTGCCAACAGGCGGCAGCAGTTTCGAGAAACCTACCAATCAGCTGAATCCGTTCATTGCTCGCTTTGCTCTGCGCTTCAGTTTTTGAGCCTGGTTGCCGAGCGTAGCAAGAAGGATGGCGCGGCCGGCAAAATGTCGGCCGCGTTACGGTTGAGTAGCTGATTGAGATGCGACGCGGAGGGTGGTTGATGGGTTCGAGGACTGGGTGGTTGTGCCTGATGCTTTTGGGCGTGGGCGTGGCTCAGCAAGGGCGTGCTCAAGGGAAGCCGTTGGGCAGCATAACAATCGATCGCATTGCAGATATCAAATACCCGAGCCAGGCTCGCTGGTCCCCGGACGGGAAGACGGTGGCATTCCTGTGGGACGCGGCCGGCAATGAGCAGTTATTCATGGTTCAGGCAGGCGAGGCGCCGGTTGCGTTAACGAACTTTCCGGTAGATCCAAATCTGTTGACATCTGACATTGGTCATTTCGAATGGTCCAGTGCGGACGAGATCATTTTGAGCAAGGGAAACCAGCTTTGGCGTGTGTCCACGTCATCGCGGGCTCCTGAGCCTTTCGCTGGTTTTCAAGGGGTCAATAGCTTCTCTCTTTCGCAGGATCGGCAAACAATTGCATTTGTGCAGAAGGGAGATGTTTGGGTAGCGTCGCTTCGCGCTGGGACTCGGCGGCGACTGACGCATTTGCCGGAGGGGTTGGACGCCTCTGAGCCTACCTTTTCGCCCGATGGCGGCTTTGTTGCTTTTAATGCTGCGCGGCATGAGTCGGTACCTGAGCCGCTCCCCTACAACGGCAACCTGATGAAGGTATTTCGAAGCCTGAGTTGGGATGACCGCGTTGGAGTGGTTTCCGTCTATAGCTATGCGGCCGAGCCTACGTGGATCACCGTGTCGGAGCGTAATTATGGCTCCACTGCATTTCAGTGGGGGGCCGGACCTTCGATCGTCCACGAAGAATTCTCCGCCGATCATAAGACCATGGAGCTGAAAGTTACATCGCTCTCCGGCGAAACGCGGACTCTGTGGAAGGATCACGATCCCGCGTGGATCTCTCCAGCGGACGGGGCTATGGATGTTACATCGCCGGATGGAAAGTGGATTGCGTTCATCAGCGACCGGAGTGGATGGCCCCATCTCTACATCATTCCGGTCAGCGCTTCCTCTGAGGCTGAGGCGAGACAGATCAGCAAGGGAAACTTCGGCGATGGGTATGCCGCGTGGTCGCCGGACAGCAGCCGGATTGCCTGGGCGCACAGCGCGGACGGCGGTCAGGGGGAGCGGTTCATCTCAATTGCTTCCGTGAATACTGGGCAAGTCGAGAAGGTTATCACGCAGCCGGGGGTCAACCGAGCACCGGCATTTTCTCCCGACGGAACGATGATCGTTTACGAGAGAAGCGCTGTTGAGCATCCACTCGAAATCTACGACGCGGCAGCACGGCCCGGGGCTGTGCCTACACGGCTCACCAACTCATTGCCGCCAGGGTTGTTGACTCAGGATCTGACAGCGCCCGTCGCAGTACATTATCCGAGCCGGGCGGATCAAAAGCCTGTTCCAGCAACGCTGATGGTGAGCGAGCACCTCGATCGCACGAAGAAGCACCCGGCGATTATCTGGATCCATGGTTCGGGGGCCGATCAGAATTATCTGGCGTGGCATCCTGGCTTCTATCGGATGTACTACTCGATGAGCCAGTATCTTGCTCAGCAGGGCTACGTGATTCTGACCCCCGATTATCGGGGTAGTTCCGGCTACAGCAGGGACTGGGGTACCGGGGTATCGAGAGACCTGGGAGGCGGCGAGACGCAGGACGTGAACGCGGGCGCCGACTATCTCAAGACTCTCAGCTACGTGGACCCGGATCGGATCGGGATATGGGGGCTGAGTTACGGGGGATTCATGACTTTGCAGTCGGTGATCACGGATCCGAAACTGTTTCGGTGCGCGATCGATGTTGCCGGCGTTGGGGATTGGGAAACGTGGACTACTGGCGGCATGATTCTGGGGCGGCTGGGGGAAACCCCCGTGACAGATCCCGACCTCTACGATCGTTCGGCGCCGGTGAAGCATCTGGACAAGCTGGCCACACCGCTTCTGGTGCTGCAGGGGACGAATGACGCTAACGTGCCGCTATGGGAGACTCTGAAGGTGATCGATACTCTGGAGAAACTCGGGAAGCCGTTCGATATGGCGATTTATCCGGGAGAGATTCACTTCTTCCGCAGGGCCTACGTTCTGCGTGATGCGTGGAAGCGGAGCGACGAATTCTTCTATCGCTACTTGATGGCGCCGAGCGTGGAGTCGTCTCCGCAGCAGTAGCTGCTCAATGTCCAGTTATGCGCTTTCTGGCTTTGATGAGGACGTCGACAGCTTCGGGCCGGTCGTCCCAGTAATCGAGTCGTACTCTTCCGTCCGGCGATTGGCTTACTGTGGCGGGTGCCGCGCTGGCGGTACAGTACCAGCCCGAAGGCAGTACCACTGCGTTTCGCGGCCTGCCCAGGCTACGATCGAAGACTAACTCGTCGCCGTCGAGCTTATAGCTCACTGGGGCCGTGTAGGTTTCCGTGATCCGAAGTCGTAATGTCTGGCCCGGTTGTACCGCCGGGAAGGGGATTACCACGACATTCGACTTAGGATCCACGGTCTCGCCGGTGTTGATGTTCGAGGCCGTCATCTCCGCGCCGCTCATCTTCTGAGCCTTGAGCTGCTCTCCGGTGTCCAGAATGTAAGCCGAGGGATGGCTTGCAACGCTGCCCTCGCGGACTACATTCGCATAGCCATTTATTCCGGGGCGAGTCTCGGTGTAATCGTGATAAAGGCTGAAGGCATGGGTCTCCGGCTGCTGGAGGAAATACACGATATCCCGATCCTGATGGGCTCGTTCTGCCAGACGCTCTTGTTCCGTCTCTCCAGCAAAGGGCGACTCCCAGCTTCGAGATTTCGTGGGAGGCTTTGGCATTGCCGCGGCCCCGGTGGGTGCGTCGTTGACGGCTTTGAGGATCAGTGGCGCCTCGCCCGCGCCGGCATGCATGAAGTCGATGGCAACTCTGCCGTCGGGTTCGGTGAGGATCTGGGAGGGCACCGTCAAACCTACAACTTCATACCCGGGGGGCAACACGACCTTGTTTCGCCGGATGCCCAGGGGACGATCGAACGTGATCGCCTGGCCGTCCAGGTGATAGCTCTTCGCATCTTTATAGGTCTTGACGATCACGACTCGGCCCTGTCCGAACTGGGGCACAGGGCGCGCCAGGGTCACCTTGATGTAGTCCGTAGCGAGATCGGCGTCCGGCATTAATGGGTCTTTGCGCACCTCGGCTCCGCTTACTACTTCAAAGTGCAGCGGCGCACCGGTCATGGCGTCGTAGACGCTCTCGTCGCTGGCGATGCTCCCCTTGCGAATCGGGTTATAGAAAAACTTCGCGCCGGCTGTGGTCGCCGTTACCTCGTAATAGATTTTGAAGCTCGAGGTTTCTGGCGCCAATAGCTCATAGCGGGTGTATTCGTCTGATTCTGTTTGGGTGGCGGTCGCCGCGGGAAGAAAAACGCCATCCGGTGAGCTGGTTGGATTCTGCGCGGTGGCGACGGTGTGGGCGGGAAGTAGGAGGCAGGCTACGATCGGTGCGCTGAGCATCGATTGGATCGACATGTGAACGAGCATATAGCCGGCGCAAGCCCGAATCCAGCGGCGATTTCACGCGTGATTGAAAGCCGGTGACCGAAAACCTCGAGCGTGGGAACCTGGAGGGCAGCTGTTCCGTCTACGGATGCAGGCGGGTGGTGGGGCCGGCGAAAAAGTTGAAGAGAGTGCTCGGGGCTGCAAAAGGCAGCTCTGTGGTGTTATTGTTGCGAGCGCAAACAAATGTGCAGTTGGAGGCGCAATGAATAGCAAATCCAGTGGCCGGCGGGATTTTTTGAAGCGGGCTGGACTGATGGGCGCGATGGGTTCGGTGGGGGTGATGATGGCGGGACTGCCGGAGAGTGCGATGGCGCTGGGCGGCGATCGCGGCACGGTTTTCGAAGATACTCTCCCGCTGCAGGAGCAGGAGGCGCCGAAGTACCACATCAAGTTTGGCGTGTGCGGTATGAGCCACGACCATATCTACGGAATGATCGGGGCGGTGCAGCGCGGCGGCGGCGAGCTGGTGGCGGCGTGGGCAGGCGAGCCGGACAAGCTGGCTACGTTCGCGAAGAGATATCCCGACGTGAAGATGGTGAAGACGCAGGAGGAGATCATTGAGGATCCGTCGATCCAGCTGGTGCTGAGTTCGCAAATTGCGAACGAGCGTGCGCCGCTGGGCGTGAAGGCGATGCGGCATGGCAAAGATTATTTGTCTGACAAGCCGGGTATCACGACGCTGGAACAACTGGCCGAGGTACGGAAGACGATTGCGGAGACGAAGAAGATTTACGCCATCATGTACAGCGAGCGGCTGGAGGTGAAGGCGGCTGTGTATGCGGGCAAGCTGGTGCAGCAGGGGGCGATCGGGAAGGTGATCCAGACCATTAACATTGCGCCGCATCAGATTTTTCAGGGGCACGGAGACGCGGGTGGCGGAGGCGGCCGGCCGGACTGGTTCTGGAACGATGTGCAGTTTGGCGGGATACTTTGCGACATTGGCTCGCACCAGGTGGATCAGTTCTTGTTCTACACGGGGTCGACGGAGGCGGAGGTTGCGGAGTCGCAGATAGCGAACGTGCGGCATCCGGAGCATCCGCGCTTTCAGGATTTCGGCGATATGGTGCTGCGCGGGAACCGCGGCCTGGGCTACGTGCGGCTGGACTGGTTTACGCCGGATGGATTGGGCACGTGGGGGGATGGGCGGTTGTTCATTCTGGGCACCGAGGGGTACATCGAGGTCCGGAAATACACGAATGTAGCTGTCAGCAAGCAGGGGAACAATTTGTTCATCGTCGATAAGAATCAGGCTCGGTATATCGACTGCAATAACATGCCGCTTCCGTTTGGACCGGAGTTTGTCGCCGACATAGTCAATCGCACACACAACGCACAGAACCAGGAGCAGTGTTTGCTGGCGGCGGAGTTGGTGATCAAGGCCCAGAAAAACGCAACACACGTAACTCTGCAGGACTAGCACGGGGGAGAGGATATGAAGAATAAGGGCCGGGTAGAAATTTCGCGGCGCAGCTTTTTGAAGACGGGACTGGGGGCTGCAGTAGCTGCTGGGTTTCCGGCGATTGTTCCGTCGTCGATATTTGGGCAATTCGCGCCGAGCAAGCGGATCAACGTTGGGGCAATTGGGGTGGGGCGGATTTCGCGGGTCCACGATATGCCGGGTATCTTGCAGTACGACCGGGCGCGGATTATTGCGGTGTGCGATCTCGATGCGCATCGCGTGGAAGATGGCAAGAAATTCGTCAACGACTATTACACGCAGAAGTCCGGCAAGGCATATGACGGTGTAACTGGATACGGTAATTATCACGAGTTACTCGCGAATAAAGATATTGATGCTGTCGTAGTAAGTACGCCAGATCACTGGCATGCGCTGATTGGAGTGGATGCAGTACGGGCCGGTAAGGACGTGTATCTGCAGAAGCCCACATCGCTGACGATCGCGGAGGGGCGCGCGCTGAGCAATGCAGTCCAGGCTTCGGGACGTATCCTGCAGATCGGGAGCCAGCAGCGATCGACGATCCAGTTTCGCTACGCGGCGGAGTTAGTGCGGAATGGACGCATCGGCGACGTGCAGCGGGTCGAGGTCGGACTACCGGGCGATCCGGCGGGCGGCGACAAGACGCCGATGCCGGTGCCGGACGGTTTCAATTACGCGATGTGGCTGGGTGAGACGCCGTACGTGTATTACACGGTGGATCGCGTGCATCCGCAGAAGGGCTACGACCGCCCGGGATGGCTGCGGTGCCGGCAATTTGGAGCGGGCATGATCACGGGTTGGGGCGCGCACCATATCGACAGCGCGCATTGGGGCATGAACACGGAGTACACGGGACCGGTGGAGATTTGGGGCCACGCGGAATTCCCGGATCATGGACTGTGGGATGTACACGGGCCTTTTAAGACGGAGGCGCTGTACGCAAACGGCGCGCAGATGAGCGTAAGCGGAGAATATCCGAACGGGATCAAGTTCTACGGGACGAAGGGATGGATATTTGTCTCGCGCGGCAATGAACAGGTGACGAAGAGCGACCCAGTGGCGAAGCTTAATGACAATACGGCGCTGGCGTCGAGCGATCCGAAGATCATCAAGTCGGTGATTGGTCCGGACGAAATTCATCTGTACGAAAGTAAGGAGCAACATGGCAACTGGCTGGACTGCATCATCACGCGCCAGGAGCCGATTTCGCCCGCGGAGCTGGGGCATCGGGCGTGTTCTACCTGCCTGATTCACGACATGGCGATGGTGCTGAAGCGCAAGCTGTACTGGGATCCGGTGCGGGAGCGCTTTAACAACGACGATGAAGCCAACAGCATGCTGTCGCGCGCGCAGCGCGCGCCGTACACGCTCAGCTAAGAGGATTCGACGATGATGACACGACGCAATGTCGTTGCGGGATTGGTGGCGATGCCCAGCGTCCTGAGCGCTGTGGCGATGGCTTCCGACGATCCGCAGGGAATTTTGGGGCCGGCGGTTTTCGAATGGGACAAGATGGATTTTCACAAGACGCCCACTGGTGAAGTGGCGTCGCTTTGCAAGCAGCCGACGGCGACGGTGGATCAGCTGGAGATGCATGTGAGCAAGCTGAATCCGGGGACGGCATCGCACGCTCCGCACCGGCACGTGAACGAGGAGCTGATCATCATTCGGGAAGGGGAGTGTGAGACGCTCTCGGACGGGAAGTGGATTAAGGTTGGTTCCGGGTCGGTGGTCTTCAACGCGTCGAACAGCCTGCATGCGTTTCGCAATATAGGAACGACGGAGGCGGTCTATCACGTAATCAACTGGAGCCCGAACAAGGCTCTTGCGATAGCAAAGTAACTCGGTTGCCGCTGGGAATCGATCCGAGTCTGAGGGTCCCGACAAGCTGGGACTCTCTTAGCGATATTCAGGTTAACCGAGTCATCTGCTTTCAAGTGGACACCGTCTGTGTTACAAAACAGCGTGCCCGGCCGGCGAGGTCTTACCCGCCTGCTGGGAGGACCGTTAGCGATTGAGAGTCGATTGCGGCCCCTGCACTTTCAGTGGTGACGAGGAAACGGAATGTTCCAGCCGGAAACCTATGGAATCGCACTCTTGCTCATGCTCATCAGCATGTTCTGCTGGGGATCCTGGGCTAACACGCAGAAGCTGACCGCGGGTTATTCCTTCCAGCTTTTTTACTGGGATTACGTCATCGGTATTGTTACAGCGAGTTTGCTGTGGGGCGTTACGCTCGGCAGCCTGCGCCGCGGAGCGACTTCGTTCTTTCCGAGCCTTTCCCATGCCAGCGCCGCAGCCATCCTGTATGCGCTCGCCGGCGGTGTCATCTTTAATGTTGCGAACCTGCTCCTGGTTGCCTCCATCGCGATTGCGGGAATGGCGGTTGCTTTCCCGGTCGGCATCGGGCTGGCTCTGGTGGTGGGAGTGATTTTCAACTACCTGGTTCAGCCCAGGGGAAATCCGATCCTTCTGTTCGGAGGGTTAGCGCTCGTGGTTATTGCCATCGTGGTGGACGCTGTCGCCTACCGGCGCCGCGAACCGACACACACAGCCAGCCGGCGGGGCGTTCGGCTGAGCATCGCCAGTGGCATCCTAATGGGGCTTTTCTATCCGTTCGTCGCGAAGGCAGGCATCGTCGCACATCCTCTGGGGCCCTATACTGTCGCTTTTGTTTTCGCTGTAGGTGTGGTCTTGTGCGCCATTCCTCTTAACTCCTGGCTGATGCGGCATCCCATCACCGGGGAGCGTCCGGTTTCCATGTCAGGCTACTGGCAGGCGCGTGCGAGCTGGCACTTCTGGGGTATCGTTGGGGGTATGATCTGGTGCACCGGGGCGCTTTCTAACTTCGTAGCATCGCATGCGCATGTCGTGGGGCCTGCTATTTCTTATGCAATCGGGCAGGGCGCAACGATGGTATCAGCCGCCTGGGGAGTCTTTGTGTGGCGGGAATTCGCCAACGCTCCGATCGGATCGCGGCGGCTGATTCCCATCATGTTCATCTCATTCATTTGTGGATTAACAATGATTGCTGTTGCACCTATTTATTGATTTACGGGAACTCCGCTCTTATGCCGAAATCGATTGTAGTGATTGGAAGTCTCAATTTGGATTTAGTAGCTCGTGTCGATCGTATCCCGGTTCCGGGAGAGACGATCATCGGGTTGGATTTCGAAACGTACAGTGGAGGAAAGGGAGCGAACCAGGCTACCGCGGTCGCCCGGCTGGGCGCTCCAGTGAAGATGATCGGCAAGTTGGGGAGCGATGCTTTCGCGAACCAGCTGCGGGACGGGCTGGAGAAATCTGGAGTTGATACGAGTTGTGTCGAGAATGTTGCGGGCGCGTCGGGCACGGCGCTCATCGAAAGCTCAGCCGACGGCGAAAACAGTATTGTCGTGATCCCAGGCGCCAATGCGCATTTGCTTCCCGAAGATATCGATCGATATCGGCGCGAGATTGAACAAGCGGCGATCATTCTGGCGCAGCTGGAAATTCCTCGCGAGACGACGGAGCACCTTGCGCACGTGGCCCGCTCGGCGGGCGTTCCTCTCCTTCTCGACCCAGCACCCGCTTATCGCCTCTCGCGCGCAGTCCTATCCTGCGTCACATGGCTCACGCCAAATGAAACCGAGACGCGGTTGCTCCTGGGTCTGAACCCCGATGGCGTTTCCTCCCATTCCGCGCCTGAAGCGGCTGCTCGTCTCCTGGATATGGGAAGCCGTAGTGTGATTTTGAAGCTCGGCGCACAGGGCGTGTATCTCGCGGGACAGGAGGTCGAACCCGCAGCCATCGAGGCCTGCGAAGTGGAGGTTGTCGATTCGACCGGGGCGGGGGATGCGTTCAACGGGGCCTTCGCTTTTGCGATGGTTCACCGTGGAATGGAAGTGCATGAAGCCGCCGCGTTCGCCTGCGGCGCTGCCGCGCTTTCGGTGACGCGCGCGGGAGCGCAGGCGTCGATGCCTACCCTTGAGGAATGCGAGTTATTCCTGGGTCGATGCAGGGCATCGCGGCCGTAGACCAGACTTTTCTGTCTTTTGATCAACCATTCTCGCGGAAGGTTGGTTTTATGTTTGAGTGGAGAATGTGGACGGCGGTACGCCGGATTCATTGGTCATAGGTGCTCGCCTTCGCAAACGAGTAATACCGCCGCCAACAATTAACACAACGAACAGGCTGGAGACTGAAGAGAATGAGCACGCTGTCGAGCCATTCCGGTTCAGCCGACTTGAATTCGATGGAGCTGCAAAGAGGACATTTCCGCCGCGTCCAGAGTAATCGCGGAATGATAGGTGGCCAATTCAGTCTTGCGGTGTTCATATAGATCGATCTCTCTTCACGCTAAGGTGTCGCCGAATCTCCAGCGCTCGAATTGCTGTCCAGCCACGAAAGAAGCTGACGGATGCTGCCCGTCGCAAGAGCCACGCATGAGTCCCCGGCTCCGTAATAGAGATAAATCGTGTCCCCGTCCGGGCCGATGGTTTGCCCGCACGGGAACACGACATCTTTCACATCGCCGCCGCGCTCATAGGAAGCTTCAGGACCGAACATCCAGGAGTCCCCGCGTTGCAGGCAAATCTCCGGGTTCTCCAAATCGAAAAGCGCGAGACCCATCCGATAGATACTGCCGGACGCGGTTGTCCGGACACCGTGGTACAAGGTCAGCCAGCCCTTAGCCGTTTCAATGGGAGGCGAGCAGAGGCCGATTTTGTTGGCATCCCACCATCCGCCGCGACGCGCTTCGAGCATAATCTTATGACGACCCCAGTATCTCAGGTCGGGCGAGTAGGAAATCCACATATGCGCACCCAGCGATGTGACCGGACGGTGGATGAGCGCCCAGCATCCGTCTATCTTCCGTGGCAAGAGTGCCGCGTCTTTATCTTCCGGCGGCATAATTACTCCGTAACGTTCGAAGCTCCGAAAGTCCCTGGTGAGCGCGAGCGACACTCCCGGACCACCTCGAGCAAAAGAGGTATACGCAATGGCGTATTGCTCCAGTTCCGGCACATAGGTGATGCGAGGATCCTCGATACCCCAGAGCTCTTCGGGATACTTTCGCGGTTCTGCCGGGAACGTCGGTGTCGCGTCAATGCGCCATCCATCGACTCCGTTCGCGGAGCGCGCCACAGTCAAATGCGACAGCCCGCGCCGGTCTTCCACCCGGCACAAGAGCAAGGTATCGCCGTCAGCCAGTCGCACAGCGCCGGCATTGAACACACTGTTGACCGCGTAGGGCCAGTTATCCCGGCTGAGGATCGGATTTTCGGAATGACGAGTGAACAGAGAAGGCTGTGGATCTCTTTCGTACGAATGCCGATCCGATAAATCGCTGTCGGGTTTTGCAGATGGAAGAAGGGTGGGGGTCAAAGGCAAACGCTCATTTCCTGATTCAGGTGGCTTGCAGTGGAGGTTTCTACGGCTTGCATATCAAGCAGAGCCATGAGGAACGAGAGGGTCGATTCAGCCCCCTGATTCTCGTTTACGCGATCCGGGTGCAGCCCGTCCCTGCAACCTCCGGTCGCGGCATCGTACAGGGGAACCTGCAGGTCATTCTCCCCGAGAAACCAACGGAAAGGCGACCATGCTTCATCCAGCCAAAAGCTGTCTCCGGTTGCCCGATATGCTTCGAGACACGCGGCGACGGTGGCGCAGGCCTCGACCGGCTGTTGGTCGAAGCGTGCTTTCTCTTTCCCCATCGTGTAAAACCCTCTGGAGCCGATCGGTACAAACACGTGATCTTCGTCGCGATGCTGCTGGGCGACAAGCCACTTCAGAGACTCACATCCCACGTCCACCATTCTCTTGTTTTTGCCGTTCCATCCGGCCAGAATGAGCGCCTGCGACAGGCGAGCGTTGGAATATGCGAGGCTCTTCTCGAACCACTGCCAGTCGTCAGAGTGCGTCCGCTCATAAAGATCCAGTAGCCGGTTTGCGAGGAGATTGCGAGTGCCCTGGATAATCCTGTCTCCCGGGAACCAGTCGAGATACCCCTGCATTCCGAGAACAGAAAACGCCCATGCGCGAGGGCTGGAGAAGGTGAGAGTAGCCGGCACGGCAGCCTCGAATAACTTCCCGCTCGCTCCTCGTAGCCCCGGATCTACAGAACGACCAAGCACGGTTCCAAGTGCCCACAGAGCGCGACCATGGCTGTCTTCGGACCCGATACTTTCCTGCCATTGGCGGTCGTAGCCAAGGAAGTTTCTAAATCGTCCGATCTTGCTGTGAAAGGCAAGCTCAAGAAATCCCAGATAACGCCGGGAAAGATCTGCAGCGACGTCGCCCCCGGGCGTGGAAGATGCTTTCAATAACACGGTCACGATCAGCGCGCGTGCGTTGTCGTCGGTTGTATAACCCTCCTGGCAGTTCGGTATAGAAAAGACAGCATGCTGAAGGATCCCTGTGTCATCGGTCATGTGCCTCAGGTGGGCCAGATTCATCGCGGGTAAATCATCTGTCGACCTGGCTGCGAGGATATCCTGAAGGGAGGGCCGTGGCCGCAGGATGCGCTCGGTGCGTGCTCGCTGGAAGCTCGCCATATAGGACTGGGCAGTTCGCTGCCAGGTCGTTCCGCGCGAGTAAAGATAAGCGCGCTTCCGCATGGCATGCCGCTCGGCGTCGTTATCGAGTAGCCTGATTGTGGCCTCTGCAATGGACGCCGGATCGTCGAAGGGAACAATGATGCCGCGCCCGTCTGCGAGCAACTCCTGCGCGTGCCAGTAAGGCGTCGAGATGATTGCTTTCCCGGCGCCGAGAGCGATGGCCAGCGTACCGGAAACAATTTGCGCTTCCTGCCGGTATGGGGTGATGTAGATGTCCGCGGCGCCAACATGCTCAACCAACTCCTCGGCAGTTACGAAGCGGTTGTTGAAGATCACCTGAGGAGAAACGTCTAATTCGACGGCCAGCGCCCGAAGCTCTTCCCTGTAGTGCTCACCGTCGCGCTTCCGAACGTGAGGATGGGTCGCGCCGGAAACGATGTAAGTCAGATTCGGATGCTTCGCGAGAATCGCAGGCAGAGCGCGAATAACGTTTTCGATTCCTTTGTTCGGCGACAGCAACCCAAAGGTCAGCAATACCGACTTACCCTGAGTGTTGAACAAATCTTTGAAGTAGTTAGGGTCGGTAAACGGGAAATCTGGAACGCCGTGGGGAATCAGATCGATCTTTTCCGCGGGAACTCCGTACACGCTTTGCAACAGCGTCGAGGCTAGCTCACTCATGACGATCAGGCGGTCGGAAATGTGCGCGATCTCTTCCAATACGGTCCGCTGATTTGAATCCGGCTTGCGCAGTACCGTGTGGAGCGTCGTTACCAGCGGCATCTTCAGCCGTCGCAGCAGCGACAGAATGTGGCTGCCTGCCGCTCCTCCGAAAATGCCGTATTCATGCTGCAGGCAAACCAGGTCGTTCCCGTTGAAGTTGAGAAATTCGGCAGCCCGTTCGTATGAAGAACAATCTTCCTGCTCAATTTCCATCCGCACGCGGTCGGGATATTCGTAACTCGATTCGGGATCATTGACGGGGATCGCGAAGAGACGAGCGCTTCCATATTCAGACGCGATCGACGTGCACAGATCGGTTGTGAAAGTCGCAATGCCGCATTGCCGCGGCAGGTAGTTGCCGATAACCGCGATGCGCGTGGGCAGAGGCAGTGGCGAACCTCCTGCTCCCGTCGAAAACTGGACACACGGCGTAGACGAGAACCCGGCCACTCCTCCAACGTGAAGCATCTCCGAAAGAGTCATGAGCTCCTGCTTTCTTTGTTTGGGCCCTGCTTCGGGCCAGGGTCAGAATTCAGAGGAAACCCGGCGTTCCCGCCGCATTGAGCCCGTTGTTTCCCACGAATAACCGAGACCTGTTTCTATGCGAGTTGCCGGATCGGCACGCCGTCAAGTAAGCCGAGCGAAGCGCTCTGTTGTATGTGGCGGGTTTGCAGCGTTGCTTTGGCAATATGAAGACCGAAGTATCGGGAGACACGTACAACGCTCAGTTCCGCCGCATTGAATCTTTCTCGCGTTCCGGCCAGGGCACGTGTGATCGCACGTGTGATCGCGGCTTCGTCCGTTCGGCCGTAGCCAACGCTGGTGCAGGCAGACTCGATCCACATAAAGTGCCACCCCGCGTCACGGACCGCGAGATCGAGTTGCGCCGGCGCTGCGTTTTCCACGGACGTCCAAGCCCTGGAAAACGGCTTCTGTTTCAGGTGAAGGCCGTCCGGGAGCACGCACTTGTCGCGAAGAAAGATTGCGGGCGGCCTTACCACGAGCCTTTGCCGGATTTTGCCGGGTTCAAGGGAATACCGATAGAGCCTCCGACCTGGGCGTTAGGAACAGCCTCGGGGAAAATCGGGTGGCTGGGACTGATGCTGATGTCATCTTTCGTGTCCGCGGCATTGGGGTCGGAGTCAGTCGGAGCATCTGACTTTTTCAACCCAAAGGGAAACACTGACGTGGGCGACCCTGTGGACAAATGGCTCTTTACATCGGATCTTTTGATGAGGCTCATAGAAGCTCCAGTGGTCCGGTTGCGTACCTGGAAGGTGCTCGTCTGGAGCAGAACGCGGAGGGCTGAAGGCGAGAAGAAAAATCAAAATACTTTTTCTACTATACGCCGGAAACTTATCGATACTGGTGAAAACTTAGTGAAGGCAGCTCTGTAATAAAGCTCAGGCGCCAGGTTCCACGTGGGATTTGTGCGGCGAAGTATTATCTTTTCCGGAAAATGTGATCAATACGGCTCAGCTATTGATTTGCGACCCTGTTGTAATCATTTTGGAGCAGAGTCTCTCTGTATCTCCTCACTCTTGGTTCTGAGCTAAGTCAGCCCATCTGAAATGTGTTTCTCTTAGCCTTTCCGCACCGAAACAAGGAAAATCAATGAAAATCACGCCTCTGCTGTTGATTAGCGCGTTTGCGCTGACAAGCGGAAACCTCTGGGCTGCCTCGGGCCGCCAGGATTCGATCGAGCGTCTGCAAATGTCCTCGGACGTACTGCACTCCATCATGAGCGCTCCGGACAAGGGTATTCCGGAAGAAGTAATGAATGGCGCGAAGTGCATCGTCGTCGTTCCGCACCTGGTCAAAGGTGGCTTCGTCGTTGGTGGCGAACATGGCCGGGGCATAGCGTCCTGCCGCACCGCTGACGGTTGGAGCGCACCCGCGTTCGTTTCGGTCGGTGGAGGCAGCTGGGGCCTACAGATCGGCGTCGAAGGCGTCGACCTCGTGATGGTCGTTATGAACGACAGAGGGCTGCAACATTTGCTTTCCAGCAAATTCCAGATCAGCGGAGATGCATCCGCCTCCGCGGGCCCGGTCGGGCGCCACGCTTCCGCCGGTACCGACTGGACTTTGACTACGGAAGTCCTGACGTACTCGCGCTCCCATGGCATCTTCGCAGGCGTCACGCTTAATGGAGCGGTTGTGGAGCAGGACGCCGACTCGACTGATGCTATTTATGGCGGCGATCCATCTTTCAGGGCCATTCTTTCTGGCAATGTACCCGCGCCACGGTCAACGCTCGGCTTTATCCAGGCAGTTGTCGAAACTGGCCGCGCGGGCACGGTGGCGGAAGCGAACCCAGGCCAGCAGTAATCACGAACCTGGTTGATCGGGACTCCTGGCAGTCCCGATCAGCATAAGGCGCCAGAGGAAGAGTGTTACATGCCCCTGATTCAGATTGTTATTACGCTGGTTATCGTTGGAGTTCTGCTGTGGCTCGTGAATCGGTTCATTCCGATGCAGTCGAGCATCAAGTCGATCCTGAACGGTGTTGTTGTCATCGTGGTAGTTCTGTGGCTCCTGAATGTGTTCGGAATCTTCCACACCCATGCCCTCTCCCATCTCTACGTTCGACGGTGAGAGCGGATCGGAGCGGTAGCTCCGATCCGCAAAGCGCAGCACCGGTCCTCGGTACGCGAGTGCCCGGGTCAGCGGGACGTGGCGAGAGTCGAACTGGTTGTACCTTGCTAATGTAACGGCGAAGCGTGTAACTACCAGTTAGAGTGAAATAGTTAAGGCGTTTAGAAGTCGCAGCGAAAGGCCTTACTTATGAAATCATCAGGACTTACTCGCACAATCACTCTGTTGTTACTTCTGGGCTCGGTGGTTCTTTCGTGCGCAGCGCAGGATCGGCCATCGGAAAGTAAGGACCATCCAAAGCAGGATACCGCGCGCCAACAGGCCAAGCCCGCTGAGCAACACGAGCAACAGCCGCGGTCATCGGCACGGGAGGAGCAACCCGTCCGGCAACAGCAGC
>Ga0302326_10001448_pt1 | contig 60511 bp, 55 predicted proteins | sample Palsa_T0_3_FD_202264 | JGI IMG/M metagenome (GOLD analysis project Ga0302326, IMG submission 202264) | Peat permafrost microbial communities from Stordalen Mire near Abisko, Sweden - Palsa_T0_3 | ecosystem: Environmental > Terrestrial > Soil > Palsa > Peat permafrost | place: Sweden: Abisko...
TGGGCAGTTCGATGTGCAGGAAACCATTGTGGAACTGCGCCCGAACGCGGCTTCCATCAACCGAACGGGGGATGACGATGCGCCGCTCAAAATGACCGTAATCGATTTCCATCTGGCGGAACGAGCATCGGCGCTGGCGGCACGGGTCTTTGCGATGTCCGCGCACCAGCAGCAAGCGGTCGTTCAGCGTGATCTCGATGTCGCTCTTGTCGATGCCCGCAATTTCCATTTTCACGACCAGGCTTTCAGGAGTTTCGTAGACGTCCGTGTTTGGCGACCACGCGCTATGCGAAGCCAGCGCGGGCAGGCTCAGATAAGCAAGACTTTCCTGTAGATGTTGATCGTACGTCTTCGCCATAATGTCGTCCCGACGCAAAGAGAATAATCGTCTTTGCGCCAAAACGCAAGTGGCGGTAAAACTCCCGCAACCGTTTGCGGTTGCACCGGCGCTTCAAAGCCGCGAATCCTTTACCGATGTTGAGAATTGCGCTGGCGTAGCGACCCGTTTGATTTGGACGGTAGGGCGCGACCGCCGGGCGCGCCGCGTCGCTTGGGCGGGCGGGAGGCTCGCCCTCCAAAATAAGCTACCTTGAGGCTTTTGCCAGGGAACTGAGCCAGGATTCTCGACTTCGACAATCGTGGCGCGCTTATATCCATGTCGCAGTGCCAGCGGGGGTTAGAGGGCCTTCTATTCCCTGGCCTGCAGAGCAATCAGACAGTTGTTTCGGCCCGAAAAATGCGGTAAAACGGACATTGTGCGATGCTGGACAAAAGTGACGATTGCCGTGCTTGTGGCCACCAATGCGTTTCTGTTGGCCCGCGAGAATGGCTGGTCACTGCCGCACCGGGCCGAAGGCGAAATCAAGGCCAACGGTAAAGACCGGGTCGAACTCGTCTCGAAACCCTACACCCTCGACAAGATTTACATGTCGATGACCGGGCCGAGCGGGAACCATCCGGTGGATTGCCTGTTGCCGCATGAGAAACCGCAACTGGTGTGGCTCACGGGTCTGCAAGCGGATGTCGTCGACGCGGACAGCCGGCAGACGATCTCGCCGGAGTTCTGTTGCCATGCCAACCTGACATTCGACCCCAAGCGGATGTCACCAGACCAGCACAACGCCGAGTTTGACAATTCCACGCACATGGACTGGCGGTTCTTCACGCTGGTACCAGGGCGATTGCACATGTCGCTCCCGCCGGGCTACGGTATGCCCGTGCTATCGGACACACCGCTGGACTTTTTCTCGATGGCGCTCAATCTCAACGTCCCCGATCGCACGTTCAGGGTCCGCTTCAAAACGACGGTCGATTTTGTGCGCGATGCGGACGCGACAACGCCGATGAAGCCGCTGTTTCGTCGCGCTCTGTACGTCGTGCAGCCGCTCGCAGGGTCGGGAATGGAGCACATGAAGATGTGCGCGTCGATGTCGCACCCCGGCGAAGGCTGCCTCGACCCGCTGGCCGCGAAGACGGCCGGCTCCGTCGTCAGCACGAAGGACGGAGTCCAGGCGCAATTCGGCCGCGATGTCACGTACCACTGGATGGTTCCGCCCGGACACCACACCTATAGCGCCAAGGTCCCGACCGGCCAGCTAAACCTGACCGCACAAACGACGTTGCATTACGCGACGGCACACCTGCATCCATACGGTGAATCCTTGGAGCTATACGACCTGACAGCGAAGCGAAGCGTGGTGAAGATTCAAGCCGAAGACTACCGCGACAAGGTGGGCGTCGCGCGGATGGGCGAATTTCAGTCCGAACCCGGCGTCCTGATCACGCCCGACCACCAATATGAGTTGCGGGCGGAGTACAACAACACGACGTCCAAAGATTCGGACGCGATGGCGATTTTCTACCTCTATCTGCTCGAAAAAGACTTCCACCGTCCCGCCGACAAGAATCTCCAGGCGCGTCACGTGTCGCCATTCGAGCGGTTGGAGCAGTACCTGCACACGACTTTCGCGAGTTAAATAGGAACCTTCGCTCCGGATCGTCACATGATTCCGTTCGCTGCGCACATCCAGTCGTAATGGCCGCGCCATGCTATTGAACCCCGTGAAGATCCACGTGCCCCATCAAGCCAAATGCCTCCAAGATTAGAACCCGCCGAAGCCGATTCGGCTTGAATCACAGACTCCTTCAAAATAGCATTCGGAACATGTCTTGGAGAAATCCGAGGTGGATCAAAGTCATCGTCTGGTGCGTAGTTGTCGTCGGCTACCTCGTTGAGTCATTTAGGTCACAGTGCGAACCTCATTTCCGATTATGGGTATCAGCAACTTTGCAAGCATGTCCAACGAACTTTTGATTTGAAATAAAAATGCCTCTATCTCAAAAATCAATTCAAAAGCCTCGAATGCTTTGTCTGTCGATGGAGGGTTCGTTTTGAGAGACTGAAACTCAGCCTCTTCGATGCGACAGTAATTGTTTAGGTGGTATTTCGTTGCAGACAGCTTGTGCATTACCGACGAGGTATGGGAGAAAAACACGTCCCATTGATCGGCCAGGAGTTGATTGGCGAACAAGTGTACTGCTTGCAGATATATCCGGCCGCAAATCTCGGGATCGTCCCACAGTTCCTTAATCATCAAGCGAACTGGCATGATTGGTCTTGCTCCTTACTGCGTCCCAAGCTTAGCGAGCAGGCCTTTCTCGCGGGCGACGGCGAACATGTAGTTGAAGAACAGGCCGGCGGCGATCAGGTACAGGATGTTCAGGCCGAAGGCCCAGAGCACGTACTGAGTCGACAGCCCATCCCCGCGCAACACCTGGCGCATTCCCTCGAACACCCAGGTCGCGGGAATGGCGCGCGAAATGGGCTGCAGCCAGGCATGGAGCGGTTGGCAGGACGAACACCCCGGTCAGTGAGTGCCGTACTTCTTGCGCGACCGCTCTCGAACCACAAGAGGGTCTCTCGCGTTCCGCGCCTGCGGCTTGTGCTCTGTGCCGAGCAGCCACTTGCTGCGCTTGTTCATCGCCAAGTAGTACTTCGCGACGCCAACTTTGTGCGCTTCGCGCGCCATGTCCTCGCGAATCTGATGAAGTTCCTCCAGCACGTTTGGCTGTTTCAACCGTTTCACGGCGTCACGATCTCCTCTGGTGTGTGAATCCGGATCGACGGCAACCCGTAACGTAAGTTGACCGCATTGATCCGCTGCACCTTTCGCACATTGACCAAGTGCTTCATGTTCCAACTTACAACGACATCGACCGCGTGGCAAACTGCGAGGGCGACATGCAGCGCATCGTTTTGGTAGCGCACCGGCGTGATGCCTTCACGCACATAAATTCCGCTCAACCCCACAGCCTCAGCCGTAATGTCCAACACTGTGATGGGTAAACCGGAAAACGCTTGGATCATCTGCGTGCGCTTCGGCTCCGGTGCACGGTCGATTTCCCTTTTTACCACTTCCGAACCAAACAAATCGTCATCCGTCACACGCAGCCACTCAAAGAACACCTCCGTTACCGCCCGCTTCTCCGGCGCGTCCTCCGCAAACAACATGTTCGGCACACTGGTCTCGATGTAGGGTTTCATATCGCTGCGTTCAGGTATGCGATTCCCTACCACGGATAACGATACAGTCCAGTCACCGCGGTCCGGTCGGCTTCATGATGCGGCGAAATTCCACACCAAAGGGACGAAACCATTCAATGTAGTCATGGGCGTCCACATTTCCGCAAGTCTTCTTGCGCACCAAGCCGAAGGGCGGGCTTGTCATGATGAGATCCACGGACGCTTCAGCGATCTCGGTGCGCATAAAATCGAGTGAATCACCCAAGACGATTCTTCCGAGCTTCGTGTGGAAAAACACCATTGAACCCATGGCGTGTAGTTTACAACCAGCTCATTCTCCAAGCAAGCGTGGCGTGCGGACTGTTCGGCTGACGTGACGCGATCTGCCCCGACCTCGAGTCGGGGTAAACTCGCCTCTGTTGGATGATATTTTATGTGCTATTATGTTTCGGTTTGACTTATTATCGTTTTTCGATATGCTTCGGCGCAATGGACAGGTTCTTACATGGTGTTGTGGTCGGCTTGGTGGTTGCGACGGATCCGCGCTCACCGAGCGCGGCTACAGGGGAGAAGGCGCTCACGCCGGGGAGGGAGGGGCGGGCATAATGTGCTTTCTGCGAAACGAACCCAATTTGGCAGCGGCCTTTTTTGGGCGCCAACCGTTTGTGTTTCTGGGGCTTATGGGGGGGGGAATCTCGCAAACGGGTCTTGGGTTTGTTTTTGGCGTGTGAAGGACGACGGAGACCGTGCGGTCGAGCCAGGCGGCGCGGTCGGGAGACCTGCGCCGAACGAGATTGGTATCGCGGTGAAGCGGCTCGGCGGGAGCCTCGCCCTCCAATGTGGGAAAGGTTTGCCTTTACTGCGTGCCGAGCTTGGCGAGGAGGCCTTTCTCGCGCGCGACGGCGAACATGTAGTTGAAGAACAGACCAGCGGCGATCAGGTAGAGGATGTTCAGGCCGAAGGCCCAGAGTACGTACTGGGTCGACAATCCGTCCCCGCGCAGTACCTGGCGCATTCCCTCGAACACCCAGGTCGCGGGTATGGCGCGGGAAATGGGTTGCAGCCAGGCGGGGAGCACGCTCAATGGGTAAAAGACCGCGCATACAGGCTGGATGAGAAAGGGGATGCCCCACGCGAGCGCCTCGGCGGACTGGCCCCACCGCATAATCAGCGCTGTGGTGACCATGCCGACCGCCCAGCCCATGAGCAACAGGTTGGCGAACAGCGGGATGAGCGGCAGGCCCATTTGGAACAGGTTCCAATGATAGAACCACAACGCCAGTCCCGCCAGGATGCCGACCGTGATGAGGATCTTCACGAAGCCGACGACGTACGTCGCGGCGATGAATTCGCTGACGCGAATTGGCGAGACGAAGATGTTGAGAAGATTGCGCGCCCAGATGTCTTCGAGAAAGGAAATCGTCACAGCCTGTTGGGCGCGGTAGAGGATGTCCCAAAAGATCATCGAGCCGATCAGGAATGTGACCATGGCCGGCACCTGGTGATTCAAGCGTTGCAGGTACACGGTGATAAACCCCCAGACCAGCAGGTCCATCACGGGCCAGAAGAACATTTCGGCGACGCGCGGCACGCTGCGCGTATAAAGAAATGTATAGCGCAAGACCAGCGCGCGGACGCGGCGCAGGTTCATTGCGGCCACATCCAGTTGTGCGAGGGTCTCCTGACCCCGCACATCGGTTCGACCGAAGGTCTCTCATTCCGGGGAACGGAGACCTGTCGGTCACGCTCTGCGGCGAGGTCGGGAGACCTTCGCCGAACGGCGCTTCGGAGAAGGTTCATCGCGCCTCCTTGTCGCCGGCAGCCAGGACATCGCCGCCGCGCGCCACGCTGATGAATACGTCCTCCAGCGTTTTTTGGTTGAACTTGTCCTTCACCTGTTGCGGCGTCCCCTCGGCGATGATGCGGCCTTTGTGCATGAAGAGCACGCGGTCGCAGACCTCTTCCACGTCGCGCATGTTATGCGACGTATAAATCATCGTGATCTTTCGCTCGGCCTGGATGCGACGCAGCAGCTTGCGGACTTTGTCAGCGATATCGGGGTCGAGGCTGGCGGTCGGCTCGTCCAGCATGAGCAACTCGGGATCGTTCAGTAGCGCCTTGCACAGATTCACGCGAGTCGATTCACCCGACGACAGGTTGCCGGTGATCTTGTTGCGCAAATGCGCGATTTCGAACATTTTGAGCAACTCGTCCGTCTTCTGCCGGTGTTCTTTGACACCGTAGATTTTGGCGAAGATCAGCAGGTTCTCCCAGACCTTCAAGTTCGATGGCAATCCCGTGTACGCCGAGGAAAAATTGGCGCGCTGAAGAATCTCGACGCGATTACGCTCCAAATCTTTGCCGAAGACGGTGACCTTCCCGCTCGTGGGTTTGATCAGACCGAGCAGAATCTGGATCGTCGTCGTCTTGCCCGCGCCGTTGGCGCCGAGAACGCCGACAATCTCACCGTGTTGCACCGTGAACGACAGGTCGGCCACGGCCACGGTGCCGTCGAATTCTTTGCGGAGATGCTGAACGTCGACAAGAATCTCAGCCATGGCGTGCGGCTCGTCCCGTTACGAGGCGGCTGGAGTGGTCGAACTCGGTTCGGTGCTTTCCGTGGCAGTTTGAGCAGGCTCTGGAGACTGCGTCGGTTCGACGGTAGTTTCGGCGGGCGCGTCCGCGGCCGGCGTTTCCGGATCCGTCGTAGCTGCAGCCTCTGGTGGCGTTGGCTTTGCGGACGGAGCTGGTTGGGGCGGTTTGTCGGCCAGCGCCCACAAGCGACCGTTCGAGAACTCCACAACGTAGCCGTCTTGAATCAGCCAATGCAAGTCAGCCAGCACGCGATCTTCCGCGGACGGCGGCACAGGTGGCGTGACGGCAGGAGCGCCTGCTTCAGGAGCCGGAGCCGCTGGTGCCGTAGTGACGTCTGGCGTCGGCGTACTTGTGTCGGGCATCGACACAGGAACGGGAGCGGCGACTTCTGCAGCCTGGTCAGGAGTTGCCGCAGGAGCAGGTGCTACCGCAACAGGTTTCGGGACAAAATGCGCGATCAGTTGCTTGCGCGTGCAGCCATAGTGAGCGCGCAGGTACACGAGGATGTTTTGAATCTGCTCGGTGAGATGCGAAATGGATTCGAACCGCTGTGTCTTGATGCGGCTGATATAGGTGACGCCCTTGGGGTCTTTGAAGAAGTGGAATCCTTCATGACGCAGCCGGCCGCGCATTTCGTTGGCGGTCTTCAGCGGAAACTTGCGTTCCTGCTCCCACGCGAGCCGAACCGTCTCCAACAGGGCCGAATTCTGCAACTGGCGGCTGGCCGTGCCGCTGATCCGCACGTCAGGCGCGGCGGTGATGAATTGCGCGAGATGCGTTTCGATAAAATGTTTCTCCAACTCTTCGCGTGTCGCAAACGTTTTTGGCTCGGGGTCGAGAATGCAGTCGTACTCGGTCTTGGCGCTCATCGAATCGAGCCAGGCCTTGACGGCCTCGGGGTCTCGCACTGCCTGGATGCGCGACTTGAATTCCTCAAATGGAATGTGCCGCAACCGTTGCTGGTGGAGCCGAACCAGGCGGCTTTGGTACTCGTGGTAATTTGGCGGGCCAAGCCAGATGCCCGTGAAACCGCAACGACTCACGAAAGTGAAATTGCCCTTCGGCGGATCGATGGGCGTTTTCTTCTCCTTGAAGATCATCCCGCCATGCTGACGCAATACGAACCGCACGGCCTCGTCCTGCCGCAGGAAAACGCTCTCGCCCGGCGTCACGAGAAACAGCGGTTCCTGTGTTCCGTCCGCGGCGGGCTTGCGGGTAAACTTCGCGAAATGGCGCTCGGGTTTGTTGAGGACAAGCTTCGCGATATCGAACAGCGCGTACGCCCGCTGCGCTTGTTTCATCGCCTCGACCATTGCCGCAAAGCCTTTGTCTTCCGGCTGAAACGTGACATCAACCGGCACGGTCGGTGGCGCGGCGGGTCTGGGCCCGCGTTCCTTGTCAGCCCGTTGCGGTGGCCCGCTGTGCCGCCGTTCAGGACGTGGGCCTCGACGATCTCCCCCCTCGGCTGGTCTTGGTGGACGTGGACGGCGATCACGATCCTGTTCGCGGTCGCGCCCCGGAGGGCGTTCACGCTGCGGACGCCGACCATCGCGTCGGGGGCCGCGGTCTTCCCCGGAATGTTCGGAGTACGCCTTGCCGGAGGACTTGACCCACTGGGGGGTAAGTTCCAGTTCCTCAAGCGGCAACGCTTGATTCTCCGCTGGCGTGGGGTTGACCGATGATGATGAATCGCTGTCTGTCATGGGAATCAGAGACTGCACACTATATCACATGGGCCTGAGAGGGCCATTCAATTTAGCTGTGACTTGAAGGAGCAAATCGTATACCGTTTTCTTCCCGTGGTTATGATCCAAAAGTATCTGGCGCAAAACCGTCGTCAATTCGTCGAACAACTGAAAACGCTCGTGCGTTTTCCCAGTATTTCGGCACAGCCGGAGCATCGATGCGACGTGTTGGCCTGCGCGGACTGGCTCGCCCGACATTTTCGCACCTTGGGGCTGGATGTCAAACTGTACCCGACAAAAGGGAATCCGATTCTGGTCGCGCGGGCACGATCTCCCCACGCCCGCGCGCCGCGCGTGCTGGTCTACGGGCACTACGACGTGCAGCCGCCAGAGCCATTTGAGCTATGGAAGACGCCGCCGTTCGAGCCGGTCGAGCGTGGCGGCAAGCTCTTTGGTCGGGGTGCGTCCGACAACAAGGGACAGTTCTTCGCTCATGTAAAAGCGGTCGAAGCGTATGCAAAAACGCGTACGCCATTGCCCGTGAATCTCACGTTCCTCATCGAAGGCGAGGAGGAAGTCGGTAGCGCGAGCCTGATGTCGTTCGTGAAGGAACGGGCGAAACAATTGCGGGCAGATTACGTCATTGTGTCCGACACGGCCATGTTCTCGAAGCGCCACCCGACCATCACCTATGCCACGCGCGGGATCGCGGCATTGGAAGTCCGAGTGGACGGCCCATTGCGCGATCTACACTCCGGCGTGTTCGGCGGCAGCGTGGCGAATCCGGTGATGGCGTTGGCCAGACTGCTGGCGGCGTGCGTCGATACGAAGGGCCATGTCGCCGTACCCGGTTTTTATAATGACGTGCGGCCCTTACAGAAATGGGAGCGCGCCCAGTTTCGTCGCTTGCCGTTCGATGAACGCGCCTACGCGCGTTTCCTCGGTGTCCCGTCTCTGGCCGGGGAGAAGGGACACACAACGCTCGAACGACGTTGGACGCGGCCGACCTTTGAAATCAACGGCGTCACCGGCGGGTATCAGGGCGCGGGCACAAAAACCATCGTGCCCGCCTGGGCCAGCGCCAAGATCACGTGCCGGCTCGTGCCCGACCAGAAGCCGGAGAAAATCACGCAACTCGTGTCGCAATATCTCAAACGGATCTGCCCGCGCTCCGTGCGGCTGACGGTGACCGAGGGGCATCACTGCCGCCCATTCCTCGAACCCCCGAGCGGTCGCGGCGCGCGGGCTGCGTCTGCCGCACTGAAAAAAGCATTTGGTCGCGAACCTGTGTTTGTGCGTGAAGGCGGTTCCCTGCCGATACTTGACGCCTTCAAGCGAAGCTTGCACGGTGAGATTATTCTGGTCGGGCTTGGTCTGCCCGACGACAACTGGCATTCACCGAACGAGAAGATGGATCTTGCAAATTTCCATCAGGGGATCGTCATGAGCGTCGAGTTGCTGGGCGAGCTGGGTGCAGCGCGGTAAAGAATTTGTGCTTCCTTAACGAAATCCGGCTCCGTATAACACGACGGCAATTCCATGAAAACGCAAGGCTACTATCGATTTCCATCAATCCACCGGGACGCGGTGGTGTTTGTCAGCGAAGATGATTTGTGGACAGTGTCCGCCAGCAGCGGAATCGCGCGACGTCTGACATCGGGATTGGGCTCGGTCAGCCATCCGGCGTTGTCTCGGGACGGCAGGTGGTTGGCGTTCAGCGGGCGCGACGAAGGCAGTCTGGAAGTGTACGTGATGCCCGCCGCGGGCGGTGAAGCGCGTCGGCTCACATTTTTGGGAGCCAATACACTGGTGGTCGGATGGACGAACGTAGGCAAGGTCGTGTTCAGCAGTAATGCGCAGCAGGCGTTTGGCGGACCGCCGCGGTTGTGGGCCATCGGCATGGAAGACGGCGCGCCGGAATTGTTGCCAACGGGTCCAGCCCAATCGATCTCGTTCGGTCCGAACGGTGGCAACGTCATCGGTCGTAACGCGATTGATCCCGCGCGTTGGAAACGCTATCGAGGTGGCACAGCCGGCGATTTGTGGATCGACCCATCTGGAAATGGCCAGTTTCGTCGATTGATCGAACTCAACGGCAATCTCTCACGCCCCCTGTGGATCGGCTCGCGGATTTATTTTCTCTCTGATCATGAGACGGTCGGTAATCTCTATTCCTGCACGCCGACGGGCCGGGATTTGAAACGTCACACCCATCATAAAGATTTCTACGCGCGGAATCCGGCGACCGACGGACTGCGAATCGTCTACCATGCCGGCGCGGACTTGTTTGTATTTGATCCGTCGGCGAATGCGACGAAGAGGATTGAGGTTGAGTGTGATAGCCCACGGACGCAGCGGCAACGGAAGTTCGTGGACGCGGCGAGGTATCTGGACAGCTTTGACCTGCATCCACAAGGGCACTTGTTGGCGCTCGGCGCACGAGGCAAGTGCTACACGCTGGGCAATTGGGAAGGCCCGGTCTTACAGCACGGCGAACTCGACACCGCGCGGCATCGCCTGCCGCGGTGGCTAAACGATGGGAAGCGTGTCGTGCTTGTCAGCGACGCCGAGGGCGAAGAGGCGCTGGAGATTCACAGCACCGATGGCTTTTTGAAGACAGTGAAGCTGGGCGGACTCGATATCGGACGCGTCATCGATATGCGCGTGAATCCGAAGGGCGATCAGGTCGCTCTCTCCAACCACCGCAATGAGCTGATACTCGTCGATTTGAAATCGCGCAAGCGTCGCGTACTGGACAAAAGCGCTTGGGCGCACATCGCGGGGTTTGACTGGTCGTCCGACGGGCGCTGGATGGCCTACAGTTGCGCATTGAGCCAGCATACGTCCGCGATTCGCATGTGCGAGGTGAAGACAGGGAAAGTGCGCCAGGTGACACGGCCTGTGCTGCAAGATGTGTCGCCGTCATTCGATCCCGACGGCAAGTTCCTGTACTTTTTATCCTACCGCGAATTCGACCCCGTGTATGACAATCTGCATTTCGACCTCGGCTTCCCGCGCGGGGTGAAGCCGTATTTGGTGACGTTGCGCAAGGACATTCCGTCGCCATTCGTCCCGGTCCCGAAACCAGCACCGGACAAGAAGGCTGAAGCGAAGATCAAAGAGGACGCAAAGAAAAAGCCGCTGGTCGAAATCGACTTTGACGGAATCGAGTCGCGGATTCTGGCGTTCCCTGTGTCGGATGGCCGGTACCAACAGATCGCGGGCATTCGCGGCAAGGTGTTGTTCACCTCGGTGCCGATCGAAGGCAGTTTGGGCGGCGACAATTGGCCGCCGTCTTCTGAACCGTCTGCCAAGGCCACGTTGGAAGCCTACGATTTTGAATCGCAGAAATCCGAAACGCTCGTTGCCGGTATTTCATACTTCGGATTGTCTTCTGGACGGGCAACCCTGGTCTATCGGGCGGGACGCCGGTTGCGCGTGCTCAAAGCCGGCGAGAAATCCGATGAAGCTGCCTCCAAGGAACCGCCCGGCAAGAAAAGTGGATGGATCGACCTGGGCCGCGTGAGTGTTGCCGTCAAGCCACCAGCGGAATGGCGCCAGATGTATCGCGAAGCGTGGCGGTTACAGCGTGACAATTTCTGGACCGAGGACATGTCGCGAGTGGACTGGCAGGCGGTGCACGATCGCTATCTGCCGCTGGTCGACCGGATCGCCACGCGCATCGAGTTCTCCGATCTGATGTGGGAAATGCAAGGTGAACTCGGCACGTCGCACGCATACGAGTTCGGTGGCGATCATCGCCGTCCCCCGCAATACGACTTGGGATTGCTTGGTGCGGATTTTGTGTACGACGGAAGGGTGAAGGCGTGGCGCATCGCGCACATCGTGCAAGGCGACCCATGGGAGGAACGAGCCCGCTCGCCACTGACAGCGCCGGCGATGAACGTGAAGGAAGGTGACACGTTGCTGGCGATTGGCGGGCGGGGGCTCAGTGCGGAGACGCATCCCAACGCACTACTCGTGAACGAATCCCGCGCGGAAGTGTTGATTACGGTTGGGAATGCGAAAGGTAAATCACCGCGCACACTCACGGTAAAGACCATGTCCAGCGAGTTTCCGGCCCGCTACCGCGAGTGGGTGGAGACAAACCGCCGGATCGTTCACGAACGGACGAAAGGCCGCGTCGGCTACGTGCACATTCCCAACATGGGCCCGCACGGCTACTCCGAATTTCACCGCTACTTCCTCAGTGAGATCGACCGCGAAGGACTGGTCGTGGACGTGCGGTTCAACGGCGGTGGCCACGTGTCCGAGTTGATCCTGGAAAAACTGGCGCGGCGGCGCATCGCGTACAACCAATCGCGGTGGTTCAATATCCAGCCGTATCCCGTCGATTCGGTAGCCGGACCGATGGTGGCGATCACCAACGAGTACGCCGGATCGGATGGCGACATTTTCTCGCATGGGTTCAAGTTGCTCAAGCTCGGCCCGTTGATTGGCAAGCGCACGTGGGGCGGGGTGGTCGGCATCTGGCCGCGGCATTCGCTGGTGGACGGCGGATTGACCACGCAACCCGAGTTTTCGTTCTGGTTCAAGGATGTGGGCTGGAAGGTGGAGAATTACGGCACCGATCCCGACATCGAAGTCGAGATGCGGCCGCAGGATTTTGTGGCGGGGCGTGATCCGCAGATGGAGCGCGCGCTGCAGGAGATCGGAAAACTGTTGCGGGCGAATCCGCCACAACGACCCGACCTGGGCCATCGGCCAGACCTCTCGGTGCCGCGCGTGCCGAAGCGTTGAGCGTTGTACCCGCGTGCTTGCATCATGGCGGAACGCGGGTAGTGTGGGTTTGGTTGGAGGCGATGGCGATGAAAGCGAATGAGCTGGCAAAAAAAGAGTGCATCCCCTGCAAAGGCGGCGTGCCGCCGTTGACGGGCAAGCCGCTGCAGGATTTGTTGGTGGCGGTCAACAGCGATTGGCGCCTGGTGGGCGAACATCATCTGGAGAAGGAGTACAAGTTCAAAGATTTCCAGGAGGCACTTGAGTTCACCAACCGCATCGGGGACATGGCTGAGCGGCAGAACCATCACCCCGACATCTACCTCGCTTGGGGCAAGGTGAAAGTGACCATCTGGACGCACAAGATCGACGGGCTGACCGAAAGCGATTTCATTTTCGCCGCGAAGACCGATCAGCTACTGTCGTAAGGGCGCCGTTCCGAACCGGATAAATTCGTGTCAACACCCACTCCACATTCCTTGCTTTTGGAAGTCGACGAGTACATCGAGCGATTGTTCGTGCCACGAGATCCGCTTTTCGAACAGGCATTGCGCGATGCCACCGAGGTGGGCTTGCCGGAAATCCACGTCTCGCCCAACGAAGGCAAACTGCTCTATATGCTGGCAAAGTTGGCTGGTGCGAAGCATGTGCTGGAAATCGGCCTGCTCGGTGGCTACAGCACGATGTGGCTAGCCCGTGCGATTGGGCCTCAGGGCCGGTTGGTGAGCTTGGAGGTGGATGAAAAATGCGTGCGTTGCGCCCGCAAAAATCTTGAACGCGCGGAGTTGTTGTCGCGCGTGGACATCCGGCACGGCGATGCGCGTGTGACATTGGAGAAGATGATTGCGGCTAACGAAAACCCGTTCGATTTGGTGTTCATTGATGCCGACAAGATAAGCTATCCGGTTTATCTGGATCAAGTGATGAAGCTGACGCGTCCCGGTAGTGTGATTCTCGCCGACAACGTGGTCCGCGATGGCAAAGTGGCGCGCGAGGGTGAGACCGACCCAGCCGTATTGGGCGCTCAGGAGTTCAACCGGAAGCTGGCGGCAAACCCGAAGCTCGAAGCCATCATCGTGACCGTAATGCGCGAGACGCTCGACGGTCTGGCAATCGCCCGTGTGAAAGACTGAGAAGTTGTAGCGGCGGTCTATGACTGGCGGTTGTTGTCGGTAGGGCGTGCTGGTTCAGTGCGCCGTTTGAAATTACGTTCCCCCGCACACCGTGTATCCCTGCCCACGCAAATCTTCCGCCAAATCCTTCTCCATCTGGCAGGCGGCTTCGTAGGGCATCGGGTTCAAATACTCATACAACTCCGGCAGCAGTCGCACGCCGTATTTCTCAACGTAGTGTGACGACTTGTACCCATTCTTGTGGTTCTGAAACCGTTCGATGGGCGGAATGCCCGTCATGCCCACGTACACGCACGCCTTTTTCAGATCACGCTGCGGATTTGCCGCCGCAACCTTGCGCTCCTTCAATACGGCGTTGTCGAGGAGTACGACGTAGACGTGGTGATGAAATCGTTCAGACATTGGTGCCGACAGTATAGGCGGTTCGAACGCGCCAACAAGACCAAGCCTGTGATAAACTTAAGCAGATCATGAGCGTGCGCAGTCTGCCAATTCTGGAAGTGCGGGAACCTTTGCTGTCGGCTTTGGCGAAACAGCGGCGGCTGATTCTGACTGCGCCGACGGGTTCAGGAAAATCCACACAGGTACCGCAGATGCTACTGGATGGGGCATTGCTTGACGCGGCGGGCAAGCAAGTCGTCATCTTGCAACCGCGGCGGTTGCCGGCGCGGATGTTGGCGGCTTGGGTGGCGAAGGATCGCGGTGTGAAACTCGGCGACGAGGTGGGCTACCAGATTCGGTTCGACGACGTCACGTCGCGGGCGACGCGTATCCGTTATGTCACGGAGGGCGTGCTGCTGCGGCAGATGCTTTCTGATCCGAAGCTCGGTGGCATTGGCGCAGTCATCTTCGACGAATTTCACGAGCGGCATCTCTACGGTGACATCACGTTGGCGCGGGCGCTGCAGATTCAAGAAACCACGCGTCCCGATCTTATAATCATTGTGATGTCAGCCACGCTCGATGTTGGTCCGTTGCGAAAATATCTCGAGCCTTGCGAATTGCTCTCGTCGCAAGGCCGCACGTTCCCGGTGGAAATCGAGTATCTGGACACGCCCGTGGGCGATTGGCCGATTTGGGAAGCGGCGGTGAAGGAACTGGAGCGGTTGACGGCGCAGTACGACGGCGATGCGCTCGTGTTCATGCCAGGCGCGTACGAAATCTCGCGCACGGTGCAAGCGGCCCAGGACGCGCTGGGTAACAAGTTCATCGTTCTGCCCTTGCACGGTGATTTGCCGACAAACGACCAGGATGCCGCTGTCGCGCAGTATGACCGCCGTAAGATTGTCGTTTCTACGAACGTGGCAGAAACCTCGTTGACGATCGACGGCGTGCGGATCGTCATCGACAGCGGGTTGGCGCGCATCCCGCGCTATGACCCATATCGCGGCATCAACACGCTGCTCGTCGAAAGGATCAGCCGCGCGTCGGCGGACCAGCGGGCCGGGCGGGCGGGACGTACCGCGCCGGGTTTGTGCGTGAGGTTGTGGACGGAGCGCGAACACGAGCAGCGCCCCGTACAGGAATTGGCCGAAGTGAAGCGGCTCGATCTCTCGGAGGTCGTGCTGACATTGAAAGCGAGCGGCGTGGAAGACGTGCATTCGTTTCGGTGGCTGGAGCCGCCTATGCGTCAATCGCTGGAGCGCGCGGAGTTGTTGTTGAAGGATTTGGGTGCGCTGGGGCACGCGGGCGGCGCGATCACCGAACTCGGGCGGCGAATGCTGGCGTTTCCGTTGCATCCACGCTATTCGCGGATGCTGCTGGCAGCACAGGAGTACGGCTGCGTGCGGCAGGTGGCGTTGATCGCCGCACTGACGCAAGGACGCGATTTGCTGGTGCGCCGTCAGGGCCGTCAGGTCGAGGACGCGCGCGACGATTTGTTTGGTGGCGAGACGCAATCGGATTTCTTCGTGTTGATGCGCGCGTGGCGCTACGCGGACCGCAACGGTTACAATCTGGACCGATGCCGTCGACTTGGTATCCACGCACAGGCGGCGCGACAGGTCGGGCCGTTGTTCGAGCAGTTCCTCAACATCGCCAAGCGGGAAGGATTGGACATCAGTGAGAAACGCGCGGCGAGTGACGCGATTCAGCGCTGCGTATTGCTGGGATTTTCCGATCATCTGGCGCGACGGATGGACGCTGGAACGCTACGCTGCGAATTGGTCCAGGGGCGACGCGGCGTGCTCGCCCGAGAAAGCGTGGTGCAGAGTTCGCCGTTGCTGGTGGCGACCGAGATTCATGAGATCCAAAGTGGCACCGGCAAGGCCAAGGAGTTGAACGTGTTGTTGAATCTGGCAACGGCGATCAACGAAGAATGGCTGGGAGAGCTTTTCCCGAGCGATTTCGCCGAGGTACAAGCCGTGGTCTACGACACGACGCTGCGACGTGTGTTTGCGGAGCGGCGGAAACAGTTTCGCGATTTGGTCCTGGAGACGGGGCGATCCGAGGACGTTCCGCCGGATGGCGCGGCGCGGATTCTCGCCGAGGAAGTGTTGGCAGGGCGATGCGTGTTGAAAAATTGGGATGACGCGGTGGAACAATGGATCGTGCGGGTAAATCGGCTTCGTGAATGGATGTCGGAACTCAAGATTCCCGCAATTGTTGATGACGACCGCCGCGCGTTGGTCGAGCAAGTGTGTCACGGCGCGACGAGTTACAAGGAGATCAAAGACAAGGCGGTGTGGCCGGTGGTGAAGGCGTGGCTATCAGGGCAACAACAAGCGTGGGTCGAAGAATACGTGCCGGAACGGCTTGAGTTGCCGGGCGGCCGACGTGCCAAGGTCACGTACACGATGGACGGGCCGCCGACGTTGGCGGCACGTATTCAGGATTTGTATGGAGTGAAGGAAGGTTTATGGGTCGTAAAGCGCCGCGTGCCGGTTCGCATCGAGGTCCTCGCGCCAAATCAGCGGCCTGTGCAAACGACTGAGAACCTCGCGACGTTCTGGAGAGAAACGTATCCCAAGCTGAAGCAGGAATTGCAGCGGAAATATCCCCGACACGAATGGCGTTGACGGATTTTGAGAGTTGCTTTCGTCTCGCATCCGAGGAGAAATCGGTTAGATTTTCACAGGCATGAACCCATCGCACGAGTACTCGGAGAAACTCTGGCAGGAAGGGCTGCGCTATCTCCCCGGCGGCGTGAACTCGCCCGTGCGCGCGTTCCGGGGGGTCGGCGGCACTCCGTTTTTTACCCAGCGCGCGAGAGGCTCGCGATTGTGGGACGTAGATGGCAACGAGTACATCGACTACGTCTGCTCGTGGGGGCCGATGATTCTCGGTCACGCGCATCCGAAGGTTGTTCGAGCCGTGCAGGAAGCGGCACGCGATGGCACGAGCTTCGGCACACCGAATCCGCGTGAAGTTCGGCTTGCGCAACTGGTCTGCGAAGCATTCCCGTCGATTCAGAAAGTGCGTTTTGTGAACTCGGGCACGGAGGCAACGATGTCGGCCATCCGTCTGGCGCGTGGGTTCACAAAGCGGGACAAGATTCTTAAATTCGAAGGTTGCTACCACGGTCACGCCGACTCGCTGCTGGTGAAAGCAGGCTCGGGCGGCGCGACATTCGATGTGCCAGATAGCGCGGGGGTGCCGGCCGACTTTGCGCGCAACACACTCACGCTGCCTTTGAACGACCTCGCGGCGCTCGACACCGTGAATTGGCGCGAGATCGCCTGTGTCGTTATCGAGCCGGTCCCAGCGAACATGGGATTGATTCCGTTACGGACGGGTTTTCTGGAAAAACTGCGCAAGTTGACGCAAGATGGTGGCGCACTGTTGATTCTTGATGAAGTCATCAGCGGGTTTCGCGTGGCGCGAGGCGGCGCGCAGGAATTGTACGGCATCCGAGCTGACCTCACGACTTTGGGCAAGATCATCGGCGGTGGCTTGCCCGTTGGGGCGTTCGGCGGGCGCGCGGACGTGATGGACATGCTGGCACCCGATGGCCCGGTGTACCAGGCTGGTACGCTGTCGGGGAATCCGCTGGCGATGGCCGCGGGAATCGCAACGTTGGAAGAGCTTTCTCAAAGCGGTACGTACAAGAAATTGGAGCAGCGGGCGGCGACATTCTGCGATGAATGGAAGAAAGTCGTACCTGGGCATCATGTCCGCATTGGCTCGTTATTCTGCACGTTCTTTACGGGCGACAACGTCGTGGATTACGCTAGCGCCAAGACGAGCGACACGAAACAGTACGGGCGATTTTTCCATGGGATGCTCGACCGCGGCGTGTATCTGGCGCCGTCGCAGTTTGAAGTTGGTTTTGTTTCACTCGCCCACACCGAGCAGGACATTGAGCAGACGGTACGGGCGGCAGCGGAGGCGGCGAAGGCGTTATGAAGATTGTCGTGGCGATGACGGGTGCGAGTGGCGCGATCTACACGCAGCGGCTGCTGGATAACCTGGATCCGCAGGCGCACGAAATTCATTTCATCTCGACGAATCATGCGCGCGAGGTTGCACAACTTGAACTGCCGAAGGGAGAGCTGAAGATCGCGCCGTCCGTGATCCAATATGACGAACACGGCTCAATGTTCGTGCCATTTGTGAGCGGTTCGGCCAAACTGGATGCGATGGTGATCGTCCCGGCGTCGATGGGCACGGTTGGTCGTGTCGCGAATGGAGTCTCCGACACCACGATCACCCGCGCGGCGGATGTGTTTTTGAAGGAACGCCGCAAATTAATTTTCGTTCCGCGCGAGTCGCCGTTCAATCTGATTCATCTGCGCAACATGGCCACGTTGACGGAAGCTGGCGCGACCATCATTCCCGCCTGCCCCTCGTTTTACAACAAGCCGAAGACCCTTGTGGAAGTCGTGGACACTATTGTCGCCCGCGTGCTGGATCATCTCGGTATTGAGCACAAACTAATCAAGCGATGGCGGAGCGGCGAATAGTAGTGCGGACGGAATGCTAAACGATGATTTGGGCGAACAGAACGGTGCGACTTCGTGAGGGTGTCAGGCTGGTGTTCGTGATTTGTGTGGTATGTTTTGTGTCGATGAACTCTCGCGGAGAGGATCTGAAGCCCGGCGACCACGTTTTATCGTTGCCAGTTGCCGGACGCGAGCGGACGTATTTGCTGCATCTGCCGCCAGTGTATGACGGGGAACATTCGTTGCCTCTCGTGATTGTATTGCACGGCGGTGGCGGGAACGCGCCGGGCGCAGTGACGATGACCGGGTTCAGCCAGAAGGCCGACAAGGAGAGTTTTGTGGTTGTGTACCCGAATGGTTCTGGGCGACTAAAGACCAGGCTGTTGACTTGGAATTCCGGCAACTGCTGCGGGTACGCGCTGGACAATAACGTGGACGACGTCGGTTTCATTCGCGCGTTGATCGACGAATTGGTGAAGACGCGATCCGTTGACCCGAAGCGTGTGTATGCCACGGGGATGTCGAATGGAGGCATGATGACGTATCGTTTGGGGTGCGAGTTGTCTGACAAGATTGCCGCAATCGCACCCGTGGCCGGGGCACTGAACGTGGAGAACCGTGCGCCCACAAATCCCGTGTCGGTGATTATCTTTCATGGTACGGCGGACGAGCATGTGCTGTACAATGGCGGGGAACCGATTCGGAAGGCGGACACACACCGGCGCGTGGACAAGCCCGTCTCCTACGCGGTGTCGTTCTGGGTCAAGCATGATGGTTGCGCTTCGACGCCGCAGCGTAGTGAGAAGGGGAATATTCGCACGGAGGTATACGGTGGCGGAAAAGACGGGGCCGAGGTGGTACTCTATACGGTCAACGGCGGCGGGCACGCCTGGCCGGGCGGCGAGGCATACCTGCTTGGGGCTGAACCGACCAGAGAGATTTCGGCGACGGATTTGATGTGGGACTTCTTCAGGCGACACCCGAAGAAATGAGCCGCGGGACTCAGCGCGCAGGCGTGGTGTTGCGCGCGTCCAGAAACTTGAGTTGATGGTAGAGTTGTTCGACGAGCGGGGATTTGGCTCCGACTTCTTGCATAGCGCGAAGGGGATTCCCAAACATCGTCTCGACTTCCATCGGTCGGCGCTCGTCGTAGTCGATTTGCATGCTGGTGCGATACGGGGTCATCTTGTCCGTATAGGCGAGCATCTTCTGCACGATGTCGTCGGCGATGGCGGCGCCGCACGATCGCGCATCGGCTACGACTTCCCACATGATGGCTTCCACAAGCTGGCGCGTACGCGGGTTCGTCATCAATTCTTCCGTCGTTGCATTGAGGACGACGGAGAGCCCGTTGTAGGGAATGTTCCAGACCAGCTTCTGCCAGCGGACGACGGCAAGATCTTCGACGAGTTGGGTCGCTATGCCAGCGCGCTGCAAGTCGTCGGCAATCCAGCGCATCCGGTCACTGATCCCGCGCGTGGCGAATTCGCCGAGTCCAACATGTCCATAGTCAATGTGGCGGATATGGCCCGGTCCGACCTTGTTCGAGCACAAGAAGCACAGCCCACCCATCACCCGGTGCGCGCCGACGATTTTGGCGACTTGTTGCTCGACGCCCAGCCCGTTTTGCATGACGAGCACGACGCCGTTGTCCTTCAGGAGGGGCGGTAACAGTTGGGAGAGTAGGTGGTTTTGCGTTGTTTTAAGGCACACACAAACCACGTCACATTTTGGCATGTTGCGCACGTCAGCATAGGCGTTCACTTTCGGCAGTGTGAAATCGCCATCTTTCGATTCGCAAATCAGTCCGTGTTGGCGGACGTGTTCGTAGTCGCTGTGCAGGAGGAAGTGCAGATCGCAACCCGCACGCTGCAGCCGCGCGCCGTAGAACCCGCCGAGCGCTCCCGTGCCGATGATCGCGTAACTCCGTTGCATGACTAGGAACCTAGCAGAACAGAGTTCGCTCTTCTACGTTTTCACTGCGTTGTGCTAGAAGATAGAGAGTGATTGGCATCCGAAAATATTTCGAGTTCGTGCGCTTTTCGCATACAGTCTTCGCGCTTCCTTTCGCGCTGGCGTCAATGGTGGTGGCGGCGCGGGCGGAGCGCGGCTGGCCAGGGTGGCAACCGTTCCTGTTGATTTTGGCGGCGATGGTTTGTGCGCGGACGGCGGCGATGGGATTCAATCGCATTGTGGATCGAAGGTTTGACGCGTTGAACCCCCGCACCGCGCAGAGGCATCTGCCGACGGGCCGGATCACGGTGACGAGTGCCTGGGTGCTGGTGTGCCTGAGTGCGGCGGGATTGGTGTCGGCGGCGTGGGGCATTAATCCGATTTGCTTTCGTCTCTCGCCGGTGGCGCTGCTGGTGGTGTGCTTCTATTCCTACACGAAGCGGTTCACGGATTTCTCACACTTCTTCCTTGGACTGGCCCTCGCACTGGCGCCGTTGGGGGCATGGCTGGCGGTGCGCGGGCAATTTGATTGGCCGCCGTGTGTGTTGGCGGCGGCAGTTGTATTTTGGCTGGTGGGATTCGACATCATCTACGCGACGCAGGACCATGAGTTCGACAAAGCGCGGGGGTTGCGGTCGTTGCCGGTGCGACTGGGGATTGCGAGGAGCCTTCGCGTGGCGTGGGCGGCGCACGTAATAACGGCGGTGTTGTTACTGGCTTTCGGGTTGATTTCACACCTCCACATGCCATACTACGTCGGGTTGGCGGTCATTCTTGTCTGTCTGATCGTGCAGCACGTTTTGGCGAGAAAACAGGATCCGGTCAGCCTGAACGTGGCGTTTTTTCGCATGAATGCGGTGGTTAGCGCGGTGTTCCTGGGGGGAGTTGTGGTCGATGTGGTCTGGCGATGAACAAGTTGATTGAGCGGTCAGAGTTGCGGGACATTTTCGAGAAAGTGGAGGCGGGGCAACGCATCCATGAAGATGATTGTTTGCGCCTGTTCCGTTCGCAGGATCTGGCAGCCATCGGCGCGATGGCGAACCTCGTGCGGGAGCGCAAGAATGGCAACGCCGCCTTTTACATTCTGAACCGCCACATCAATTACTCGAACATCTGTATTCTCGACTGTGACTTCTGCGCGTTTTACCGGCGGCGGCGCGACGCGGGTGCCTACGAGTACAATCTGCCGCAGATGATTGAGAAGGCGCAGGAAGCGCTCACGCTCGGTATCACGGAAATCCACATCGTTGGTGGCCTGCATCCGTCATTCAAGTGGGAGTATTACATCGACATGCTGCGGTCGTTGAAGGCGCTCGATCCGAACCTGCACCTGAAGGCGTTCACCGCAATCGAAATCCTGCATCTCTCCTGGGTAGGCAAACGGAGCGTGCCGGAAACTTTGAGCGCGCTGCGTGAAGCGGGACTTGGCTCGTTGACAGGCGGCGGCGCGGAAATATTCGATCCCGAGGTGCGCGGCGTCATCTGCCACGCGAAAGAGACGGCGGAAGAGTGGCTCGACGTTCATCGCACGTGGCACAAGATGGGCGGACGATCCACGTGCACGATGTTGATTGGCCACGTTGAAAAGGACCATCATCGCGTTGATCATTTGCGGCGGCTGCGCGAACTACAGGATGAGACGGGCGGGTTCACAGCATTTGTGACGCTCGCGTTTCACCCCGAGAACACAAAGCTGCCGGACCTGACGGGACCGAGCGGTTACGACATGCTGAAGTCGCTGGCCATCGCGCGCATATATCTGGACAACGTCGACCACATCAAGGCGTACTGGATTTTGATGGGCATGAAGCTGGCGCAGGTGTCGCTAAGCTACGGCGTCGACGACATCGATGGAACGGTCATCGAGGAAAAGATTTATCACATGGCGGGCGCGCAGACGCCACAGGAAATGGCACGCGAGGAGTTGGTGAAAGCGATTCGTGAAACGGGACGGGAACCGGTGCAGCGGGATTCGCTCTATCGGGCGGTGAAGAAGGAAGAGGGAAGAGGGAAGGGTGAAGCGGAGGAAGACGCGACCGGCCCGAGTGCAGAGCCAAAGAGCGCATACGCAGGGGCCAGCAACGAAGGGGGCGCGGCATGAGTACGTCACCGCGCATTGGGGGCATCTCGTACCTCAATGTGCGACCATTGGTGTATGGGATTGAGGATCAAGTGGCCTATTGCGAACCGTCGCGGCTGGCGGATTTGATGTATCGAAAACAGTTTGATGTCGGGATCATCCCAATCGCGGAAGTGCTGCTACACGATCAGTATGACGTGCTTGATGGAATCGCCATCGCGGCGCGGGGGGCGGTTTGTAGCGTGTTCCTAACGCATCGCCTGCCCATCGAAAAGATCACGCGGGTCGCAGTCACGCCGGCATCGCGGACATCGGTGTGGTTGTTGCGGGTCCTGCTGAAAGTCGGCTACCACATCGAACCTGAATTCTATCCGCGGCCGCCGGGGGCGAAATTGAGCGAGCATGAAGCCATGTTGCTGATTGGCGACGAGGCGATCTGGTATGCGACCCGCAACGGGAAACAACCGCTGTGGGATTTGGGCGCCGCATGGGTGGATTTGACGGGCTTGCCGTTCGTCTTTGCGGCGTGGGCGTTTCAGCGTGAGGCTGAAAAAGACGAGCTGGCAGCCCTGCTGCGCCGCGCCAAGGCGGAGGGACTTGCGCATATTGAGGAAATTGTGCAACATGCCACGGAGGCCAGTCCGGAATTCCTTCGCGAGTATTACGCGAAGTGCGTGTGGTACGAATTGGGCGATGCTGAGAAGCAGGGACTGCGACGGTTTCAACAGTATGCGAAGGAATTAGGGTTGGTGAGCCAGTGCCATGATTTACGATACGTTGCTTGAGACGATTCAAGGCAAGGTCTGCGATGGCGGGCGGATCACGGCCGAGGAAGCCGTGCGGTTGTATCACGCGCTGACGCTGCCGGAATTGGGAGCGCTGGCGGACGTTGTGCGCGACCGGAAACATCCGAACCGCGTCGTCACCTACATCATCGACCGCAATATCAACTACACCAACGTCTGCGACGTGTATTGCACGTTCTGCGCGTTCATGCGCGAGGAGCGCGACGGCGATTCCTACGTGCTGACGCCCGAGCAAGTGGGCGAGAAACTCAAGGAGTTGGTGGCCATCGGCGGCGTGCAGGTGTTGATGCAAGGCGGGCACCATCCGAAGCTCACGATCGATTATTATCTCAACCTCTTGCAGTACATGCGCCGCAATTTTCCACAGGTAAACATCCACGGTTTTTCGCCGCCTGAATTCAACCATTTTGCCAAGGTATTCAAAATGCCCTTGGAAGAGGTGATTCGGCGTTTCAAGGAGGCAGGGCTCGGGTCGATTCCCGGCGGAGGCGGTGAGATTCTCGTCGACCGCGTCCGCCAACGTATCGCGCCGCTCAAGTGCATGAGCGACGAATGGCTGCGCGTGATGGAGATTGCGCACGGAATGGGTCTAAACTCGTCGGCGACGATGATGTTCGGGCACGTGGAGACGATTGAAGACCGGGTCGAGCACCTGCAGCGGCTGCGCGACCTCCAGGACCGCACGCACGGCTTTACAGCGTTCATTTGCTGGACTTTCCAGAGTGAAAACACGCGCTTGAAAGTGCCGTCGGTAGGCTCCCATGAGTACCTCCGGATGCAGGCATTGGCACGAATCTTTCTTGATAACTTCGACAACGTCCAATCCAGTTGGGTGACGCAGGGCCCGCAAATTGGGCAGGTGGCGCTGAGGTTTGGCGCTAATGATTTTGGCAGCGTGATGATGGAAGAGAATGTCGTGTCGCAAGCTGGGGCTACGTTTCGCATCAATGAGGAAACGATGCAGCGCCTGATTGGCGAGCTCGGGTATGAGCCGCATCGGCGCAATACCTGGTATCAATTGCTAAATTAGAAGAGGACAGACCAGATGCAAAAGATCAAAACCATTCTGCTGTTTGGGGCCCCGGGCAGCGGCAAGGGCACGCAGGGTAAAATGCTGGGCACGCTGCCGGGCTTCCGGCATCTGGCGTGCGGCGATGTGTTCCGCTCGATCGACCTGAACAGCGAGGTGGGGAAGGTGTTCCTGAAGTACTCGAGCAAAGGGGAGCTGGTTCCCGATGACTTTACCGTGCGCCTCTGGCGGGAGCACATCGACAAGCTCATACACACCGGCGCGCTTCAGCCCGACAAGACTGTACTGGTGCTGGATGGCATCCCGCGCAACATCCATCAGGCGAAAATGCTCGACCAATACATCGACGTGGTGAACTTGATTTGCCTGCGGGCGGTTCACAATCGCGCCGAGATGGTTCGCCGTCTCAAGACCCGCGCGTTGAAGGAGAATCGCCTCGACGACGCCAACGAAAAGACGATTCAACATCGCTTGGAAGTTTACGACAGTGAATCGCGGCCGGTCCTCGCGCACTATCCGAAGGAGGTTCGTGTCGATGTGGATGCGCTGCAGTCGCCCATCGAGGTGGCGCATGACATTCTGAGCGCCATCTTGGGACGCTTCCAAGAGATGCGCGAGGTCCCGTCGCTTCCACCCGCCGCCGTCGCGGCAAAGAACTGAGACTACGGCAACCTGTATCGTGAGAACGACGTTGATGATTTTTCCGGCCCTTGCCTTTTCCCCGCTTGTGAGCGATAGGTGCCCTGTGGCTTGGTTTGGCAAATGGGCCGCAACTTGTAACCAGGATCGGTGTTACATCGTCTGTGTGTGAGGGAATATTGGGGATGTCGTCCTGCTGTGAGACGGGATAGACGCTCGGAGATGTCTCCAACGAAACACAAACCGAGCGGATTAGGAAGGATACAAGAATGAAGACGAAAGCATGGATAACAGTTGGGGCCGCAATCTGCGTAGCGGCGAGTTCCGCCGCGTTCGCGCAGGAGCGCACGTTTCGCACGACGGCCGCGTTGGAAGGAGTGTTTCAGATACCAAATCCCAAGGCTACCGCGGACTTGGTATTGTTTCCCGAAGGATTCGCCGGTCATGACCTGGTGAATCTGGCGTTGGGCATGCCACTGACGACCGTGCAGAGCAACAATGTGCTGGCATTGGAAATCGATTGTGGCTCGACCCTGGCCAGTTTGGTGATCTTCGACAAGACGACGTCCAGCAACATCGTCACGATCGCCTCCAGCACACAAATCACCGCGTTGACAGGACAGGACAATGTCAGCTTGCCCGGCCCGGGCCACGAGCGGTTTGTCATTCAGATGAATATCAACAACAATGGCGGCCTGCTCGGAGGCTCCCTGACCATCGCCGGCAGGATGTATCTGGATCCGAGCAACGGCTGCCCGGAAGCGGTAAAGGTGGACACGGATCGCGGGCTTGACAGGTTGTTTGCCGATGGATTTGTCAAGAATACGGATGATCCGACGGTGAAGGACGTGCTCATCAGCGGTGTGGGGCACTTGATTGGCAACGCCGATGTGATCTTTCCCGATGGCTCGACCAATACCGTGCTCTTTCCGTTTGGACAGTTGACGATGAGACGTCAACTCCTCCCATAACGAGGAATGCTGTAGTTTGGCTGATGGGCGAGGGGCATTCCCCCTCGCCCATCGCTTTTGGGGAAGGCGCGATGCTTGAATTTCGCCTGCGGCTCTGTTAGGGCAGACACGACATGCGCATCGCATTCATGGGAACCGCGGAATTGGCCTGCCCCTGCCTGGAAGCCGTGGCGAAAGCGCCCGGCCACGAGATCGTCGCGGTTGTCACCCAACCCGACCGTCCCAAAGGCCGCGATCTCAAGCCCGCGCCGCCGCCGGTGAAGATCGTAGGGGACCGGCTGGGGTTTCCGGTGCAACAACCACTGAAGATTCGTGAGTCTGCCTCGGTCGATGCTTTGCGAGTCGTGCAACCTGACCTCGTTATCGTCGTGGCGTATGGCCAGATTCTGCCAAAATCGGTTCTCGAAATCCCGCGCCTTGGTTGTGTGAATGTCCACACCTCGCTACTCCCGCGCTGGCGCGGGGCGGCGCCGATTCAGTACGCAATTCTTCACGGCGACCGCGAGACGGGCGTCACCACGATGTACATGGACGAGCACATGGACACCGGCGACATCATTCTCCAACGCGCCCAACTCATTCATGCCGACGACACCAGCGCGATGCTGCACGACCGCCTCGCAAAACTCGGCGCGGATTTGCTCGTGGAAACGGTTGGATTGATTGCCTTGGGCAAAGTATCACGGACCAAGCAGGATGAAACGAGCGCCACGTACGCGAAGAAGATCACCAAGGAACAGGGCCGCATTGACTGGACGCGTCCTGCCGTCGAGATTGAGCGGCAGGTCCGCGCATTCAATCCCTGGCCCAGCGCGTACACACAGATGGGGGACCTGTTGGTGAAGATTTGGAAAGCAGAAGTCATCGGCGGCGCGACCGGCACTCCCGGCCAGGTGCTCGCGGATTTCATCGTCGCCACCGGCCAGGGTGGTCTCCGCGTCCTTGAACTCCAACCCGCCAACAGTAGACGAATGGGCGTCGAGGCGTTTCTGCGGGGGCATCCGATCAAGGCGGACTTGATTTTGAGTTAATCGGTGGCCGATCTCGACCCCGCTGTAGAACAGCATCGTAACTCCTCGGCTTGCGCATCAGGTGGGGCCGGCTACAATGGCTGGCAATGCAGACCGCTTCGGATCGTGCCGCGTCGGCGTGGCTTCGCCCGGAATTCGCCCGGCTTCTCGCGATCCTCTGGGTGGCCGGGCTGGCGCTGATTTATCTCGTCCGCTACGGTGCGTGGGCTTTGCCTCTACAGATGTTGGACATGTTGATTGCGTGTGTGCCGGGGTTTCACGCCGGGCCATATTTCCACGAATTCTGGTATGCGAGGATACATGACATTGCTTGCGTCCTGGTAATCGTGGCGGCGGCGCTGGGTTTGGGGGTGACGGCAACGACCCGGTTGATTGAGCGCTATGATGTGTTCGGCGTACTCCTCGCCTTGGCGGTGGGCATGTGGATGTTGGCCGTGCTGACGCTGGTGGCGGGAGCAGTGTCCATCGCGAGCATTCCCTATGTGTTTCTCACGCTGGCGTGCTGGCTTTTGCCGGCACCACGGAAGTTCATTCATGGTCTTAACATCTCGACGGAACGCACGGATCGCTGGGGGAAATTGATGATCGCGTGCATCCTGGTGGCCGCGGCATTGAATCTTGTGGGCGCACTGGCGCCGCCGTTCGAATACGATGAACTCGAATATCATCTGGGTGCGCTGGCGGATTACCAGCGCGTGGGCCGCATCGTTTTCCTGCCGCACAATTTCTATTCGAATATGCCGCAGTTGACCGAGATGTTGTATCTGCTGGCGCGTGCAACGACATCAGACATCGCGGCGAAACTCTTGCATTGGTTGTTCGGCGTGCTCAGTGCGCTGGCCGTGTACGGGTTGGCCCAGAGGCTGTGGTCGAAGAGCGTGGCGTTGACGGCGGCGGCGCTGTTTTATTGCACGCCGTTCGTGCAGGACCTGGGGCAAACAGCGCGGATCGATCTGGCAACCGCATTTTTCGCAACACTGGCGTTTGGAACGGCCGTGCTGTGGGCGGAGGAGGAGAGGCGCGAGTTCATGTGGTTGTCGGCCCTCTGTGCCGGTGCGGCGGTGGCAACAAAGTGGCCGGCGATTCCGATTGTCTTACTGCCGGTGGCCTTGGCGATGGCATTGCGTCGAAAGTGGATGTTGTCAGTCACAACTTGCATCGTTGGCGTCGCGATGGTGGCCCCTTGGCTCGTGAAGAACTGGTGGCTGACGGGCAACCCGGTCTATCCATTGCTCAGTACGTGGTTTTCGAGCACGCACTGGAGCGCGGCGCAGGCGATGGAATTGGCCCAGAGACATTCGCCAACGTTCGATTGGAACGGGCTGAAGCAATTTGTGATGCTACCCTGGAGTTACTCATTTACAGAGCCGGGAGCGATTCCGCTGTTGCTGATGACGACGCCATTGATTCTGCTGGTGCCGAAGGCTGCGCCGGCCGGGAAACGGTTGGGGTGGTTATTCGCAGGGGCATACGTGGCCTGGTTCTGCTGCACATTTCGGCCGTGGCGATTTTTGTTTCCGACGTTCGGAGTGGGGGCGGTCGTGGCGGCATTCGCCATGGAAAAACTGGGTCGGGATGCGCCTTTGCGGATCGCGTTGCGCCTGTCGGTGGGAATTCTTCTAATGACGAGTCTTGCGGCGCTCGGATTGAATGACCTTTCCGATGTTGAAAATACAGAGCGGGTGCCTTCCCAGATCAGTTTTGTCCGATATGACCTCGGGCAATTCACGCGTGCAGAGTTCGTGTCACGGATGGGGAAGGACGTGCTGGAGCCGATCGTGTGGATGAACGAGAACCTGCCGCGCGATGCCGAAGTGCTCTATGTCGGCGAGGCGCGTGTATATTATGCGAAGCATCGGGCCTTATGGAGCACCGCCTTTGACCAGAATCCGCTAACTGTCATGTCGCGTGAGGCGAAGTCGCCCGAGGAATTGTTGGCGGAGTTGCGCAGGCGGGGGATCACCCACGTATATGTGAATTTCTCAGAACTCGACCGATTGCGAACAGGATACAATTATATGATCGATGCGAACTGGGGTTTGATCCGCCACACGCTGGAGGAGGACGCTCGGGTGGTCCACCAATCGGGGCGGAGAATCGTGTATGAGTTGGCGAAGTAGACGATGAGAATCTGTCATGTTATCACGCGGCTGATCGTCGGCGGAGCGCAGGAGAACACCGTATCGACGTGCATCGGCCTGCGTAAGCTGGGGCACGACGTGGAGTTGGCCATCGGTCCGGAAACAGGACCGGAGGGTTCACTCCACGATCAGGCGAAAGCGGCCGGCGTGCCCATCATCGTTGTGGACGAATTGCGCCGCGCACCGAATCCGTTGCTGGACGTGAGCGCCTGTCTGGCGTTGCGGCGGATCTTCATGCACAAGCGGTACGACGTGGTACACACGCACAGCGGGAAGGCAGGGTTTACGGGGCGCGTGGCGGCGAAATGGGCGCGTGTGCCGCTCATCGTGCACACGATTCATGGCCCGTCGTTCTACAGCTACCAAAACCCGATCGGCAACTGGGTGTTTCGCTGGGCGGAACAAGCGGCGGGATCCTGCACAACGCAATTCGTGTCGGTCGCGGACGCGATGACCGAGCAGTATCTGGCAGCGGGGATCGGCACGCCGGACAAATACGTGACCATCCACAGCGGGATGAATATCGAGGCGTTTGTGAACGCTCGACGTGACGATTCGCTCCGGGAATCTCTGGGGATTTTCGAAGGCGATCTGATCGTGGGCAAGATCGCCCGGCTGTTTCGGTTGAAGGGGCACGAATTCCTCTTCGAAGCGGCGCCGCGTATCGTGGCGGCGGTGCCGCGCGTGAAATTACTGTTGGTGGGTGACGGGATGTACCGAGAGCGCTTTGAGCGTCACGTGACAGGGATCGGGTTGCGAAGTCACTTTATCTTTGCGGGGTTGGTGCCGCCGCAGGAGATTCCACGATACGTGGCGGCAATGGATGTGTTGGTGCACTTGTCGTTGCGCGAGGGACTGCCGCGAGCATTACCACAGGCGCTGGCGAGCGGGAAGCCGGTGGTGGCATTCGACGTGGATGGCGCTCGAGAAGTGTGCCTCGATGGCGAGACCGGATTGCTTGTACAGGCGGAGGATGGGAACGCGCTGGCCGACGCGGTGATTCGGTTGTTGCAGGACAGTGCGCTGGCCCATAGAATGGGCGCGACGGGGAGGGAGTTGGTCAAGACGCGGTTTGCGGAGGCGCGAATGGTGCAACAACTTGACGAGCTGTACCGACGACTATGGGCGGCGCGGCACTGACATGCACTGGCTGCTCGTCTATTTCTATGTATTCGATGTCAGCTTCGTGCTGGCACTGATTCTCACGCCGATCTTCAAACGATTATCGTTCCAGTGGAAATACATCGACGAGCCGGACAGCGAGCGAAAAATCCATACCCAGGCGATGCCGCTGCTGGGCGGGGCGGCGGTGTTTGGCGCGTTCGCGGCCAACGTGCTGTTTAATTATCTATTCGTTCTGCCGCTGGGAAGCCGTGTGGACCTGCCATTCATCGAGATGCCCGACGTGAAGATGTATCTGGACGGCGCGTTCTCGGTCTGGCCGAAGTTACTGGTGATCGTGTTGGGCGGCGGATTGATGGTCGCGCTGGGGATGTATGACGACAAGTATGAGCTGAACGCGCGGGCGAAGTTGATCGCACAAGTCGCCATTGCGTTTCTGGTGGCATTGGCGGGAATCCGGATTACGGCGTTCATTCCGAGCAAGCTCGCGAATTATCTGATGACCGTGTTGTGGATCGTGACCATCACCAATGCGATGAACTTCCTCGATAATATGGATGGGCTCTGCGCGGGCATCGGGTTGGTATGCGCATTACTGTTTGGGTTCATCGCCGGAATGCAGCATCAATTCTTCGTCTGCCTGATGGCGATGGCGTTAGCAGGCTCGCTGCTGGGGTTCCTGCCGCACAACTTCAAGCCCGCGACGATTTTCCTCGGCGATGCGGGCAGCCATTTTGTGGGGTATATGCTGGCGGTGCTGCCGATTTGCGTTACGTTCTATCGGCGCGGGTCGTTGACGCCGCTGCCCATCCTGATTCCTCCGCTGGTACTGGCGGTGCCACTATTCGACCTGGTGATGGTGATGTGGATTCGGATTCGTCGCGGCCAGCCGGTATATCGGGGTGACGTAAACCACCTGTCTCACCGCCTCGTGCGGTTGGGCCTCCCGCAAAGCTGGGCCGTGACACTGATCTACCTTATTACGCTCACCCTCGGTCTCGGCGCGACGATGCTGCTGTGGTCGCCGATGAAGGTCGCCTTGATTATCATCGTCCAGTCCATCTGCATTCTCGCCATCGTGACGCTGCTGGAGCGGCTGGCCGGGAAGTGAGACGGTTGACTCGGTCGCGGTAAGCTGCGATTATTTTGCGCTCATGAAATTTTACGTCACCACGGCCATTGACTATATCAACGCGCGTCCGCACATCGGGCACGCGCTGGAGAAGATCGGGGCGGATGTCGCCGCGCGGTATCACCGGCTGTGCGGGGATGACGTGTTTTTTCTCACGGGCACGGACGAGCACAGCCTGAACGTGCAACGCCAGGCGGAGAAGGAAGGGCTGACACCGCATGAGTATTGCGAGCGGATAATTCCCGCGTTCACTGACGCGTGGGCGAAGCTCGGCATTTCGTATGATGGATTCCTGCGCACAACCGACCCGCAACACGAAGCGGCGGTCGGACTGGTGTTCGAACGCCTGGCGAAGGCGGGATACCTGTACCAGAGCGACTACGAGGGGCTTTATTGCCCGAGTTGCGAGAATTATTACACGGAAAAAGACGCGCCGGATTTCCAGTGCCCGCTTCATAAGCGTCCGCTGGAGCGCCTCAAAGAGAAGAACCTGTTCTTCAAGTTGAGCGCGTTTCAAGAGCGGCTGCAGAAACTGGTCGAGACCGGTGAGTTTCGCATCGAACCTGTGATCCGGCGCAACGAGATCCTCGGGTTGCTGCGGGAAGGATTGCAGGACGTGAGCTTTACCCGCGCGAACCAGAAATGGGGTGTGGTGAGTCCAGTCGAACCTCATCAGACAATCTGGATCTGGCCCGATGCGCTTACGAACTACATCAGCGCGATTGGATACGGCAGCGATGAGACGAAGTTTCGGCGATGGTGGCCAGCGGACGTGCACATCATCGGCAAGGACATCACGCGGTTTCACTGCACGATCTGGCCGGCGATGCTGCTGGCCCTGGAACTACCGTTGCCGAAGATGATTTTCGCGCACGGGTTCCTGAGCGTGGACGGCGAGAAGATGAGCAAGACGCGCGGCACCATGATCGAGCCGGCGGAGGTTCTGGAGAAATACACGGCCGACGTATTGCGCTATTATTTGATGCGCGAGGTCCCATTCAACGGCGACGGGGATTTCTCGTGGGCGCGCGTGGAGCAGCGCTATAACGCCGATCTGGCAAATGATCTTGGCAATTTAGTAAACCGCACGCTCTCGATGATTGGCCGCTATCGGCAGGGCACGGTGCCGAAAGCAGCCCCTGCCGACGCGCTGGACAACGATTTACGCGCGACGGCCGAGAAGGCTGTGGCATCGTATCAAGAGCGCATGAACGAGTTGGATTATAGTGCGGCTCTGGAAGGGTCATGGACGCTTGTCACACGGGCGAACCGGTACGTGGAAGAAAGTAAACCGTGGGCGCTGGCAAAGGACGACGCGCAGGCGCCACGGCTCGACTCCGTGCTCTATAACCTGGCGGAATCCGTACGACTGATTTCCATTCTCGTGACGCCGTTTGTGCCGACGACGGCGCAGCAGATTCGCGCCCAACTCGGCGTTGCCGACAAACTGGACGCGTTCGCTGAAGAAGTGAGGTGGAGCCGGCTCGCGCCGGGGACGAAGCTCGGGCACGTGGCGCCGCTCTTTCCGAAACGCACATGATTCGTTTCCCCGAGTCGTCGCGGTTTCACGTGATCGATGAGTCGAAAGTACTCCCGCGGTTCGGTCATCTGGCACCGCGACCGATCTACGTGTACCTGCCCGAACTCGCGGAAGAGGACCACCGGCGGCGGTTCCCCGTGTTGTACTGCCACGATGGCCAGAACATCTGGGACGATCCTGATTGCTGTTTCGGTCACGGCGGCTGGTACCTGAATCAGACGGCGGACGGGTTGACGCGCGAGGGAAAAATCGAGCCGATTATTCTCGTCGGCATTCCGAATACGCTTGATCGGTACCACGAGTACACGCCGGGCAAGACGTACGATGATATTCTCGCGCATCCGTACGCGAACTACGTCGTCGACGTTGTGAAGCGCTACGTCGACCGGAGATTTCCAACGAAGAAAGACCGGCAACACACGGCGGTGCTGGGCTCGTCGCTTGGCGGGCTTGTCTCGCTGTGGATGGCCCACAAACTTTCCGAGACGTTCAGCAAAGCCGCTTGTCTCTCGGGCGCGTTTCAGGTGCGCGATCGAAAGAAAAAAACTTTCGTAGAGTTTGTGAGGGAGCGCGAGCACCAGGATGTCTCTATTTATCTGGACTGCGGGACGGTGCAGGACGGGGTTCGCCAATCGCGTGAGGTTCGCGATGCGTATCTGTCGCGCGGCTGGCGAGAGAAAGAGGATTTTTTGTACTTCGAAGACAAGGGCGCTCAACACAACGAGCAGTGCTGGCGCGAACGCGCGTGGCGCGGCCTTACATTCCTTTTTGGAACGGGTCAGGAGGCGAAGTAGAGGTGCAGAAGGAAAAGTTCGGAAAGAATTTTACAGAATCTTCACAAAGGTGTTGACACGGTTTAATCGTTGTGGCAAAGAGTGGGGCGTTGTGGGGAAGAGTTGCAAAGAGTGGTTGCAGGGACTGGTGGTTATCAAGGAGGTACCACGATTCCCATGGTTAAGGCGCTTACAAGAACGGTATTCGTCGGGACGTTCAGGCATTCGGTGGATGACAAGAACCGAGTGGCGATCCCGGCCAAGTGGCGAGCCGCCGCGAGAGGCTCGAAGGAGTTTTACGTGTTGCCCGATCCAAACAGTTGTCTGGTCGTGTTAACGGCATCCGCGATGGAGAAGATGCTGGAGCGCGCCGACGACATCTCGATCGGCGAATACCAGCGGCGGGACGTGCTGCGTGTCATTGCCTCACGGGCGCATGGCACGCCCTGCGACAAGCAGGGGCGCATCGGATTGACCGAGGAACTCCTCAAACACGCGGGCATCGAAAAGGACGCGGTTTTAGCGGGGGCGCTGACGCGGTTCGAGATCTGGTCACCGGCGCGCTGGGCGGACGTGGAGCGGGCGGCGATACAGAATTTTTCGGAGGCCGCCAAACAGGTGGGATTGTGAGGTTGCGATGAATCGAGACGGCATTATGAATTTTTTGAGTTTGAACCGGAGCCTGACCAATCTGGGCGGCGAGATGCGGCAGTTCCGACTCCCGCGCATGAATCCATTTCCGAAGTTGGACAGTCGGATCGTCCGATCCTCCAGCAACAACGGCGTACCGCAATCCCAGTCGCGCCCTGTGGCGCATGGAGCGGTCATCATCGAAGGTGGTTGTGGGAGTTTGCCCGAGATGGCCACGGATGTGATCGACACGTCTGCGAGCTACGCCGTGGAGAACGTGAAGCGCGAGCGTTCCGGTAGTACCCCATGGTCGCGCGTTGGGCTTGGGAATGTGGTCGGACGAATGTTGGGCAGTCATCGTGCCGCGCGTTTGTGAGGGGGGAACTCGCAACACCGTCGCGGTCTCGTGAGATGATGACGGCGGGAGCGCAGGCTCTCGTGAGATGGGTGGGGGATGCCAGAGGGAGCGGGATCGGCGAACGCAGGTAGTCGATTTTCTTCCGATCCGAGCTACACATGGCATATCACACGCCGGTCCTACTCGAGGAGGTTGTAAACCAGTTGCACCCGCACCGCGGCGGTCTGTACGTGGACTGCACAGTCGGCGGCGGGGGGCATGCGCGGGAGATATTGCGCGCGTGCGGACCGGACGGACAGTTGATCGGCCTGGACTGGGACGAAGAAGCGATTGCGGCAAGCCGTGAACGGCTCAGTGAATTTGGAGCGCGCGTGCAATTGGTACGCGCCAACCATGTGGAACTAGAAAGAGTGCTGATGAGTCTGGGAGTAACAGTTGTGGATGGGGTGCTGTTCGACCTTGGCGTGAGTTCTCGTCAATTTGACGAGTCAACGCGAGGCTTCAGTTTCCAGCGGGAAGGTCCGCTCGATATGCGGATGAGCCGCCAGCTTGGGGCAACCGCTCGGGACGTCCTTCGCTCTGCCAGCCTGGAGGAACTGGCCAAGATCTTCCGCGTGTATGGCGAAGAGAAACGCGCCCGAGCGATTGCCCGTGAGCTTGTCGCCGAACGTGCGCGCGCTCCGCTCGAAACCACGACGCAACTGGCCCGGGCGGTGGAACGCGTCCTCGGGCCGAAGCGCGGCGACATTCATCCGGCCACGCGCGTCTTTCAGGCGTTGCGCATCACAGTGAACAACGAGCTGGAAAATCTCCGTCGTGGCCTCGAGGTGGCGACACGATGCCTCACCGCAGGCGCTCGTATCGCGGTCATATCATTTCATTCACTCGAAGACCGGATCGTGAAACAGTTCTTCGTGCAACAGAGTACCGGGTGCATTTGCCCAACAGATTTGCCGGCGTGTGCGTGTGGGCGTGCGGAAGTGCTGCGGATTGTGACGAAGAAGCCCATCGTCGCGGGCGAGGCGGAAGTGCGTACGAACCCGCGCGCGCGGAGCGCGAAATTGCGCGTGGCGGAGAAGATTTAGAAGGAGAGTTTCGTTGGGGGTGGGGAACCCCTCGGGGGGTCGGGTCCAAGGAGGCCGACCCCCCGGTTCGATTTACGTAATGAAGCGGAATCGTAAACGTGAGTCGTTGAGGTTTGGCACCGTGACCAAGTCGCTGGTGGCCTGCATCTGCGTCGCGGTTGCCGGTCTGGGCTATGTCTGGCAGAAGAACGCGATCTATCGGCTGGGCGATGAGATCAAGCGGCGCGAGGCGTCTTTGTCTTCGGCCCAAAAGCGCAACCTGATACTGGCCTCAAAGCTCGCGCAACTGGAATCGCCGGTGGAACTGGAAGTGAAGTGCCAGCAATACAGTCTGGGTCTCGTGGCGCCGAAGGAAGGCCAGGTCCTGCGCCTGCCTGAGCCGGGGCCAGAGTGGGATATGCAAATGGCGAACGCGCCTTTGCCGCCGCGGACACCGACGCGCCAATTGGCACAGGCCAAACAGGTATCGCAACCAGGGACATTGGTGAGACAATGATTCTGGCACCGCACAAAGGCCGGGCATTGATCGTGGTCGGCGCGTTGGCGTCAGTGTTCATGGCGCTCGGCTTCCGTCTCTTCGATTTGCATGTTTTGCAGCACAAAGAACTCAGCGCTTTGGCCCAGCGTAACCGCGAGCGGGTTGTCCATCGGCAAGGTCGCCGTGGCGCGATCCTGGATGCAAACGGCAACCTGCTCGCCAACAGTCTGCCCGTGCGCATTGTCACGGCGGATCCGACGGTCACCGCGCCGCAAGCTGCCAACATTGCGGAGAAACTCGCGCCGTTGCTGCAGACAGACGTCGCGTCGCTTACGGAAAAGCTCAGCAGTCCGGCGCACTACGTCCGCCTGAATCCGCGCGCGAAGCTTGACGAAGACGCGGTCAAAAAGATTCGGGAAATGAAGCTGAAGGGTATTGGCTTCGAAGATCAGTTTGTCCGCATCTATCCCGACGGCCCCCTGGCGAGTCACGTCATCGGCTTTGTGGATCACGATCATCGGGGGGTGCAAGGCATCGAAGCCTCAATGGAGGACTATCTGGAGGGGCAAGCCGGCTACGAAGTCATCGAGCAGGACCGTAAAGGCCGTGAGATTCGTGCGCTACGCGACGAAGAAATCGGGCCCCGCGACGGTTTCAATGTCGTCCTCACGGTTGATGAGGCGATCCAACATATCGCCGAGCAGGAACTCGAAAAGGCGATGGCCGAATTCAAGCCGCAGGCGGGCGTGATCATTATCTCACGACCAAAGACCGGCGAAATCCTGGCGATGAGTTCGCGCCCGACGTTCGATCCGACCAATATGGATGCGGCATCCGCGGACGATCGCCGCAACCGCTGCATCAGCGACGTGGCGGAGCCCGGCTCGACGTTCAAGATCGTCGTCTGTTCCGGTGCACTCAACGAGGGCATTGTCAGCCTGAATGACCAATTTGACTGCGAGAACGGCGCGTTCATGTACGCCGGCCGCATTTTGCATGATGCACATCCGTTCGGGGTGCTGAGCGTCGAAGAGATTTTGTTCCACTCCAGCAATATCGGAGCAGCCAAGGTGGCGTTGCGGATGGGGCCATCGCGGCTGGCTGACTATATCCACCGCTACGGATTCGGACACAAAACCGAGATTGCGCTGCCCGGGGAAGTTTCCGGGATCGCGCATCCATTGGCGCGGTGGAACAGTCTCTCGATCACCCGGATTCCCATGGGACATGAAATTGCGGTGACGCCGCTGCAGATGTTAATGGCCATGAACACCATTGCGAATAATGGCGTGCGGATGAAGCCGCAGATCGTCAAGAGTATAGTGGACCAGGACGGTACGGCGGTGTTCCAATTTCAGCCGCAGCCCGTTGGCCAGGTCGTTGCGCCACGAACATGCCAGTTGATGACCACAGCGTTGCGCAAGGTGGTCTCGCCCGAAGGGACCGCGCCGAAAGCAAACCTGGAGCGATTCGACGTCGCGGGCAAGACGGGGACGGCCCAGAAGGTCGAAAACGGTCAATACGTTCGGAAGTACTACTCATCGTTCATTGGCTATTTCCCTGCTTCGAATGCGGAGATTTCGATTTTGGTGTCCTTGGACGATCCCACCGTGGGTGGGGCATTCTATGGCGGATCGGTGGCCGGACCGGTGTTTCGGGCGGTGGCAGAGAGGGTCGCCGAATACCTGGGCATGGAACCGCAAACCCCGCCGACAGAGGTGGCAAAAGTATCATGAAGCTTGCTGAAATCGTCAAAACCGTGAAGCCGCTGTCGGTGGTGGGCACGCTGGACCAGGAGATCACCGGCATCACGTACGACTCGCGTCGCGTCATGCCTGGCAATATGTTCGTAGCAGTACCGGGTGAACGCACGGACGGGCATCGGTTTGTGGATGCAGCCATCGACCGCGGCGCGGCTGCGGTAGTTCATGAGCGCGATGCCAGTTTCAATTCGCGCGTGACACGCATCAAGGTCAGCGACGCGCGCCGTTCCATGGCGCAGGCGTCAGCGCACTTCTACAACAATCCATCGCAACATTTGAAAGTGGTCGGCGTAACCGGCACCAACGGCAAGACCACGACCGCGTTCATGATGCATGCGATCATGGAAGCCGCCGGTATTCCCTGCGGTTTGCTCGGCACAGTGCGCTACCAGATCGGCCAGCGGGTGATTCCTGCGGCGCGAACGACACCGGAGTCGGTCGAGATCCAGGACATGATGAGCCAGATGCTGCGCGCGGGCTGCGGCGGGGTGTCGATGGAGGTCAGCTCGCACGCGCTCGACCAATTGCGCGTGGCGGAGGTGGATTTCGACGTGGCGATATTCACGAACCTGTCGCAGGACCATCTGGATTACCACGGCCGGATGGAAGACTATTTCGAGTCCAAGGTCAGGCTGTTCAGCGCGTTGGGCACCGTCCGAAAGGTGGGCCGCGCGGTAGTGAATGCGGATAACGCATACGGTTGCGAATTGATCAAGCGCTTGGGTGGGGACCACGCCGTACTCAGTTACGGCGTTTCAAGCGCGGCCGTCATTCGCGCCGAGGACGTGCGTGCGTCGGCGGAGGGAAATTACTTCGTCGTCCACACGCCCGAAGGCAGTATCCCGATGTCACTTCCATTGATTGGACGCTTCAATGTGTCCAACGCGCTGGCGGCCATCGCCGCCAGTCACGCACTCGGCATCGACTTGGGCACCGCCGAATCGGCGCTGACAGCGTTCCGAGCCGTGCCGGGACGCGTGGAGCGGGTGAATGTCCAGCAAGATTTCACGGTTATCGTGGACTATGCGCACACAGCCGATGCGTTGCGCAACGTACTGGCCACGGTGGCGGAGCTCACGCGGGGCCGGTTGATTGTGGTTTTCGGTTGCGGCGGCGACCGCGACAAGGGCAAACGCAAGCCGATGGGAGAGGCGGCCTGCGAACTGGCTGACTTTTCGATTCTCACGACTGACAACCCGCGTACGGAAGATCCGCGCGAGATTGCCAGGCAGGTTGAAGAAGGCTTCCCGAAGGCGGCGCGCGGGCGATACCAGATCATCGAGGACCGCCGCGAAGCGATCGAGCGCGCGCTCGATATCGCTCGTCCCGGTGACGCCGTGGTAATTGCGGGCAAGGGACATGAGACCTATCAGGAATTTGCGGACACGGTCGTGCCGTTCAATGACCGTCACGTGGTGGAAGAGTATTTTCGATTGAGTGGAAAGTGGTGGAAACCATGCGTTTAGAACAGTTGGCAGAACTTTGTGAGGCGCGACTGATTCGTGGCGAGCCCGAGCGGCTCGTGGGACGAGTCAGTATCGACTCACGCGCGCTGGGCCAGGGCGACTGCTTCGTCGCGCTGCGCGGCCCGCGCTTTGACGGACATGAATTCGTATCAGACGTGGCCCGATTGGGGGCATCAGCGGCGGTAGTCTCGGATCCTACCCGTGCAATGAACTCGCCTAGTGCCTTGGCGCTTCTCCAAGTGCAAGACACCCTCACCGCATTGCACAAACTCGCAACGAACTACCGCCGACTGATGCCTCCAACGACCCGCATCGTTGCCGTGACCGGATCCAGCGGGAAAACGACCACAAAACAGCTGATCGCCGCCGTACTCGGCGAGCGGTTCAATGTAGTGGAATCGTCCGGCAATAACAACAACCACATCGGTGTGCCGCTCAATCTCCTGCGGCTCGACCCCGCGCATGATTACGGGGTGTTCGAGTTGGGGACAAACCATCCCGGCGAAATTCCCGTGCTGGCGGGCATGGTGAAACCAGACGTCGGGGTGATCACGAACATCGGTCTCGGGCACGTTGAGTTCTTTGGAGACGAAGCCGGTGTGGCCCGGGAGAAAGGATCGCTGATCGAGGTGTTGCCGCGCAATGGCGACGGTCTCGCGGTCCTCAATGCCGACGATAAATGGTGCGCCGAGTTGCGGACACGCACCAATGCGACGGTGGTAACAGTGGGTATCGAAAACTTTGCCGACATTCGCGCCAGTGAAATCAAAATCAACGGCGATGTGAAGTTTCGCCTCAACATTGCCAAGAAGCGCGAGGACGTGGTCGTTCGCCTCAAGACGCTGGGCCGCCACCAGATTTACAATGCGCTGCAAGCGGCAGCGATCGGGTATTTCGCGGGGATGGACCTGGACGAGATTCGCATCGGGTTGGAACACGCGCAATTTCCGCGCATGCGCATGGAGCCAGTCACGATCAACGGTGTGCGTTTCGTCAACGACTGCTACAACGCGAACGTGGTGTCGATGAAGGCGGCGTTGCAGATGGTTCGTGAGACGCCGAGCGCGGGGCGGAAGGTGGCGGTGCTCGGCGACATGCTGGAACTCGGCGAGTGGACGCAGCCGGCTCACTGCGATATCGGAGCGATGGCGGCCAACTGCGGCCTGGCGCTGCTGGTAACGGTCGGCCAATCCGCGCGGCTGATTGCGCAGGCGGCCATCGAGGCGGGTATGGAGACGCACCGGGTTCTGCCATTGGCGACGGCCCGGGAGGCGGGGGAGACAATTCGGGCATTGGTACATGAAGGCGATCTGGTGCTGATCAAGGGATCGCGACGGTTGCAGTTGGAGCGAATACTGGAAGAATACAGCAACAATGTCATGGCGCCGTTGTGAGGCGCTAATGAGGCATGCGGGACGGCGCTTCTCCAAGGCGCCACAACGTCGGTGTGAGGAAGTGAAGGACCGAGAAGCAGATGTTTTATTACCTGAGCGAGTATACACAGTTGTTCTCGCCGTTGCGGGTGTTTCAATACACGAGCTTCCGCGCGGTGGGCGCGGCTCTCACGGCATTGCTGATGTGCGTGGCATTGGGGCCGTGGCTCATTCGTCGTCTGGTCGAGATGAAGTTTCAGCAGCCGGTCCGCGGGGAAGACGATTTGCGGGAACTGGCGCAGACGCACGGCAAGAAAGCCTGCCCGACGATGGGAGGCATCTTGATCATCTGGGCGGTGGTGGATGCGATCCTGTTGTGGGCGCGGCCGACCAATCAACTGGTTCTCATTTGTCTGGTCACGTTGATCTGGCTTGGCGGTGTTGGTTTCCTCGACGATTGGGCGAAGGTGCAGGCGAAAAAGTCCGACGGGATGCGTGCGAAGACGAAATTTCTATTCCAGATCGGGTTGGGACTATTCGTCGGTGTATTGCTGTACACCGACCCGCTGCTCGGTCAAACGGCGAAGAAACTGATGGTGCCGTTCGTGAAAGGCCCGCTCATTGCCGACATGGGATGGTGGACGTTGCTCGTCGTCGTGGTGGTGATCGTAGGCGCGTCGAACGCGGTGAACCTCACGGACGGGCTCGATGGTCTGGCCACGGGGTGCACGCTGACGGTGGCGCTGGCGTATGCGGTGATGTGCTACGTGGCGGGCAATTTTCGATTCGCCGGCTATCTGCAAGTGCCCTACGTGCCCGGGTCCGGCGAATTGACGGTGGTCTGCGCGGCGTTGATTGGCGCGAGCCTGGGATTTTTATGGTTCAACTGCCATCCCGCGCAGGTGTTTATGGGCGATACGGGATCGCTGGCGATCGGCGGGTTGGTCGGGGCGATTGCCGTGATGATCAAGCAGGAACTGGTGCTGGTCATTGTCGGCGGGATTTTTGTCATGGAGGCGGTATCAGTGATCCTGCAGGTCGCGAGCTTCAAGCTGCGCGGCAAACGGATTTTCGCGATGGCGCCGTTGCACCACCATTTCGAACTGCGCGGCTGGTCGGAGACCAAAGTGACGACGCGGTTTTGGGTGTTATCGGTGATTTTCGCATTGCTGGGATTGGCGACTCTGAAATTGAGGTGATTGGATCATGCAGACCATGGAACTGAAAGGGAAGGATGTGCTCGTGCTGGGACTGGGACGGAGCGGAATGGCGGCGGCGTCGTTGCTGCAGCGTGACGGCGCCCGCGTCGTCGTGCGCGATGAATCGGCGGATGACCAGTTGCAGGAGCGGGCGATACGCCTGCGTCGTTTGGGCGTGCGCGTCGAGCTGGGCAGCCAGTTCGATCACGCCGCGCGGTTTGATCTGGCCGTGCTCAGTCCGGGCATCGCGCCCCAGCGGCCGATCGTTCGTGATTTGATGACGCGGAACACACCGCTGCTCAGCGAATTGGAGTTGGCGTATCGCTTTTGTCTCTGTCCCATCGTCGCGGTCACGGGGACCAATGGCAAAACGACGACGACCGAGTTGATCGCCGCGATGCTGGCCGGCTGCGGCAAACGGACGACGGCGGCTGGCAACATCGGCCACGCGTTTTCGGACGCGGTGGAGACCAGCGCCAGTCTGGATGCGGTCGTGCTGGAAGTCAGTTCGTTCCAGTTGGAGAAGATCGAGAAATTCCGCGCGAACATCGCGGTGTTGCTGAACATTACGCCCGACCATTTGGACCGGTATGAATCGATGGACGCATACGCGGCGGCGAAATCCTTCATTCTCATGAACCAGCAGCCCGAAGACACCGCGGTCATCAGCGCGGAAACTCTCGAACGGCTGCAGCGGATGGGAATCGCGATGAAGGCGCGCCCCATCACGTTCAGCGCCTACAACCGCCACGCGGACGTGTGGCTGGACTGGTTCGACAGCGAGACGATTTGGTGCCGGTTGCCCGAGTGTCACGGCATTTTGCTGAAGATGAGTGAGACGAACCTGCGGGGCGTACACAATGCCGAAAACGTACTGGCGACGGTGGCAACCGGGCTGGCGATGGGATTGCCTGTATCGCGGATGCGCGAGGCGATTTGCGCGTATTGTCCCCAGCCGCACCGCTGCGAGTTCGTGGCCGAGGTCAACGGGGTGACATACATCAACGATTCCAAGGCGACCAATGTCGACGCTGTCGAGAAAGCATTGCGATCCCTGCCGGGGAACGCGGTGCTGATCGCGGGTGGGCGCGATAAGGGTTTGGATTTTACGCCATTGAAAGAGGTGGTTGCCGACAAGGTCAGGTTGGCCGTGTTGATTGGCGAAGCGCAGAACAAGATGTGGCGCGCCTGGTCCAGGACGGCGCCGTGCGTGCGGGCTTCGTCGATGGAGGAGGCGGTGCGCCTCGCAGCCAGTCACGCCCGGCGCGGCGACACGGTGTTGTTATCGCCTGCGTGCGCCAGCTTCGATATGTTTGAGAATTATGAACATCGCGGTGAGGAGTTCAAACAGCACGTTTTCAATTTGCAATGAGGGGATGTTGGCCCGGGTTGCCCGGCAGACAGCAATTAACAAAAGAATAACGAACGAAAGGAACCAATGAAAGTCTCGAAAGTTGTACTCATCGTAGTCGCATTACATGTTCTCGTGATCGGAGGCATCGTCGTCTTCGAGGGATGCTCGCGAGTCAAGACTGGCGCGCCTGACATGGCGAGCAACGAAAGCTCGCCCGGCCAGCCGTCCGATATGACCTCGGCCAGCAACCAGATGACGTCCATTGCGGGTCCGCAGGGTCCTGGCCCGGGTAACTCGCTGGTCCCGCCGAATTCCATGGCAGGAAATGAAGCGCCGGCTCCCATTCCCGCGCCGATGGCGGTGGCACCGGTGACCGGCGCTCAAACGTATGTTGTCAAGAAGGGCGATTCGCTCTGGAAGATCGCGAAGGCGGAGAACATCACCGTGCGCGAACTGAGTCGAGCCAACAACATGACCAAGACCAGCACGCTCAAGGTCGGACAGAAGCTAAGCATCCCCGCCGTGGTAGCAAAGGCGGAAAAGACCAGCGTGGCGACAGCATCGGTGGTCCCGACCTCGACCGATGCGAACAGCGTGCCGTCCACTACGACCGCATCCGCGACTCCGGCAGCCGCGACGGAGGCCGGTGACGCAATGTACACTGTGAAGTCGGGCGACTCACTCTGGAAGATTGCACGGCAAAAGAGCGTCAGCGTCGCGGCGCTCAAACAGGCCAATAATCTGAGCGGTGATTCGCTGAAAGTCGGTCAGGCACTCCACATCCCCACGGCGACGGCAAAAACCGTGACGGATTCGACCGGCACCACCGTCAGTGCGGGGATAGCACCCACAGCGTCCGCAGCCTGGCAAACGCCCGGCACGTATACGGAGAATGGCCAGACGATCCACGTGGTGGACTTCAACGAGTCGCCGGGGACGATTGCCAAGAAGTATGGCGTCAAACTCGATGATCTGTTGAAGGCGAACAACATCACGGATCCACGGAAGGTCCAGTACGGCCAACGCCTGGTGATCCCGTCGGCCCAGCCGATCGCATCAGCATCGGCAGTCGCGACTCCCGTGGCGAATACAGCAAGCACTGCGGCGGCCGCTCCGACAGCCCCTGCGGTGTCAGCTCCGGTCGTGTCCGCTTCGCGAGCGACCGTTCAATGATCGAAAGAGGTTCTTTCTCAAACAACAATAAAACTGGAATCTGTTGAACAAGGCTGCCATCACGTTGCTCATGATCATGCTGGTTCTGTTGACGGTCGGCGTGATCATGTTGTTCAGCACCAGCGCACTCTACGCCAAGGACCGCTATGGCGATCAGCGTTATTTGCTGAAGCGTCAACTGGTGTGGATGCTCGTTGGTGGAGTCGGGTGTGTGATGGCAGCGAGCGTTCCGTATCCGAAATTGCGCGGCGTATGTACGGGCGTGCTCGTTGTGGCGGGTGTCATGCTGGCACTGGTGCTCATTCCACACATCGGCCTGAGAGTCGGCGGCTCGCGCCGCTGGCTTGGTTTGGGCCCGATGCGGTTTCAGCCATCAGAGTTGGCTAAAGTGGCGTTGGTGGTCTGGCTGGCGCACTGGCTGGCAAAGGAAAAGCGGCGCCTCGACAAGTTCGGGCGCGGTTTTGCTGTGCCGATGGGCGTGGTGGGCGTCGTGTTACTCCTGATGCTCGCCGAACCTGACTTTGGTTCCACGGCGTTGATGGCGTCCGTGAGTTTCGCGATGATGTTTGTGGCGGGTGTGCGATTGCGCTTCCTGATCCCGACGATCCTGGGCGGTCTGGCGGGATTCGCGACACTGGTCATGCACAATCCAACGCGCGCGGCGCGGCTCATGGCATTCATGGATCTCGACAAGTACAAAGAAGGCGCTGGCTACCAGGTGTGGCAGGCGATCCTCGCGTTCGGGTCGGGCGGATTCAATGGGCTGGGCTTGGGGAACAGTCTGCAGAAGATGTTCTACCTGCCCGAAGCGCACACGGATTTCATCTTTCCGATCATCGGCGAGGAGTTGGGATTGGTGGGAACGCTGGCGATTCTGTTGGCGTTTGCGTTGCTGGTGGCGTGTGCGGTCGTGATCAGCATGCGGGCATCGGATTTGTTTGGACAGTATCTGGGGATGGGCATCGCCGTGCTGCTGGCGATGCAGGCGTTGATCAACGTCGGTGTGGTGACGGCATGGTTGCCCACCAAGGGTCCGCCGCTGCCGTTCATCAGTTTTGGAGGATCGAATCTGGTGTTGAACATGGTCGCGGTCGGTCTGTTGCTCAGTATTTTCCGTCATGGCGTGGCGGAGACGGAAAATGAGGAGCAGGAATTTTTTGCGCGGCGGTCAGCGGTCTCATAGGAGGCAACAGCACTGCCGCGCGGCGGAAGGCAGGTTGCATGAATGAAAATCGTGATCGCATGCGGCGGGACGGGGGGGCATCTGTTTCCCGGACTGGCGGTGGCGGAAGCCCTGCGGGACCGCCGGCACCACGTCCGGTTGTTGGTCTCCGAAAAGGCAATCGATCAGACCGCATTGGCAGCGTTGACCAATTGCTCCAGCCCTTCGGACGGCGTCGTGGTGGAAGGAGTGCCCGCGATGGGGTATGAAGGTTCGCGGCGCCTAGCTCAATTTTGTATCCGGCTGGCCAGGGCCACGCGCCGGTGCGCGGCGACGTGCGATGAATTTGAGCCGGATGTCGTACTCGGAATGGGCGGATTCACATCGGCGCCGGCTGTATTCGGCGCACGGTGGTCCCGCAGGCGCGGGACGGCGACGTTGATCCATGAATCCAACGCGGTGCCCGGCAAGGCCAACCGCTGGGCGGGCCGGTTTGTGGACCATGTCGCGGTCGGATTGGCTGACTGCGCACAGTTTTTCGGACGCAAGCCCGTCACGGTAACGGGCACGCCGATTCGCGCGGCGTTGCGCCGTGGTCGGGTGGCCGACGCGCACGCGCGCCTCGGCCTGAAGACAGAGCGATTGACTGTGTTGGTTGCCGGTGGCAGTCAGGGGGCGCATGCGATCAACGAGGCCGTGGCCGCTGCCCTGCCATGGCTGAACGAAAGAACGAAGGCATTGCAGTTCGTTCACTTGACCGGTGAGCGGGACGAAACATTCATGCGTGAGGCGTACGAGAAGAACGGATTTCAAGCAACGGTAATGAGTTTCTGCAGTCATATGGAATTGGCCTACAGCGCGGCGGACATGATCGTCGCACGCTCGGGGGCTTCGACACTCACCGAAATCGCGGCGTTCGGGCTGCCCGCGATCTTGATTCCGTATCCGCACGCCGCAGGCAATCACCAGTGGCACAATGCGCATGTGTTCGAGCGCACGGGCGCCGCGCGGCTGATCGACCAGTCGCAACTTGACGGTCCGCCCGCAGGCCGTGGAGAACGGCTCGCCGACGCCATCGCCGAGTTGGTCGATGACGACACGGCGCGCCGAGGCATGGCGAGGGCCGCGCATGCGCTGGCAGTGGATGATGCGGCCGACCGCATCGCAACCTTATTGGAACAATATGGGAAGCAAACAACGACTCATTGAGTTTTTGGGAGGTGGGCCACGCCGCGTGCATTTTGTCGGCATTGGCGGCTGCGGCATGAGCGGATTGGCGCGCCTGTTGTTACAGCAAGGGCACAATGTCACCGGCTCGGATGTGTCCCCCAACGGCGGGGTGAAGGAATTGCAAAAGCTCGGGGCAAAAGTTTCCAGCGGTCATGCGGGTCGAAATGTGAGCGAAGGCATGGAGCTTGTGGTCTACACGTCGGCGGTCAACGACCAGAATATCGAACTACAGGCGGCGGACGAACTGAAGATCCCCCGGGTGCGGCGCGGGTTGCTGTTGAGCGCGCTGATGAATCACCCGAATAACATTGCGGTCGCAGGCACGCACGGCAAGACGACGACGACGGCGATGATCGCTTACGTGCTCACGCGCAGTGACAGTGCGCCGAGTTACTGTGTGGGCGCTCACGTGCCGGTGCTGGGGACAAACGCACAATTTGGCGGTGGTAAATACTTCGTGGCGGAGGCGGACGAGAGCGATGGCACGTTGGTCGGGTTCAGCCCCGAGTATGCGGTATGCCTCAACATTGAGCCGGAACATCTGGATCACTATGGGTCGATGGACAAGCTGCGAGAGACATTCGAATCATTTTTCTCCAGCACGCACAAGGTGGTGTTCTTGTGCGCGGACTGCACGAATTGTATGACAATGGCGCCGCGCTGTCGAACTGCAATCACCTTCGGACTATCTGCCCGGGCCGATTACCGGGCAATGGAGATCGAACAAACGAGTTGCGGCTCGCGATTCGCGGTGGCGTGCCGCGATCAAAAGATCGGTGTGATCGAACTGAGTATTCCCGGCAGACAGAACGTGACGAATGCGCTGGCGGCAGTGGCGGTGGCTGACGAATTGGGAGTGCCGTTCGAGAAAATTGCGGACGCATTGAAGCAATTCACAGGCGCGAAGAGACGCTTTGATCGCAAGTATGAGGACGGCGGCATTCTCGTGGTGGACGACTACGCACATCATCCGACGGAGGTTCGCGCGACTATTGCGGCCACACGGACGATGCTGGCGAAAGAGGGCACAGCCGTTTATCGCCGGTTGATTGTGGCGTTTCAGCCCCACCGGTACACGCGCACGCAGGCGTTGCGGGAGGAGTTTGGCGGGGCGTTTCAAGGCGCCGACAAGTTATTTCTCACCGAAATCTACGCCGCGAGTGAAAAACCCATCGAAGGCGTTACCGGAACGATGTTGCATGGTGTGGTCGCGGGCTCCGGACAGGTGGAGGCGGTGTTTGAACAGGACCTGGAAATGTTGGTGGCGCGATTGTTCGCGGAGGCCCGTCCCGGCGACATCATTCTGACCATGGGGGCAGGGGACATTTACAAAGTGGCGGAAGCGCTGGCGCGAAAGCTCCGGCAGCGTGGCCCGACCGTTCTCAACACGGAGAAACAGCCCATGAATATGTTTGCAGATCTTGAGGTATTGTTATCGGACAAGGCGAAAATCCGCCAGAACGAGTCGATGGCGCGACACACATCGATGCGTGTGGGTGGCCCGGCGGAGTTCTGGATCGAGCCGGCCCACGAGCGCGATCTCGCGCGTCTACTGCACTACTGCCACGTCCGCGAGGTACCTGTGACGGTGATTGGCCGCGGCACGAACCTGCTCGTGCTTGACGGCGGCATTCAAGGGGTGGTCGTCAGTCTGACGAACGATGAGTTTTCGAAGGTGGAAGTGGACGGCGAGCAGATTCTCGCGCGGGCCGGCGCCCGGCTGAAGACGATTGTGACCACGGCGGCCAAGAACGGGCTGGCGGGACTGGAGTTCATGGAAGGCATCCCCGGATCGCTCGGTGGCGCGCTGCGGATGAATGCGGGAGCGATGGGCAAGCAGACGTTCGACGTGGTCGATTGGGTGCGCTACATCAGCTACTCGGGCGATATTTACGATGCGGAAGCGAAGGACCTCCCTGTTTCGTACCGGAGCTGCCCGGTGTTCCATAACCACATTGCCTTGTCGGCAATCCTACATGGGACGAAGGCGGAGCGTAAGTCGATCGACAGCCGGCTGCGGGCGTTCGCGCAACGACGCTGGTCGTCCCAACCCGCCAAGCCGAGCGCGGGCTGCATTTTCAAAAACCCGGACACGATTCCGGCGGGCAAACTGATCGAGGAATTGGGATTGAAGGGAATGTCGATCGGCGGCGCGCGAGTTTCCGAGATGCATGGGAATTTCATCGTGAACGAGGGCCGCGCGACCGCCAGCGATGTGATGCAGTTGATGGCGACCATTCGAGAGCGGGCGCGACAGGAGCGTGGAATCGATCTCGAACCGGAAGTGATGATTCTCGGATCCGAAAAACAGTAGAGAACTGCGAGCATGAAAAAACTCACGATTGCGGTCCTGATGGGAGGCCCGTCCACCGAACGCGAGGTGTCCTTGCGATCCGGCGAGGCAGTGGTGAATGCGTTACGAGTGACAGGCGCGGACGTTGTGGCCACTGATATTACAGACACGACGTTTACAGTCCCGAAAGACGTGGACGTAGCGTTCGTTGCCTTGCATGGGACCTTCGGAGAGGACGGGACTCTCCAACAGATACTCGAGGACAGCGGAATCGCCTACACCGGCTCCGGCCCGGAAGCGAGCGCACGCGCCTTCGATAAGATTGCCGCCAAGGAGGCGTTTCTGTCGGCGGGGATTCGGACGCCGAAATACGAGATTTTCGATCGCGCGCACACGAGCTCGCACCGCTCGACGGGGCTCGCCTTTCCGCTTGTGGTGAAACCGTCACGACAGGGGTCGAGCGTAGGGGTCAGCATCGTGGAGGAGGAAGGTGACCTGGAAGAGGCCTGCCAGACTGCGTGGCAGTATGACGACCGTCTACTGGTCGAGCCGTTCATTGTGGGGCGCGAGTTGACCGTTGGCATTTTCGATGGCCAGGCGCTGCCGGTGGTGCAGATTGAACCCCATCAGGATTTTTTCACGTATGAAGCGAAGTACACGAAAGGGCAGTCGGACTACCTTGTGCCTGCGCCACTGGAGAAGGAGACGGAATTGCTGGTGAAATCCACGGCATTGCGGGCCCATGAGTGCCTAGGGTGCCGCGACCTTTCTCGGGTGGATCTGATCCTGGCGGAATCGGGCGAGTTGTTCGTACTGGAAGTCAACACGATCCCGGGTTTCACCGAGACGAGCCTCGTACCGAAGGCGGCATGGGCGGCGGGAATCGGATTTCCGGATTTGTGCGCACGGTTGGTGCGAATGGCGTTGGCGCGTCGCGGGCCGCTCGGCGCGGCTGCGAAGGACACCGCGGTGGTTTCGACATGAAGCTTGGCAACCGAAGAAAGAAGCGGCCGGGGTACCTGCTGGACGTGAAGGTCCAGACGCGCGGACGCAGTTTGCGGCGGCTGCGGGTTGTGATCATGGCACTGCTGGCGCTCGGCACGTTGGCGTTGAGCGGCTACGGGATCCATCGCCTGGTAAAGACGGCCGCCAATCGTCTCGTGTACGAGAATCCGCGTTTCGCGATTCGCCAGATTGTGGTGGAAAACGATGGCGTGCTGACGCCGGAGCAGGTCATGGGGTTTGCGGGGGTGCAGGTTGGGCAGAATCTCCTGTCAGTTGACCTGGATCGCGTGCGTGGCAATCTCGAGATGCAGCCGCTGGTCCGCGCCGTCGAAGTGCGCCGGATGTTGCCAGATCGGTTGTTCATTCGGATGGACGAGCGGGTCGCCGTGGCGCGGCTGCGCGTGCCGACGCGAGAGTTGAGCGACGCCGTGTTCTACATCGACCGCGCGGGGATTGTCATGAAGCCCGTCAAACTCGCGGATGGGACGCTCGTGCAGCCGCAGATGCCACGGCCCGTGCCGATATTGACCGGCGTGACATTGGCGGATTTGCGTGTGGGCAAACCTGTGGAATCGGAACAGATTTACCGGGCCTTGGAATTGTTGGACAAACTGGATCAGGCCGTGGCGGGATCATGGCTGGAGATCGAGCAAATTGATCTGTCGAAGCCGCGCCAATTGGTGATGACCACCCGGCAGCATACGGTGATCAAGGTGGACGTGGAGGAATTTCCCCAGCAATTGCGGCGGCTGGGAATGATTTTGCGTTGGGCACAGCAGAGGCAGCGGGCCGTGCAGATGGTGGACCTGACCGTGAACCGTGGCGTGCCTGTGACGTTTGCGAATTAGAAAGGTTTGGCTACGAAAATGTTACCGAAGGAAAAGATCGTCGTGGGACTTGAGGTGGGCACCTCGAAGGTGTGCGCCGTGGTCGGCGAAGTGCTCGACGATGGCAACATCATGGTGATCGGGGTTGGCCAGGCGAACTCCGAGGGTGTGCGCAAGGGCGAGATCATCAATATCGATGCCACGGTCGAGTGCATTCATGCCGCGGTGGGCGACGCGGAGGAAAGTGCGGGCGTGGAAATCCACAACGTGTACGCCAGCGTGAGCGGCGGGCATATCCGCAGCTTCAACAACCGCGGTACAGTGGCCGTGACCACCGACGAGCGCGAGATTTCCGAGGAAGAGGTTCGCAACGTGTTGCTCAATGCGAAGGCGGTCAACATCCCGATGGACCACGTGGTGATCCATGCGATTCGCCAGCATTTTTTCGTGGATGGCCACGACGGTATCCAGAATCCAGTGGGCATGATCGGGGCCAAACTGGAAGCCGATGTGCATGTGATCCACGGCGTGCGGACGCGATTGCAGAACACTATCAAATGCATCAAGCACGTGCCGTTGGACGTGGCCAACATCGCGGTGAGCGGGTTTGCTTCCGCGCTGGCGGTGCTCACGACCGAGCATCAGCACCTGGGCGCGGTCGTCATCGACATGGGCGGTGGCACAACGGATTACCTCGTGTATAGCGAAGGCACGATCCAGCACAGTGGCGTGCTGGCGGTCGGTGGCGACCACATCACGAACGACGTGGCGATCGGCTTGCGGATTCCGATGAATCGCGCGGAAACGCTGAAGGTCGAGCACGGCACGGTCGAGGTTCCGACGGACGACGAGACGATCACGTTAAAACGCGAGGTCGGTCTACCGGATCGTCAGGTATCGAAACAACAACTGTGCCGGATCATGAACCTGCGCGTGGAGGAAACGCTCGCGTTCGTAAAGAAGGAACTCGAGAAGCAGGAACTGCTGGAATACCTCGGCGCGGGCGTGTTCATCACCGGTGGCTGCGCGCGATTGCGCGGACTGGAGACACTGGCGGCGCGGGTATTCGGGCTGCCGGTGCACATCGGGCACAGTCTGACGGTGGGCGGGCCGACGTCGGCAATTGAAAGCCCGGAATATTCGACCGCGATTGGATTGGTGCGCTATGCGCTCGGATCGCAACGGGACCAGCATCAAGCGCCGTCACCGCTGCGGAAGATGGGACAATCGTTCCAGAGTCTGTTCCAGAGGGTGCGGGCCTTTATGTGATGGGAGAGTCGTGATGACGGGTCGAACCAAGCCAGCCGCACAACACGAGACCAGCGAGAACATGGAAAAGAAATCAACGCCCGCGCAACGGATTCGACTGAAGATCTTCGGGGTGGGAGGAGCCGGCGGCCACACGGTGAGCCAGATCGCCGCGACCCGGTCGCAAGGCAATCACACGTTGGAAGGGGTTGACCTCATTGCGGTCAATACTGACCTGCAGGCATTGAACGAGATCAACGGCGTGGAGAAGGTGCAGATTGGCGCCGCGGTGACGCATGGATTGGGCGCGGGCGGCGAGCCCGAGATTGGCGCGCGGTCCGCCCAGAACGATGGCGAACGAATCGAGGCGCTGGCGCAGGGCGCGGACGTGGTTTTCCTGACGGCAGGGTTGGGCGGCGGCACGGGCACGGGCGCCAGTCCGACCGTGGCGCGAATTGCGAAGGAGCAGGGGGCGCTGGTGCTGGCATTTGTCGCGCTACCATTTTCATTCGAAGGCGAACGGCGGAAGCAGCAGGCGTTGTCGGGTCTGGAGCAACTCAAGGCGCAGGCCGACGCGGTCGTGTGCATTCCGAACGACAAGATTTTCCGAATTGCCGGAGCGGATGCGAGCGTGGTGGACGCATTTCGACGGGCCGATGAGAATATCATCTTGGGCGTGCAAGCGGTGTGGCAGCTCTTGTCGCGCAAGGGACTGATCAATCTTGATTTTGCCGACCTGCGCACGACGCTCGGCGCAAAGCACTGTGACGGATTGTTCAGTTACGGCCAGGGCGAAGGCGCCAATCGGGCGCGCGACGCGGTGAAATCGTTGCTGGAAAGTCCGTTGCTGGATGGTGGCGACGTGCTGGCCAAGGCGGAAGGCGTGTTGGTGAGCATTCTGGGCGGGCCGGATTTGACGTTGGCGGACGTGCAAAAGACCGTCGAGCCGATTTCGCGGCAGGCCAGCCGCGCACACGTGATCATGGGGGCGGCGATTGACGAGACATACCGCGGGAAGTTGGCGGTGACCGTCATCGCGGCGGCGAATATCGCGCCGCGCCGCGTGGTTGCGCAACCTATACCGGTGAAACCACTGACCTTTCCGCGTCCCGGTGACGCCGCGCCATCACATGGTGCCCGAACCTCGCCGACCCCGGTGGCGGCAGTGACCTCGGCAACTACTCCCAAGGTTGTCGTGGAGGAAGCGCCGAAGCCCGAACTGGTCACAGCGCAGAAGTCAGCGTCGAAGCCGAAGCAGGAGACACTGCCGCTGGAAGGTGTGAGCCGCGGCCGGTTCGATAAAAGCGAGCCGACCCTGTACAACGGCGAAGACCTCGATGTGCCGACGTTTATCCGTCGCGGCGTCAGCGTGAAGCGGTGAGGTGGTTTCGCGGCGGTCAGCACGTTGCTCCGATGCGTGTCGAGCAGGAGTCCATCAACCACAGGAGAGATCTGGATGGCACGATTTCATAAAGAGAGTTCGGGTGGACGGCGAGCGATTCCGAGTTGTTACGCCGGTGCATTCAGATAACGCCAACAGGATTCTACGGACATGCGCACAATCAGAGCGAGCTTGAGCTTTCCCGATTTTATTCCTTGGGATGTTGAAATTGCGCGCTTAAACTTTGGGGCGAACTGCGGACCTTCTAGTCTCGCCGCCATCTTGGGCAAGGAAGTCTGCCGTGTGATGTGCTATTTTCCCCACTTTGAGTATTCGCGGTGGACAAATCTCACGCAAATGCGTCGCGCTTTCGACGAAGCTGGTTACTCGGTCAAAGTAAGAAGATGTGAGTTACCCACGCACGGTGTCGCCCTAATCCAGTGGCTTGGGCCATGGACTAAAAGAGACTTCTTTTCTAGATGGAGCCTCATCCACACGCACTGGGTGGCGGTTTCAGAGAACTACGTTTTCGACCACACGGAGTGCAAATGGCAGACGTTAGAAGAATGGTCGGGGCAGGTAGCGCCCAGGTTTATTGAAAACATCCCTCAGGCCCACGGTTGGGCAGTCAAGTATGGAGTCGAAACGACCAAGCCGAGCTCAAGTTGGTCCGGGCTCACATCCGGCAGCTCGCGCTCTTCGTCGAGATCGGAGTTCAGTTTAGTTGGATAGCGAAGAATATTGGTTTCAAACAAATCGTCGAGCGGATCGCCCCTTCGCGTCGGAAATCTTCTCCAGCGTGGCTTCCCGATTGTGTCGCAAATCAGAATCTGTCGAGCAAGAGTTCGCATGAATGGCTGGCTATCAATGACAGAGAAGCTCTGGAATTCTCTCTGGGCCTGCGTGTAGTAACGAGCCGCCCCAATTAACAGGGGGTGTAGCGGCCAGCCTAGGCGATCCTGCAGGCGAACCAGCTCGTCGAAAACTTCTTGACCGACGTTCCCATTGGCACGCGCCCCTGTCTGGAATTCCATCGTCACTACCGTCGCTTCGGAATGCTCCTTCAGAAAACCGAGAGTAAAGTCCCAATCTCCTTCCGTGTTGGCGTTTATGTGGAACGACACGCTAACTCCTGCATCGGACAGGCGCTCCGCCGAAAGCAGAATACGCTTCCGGTTTCTTAAGTTCTGAAACCTCGGGACATCAGTGAAGTGCGAAAAATTCGGTACCGTAATCCCGTCTAACTGTAGGGCTGCAAGTGCCTCACAAGCTTCAGCGGTCCGGTGTTCTGACCAAAAACTCTCCAGACGTGCGTCCTCATCGACACCAACCAGTAGAATTCGGGTATCGTGTCTCAGTTTGTATGCGGTGCGTAAGGCAGCATTCTCAGTCTTCAACTCAGCCCAAGTAGGCGAACGCTGTAAGCTGCGTAGGAACCCTTGGCCGGAATCAGCAACGCAGAACGAAGCAGTACGGTCTGAAACGTAGAAGCCCGCCAGTGCCGAACATGGTTTGTCTGCCGCCTCGAAAGCGTGCCAGCAGACATTATCCCCCATTTCACCGAGAACACCACCAACACCTCTAAACATTTCACTCCGCCGTCCACGGGCCGCGCTGCGGCGAAAACGGTCACAAAAGAGGGTCCATTCGTGAGACAGTAAATCGTTTTTGGAACTGATTCGGTAGAGGTCAAACGAGGGTGAGCCGAAGGGCTCGGCACTTTCTTGCTCTCCATTACATCCAAGGCACTCAACCGCACCGCCTACACCGGGCAGGTCCATCTGAGTAACCTTACGGGCTAGGTCGGCATTGCCCGCATCCAAAAGTGAATGGTGAGACAGTGCTAGGAAGAGCACAACGGTAAGCGTAACGTCAGCACCTCGAATCCTCTCGATGTCATCTGCGCATTCGGAGTCAATGAGGCGCTGGATTTCAGGGATGTTCTTCGAGTCGAGAAGCATGTGCGGCGGTCATTCTGTTGTGGGTTAAGATGTCCTCTTACCTCGCGGTTTGTCGTGTCAGTTTACAAGCGTGTAATTCTACAGGCAAGGCTGGCGGTAACGCTGGGAATTAGCCGGGGGGGAGCTTGCGGACAGCCTAGGCAGGTATTCGGCGCATGTCGTCGGACTCTGCTTTCAGATGCGGCGCGGCTGCAGTCTGGAAACTCTTTCCTCAAAGTGGTATTGTGGCGTGTAGTGGAGTATGTGACACCATGCCGAAGTCAGATCCGGTTTTGACCCAAGGCCGCGGGGCAAGCGCAGCTGGGGCAACAGATGCGTTGGGCGATGTCCTCTCGAGTTTGACGAAGGAGGGTGAACTCTACGAAAAACTACCTGACGAAAAAGTGCGCTGCGTTGCATGCGGTCATCGGTGCCTGATTCTGGAGGGGCACGACGGCATCTGCCGGGTGCGGTTCAATCGTGGTGGCACGTTACTCGTGCCGTGGAATTACTTCGGCGCATTGCAGTGTGATCCCATCGAGAAGAAGCCGTTTTCCCATGCGTTGCCAGGGACGCTCACGATGAGTTTCGGGATGCTGGGGTGCGACCTGCATTGCGGATATTGTCAGAATTGGTTCACATCCCAGGCGTTGCGCGATCCGCTGAGCACGGCGCCACCGATTCCGCTGAGCGCGGAACGGTTTGTGACGCTGGCCGTAGAGAATGGCGCGGACACGGTCACGAGCACGTACAACGAACCATTGATCACGAGCGAATGGGGCGTCGAGGTTTTCAAGGAGGCGCGCAGGCGGGGGCTGCACACGTCCTACGTCTCGAATGGCAATGGGACGGAGGAAGTGTTGGAGTACATCCAGCCGTGGGTCGATTTTTACAAGGTCGATTTGAAAGGGTTCAACGACAAGAATTACCGGCAGCTCGGCGGGAAGCTCGACAACGTGCTCAAGACGATCGCGATGCTGTTTGAAAAAGGATTCTGGCTGGAGATCGTGACGCTGTTTGTGCCGGGTTTCAACGACAGTGAGGATGAGATGCGGCAGATCGCGAAGTTTTTGGCGGGCGTTTCCTGCGACATCCCCTGGCACTGCACAGCGTTTCATCCCGATTACAAGATGACGGACCGGGGATACACGCGGGCGCAGACGTTGGTGAAGGCGTGTGAGATCGGGAAGGAAGAAGGTTTGCGGTACGTGTACGCGGGCAATCTGCCGGGGAAGGCGGGCGACTGGGAGAATACGTGGTGTCCGAATTGCCGGGAATTGCTCATCGAACGGCGCGGGTTCGAGGTGCAACGCTACCATCTCACGGATGATGGCAAGTGTCCGAAGTGCGCGACCGTGATTCCTGGTCGATGGGATTCTGCCAGGACGCGAACCGCGCTCCAGCGATTCGACGCATTCGAGCGGATGCCACGGGCGGTGAGGCCAATCTGACCCGGGCACGAGACGAGCCACGAACGTGCCGAAGGGGCCGGCGGATTGCGAAGATAATCAGGATTCGATTTCTACTCTTCTCCGTTTTCTTGCGGAAAAGTACCCACCTCGGACGATGGCCGTAAGGCCACAACCCGCTGCTGAAACAATGTGCCAAGACGGTCGTCTGGATACCCGCCTGTGAGTGCGCGGTGCATGGCCGGATTCGTGGGCGGCAGGCGAGGATGTCTCATCTTTGAGACGGCGCGACGGGGAACGCTCTCGCAGCGTCTCAGTAATGAGAATTCAGGACGTGTAGGACGGAATACTACAGAGAGGGCAAGAAGAGGCACGCGAGTTGCAGACATATTTCTGAGCAGAATTCTAACATACGGTCGGATCATGGAGTAAAACAGAATGAAAAGAAATCTACGAAGAATGTGTCGGGGAGTCAGATCCAAGAAGGCCCAGAGTCTGGTGGAATACTCGCTGATTCTAGCCCTGATCGCAACCGTGGCAATTTTAGTGTTGCATGGCCTTGGCAAGAAGGTCAACAACACATTGTCGTCCGTGAACGCGAACCTGCCGTAAGGGCGGGAGATCAAATCCGAATCTCGAGATTCGAAGCGAGATCGAACGCTGAAGACACCCAGCGCCGACGCTCCGAGATATCGAATCGTCCCGAGTCCAGCCCCACAGCAGCGGCGTAACTTCTACTGATCTTCGATACCGATGTTCTTGTAGTACGAGGGCATCCATCATTTCCACTGGGGCCCCCATCGCCTTCTTTTTGCGCTTGCAAAGCATATGGGCGGGGGTAGTATGGCTAGTCCTGCCACGAGTGGTCGAGGCAGTATTGAACCGTTCCGAAAACCACGCAAGACGTGGAGAACTTCGGGACATAAAAACACTAAACCTGAATCCAGTCGTTAATCAGACGGGATGTCTCGCGCCGACGAAAGGTATAGGCGGTGGCGGGATGAAACAGCGGAGGATACATTGGCAAGTGTAACAGTTGTAGAATTGTTGGAAGCCGGGGTTCATTTCGGTCATCAGACCAAGCGGTGGAACCCCAAGATGAAAAAGTTCATTTTCGCCGCACGCAATGGCATTCATGTCATTGACCTCAACAAGACGCTCACCCAGATCGAAGTCACGTGCGGATTTCTTCATGATATAGTTCTTGGCGGAGGCTCGGTTTTGTTCGTTGGCACCAAGAAGCAGGCGCAACAGGAGATCAAAGAGGCCGCCCTCCGCACAGGGATGCCGTACGTGGTGGATCGCTGGCTCGGCGGAACGCTCACAAACCTGCGGACCATCCGCAACAGCGTGAAGCGGATGCAGGAAATCGACCGCCTCCTCTTGTCGCCCGAAGGCGAGCACTTGCCCAAAAAGGAAGTCGCGTTTCTGCGGCGCGAGCAAAACAAGCTTCATCGCAATCTGGACGGCATCGTCAAGATGGAGCGGGCGCCCGCCGCGATGTTCGTGATCGACATTCAGCGTGAGGCCATCGCGATTCACGAGGCGCAACGGCTCGACATTCCAATCATCGCAGTGGTGGACACCAATTGCGATCCCGATCAGGTGACGTATCCGATTGCGGGTAACGACGACGCCATTCGCGCCGTGAAACTCATTACGAGCGTGATCGCCAACACGATTGCGGAAGCCCAAGGTGAGTTGGGACGGAAATACCCAACGCCGCCACCCGAACCGGTCGTCGCGGAGGTCGTCCAACAACCAGCCGCAGAGTTGGCTCCTGCTCCGGAGCAATCGGCGGTATCGGCCTAGACAATCTCCGGGCAACTATTCCTGATGACTATAACAGCAATGCAAATCGACCCCAAAGACGTCAAGGCGCTGCGCGAAAAGACCGGCGCGGGCATGATGGACTGCAAACAAGCCCTCCAGGAGGCCAATGGCGACATGGCTGAAGCGGAGAAGATCCTGCGCAAGAAGGGCATCGCCGTGGCCGGCAAAAAGGCCAGTCGCGTGGCAAACGAAGGCTGCGTAGCCAGTTACATTCACCACGGCAGCAAACTCGGCGTGCTTGTGGAAATCAACTGCGAGACCGATTTTGTGGCGCGCAATGAAGGTTTCCGCGAACTCGTCAAAGACATCACCCAGCACGTCGCCGCCGCGAATCCGAGCTATGTGAAACGCGAAGATGTCCCGGCAAACGTGATCGCAGGCGAAAAGGAAATCTACGCTGCGCAAGTCAAGGACAAGCCGCCGCAAGCCGTCGAGAAGATTGTCGCCGGCAAGCTCGAAAAGTTTTACTCGACGGTGTGTCTGCTCGAACAGCCGTTCGTGAAGAACCCCGAGATCTCGATCAAAGACCATGTCACGGCGAAGGTCGCGCAACTGGGCGAGAACATCGTGGTCCGCCGCTTCATCCGCTGGCAGTTGGGTGAGGAGATTCCAGGCGCGACCCCGACAGCCTGATTCACGGAGGCCAACAGGATGACGACGACATCCGCACCGCGACCCAAATATCGGCGCGTGATGTTGAAGTTGAGCGGGGAGGCGCTGCTCGGACCGCGCGAGCACGGCATCTCTCCGGAGACCTGCGCCGCGATCGCGAAGGAAATCAAGGAAATCAAAGAACTGGATGTTCAGCTCGCCATCGTGATCGGTGGTGGCAACATCTTTCGTGGCCTCGCGGGAAGTAAACACGGCCTTGACCGCACTGCGGGCGATTACATGGGAATGCTCGCGACCGTTATCAATGCACTGGCATTGCAAGATGCGTTGGAGAAGAACGGGGTGAGCACCCGGGTGCAATCCGCCATCGAGATGCGCTCAGTTGCCGAGCCATTCATCCGTCGCCGGGCCATTCGCCACCTCGAAAAGGGCCGCGTCGTCATCTTCGCCGCAGGGACGGGTAATCCATATTTTTCGACGGACACGACCGCAGCGTTGCGCGCCAGCGAGATCGATGCCGATGCGTTGCTCAAGGCGACGAAGGTGGATGGCGTCTATACCGCCGATCCAAAAGTAGATCCGGCAGCAACGCGTTATGACAAGCTCACCTACATGGATGCGTTGAAGGGGCGGCTCAATGTGATGGATTCCACGGCATTCTCCCTATGCATGGACAATCGCATCCCGATTGTTGTTTTCGATCTCTTCCAATACGGCAATATCAAGCGCGCCATTCTTGGCGAACCGATCGGCACATTGGTCGCGGAGTAGCGGGGTGATCCATCGGCGGGCTGTCTTCTGCACGAAGTGGTTGACGTTGCGCTATTCGACCTGCTGGCATGATCGGTTTTTCCTTGAATGACCTTGCGTGAGTTTCTAATCTGATGTCCATGACTCTGCAAGAAGTGCTCGACACGA
>Ga0302326_10001451_pt1 | contig 60467 bp, 52 predicted proteins | sample Palsa_T0_3_FD_202264 | JGI IMG/M metagenome (GOLD analysis project Ga0302326, IMG submission 202264) | Peat permafrost microbial communities from Stordalen Mire near Abisko, Sweden - Palsa_T0_3 | ecosystem: Environmental > Terrestrial > Soil > Palsa > Peat permafrost | place: Sweden: Abisko...
GCGCGGCATTGCGGCGATTCAGATTGAGCAGCGGGATCACGAGGCCGAAGGCGATGGCCGTGGCGACGGAGACAAAGAGAAGGATGCGGGCCGCCAGCACGCTACCCGACGAAAACGCGTAGCGGTTGACGATCCAGACCAGGAACACGGTCACCAGCAGAGCCGAGACCGTGACCAGGGACGCGCCCTTGGAAACGGCCAGGAAGCGCAGGCGGCTTTCCAGGCGTCCGAGATACGCGTTGAGTTGATCGAGGGCGTTCATTTACGCGGCCTCCTTCTCCACCGACAAGTATCGGCTGGCGATCACTGATTCGATTATGGCGATTATCAAGACCAATAGCAAAGCGTAGCGCCACAGGCTCCAGGGACGCGCCGCGCTCGCCGATTCGGCGCCCGCCGAGGGGATGTCGGAGCCGCGCCCGGTGTTTCGCCACAGCTCCAATGTTTCCTTGGGCACAGGCGTCAGATCCGATTCCCGGCGGTCGGCGTGAACGGCCACCATTTCCTCGCGTCCGTTAGTTCGATGAATCTCGTAGAACCCTTCGCGACTCATCTGGAAAGACTGCGTGGTGGTGGCTTCCTGGAGAGACAGGGGATGCTTCCCGTCCGGGTCGACAATTTCGACCGAAGCCCCTTGGTCCTTAGCCGAGCGGAGTTCCACATAGGAATCGACGGCGACATTGGTGGATTGGTCGTGCTGCCCGCCCAAATATCTCGCGGTTTCCTCGACGAACGGAACAAAGGAGGTATGCAGCGGGAAATCGTTCGAGATCTTGTCGAACGTGGAAGCGAATACCAGCACGCGGCCCTCGCCCACTTGCTTTTCGAGCAGCAGGGGCAATTGATTGGTGAGACGCGCGAGCACCCGCGACTGGCCGGGATCGACGCGAATCACCTGGTAGAACTGGACGCCATCCAGCTTGTTGGCGCGGCGCAAGGAAGGATGCTCAGCGTCGGCGGTGGCGACGATCTGAAACCGATCGCCTTCGCGGGAGGCGTAGCTGGACCCTTGAATCGGTTCATTGGAAACCGGGACTCGCGGCTGTGCGGCCGAATGAACGCCCAGAACCACCAGCAGCGAACCGCCGCTATTGACGTAACTTCGCAAGCTGTTTTCCATTCCCGGCGGCAGCGGACCGGTGTCGGAAAGCACGACGAAAGCATATTTGGAAAACGCCTGGTTGCCCGCCTGTTCCACCGCGAGCGGTTCGAGGACGAAGCCCGCCTCGGAGACAGATTCGAGCGCGGCGCGATAGTACAGCTCGTCGCGTTGCTCGCCGGCGGCGTGCAGGAACAGGACTGGGTGCGGATCGGAACGCTCGATGGCGAAGGGAAAACGATCATCCTCGCGCAGCGGGTCCGCGGGCTCAATGCGGATCTCGCCTTTGTGGAAGCCGTGCGGCGATTCCAGCGATAAGAACTCCGCGCCCACGCGGCCGTTGGCGGGGACATCCACCGATTTGCTCTCGAGCACTTTGCCATCCAGCGCCAGCGAAACGGTCCGCTTGGCGGCATCGCCTCCGATATTGGCAATCACGGCCTGAACGCGCACTTTCTTCGGGTCGTAGATCTTAGCCGGGGCGGTCACGCTTTCCACCAACCAATTGGGATCCTTGGAATCGGCCACGGAATCGAAGATCAGGTTGGTATCCTGGCCCAGGCGCAGGTCGGCGAACGCCGGCGGAAGCGACGATTTCTGAAGGTCGCTCACAAAATGAACTTCGAGCGGCGTGCGGGAGGATTGCGCGATGGTTCGGAGCGCGCGCGCGAATTCGCCGAAGGAACTGCGCTCATCGGACGGTTGAATCGACTGGATGGCCGCCTTGAGCTGATCGGCGTCCTCCACCGATTGCGTCATAAAGTGAATGCGCGACCCGACGGTCAGCACCTGGCCACGCTCGCCGGAATTCAGGTTGGAGAGAGCGTTAAGCGCTAGCTGCTTGGCGCGCGCGAGGTGATCGCCGTAGCGCATGCTGAAGGAATTGTCGACGGCCACGATCAGCGTTTTGCGGCTGCCCGTTCCGGCATTCGATCGGCTCACGAACGGATTGGCGAAGGCGAGCGCCAGCAGCAGCAGCAGCGCCACGCGTAAGGAAAGGAGCAACAGATAGCGAAGGCGCCGGTGCTTGATGGAACTTTGCGTGCGCCGCTCGAAGAACATCAGCGAGCTGAAGGGATGGGGGGTGCTTCGATATTGGCGCAGCAGGTGGATCCAAAACGGCAACCCCACGGCGACCGCTCCGGCAAGAAACCATGGCGCCAGAAAGCCCACTCAGATTCTCCCTTTGCGGACCAGGAAGTATTCGAGCATGGCGGCGTCCAAGGGACGGTCGGTGGGGAGCAGGAAGTAGTCAATGTTCGCGGCGGCAGCTTTCTTCTTGAGCGCCTCGATGTGAGCGTCGATCTTGGGACGGTATTCGTCGCGCACGTATTCGGGCGAAACTTCGAGCGCGTCCTGGGTTTCCATGTCCACCAGCAAGGCGGGCTCTTTGAGCGTCGGGCGGATTTCCTGGGGATCGAGGACGTGAAACAGGATCAGGTCGTTGCCGCGGAATCGCAGCGGCGCGACGGTGCCGATAACCGTCTCGGGCTGCTCGTAGAAATCCGAGAGCACCACTACGATGCCCCTGCGCCGCAGAAATTCCTGAAAGTGGATGAACGGCTTGGCGAAATTGGTGCGGATACCGAGTTTTGCGCTTTCGATGGCGTGCGCCACGCGCATGAATTGGCCTTGCCGCGTGGAAGGGCGGACATAGTTTCGAACATCGTCGTCGAAAACGATCGCGCCCGCGGCGTCGCGCTGCTGGTTGGCAAGATAGGCGAGAGAAACCGCGACAAAGCGCGCGTAGTCCAGCTTGCTGATGCCATGCGAGCTGAATCCCATGGACGCGCTCGAATCGAGCATTAGCGTCAACTGGCTGTTGGTTTCCCCGCGATAGCGCTTCAGGTAGGCGCGCTCGGTGCGGGCGTACACGTTCCAATCCACGTGCCGAAGGTCGTCGCCGGGCGTATAGGCGCGGTATTCGGCGAACTCCTGGCTGAAGCCGAAATCGGGCGATTTATGCAGGCCGGCCACGAATCCGTCCACCACGGTTTTCGCTACCAAGTCCAGATGCGAAATGCCGGCCAGCATCGCGGGGTCGATAAAACGGGTTGGAGCGCTTGGTAACACGTTCAGATCCTAATTTCAGATTTCTGGCTGGTCGCGCCGGCCGCCTTCGCCGCGAGTGGTCCGGTTATTTCGGCTCCGGCTTCCATTCCAGCAACCGCTTCAAAATCGCGTCGGAATCCAGGCGCTCGGATTCGGCGTGGAAATTGAGCAACAGGCGATGCCGCAGGATGGGGGCGGCCAAAGCGCGGATATCCTCGTAAGCGACGTGGTAGCGGTTGCGCAGCAGCGCGCGAGCATTGGACGCGAGCACGACAAACTGAGCGGCGCGAACGCTGGCGCCGAAATTCACATAATTCTTGACGAAATCGGGGGCGCTGGCATCGTTCGGCCTGGTAGCGCGCACCAGCTCGACCGCGTAGCGCGCCACGGTATCGGCGATGGGCACCATGCGAACCAATTGTTGAAAATCCAAAATCTCTCCGGCGTTGGTCACTTCATCGACCTGCGCCACTTTCGTGGTGGTGGTCAGATCGACTACCTTCACCTCGTCGTCGGCGGACAGATAGTCGAGCACCGTATTAAACAGGAAGCGGTCGAGCTGCGCTTCGGGCAACGGATAGGTGCCTTCCAGCTCGATCGGGTTCTGCGTGGCCAGCACAAAAAAAGGCGCCTTGATCTGGTATTGATGGCCGCGGACGGTGCAGGATAGTTCCTGCATGGCCTCGAGCAGCGCCGATTGCGTCTTGGGAGGCGTGCGGTTGATTTCGTCGGCGAGCAGCACATTCGAGAAGATAGGCCCGGGCACGAAAGTCCAGGTGCGATGACCGGTGGTGGAGTCTTCCTCGATGATGTCGGTGCCGGTGATGTCGGACGGCATCAGGTCAGGGGTGAACTGGATGCGCTTGAACACCAGGCCCAGGGTTTGCGCCAAAGTGCGGACCAGCAGCGTCTTGGCGGTTCCCGGCAATCCGGTGATCAGGCAATGGCCGCCCACAAAAAGAGAGATCAAGACTTGCTCGACCACCTCCTCCTGCCCGACGATCACTTTGCGAACTTCGCGGACGATGGCGCGATGGGCCCCCTGGAAGCGATCGATGCGCTCCTTCAGTTCCGCCGAATCGGCGATGGCCGTGCTGAAACCTGTGCTTAGAGTCGACATTTTTATTTTGAGATTTCCAACAGTAGTTTCTGCGCCGGCTTGTAGCCGGGAGCGGCCTCCAGGGCCAGAAACACTTCGTCACGAGCTTCGTTCGTCCGGTTGGCCAGGTGGTAGGCGTTCGCCAACTGGAAATGGGCGCTCGCTTGATCGAGCGGCTTCAATGCGAGTACAGCCTGGTATTCCCGAATCGCAGCCGGCACATCCTTCTGGGCCAGCAACAGGTCGCCCAACCGCTTATGCAAATCCTGATCTTCCGGATAAATGTAGTTTAGACGATTAAGAGCGGCGGCTGCTTCCTTCGGCTGGCCGGCTTCTTCCTGCAGCGTCGCCAGGCGTTCGATGAGTAGAGGGCTGCGGCCGCCCACCCGGTTATATTTCTCGAGTTCCTTTCGCGCCGCCGCCTTGTCGCCCTTGGCCAGATAGGCCTCCGACATCAATTCGTAGACACTGCCGGGTTCGACGTAGTCGATGTAGAAATCCTCAATGACCGTGCCCTGGCGAATCACGTCGTCGTATTTCTTCGCGCGCAGATCCGCCACCATTTCCTTGAGCTGATCCTTCCATTCGGCGAAGTGTTGCACCGTAACCTTGGTATCCGCTTCGAGCCACGCCAGGAATTGCTTGTCGAAATCCTCGGGCGAAAGCCCCAGATCCTTTCGAATGACGTCGGGCGTGGATTCGAGCTTGGCGAACGAATGGATCATGTCGAGCAGCTTCGAGTAGCCCCACTTTTCGGCGATGAAACTGCAAATCTTGCCGCCCTGAAAATACGACACGATCACTTGCGATCCATAGCTGGGACGAATGAATCCGCGGTCGAGCTGCGCGATGGGCAGCAGCTTTTTGTTCTGGATGGCCTGGATGGCCTGCGGATCCAGGCGATCGCCCCAATCGGGCGCGGCGGCGGTTTCTTCGTAGACCGCGAGACCCTCGGTGAACCAGCGCGGCACGCGGTTATTGGTGGCCTGCAAAACGAAAACATGGCTCAACTCGTGCCACATGGTGCTGGCCCAGTGAAAGCTTCCCGGCTCGCGTCCGGACGGGCTGTCCATCGCAACCACGGAGCCGAATGTGACGCCTAGAGCGCCCAGCCCCGGCATTCCCATGGTGCGTACCGCGAAGTCTTCGTGATCCGGGTAGACTTCTACCTGAACCGGGCCGTCGAGCTTCATTTGATATTTCTTTTCGTAGGTGGCAATGGCGCGCTTCAGTTCCGATTCGAAATAAGGACGCAACAGCTCGGCTTCTTTCTGGTGAAGTCGCAGGATGGTGTTGCCGTTCTTGAACGTCACGAAATTCTTGTAGCTATCCAGCAGGCGCAGCGAGTTGACCGTTTCCGCGTTCCGATAATTGGCGTTGTAGCACTGCTCCAATTGCGCGCGTGCCTCGTTTTCATCTCCCAGGCGCATCAAATTCACGCCCAATTCCGCGCGCGCTTCCCACAGCCGCGGGTTCAGATCGAGCGCCTTGCGGTAGGCGCGAATCCCCTCCGTGTAACGCCGGTTGATCACGAAGAAGTGGCCGGCCGTGGAATAAGCTTCGCCGTAGACGGGGTTGATTTTGAGGATACGGTCGATCCACTCAGATTCGGTCTTGTCGTGCAGCCAATCGATGGTGGCGTGAATCGCCATGCCGTCCAGCGCTTCCGGCGAAATGGCGATGGCCCGGTCGGCCTCCTTGGCCGCGCGATCTTCATCGTTGTCTTCGAGCGCAAGGTAGGCCAGCAGCTCGTGCGCTTCCACCAGCTTGGGGTCGAGATCCGCGGCTTTTTGCGCGTATTCGGAGGCCTTGGCGCTGAAATTCTCGGAAGTGATCAGAGCCATGCCCAAGAAGGCATCGGCGTTGTTTTTGTCGATCTCGAGCGCTTCCTGGAACAGCCCGCGAGACTCGTCGGGCGTGAAGCGTTCGAGAAACAAGCGGCCCCAACGGACGCGATATTCGACGTTCTTGGGATGCTGCTTCAACAGCTCGCGGAACTGCGAGTTGGCTTCCTGATATTGCTCGGTACCCCACAATCCTTCAGCGCGCAGATAGGGGTCGGAACCGGAAGCGAGCCGCAGAAAGCACGCGTTCGATTCGGCTAATTGGCCGTGATGACGGAGCGTGCGGCATTGCTCCAAGGCTTGGGGGGCCGTCTGCGCGGGCGCGAGCGAACCCAAAATGAATGCCGCTAGGCACGCCGCGATGGTTTTCACTTGTCGAGCTCCGCTTGGGTCTTGGCCAACTCCAGCAGCAACGCCTGAAGCTGTTCTTTGTATTGTTCAGACGGCATGGCCGCCTTTTCGTACTTCAATTTGTCTATCTTCTGCTCCAATTGCTCCCGCTGGTCGAGCAGCGCCTTTTTTTCCGGCGTGGCAGCGGCCAATTGGGTGGCGCCGATCCGCAACACGATGAAGTGCGAGGCCACCAGTCCTTCTCCATTTTCGCTGGACGGCTTGCGCGCGCCATCGCCTTGCCCGACGTCTTCGAGCACCGCGTGCTCGGTGGCCAGGCGCTTTTGGGTTTCGTAGAACTGGTTGGTCTTTTGCTCGGCGTAGGTGAAGGCTTCCAGCGCCGTGAGGCCTTCGTTCTTGTCGGTGTCGGCGGCGGGATCGCGGAGCGCTTCCACCCAGTAGCGCGCGAAAACAGTGGCATTCTTTTCCGATCCGCTCTTGGTGGCCGTAATCACGATGCGGCCCTGCTTTTCGAGCGCTGCGCGAGACCCGCCGCTCGAACTGGTCATGTTCACCACCAACTGGCGTGTGGCGGCGATGCGGTCAAGCATGGACGCGATCTCGACGCCGGTCAGGTCCGGACCGGGGAGGTTGATCTTGTATTCGAATCCGTCGAAGCTGCCATGGCCGATCAGCATGAGCGCGACGGCGTCGGACGGCTTGGCTTCCTTGGCGATTTCCGCGAGCGCGGCGGTGACCTGGGCCTTGGTCGCCTGCCCACCGTAGAGCGTGGTGACTTTTGCGTCCGGCCCGCCTGCGCGCAGCAACTTGTCAATCTCCAGGGCGAGCGAAGAGAAGCGCTGTTCGTACTCGGGCTCGCCGCCCAGACCGGCCACGGTAACGTAAAATGTGGCGGCGCTCAGGTTCGACGTCAGGAGCAGCGCCGCAGCCAGCCAGACGCGCTTCATACGACACCCCATCGGCGGCGGAGCAACCACTCGGCGCAGCACAACAGCAGGGCGAAGAAAAACACCGCGGGCATATCCCATAAATCCCGGGTTTCGCGAACGCTGATTCCGGCATCGGAGTAGGAAATGTCCTCGCCCAGCCGGCTGACTTCGTTGGGCCGATAGTAGCGGCCCCCGGTCTGCGACGAAAGCTTTTCGAGCAGCTCGCGATTTTGCTCGAGATGGAAATTCTCCGCGATGCCGTTCTCGCGGCGGAAGGTGACCACGTCGCGGCCGAGTTCCTGCGTTCCACGGTGCGCCGTGACTTCGGCCACGTAGGAGCCCGCTCGGGGGGCGTCCGAATCGGCGGTGTACACGCCTTGATTCACCGGGTCGGGATGCAGATCCAGAGTTTCGGCCGCGCCACCCGGGCCGACCACGCGAGCTTCCACCGTAGCGTCGCTGGTGGGAAGGTAGGTTGTATCGCGAACTTCGGCGCGCAGGTGCAGCCGCCCGTCATCTTCCAGCGCCGGCCGCGGCGTGGACGCCACCACGCGCGTGGGCGTGTCGCTCACCAGCCATCGCAGCATTTGCCGCCAGAACATTTCGTGACTCATGTCCTCCACCGGCTGGAGCATTTGCCAGCGCCAGTCGCCGCCGGTGGCGAACACGGCCGTGCGTCCGCGTCCGTACTTTTGGGTGATCAGCAACGGTAGCGTGTGCCCGGCCTCGTTCATTTCGGCGAGCACGGTGGCGCCGGGCTTGGGAGTGCCAACCTCCTGGTAGTTCATCAGGTAGGGAAGCTTCTTCCAGCGCGCTACGTTCGCTTCCGGATTCTCTTCAATGCGCGTAATCAGACTGTCGCGGCCCGACGAGGTCAGCTCCGCGGTGGCGGGATCGCGATGAAACGTGTTCTTGTGATTCGGCAGCCGGACCGGCAGAAGATCGTCGAAGGGCGGTTTATCGTAGCCGCCATCGGCGAGCGCGCTGCGTCCGCCCAGAAACAACAATCCTCCGCCCCGGCGGTCCACGAACTGCCGGATCATATCCTGCTGGGCGGTGGTGAAGTAGTTGGCTTCCACGCTGCCGAGAATCAGGCCTTGAAAGCCGAACAAATCGTCGACCTTGGTCGGAAAGCTGACCTTCAAAAACTCGGCGCTGGTATCCGGAACCTGCGTATAGATCTTGTTCTGCGTGGTGCGTACGATGCTGAAAAGCGTGATGTTCTTATCATCCTCCACGGCGCGGCGCAGGAATTTGTAGTCCCAGCGAGGCTCACCCTCCATATAGAGAATTCTCGGCTTAGACGCATCCACATTCAGAACACGGGTCACGGAATTGTTGTTCTTGTTCTCCTCGCCGGGTTGCGGATCGACGGAAAACTCCAAGTCCTTCACTCCAGGTTCCCCGGCCGTGAACAAAATGGCTTCGGTCTGCGTTGTGCCGTCTCCCTTTAGCACAATGTCACGACTCGCCAGAATCTTTCCCGAATCGCGAACAACCAGATGCGCCTTGGCGCCGCGAAATCCCGCTTGTCGAAAACTCACTTCCGCTTCCAGTCGCGATTTGGCCAGCGATTTGGCCGGCAACTGGACGTCGGTCAGCTCGATGTCGCGCTCCATTTTCTCGCGCCCGAATCCGATAGTGTGGATCGGAATGCGCCGGCGCTTGATCTCGGAGATGGTTTCCAAATCGATACCGCCGGAGTTGTCCGCGCCGTCGCTCAGCAGAACCACCGCGCCGATCGGAAGGGTGGCCGAGTCCGCCAAAACGTCCTTGATGCTGTCACCGATGCGGGTGGCGGGTTCGTTGGCCGTAAGCTGATCGAGTTTTTCCAGACGCTGCAAATGGTCGCCGAAGCGGTAAAGTCGAACTTGAAATTTGGATTGCAGACTGCTGATTAAGCCGCCATTAAGCGCCCTAATGGCTTGATCTTTCCGCGCGAGGCCGTCCTCTTGAACACCCATGCTCTTGCTGTCATCGATCACCACCGCGACGATGTTTTGTTGCGGCCGCAGGGTTGCGATGCTGAGCGCCGGCTGCCAGAGCAGGAACAACAGCAGGCAGACCAGCAAGCTTTCGAGGAGCCAAACCACCCCGGTACGCGCGCCTCGCATGGACGGCGCGATGGCGTTCCGCCGACTCCAGATCAGGAAGCCCAAGCCGCCGGCGGCAGCTAGAAGCAAGAGAATCAGCGTCCAAACCGGCCATTGGCCGAGCAAAACGAACGTGCCTTTAGTGAATACGGTCCGCGGGTATTTGAACAGGAACTCAAACATCGGAATGGACCGGCGACAAGGTTAACAATGCGGCAACCGCGAATGCCCAGCGCATGAAAAGAAGATTCCGGACAGCCCTCAGAATAGCACGCTGCTATTGTTAGGTGTCGCGCCGGGACGCTTCGGTTACAGGAAAATGGCAGCAGGCGGTGTACCTTAGAGCCCGGCCACGGCGCAGTTCAAACAACGCTAGCGACCGTTCCGTTCGAAAAGCATGCGGTTGTTTCGAAGAGTATGATTCAATAGAGAATAACTGCTCTAGGCGGATGCTGACCTCACAATTCAAGTTTCGGAGAGACCTGCGCGCCTTGAATCGGCGGACGCGCGAATGGCGAATGATCCTGAAAGGCCTGGCCTCGACGGATCATCCGGTGATGGCGCACATCATTCCTATTCGCCGTTGCAATTTATCCTGTACCTATTGCAACGAGTACGACGATTTCTCCAAGCCCGTCCCGGTGGAAGTGATGACCGAGCGGTTGGATCAACTGGCCGCGCTGGGCACTACCATCGTGACGTTCAGCGGCGGCGAGCCTCTGTTGCATCCGGAGCTGGACCGTTTGATCACGCACGTCCGCAACCGGGGAATCCTGGCCGGGATGATCACCAACGGCTATTTGCTCACGGCCCAGCGTGTCCAGCAATTGAACGCCGCCGGGTTGGATCACATGCAGATCAGCATCGACAATGTCATGCCGGACGACGTATCGAAAAAAAGCCTGAAGGTGCTCGACAAGAAGCTCGAAATCCTGTCGGAACATGCGCTGTTTCACGTCAACATCAACTCGGTGCTGGGGGGCGGCATTCACAATCCGGAGGATGCGCTGGTGGTGGGCAAAAGGGCGATCGAGCTCGGGTTCACCTCCACGGTAGGGATCATCCACGATAGCGGCGGTCAACTGAAGCCCATCAGCGGCCGCGAACGGGATGTGTTCCTGGCGATGAAGAATTTCGAGAAGAAGAATTTCTCGCAGATTAATTATTTCCAGGACGACATCGCGCATGGACGCGCCAGTAATTGGCGCTGCCGCGCGGGCGCCCGCTATCTCTACGTCTGCGAAGACGGGCTGGTCCACTATTGCTCCCAGCAGCGCGGCTATCCAGCTAAACCTCTGGCCGAATACAGCGTCGAAGATATCCGGCGCGAATATGTGACTTCCAAAAGTTGCGCACCGTTTTGCACCGTTTCCTGCGTGCACCAGATCTCCTACATGGACTTTTGGCGCGATCCGCAGACCATCGCCAGTGCGGCGCCCTCGGAGGGTTCCGAGCGGCTGGTGCAGATTCAATCCAGCGGCGAGTAGGCCGCAATCTTAGGGCGCGATCGAAAGCAGCAAGCCGGGCTGTGTCGCCATATTTTCCAGATTGATCACCAGGGCCGCATCCCCGCCCGGGAGGTTGGGCACCCTCAGATTCAATTGGTAAAGCCCCACCGCATTCAGCCACCCTTCCACCTGCGCCGGCAATCCTCCCACTGTGGCCGTAACGGCAAGCTGCAACGGCGCGTCGTTGGGAGTCAAATTCCCGGCAGGAACCGGCGGATTCGTCGGACCGAAACCTGTGCCGAACAGCAGAATGGTCTCGTTGGGTTTGGCGGGCTCGGTTTTGGCGTTCGGAAAAAGACTGGGCGGCCCCAAATAAGTGCCGTTGGCGTGAACGGCGGCCGGGTAAACGGCAGTGAACAGAAATAACGCGGGCGCAAGGGCCGATTTCGAAACCGTGAAGGTGTTGCTGACACCGGTCGCCGTGCTTACTTGGACATTCACATCGCCGGTGGTTGCATCGTCGGGGACAATTATGTTCAGTTGCGTGGGGCTGATGTAGTAAATGAAAGCCGGCAAACCGTCCACCGTCACCGAGGTGTTCTGAAGCAGGGTGCCAAGCGAATCGCCGTTGAAATCGGACTTGCCCGCAAGCGCTGTGGAGGAAGCGAGATTCGTTCCCAAAACCGTAGCCCAACTCCCGGAGGCGATTCCCGGCAGGAAGCTGGCGCCGTTCACCACGCCGGTTATGGTCGGCACGGTGACAACCCCGACCAGGCTGGAGTATGTCATCGATCCTTGGGGGTTGTTCGGATCCACGCTTGCGCCCATGGCGACCAGGAGCGCTTTGGAGAAATCGTGGGAAGTTGCCACCGATCCGTAGGACTGCCCGTCCAGCGTTACGGCCAGCGTATTGGAGGCGTAAGTAAGGGTGAACGAGATTGGTTGAGTGAGTGTCTGTCCGGAAGACAAACCCGCTTGGCCCAAATTCACGAAAATCTGGTTGGGCTGGCTGTCGTAATCGTACCCCACCATGTACAAAGATCCGCTGCTGTATCCGAACGCGATTCCAGCGAATCCATCGTTGGCGGGCGATGGTTGCGCCGCGAATAAATTCAGGTTGTAGGTAGCCGCGGCTTGGTCCACCCAGCCTGAGGTGCACAGACCGACCGCGAAGCCTTGCGAATGACCGCCGGAGTCGCCTTCCGAATCCGCCACGACGAGTGTGGTGAGCGTTCCCGAGATCGTAATTTGCCGGCCGTCGAAGGATCCCAGGGATTCGAGGACAAGATTGGGCCCGCCGGTCGGGTCTGTATTGCGCCGCTCCTGGCCGGTCACGACCGAGGTTCCGTCCGTGATCGAAAATCCGAAAGCGCCGGGGTTCGTCACGTACGCAGGTGGCGTAGCTACATCTTCTCCCCGGGAGCCGAACACGGAAATCGTCCCGCTGCCGAGCGAAATGTTCCCGGCCGTCAGGTTACAGGCTGCGATCAGGGCCACCGTTGCGAACCGCAAGGGCACAAAATTAGAACTCGCCACTCGAATCAAGCCAGCGCCTGATCTAAGTCGGCAATGATATCCTCGGCCGCCTCGATGCCGGCGCATAATCGCACTAAGCCGTCACCGATTCCCAGGCGTTCTCGCTGCTTGGGCGCAAGGTCGCGATGCGAGGCGATGAGCGGGTACAGCATCAAGCTATGCACATCCCCGAGCGAGGTTCCTCGCACCACCAGTTGCAATCGATCCATGAAGCGGAAGACATCCTCCTTGCCGGCGTCCCTAAGCTCAAAGCTGACAATAGCACCATACAAACCCTCGGGCAGCAGGCGCCGGATGACCGCGGCATCCGGGTGGGCGGGATCGGCCAGATAGTGCACCCGCGAGATTCGGGGATGCGATCGAAGCCAGGTCGCGATCCGGCAGGCGTTGGAGCATTGCCGCTCCATGCGTAGCGCGAAGGTCTTGATGCCGCGCATCGTCAGATAGCTCTCGAACGGGCCGAGCACCGGCCCAATGGTGCGGCTGAGCGCGCGAACTCGCTGCTCGTGTTCCCGGTCCGCCACCACTGCGCCGCCCAGGACATCGCCGTGGCCGGCCAGAAACTTCGTCAAACTGTGCACCACCAGGTGCGCGCCGAGATCGAGCGGCCGCACCAGCATAGGCGTCGCGAAGGTGTTGTCCACGATGAGCGCCGCGCCCGCGGCTCGCGTCTGGTCGGCGATCCGATCGAGCGCGCCCACTCGCAGCAACGGATTCGAGATGGTTTCCATCAGCACGCAGCCCGGCTTTTTCTCGGCGATGGCCTGCCGCACTTGATCGAGATCGCAAATGTCCACGGAATGGATTTCGATCCCCAGGGGCTCCAGCACCTTATACAGCAGACTGGTGGTGGCGCCGTAGAGAGCGCTGGCGGCCACGATCGATTGGCGGCGGTCGATGAGAGCCGCCAGGATGGCAACATGTACCGCCGCCATTCCGGAGGCGCACGCCAGCGCGCCCGCGCCGTTTTCAAGCGATGCGATTAATTGCTCGAGCGCGGCGTTGGTGGGGTTGCCGTAACGCGCATAGCAGAAACCTTCCTCTTCTTCCCCTAAAACCCGGTCCAGCTTGGCCGTGCTTTCGTACAGATAACTGACCGCGGTCGAGACCGGCCTGGTGACGGGCACGAACGCTCCGGGGGCATTCGGATCGCTCTTGCGATCGCCGGAGTGCACCACCTTGGTTTCAATTCGCATGTCCGCCTTTACTTCCTCTTCCACCGCGCTCCCTCCTTCGTGTCCTCCAAGATAATGCCCGCATCCAGCAACTGGCCGCGGATCTGGTCGGCTCGCGCGAAGTCGCGATTCTTCTTAGCCTGTCCGCGTTCGGCAATGAGCGCCTCCACGTCCGCATCGCTCATCCCAGCGCCGGCCGTTCCCGTGCCGCCGGCGGACGGGCGCAGCACGTCGAAAATCGCGTCGAAGCGATCCAGCAACTCCAACGCCGCCGTTCTGTCGCCCGCGCGAAACTCCCCGGCGTCCATGGCGGTATTCGTATCGCGGACATATTCGAATAACGCCGCCAAAGCCTCCGCCGTGTTCAAGTCGTCGTCCAGACTCTCGGCGAACCGGCGCCCGGCCGCCTCGCTCCGATCGATGATGCTTTGGTTAATGCCGTCGGGAAACGTGTCGGTATCCAATCGTAGCTTGAAATTCCGCAATCGCTCGATGGCCGTGGCAGCCGCCTTCAATCCATCGAAGGTGAAGTTCAGTTTCTTGCGATACGGCACGGACGCTAGCAGATACCGCACCGATTCGGGCGTGAAGCCTAGCGCCAGCAGATCGCGCAGCGTGTAGAAATTGCCCGCGGACTTGGACATTTTCTGCGCTTCCACGTTCAGGAACTCCGAATGCATCCAGAAACGCGCGAAAGGCTTGGAGGTGAGCGCTTCCGACTGCGCGATTTCGTTCTCGTGGTGCGGAAAAATCAGGTCCACTCCGCCGGCGTGAATGTCCAGCGTCTCGCCCAGATACTTCATCGCCATCACGGAACATTCGATGTGCCAACCCGGCCGGCCCGGTCCGAAGGGGCTGTCCCAAAAAGGCTCGCCGTTCTTGGGAGCCTTCCACAACACGAAATCGCGCGCGTTGGCTTTGTCGTATTCGTCGACATCCACGCGGGCGCCGGAGCGGATGCCGCTGAAGTCGTTGTGCGAAAGCTTTCCGTATTCCGGGAATTTCGAAATCCGGTAGTACACCGAACCGTCGCTTTCGTAGGTATAACCGAGCTCGGTGAGCGTCTGAATGGCGCGCGCCATCTCGGCGATGTGGTCGGTGGCCTTGACCAGGCGCTCCGGCCGCTCCAGACGCAGCGCGGCGGTGTCTTCGAGAAAAGCTTGCGTGTACTTTTCGGTGTACTCGGCGATGGTCTTGTTTTCCGCCGATGCGTTGCGGATGATCTTGTCCTCCACGTCGGTGATGTTCATAACGTGGTCCAGTTGATAGCCGCGCGCCCGCAGCCAGCGCCGCAGGATGTCTTGAAAAGTGAACGTGCGCAGGTTGCCGATGTGCACGTAGTTGTAGACCGTGGGCCCGCAAGTGTACATGCGCACCACGTTGTCGTTGAGCGGGGCGAAAGGTTCCACTTGCTGGGTCAGGGTGTTATAGAAACGCAGAGACATCCGAAAGTCTTTTCATGTTAACTCAGACCCGATCCGCCGGCCCGGAAAATCCCCTGCCTGCCGGTGTGATATAAGTAGCGGTCATGCGGATTCCACTCCTCGCGACCCTCTGCGCCGGTCTCGTCTGGGCAGCCAGCTTGCCCACCGGCACTCCCGAGCAGGCCGGCCTCTCGAACGCCCGTCTGGCTCAAATCAACACCCTCATGCGCGAACACGTTCAAGCGGGCCGACTTACGGGCGCGTCCGGATTGATCGCTCGCAACGGAAAGGTGGTCTTTCGCGAGACCTGGGGCGATTATAAGGCGGACACCATCGTCCGCATGTATTCGATGACCAAAGCCATCACGGGCGTGGCCGCGATGATGCTTTACGAAGAGGGCCGTTTCTCCTTGAACGATCCGCTTTCGAAGTATCTGCCCGAATTCACCACTATGCGCGTGGGCCGAGAATCCTACGACGCATTGGGCAAGCGGACTTTTTACACGGTTCCCGCGGAGCGGCCCATCACGGTCCGCGACCTGTTCCGTCACACCTCGGGCCTGGATTACGCCGGGCCAAAGGACGAGAACGGCGATGTCGCCTACAAGAAAATCGAGATGGTGGGCGGCGCGCCGTTGGTTCCGTTCGACCTGGCAGAAGCCGTGAAACGGCTGGCCACCGCGCCGCTGAACGATCAACCAGGCACCACGTTCCGCTATGGATATTCCATCGACGTGCTGGGCCGCCTGGTGGAAGTGCTGTCGGGCAAGACGCTGGATCAGTTTTTTGCAGAGCGAATTTTCCGTCCGCTGGGCATGCAGGATTCCGCGTTCTTCGTTCCGGAGGACAAATGGAAGCGGCTGGCGGTGTTGTACGCTCCCAAGAAAGGCGGCGGTATAGAGCCTTCCGCTTCTACGGCGCAGGACAGCTTCAAGAAGAAACCGGCGCTGCTGCTCGGCGGCGCCGGTATGGTGTCCACGCTGGACGACTATGCGCGCTTCTGCATGATGCTGGTGAACGGCGGCCAGTTGGATGGCGTCCGGCTGCTCTCGCGCAAGAGCGTCGAGCTGATGGCGAGCGACCACCTGGGCGACCGCGCCCGCACCGGCGTGATCCAGGACGGCTACGGTTTCGGCCTGACCTTCGCCGTGAACCTGGGTCCCGGCAAAACCGGAGCCGTCGGTTCGGAAGGCGAGTTCAATTGGGGCGGCGCCGCGGGCACCAGCTTCTGGATCGATCCCAAAGAGCACATGATCGGCGTGTTCTTGATCAACGTCCTGCCGCCCACGAACATTCCGGCGGCCGACCAATTCAAGCGCGAGGCTTATCTATCGCTCGAGTAAGCCGCGGGCCGGTGTGACGGAATGCGGACGCTGGCAGCGCTTTTCCTGCTCTCGGTTATGTTGAGCGCCCAGGGCGCTCGCCCGCGCGCCCGAGATCTTGGAATTGTCGTGGGCGTGCTCCCGCCCGGGCCGTTGAACGCCATCACCGATGTCGCCGGCGTCACGGTGGGACACACTACGCTGATCCAAGGCGACAACGTTCGCACCGGCGTCACCGCGATTCTTCCGCACGCGCGCAATCTGTTCCGTCAGAAGGTGGCCGGCGCGGTGTACATCGGCAACGCCTTCGGGAAATTGGCCGGCTCGACGCAGGTGAACGAGCTGGGCGAAATCGAAACACCCATACTGCTGACATCCACGCTCAATGTATGGCGCGTTGCCGACGCTCTGGTGGACTACATGCTCGCGTTGCCGGGAAACCAGGACGTGTTGTCCGTCAACCCGCTGGTCGCGGAAACCAACGACGGATATCTCAACGACATTCGCGGCCGGCACGTGGGACGGGCCGAGGTTCTCGCAGCGATCCGAGATGCCAAGACCGGACCGGTGGAAGAAGGCGCGGTGGGAGCGGGCACGGGCACCGTGACGTTCGGGTTCAAAGGCGGAATCGGGACTTCGTCGAGGAAACTCGCCGCTAATCTGGGCGGCTACACAGTAGGAGTGTTGGTGCAGACCAATTTCGGCGGCATCCTGACCATTGCGGGCGCGCCAGTCGGCCGCGAACTGGGCCGCTATTATCTGCATGACGAACTCGACACCGCCAAAGGCTCGGTGATCGTTGTCGTAGCGACGGATGCGCCCGTGGACGCGCGAAACCTGAAGCGATTGGCCGCGCGCACCATGCTCGGCTTGGGGCGAACCGGCGCGGCAGGCAACAACGGAAGCGGCGATTATTCCATCGCGTTTTCCACTTCCCATTCGCCGGAGTTGCTCTCGAACGACGCCATGTCCCCGCTCTTCCTGGCCGCCATCGAGGCCACCGAGGAAGCCGTTTACAACTCGTTGTTCAAGGCCACGACAACCACGTCGCAGGGCCACACCGTCGAAGCGCTGCCAATTGACAAAACGCTCGAAATCCTGCGTCGCCACCGCGTCATCCCGTAGACGAACCTATACAGTAAGAATGTGCGTTTCGAACTTCAGGCCACCTGCCCCGATACCGGCGCGCGCGCGGGCCTGATCCACACCGCGCACGGCGTCATCGAAACGCCCGTGTTTATGCCGGTGGGGACGCAAGCCACCGTGAAGGGCGTCGCGCAGCGGGAGCTGGCCTGCGATCTCGACGCCAAGATCGTCCTTGCCAACACGTATCACCTGTTCCTTCGTCCTGGCCACGAGCTGATTCGCTCGCTCGGCGGCTTGCATCGATTCATGTCCTGGCCGCGGGCGATCCTCACCGATTCGGGCGGCTTTCAGGTTTTCAGCCTCAGCGATCTTCGCAAGATCACCGATCAGGGTGTGCTCTTCCGTTCCCACCTGGACGGCGACCAGCACCTATTCACTCCCGAATCGACCGTCGATGTGCAGCTCGCCTTGGCCAGCGACATCATGATGCCGCTCGACGAGTGCCTGGCCTATCCTGCCAGCCACGAAGCCGCCGGGCAAGCCATGCGGCGAACCGTCGCGTGGGCCGGCGCCGCGTGGCGCCATTATCGAAAACGAGTGGACGAAACGGGAACGGAGGCGGCGCTATTTGCGATTGTCCAAGGCTCGATGTACCAGGACTTACGGCGCGCGTGCGCCCACGAATTACTAGAACTGGACGCCCCGGGCTATGCCATCGGGGGATTGTCGGTCGGCGAACCGCGCTCGCTCAGCCTTGAAATGACTGAAATCACCACTCCGCTGTTGCCTGGCGATCGCCCGCGCTATGTCATGGGCGTCGGGATGCCGGAAGAGCTGCCCGAATATGTGGCGCGCGGCGTCGACATGATGGATTGCGTCTTGCCTTCCCGCAACGCCCGCAATGGGTGCCTGTTCACTTCCCAAGGGAGGGTCATCATCAAACAGGCGCGCTACCGCGACGATCCGTCGCCGCTTGATCCTCGATGCGATTGTTACACCTGCCGAACCTACTCGCGCGCCTACCTTCGTCACTTGTTCCAGGCCGGGGAAATTCTATTCGCCTCACTTGCGACTTTGCACAACTTAAAGTACTACCTTGACATCATGCGCCAAATCAGGCAGTCTATACTGCTTGGGAGCTTTCGCGCCTTTCTGGACGGCATTCGCGGCGCGGCGGTAGAATAGGGACCGGGATGGTCCCCCGTCAATCGTTATCCCTCTAAACAGTTGATTCGCGAAACGGAAGTTTGAAATACGGTGAGCATGACCTTCTTCGGCTTTTTACTCCAGCAATCCGCATCCAATCCCATCATCGGATTTCTGCCGATCCTGGTGATCGTCGGGATTTTCTACGTGCTGGTTTTCATGCCCATGCAGCGTCAGAAAAAGCAGCAACAACAGATGCTGAAGGACCTTCAAAACGGCAGCGTGGTGCTGACCACGGGCGGGATCGTCGGCACGATTGTGACGATCAACAATGATGATACCCTGATACTACGCGTTAAACCCGACAACCTGAAGCTGCAGGTGGCGCGCAGTTCGGTCTCGAGTCTAGTGACCGAAGAAAAGAAAACATAAAGGCGCTCCGAAGTAAAAATGACTCGCAACATCAAAATCAAAGCCGCCGTCATCGTGGCGGTTATTCTGGTCTGCATCTACGGCATCATCGGGATCCCCAAATCGAAAGACGAACTCGTCGCCAACTGGAAAAAGAACATCCACCTCGGTCTGGATTTGAGCGGCGGCACCCAGCTTGTGATGCAGGTTCAATTGCAGGATGCCTTCAAAGCCTTCGCCGACACCAGCATGGATCGGTTGAAGGAAGAGTTCAAGAAAGACAACATCGCGTTTGGCGCCATGGATCGGAACGATCCCGGCCGGCTGGAAGACGCCGACAAGATTGAAATCGATATCAAAGGCGTCACCGGGGCGCAAACCGGAACCTTCCGCAGCACCATCGCCGACCAATTCAGCGAGTGGGTGCTCACGCCCGTGAACGTCACCGACTACAAGCTGACCCTGAAGCCTACCGAAGCGTTAAAGCTGAAGCACGACACCATGACCCAGACCATGGCCACCATCGAGCGCAAGATCAACGGGCTCGGCTTGGCGGAATCGTCCGTGCAGCCCACCGGCCGCAGCGATGCCGAGGCCGAATTGCTGGTGCAGCTCCCCGGCGTTGACGATCCGGCCCACGTCAAACAGCTCCTTCAGACCCAGGCGGTGCTCGAGTGGGACGAAGTTAAGGACGGCCCTTTCACCACTCGCGAAGAGGGACTCACTAAACACGGCGGCGTGCTCCCCTTGAACACTAAGCTGGTGCCCACGGTTATGCGCGGGGGCCAGCAGAGCTGGTATCTGGTGTCGCGCAGCCCGATCGTGCGAGGCACCGACATCCGCGACGCCAGCGCCGCGCAGGATCAATCCGTCGGCCGCTGGGAAACCAATTTCGTTCTTACGCAGGAAGCTGCGCGGCGCTTCGAGCGCTACACCGAAGCCAATATCGGGAATCGCGCGGCCATCGTGGTGGACGGCCAGGTCATCAGCGCGCCCACCATTCAAAGCCGCATCTCCGATACCGGCCGGATCACCGGCGCGGCCAATCAGGAAGAAGCCGCCGACCTGTCGCTGAACCTGCGCGCCGGCTCGCTGCCGGCGGGCGTCGTATATGAAGAAGAGCGGACCGTAGGGCCGTCGCTCGGCGCCGATTCCATCCGGGAAGGATTTCGCGCCGGCATCGCGGGCCTGCTGGCCGTGGTGGTCTGGATGCTGGTCTATTACCGGCGCTCGGCCATTAACGCCACGCTCGCTTTGATTCTGAACGCCATCATCCTAGTGGCCGCCTTGAGCTATTTCGACGCTACGCTGACCTTGCCGGGAATCGCCGGAGTCATCCTGACCATCGGTATGGCGGTGGACAGCAACGTTCTTATTTTCGAGCGCATCCGCGAAGAATTGCGCGCCGGCAAGGCCGTGGTGGCGGCCGTCGACGCCGGTTTCAGCAAGGCCTTGGCCACCATTATCGACACGCACGTTACAACTGTGGTATCTTGTGCGTTTCTGTTCATCTTCGGTACCGGCCCCGTGAAAGGCTTTGCCGTAACGCTGGTCATCGGATTGATCGCCAACGTTTTTACCGCGGTCTTTGTTTCCAAGACGATTTTTGATTTCGAACTATCCGGTAAGCGGCAGGTGACGGCTTTGAGTATCTAGAATCGAGGATCAGGCGCGGGAACTCGTTCCCGCTGGCCGGTGTCTAAATTTATCGGATGCTGGCGCTGCAACCAGTTGCATGGAATTATTTAAGAACACCAATTACGATTTCCTGGGCAAGAAATGGCCATTCATCATCTTGTCCCTCATCCTTACGGCGGCTGGCTTGATAAGTCTCGCGCTCAAAGGCGGTCCACGCTACGGCATTGACTTCCGTGGCGGAGCGCTGGTCACGGTCACTTTCGCGCAACGGCCCCCTGTCGATAAGGTGCGGGCCGCGTTGGCCGCGCACAACCTCAACGCGGACGTCCAGGAAGTGCAAGGCTCGCCCGACGACATCATCGGCATTGACGTGCGGGACGACAAGGCCCTGCAGGCCGCCCGCCAAACCATCGTCGATAGCCTGGCCGCGAGCTTCGGCCAACCCAATAACGGAAAATACAACATCAACGCCGGTGGCGCTTCCGCTCTGGCCGACCGGCTTCGGGACGCGCTCCAAGCCGCCAGCGTGCCTGTGTCGGATCAGCAGCTCAACGATCTGGCCGCCAACATCATGGATTACCGCAAGCTGCATTCCGGCTTGATCCATAACCTGGATGAGTTGGCCTCGGTCAAAGGCGTCACGCCTTCGATCCTGAATGTCATCAAGCAGCAGGCTTATCCCGACACGCTGGCCATCGTGGGCACCGAGGTGGTGGGCCCCAGGATTGGAGCCGAGCTGCAACGCAAAGCCGTACTAGCCGTCCTCTACGCACTGGGCGGAATGCTGGTTTATATCGCGTTCCGTTTTGAATGGATCTACGGCGCCGCGGCGGTGATTGCGGTGTTTCATGACACCATCATCACGCTGGGCCTGTTCTCGCTGTTCAACAAGGAAATCTCTCTGACGGTGGTCGCGGCTCTGCTGACGCTGGTCGGCTACTCGATGAACGACACCATCGTCACATTCGATCGCATTCGCGAGAATCTGAAGATCATGCGTCGAGAGGGCCTGGAACCGCTCATCAATCGCAGTGTTAACCAGACGCTCAGCCGAACCGTCTTAACTTCAGGACTCACGCTGCTCACCGCCCTGGCTTTGTTCCTATTCGGCGGGCACGTTCTCAACGGATTCGCCTTCGCCCTGGTGTGCGGCATTATCGTTGGTACTTATTCGTCCGTTTTCATCGCTAGTCCGATCCTGATCTTCTGGCATAATTTCTTGGAGGACCGCAAGCGGCCCGGTACGGGCCCGGCCAGCGTTGCTAAAGAGCCGGTGGGGGTTCCAAAGGCTCCGAAAGAGAAGGTTCGTGGAGGCGCCGCGAGAGTCAAGTGAGCCTCGGCATTCGGTGACGTGGATCTCTCATGGGAAAGCAAAAAGTGCTGTTCCATTGTGTCGGGGGAAGTTAGGTTGTATGATGTTTTCTACGCCAATGAGCTGGATGGATTTCTAGGGAGAGGGACATATGCCTGATCAACTGTTTAACCAGACCTTCGTGGACTCCAAGCAGGGCCGTAAGACTTGGCTTGTCGTGGTATCTTTCATGGGCCAGATCTTCCTGGTCTTCATCCTGATACTGATCCCGTTGATCTATACCGACTCGCTGCCGCGCGCGCAGCTCACCAGCTTTCTTGTGGCTCCTCCGCCACCTCCACCGCCCCCGCCTCCTCCTCCGCCGGCCCCTAAGATCGTGAAGGTGATCCCCCGTCAGTTCGACGCAGGCAAGCTGATGGCGCCCAAAGAGATCCCTAAGGATATCGCCAACATCAAGGAAGAAGAGCTGCCGCCTCCGTCCAGCGGTGGCGTGGTGGGCGGCGTACCCGGCGGTGTGCCCGGCGGTTCGGCGGGCGGCATGATGGGGATTATCGGCGGTGTGCCGGCGGCGCCTCCGCCCCCGCCCGTCAAGGAAGCTCCCAAGGCTGCTACCCCGCAACGAATTCGCGTCGGCGGCAACGTCCAGCAGGCCAACTTGATCCGCAAAGTGCAGCCGGTGTATCCGCCCTTGGCCAAGCAGGCCCGCATCCAGGGCGTGGTCCATTTCACCGCCATCATCGGCAAAGACGGCACCATCCAGAATCTGCAGCTTATCAACGGCCACCCGCTCCTTGTCGAAGCGGCCCGGCAGGCCGTTTCGCAGTGGCAGTACAAGCCGACCCTTCTCAACGGCGAACCCGTGGAAGTGGTTACCCAGATCGATGTTAATTTTACGTTGACCCAATAGAAGTTTAAATTCAACTCGCAGGAGAAAAAGATGTTTCTACAATTACAAGCCTGGGCGTTCCTTCTCTTACAGGATCAGCCCATGAATTTCGATGTCCGGAGCATGTGGGATGTCATGGCCTGGCCTGCCAGAACCGTGGTTATTGTCCTGTTCCTGATGTCGGCATGGTCCATCGGAGTCATGATCGACCGCTTGATCGCCTACAACGGCGCCCGCAAGCAGTCCCGCCAGTTCGCCCCCGCGGTTGCAGGCGCGCTCCGTGAAGGCAAGCTGGATGAGGCCATCAAGATCGCCGATCGTTATAGCAAGAGCCATCTGGCCAAGGTCGTCGTAGCCGGCCTCCAGGAGTTCCGCGCTCACCAGTTGAGTTCGGAGATCCCCGGCGAAGAAATCGAAGCCTCCAAGCGCGCCCTGGAACGCGCCGAAGCGATCGTGCACGCGGAACTGAAGCGCGGCGTCAGCAGCCTGGCCACCATTGGGTCTACTGCTCCGTTCGTCGGTCTGTTCGGCACTGTGGTAGGCATCATCAACGCGTTCAAGGGTATCGCGGTTCAGAAATCCACCGGCCTCGGCGCGGTCGCCGGCGGTATTTCGGAAGCCCTGGTTACGACCGCCGTCGGTCTGTTCGTCGCGGTCCCGGCCGTGTGGATGTTCAACTACTTCACCAACCGGATTGATGCCTTCGACGTCGAGATGGGCAACTCCAGCTCCGAGCTGGTGGACTACTTCTTGAAACGGACCCAGCGCGCCGGAGCCGCGAAGTAGCAAGTCCCCGCGAGTTGAATTGGGGGGCGCGGGCGGTTTCGCCGTTCGCGCCCTTGCGAATAAGGAGTTTGAAATGGAAAAGAAAAAAGCGGCAGACCCGGTATCCGACATCAACGTCACTCCCATGGTGGACGTGATGCTCGTATTGCTGATCATTTTCATGGTCATCACCCCCATGCTTACCAAGGGCGTTAGCGTGGACATGGTTAGGACCAATAACCCGATCGCCATGCAAAACGCCGACAAGGAAGATGCGGTGCTCATTGCCATCACTCGCAACGGCGGCGTCTTCCTCAGTCCAGGGAACATCAAGCTGACGCCCGACCAGCTTCCCGACAAAGTGCGGGATCTCATGACGAATAAGACCGACAAGGTCGTTTACATTAAGGGCGATTCCCGCGCCAAGTACTCGGTCGTTGAAGACGTGGTCGACAACGTCCGCGCGGCCGGCGTCGACCAGATCGGCCTCATCACGGAAGCGATCCCGGCGGCTAAGAAGCCCGGCGCTCCCGCAACGCCGCCCGCCGGCGGACCTGGACAGTAGAAGAGTTAGTTTAGAAGCCAGAAATAGAAAAACGAGAGGTATTTTCCTATGTCAATGTCAGTGGGTGGACACGGCGGAGTCAAGTCCGAGATTAATATGACTCCCTTGATCGACGTGCTGTTGGTGCTGTTGATCATCTTCATGGTGATCACGCCCTTGACGCCGCATGGTCTGGAAGCATTGGCGCCGCAACCGCCCGACAAGAAGAACCAGCCTCCTCCCGATCAGGACCGCACGGTGGTCATCGTTATCGATAAAGACGGCAAGATGCACCTCAATAACGAAGACACCGATATGAAGAAACTCGGCCCCCGTTTGGAGGAAATCTTCAAGACTCGCGCCGAGCGGGTGGTTTTCGTTAAAGGCGATCCCGATCTGGATTACGAGACCGTAGCCAAGGCCATCGATGTCGCCAAGGGCGCTCAGATGGACAAGATCGGTTTGATGACACCCAAAGTCGAGGCTGGAAACTAACGAAGCTTATGAAGAGCAAAATTTTCGCAGTGGGAATCGGACTTTCGATCCTAGTCGCCACTGGTTGCGACAAACTCAGGTCCCGCGATCAGTTGAACCACGGTGTACAGGCTTATAAAGGCGCCAAGTATGCCGATGCCGTCGAATTCTTCAAGAACGCGGTGGCGCTCGATCCCAACAATATCAACGGACGGCTCTACTTGGCCACCGCCTATATGAGCCAATACATCCCCGGCGCTGAGTCCCCGGAAAATCTGCAAGTCGCCAAGCAGGCGAAGGAAGAATTTCTTCGCGTTCTGGAGAAGGATCCCAACGACAAAGTCGCCCTGGAATCGCTCGCGTCGCTAAGCTATCAGCAGGCGCAAGGAATGCCCGACCTGGATGCCAAGCTGAAGAAGCTGGATGAGGCCAAGGAATGGAATCTCAAGCTCATCGCCATCGATCCCCAGAACAAGGAAGGGTATTATAGCCTCGGCGTTATCGACTGGGTGAAATGGTACGCCGCCTGGATGAAAGCCCGCGCCGACGCCGGTTTAAAGCCCGAGGAACCCGGACCTTTCAAGGATCCAAAGGTCAAGGATCAGCTGAAGGGACAGTACAGCGCGACCATCGATGACGGTATTAAGAACCTTCAAAAGGCGATGGACGTCGATCCCAACTACGACGACGCCATGGCGTACATGAACCTGCTCATCCGCGAGCGCGCCGATCTGGACGATACGCCCGACCAGTACAAGAAGGACGTGGACGTGGCCGATGGTTGGGTGCAGAAAGCTCTGGACACCAAGAAGGCCAAGGCCGCCAAGGAAGCCGCTAAGCAGCAGGGCGGCATCGTCAACGACACCAAGTGAAACTAGAGCTCCTAGACTAGGCGCAGGGGTTTCTTGCCCCGCTCTGTCACACGGCCGATTCGGTAGGCGCTCGGCAATTGCTGTTCGAGCAATGCGGCATCGGCTTCAGGTAGCGCGATTAGAAGACCGCCTGAAGTCTGCGGATCGTAGAGCAGATCGTCGAACTCCGATTGCCCCTCCACGCAGCTCGACGCGAACTCGCGATTGTTTTTCCCTCCGCCCGGAATCGCGCCTGCGCGCGCATATTCCAGCGCCCCAGGTAGGAACCTTACCGCGCGCGGATCGATCTCTATGGTTACCTCGCTCCCGAGCGCCATCTCGCGCGCGTGGCCGATCAAGCCGAATCCCGTGACGTCAGTGCATCCATGGACGTCGAGTGCGAGCATTGCCTCGCAGGCTTTCCGATTCAGCGTCAGCATCGATTCCGCCGCCGCGGCGACATCGGCGTCTTTCGCGATGCCGCGCTTCAGAGCCGTCGAAATCACTCCCGTCCCGATGCGTTTGGTCAGCACCAAGGCATCGCCGGGACGGGCTCCCGTGTTGGTCTTGATACGATCCGGATGGATGGTGCCGGTTACCGCGTAGCCGAACTTAATCTCGTCGTCTTCGACGCTATGCCCTCCCAGCAGCGCGCAATCGGCTTCGCGCAGCTTTTCCGCGCCGCCCTTCAGAATCTCCGATAGATCGTCGAGGTTGCCTTTGGACGAGTAGGCCAAGATGGAAAGGGCCGAGATGGGACGGCCTCCCATCGCGTACACGTCGCTCAGGGCATTGGCCGCGGCGATCGCGCCGAACGTGTAGGGATCGTCGACGATGGGCGTGAAGAAATCCACGGTCTGCACCAAGGCGCACTCCGGCGTAAGCTTGTACACACCGGCATCGTCGGCGGTATCAAACCCCACCAGCACGTTTTCGTTCGCCCACCTCGGGATGCGGGCAAGCACTTGGTCCAAAACCTTTGGACTCAGCTTGGACGCTCAACCCGCCGCGGACGTGTGGGCCGTCAACTTTCGCTGGTTCGGAACCGTCACGGTATCAGTGTGGCACAGCCGCGCGCAGAACTTCGTCGGAGCGAACCACGCTGCAATATTCCCCGTCCAGATTCGCCAAGCTCATGGCGTGCACTTCAGACGCGCCGCGAAACGTCCCGTTCCAGTCCTTCCGGCCGAAGGTGAAAGCCGCGTCCTCCACCAAAAACGTATCGAAGCCCAGATTTCCGGCCATCCTCACTGTCGCGTCCACGGAATTGTTCGTGATCACGCCGGTCACCACCAGCGGATTGTGACCGCACGCGCGCAATCTCGACTCGAGATCGGTCCCGATGAACGCGCTGTTCACTCGCTTTGCGATTACGGTTTCCCCCGCGGCGGGCGCCGCTTCGCTCTTGAATTCGTGGCCCCGTTGTCCCGGGCGATAGTACGAGTGCGGCTCGGTGGAATCGTGCCGGATATGATAGATGGGTCGCCCAGTAGCCCTCCAGCACGCAAGTAGCGCGGCGATCTTGCTCTCGGCATCGGGATTGTTACGCTGGCCCCAGCTCGGATGATCAATGGCGTTCTGTACGTCGATGACCAGCAGCGCCGCATGCGCCGGCAAAGGAGACGGGAGATTCCGGCGCACGCTAAATGAAGCAGCCCAAAGCGCCCTCGAAGCCCTGCTCCACGCGTCCGTCCGGCCAGACCACGATGGGAACCATGTCACCGTGCCGGCGCGCCTCGTCCAGCACCGCCTGGCTAAGCTCCACCCGGCGTTCCTCGAATTGCGTTCCCTCGGCTTCCCATTTTCTGAGCAGCTTCACGCACGCGTCGCAACCGCGAATGGTGTAGACGATCGGAACCTGCATGCTAGGTCAGATGCAGCGCGGCGGACAGAAGCTGGCGCATTTCTCGTATGGCCTCTTTCCGCCAACTCTCGGAACGCGGCTGGATCCTGGCGATCACTTCTCGCAGGAAAGCTTGCCGCTCCGCTTCCGGAACGGTCGCGAAAGTGGCCTCCTTCGGCAGGCCCAGCTGGGTTTTGACGTCGTCCATCACCGCCGCGAGTTCGGCATGGGCGGTGGCCGACCGCTCGGTGAAATGCGTGACGTACTGCATATCAGCGGTATAAAACACGAACACCGGAATCGCGCGGGCCTTTCCGTTGTTGCTCAAAAACTCGTCCATGATGTCGGGGTTGTCATCGCGCAGGAACACTCGCAGGCTTATGCCGGCGGCCTCCGCGATGTGGACTACAGTGGGAAGTTCGCGATACACGTCGCCACACCAGGCTTCGCCTAAAGCCAGAATTTTCGCCGGACCCTGCGGCGCAGCGGCGGCCTTGCGGAAGAACGACAAGTCGTCCTCGGTCAATGCAGAGTCGCTATAGTAGTGCTCGAACTTGTCGCGATTGATGGTCGCCTGCGCGATGAAGTCGGCATACGTAAGGCCCTGCTCGAATCGGGCGGGCGTGACAACGGTGGTTGCTTGTGGCATAGCTGGTCCTTCACCAGAATACTTCAGAACTGATACAGCATGAGATACACCACCACTCCGGTTACGCTGACGTACAGCCAGATCGGAAAGGTCCAGCGCGCGATGCGCCGATGCCGAACGAAATCGCTACGGAGCGCGCGCCGCAGCGTTATGATCGCCAGCACCGGAACGGTGATCGCGAGAAGAGTGTGCGAAGTCAGGATGGTGTAGTACACAATCCGAATGGCTCCGGTTTTCGGATAATGCACCGACTTCGCGCCCACCTGAAAGTGATAGATCAGGTAGCAGGCGAGAAACGCCGTGGATACGCAAAATGCCGTGAGCATGACGCGCTTGTGGGCCTGAATCCGCCGCTGCCGGACGAGAGTGTACCCGGTCAGGAGCAGCACCGTGGCCAGCGCGTTCAGCGTCGCGTTCACCGCCGGCAGGCTATGTACGTCCATCAGGAATGCTCCCTCGCCAGGACGTAAATATCGTCGATCAGTTTGGGGATCGCCTGAGATTCCGAGGTTTCGTAATATCCCCGGATGCGGGACTGCCGGTCCACCAGCGTGAACCGCGTGCTGTGCTGCAATGAAGCGTCTATATTTCCGAGCTTGAAGACGTCGCGATCCAGCCTTTGGAGCTCCGCCGGCGGTCCGGTCAAAAAATACCAGTCGTCGGTGGCCGCGCCACGTTGCTTCGCGTAAGCCGCCAGCACCGCCGGAGTGTCCCGCTCCGGATCCACCGTGAATGAAACCAGCCGTACGTCCGCCATCTTCCGCACCGCGTTCTGGACTTCCCGCATTTGCGAAGTCATGCGCGGACAGGGACCCGGGCAAGTGGTGTAAATGAAATCCGCCACCCAGATCTTTCCCGCCAGCGCCTGGCTGTCGAACGCCTGCCCATCCTGCGACGTCAAATGGAACTCGGGCACGTCATAGTAGACCTGCAAGGAACTGGCGGGTTTCACACAGGAAATTAGCGTGGCCAAGGCGAATACGATGAGGACTACCCGAAACTTCATGCCGTGCGATCGAAAACAAGCAGGCCGTACAGAACTGGCAGATACACAACGGAGGCAAGCAACACACGCCGGGCTTGTTGACGGGTCCGGTCGAAACTGATTCGCACGCCGGCATAGAGGAACAGCAATCCGAGGGCGAGAGCTCCGAATAGATAAACGTCACCGGCCATCGAGAGATACTTCGGAATCAAACTGATGGGAATCAGAACCAGCGAATACAGCACGATTCTGCGCGCGGTGGATTCGCCGTCCGGTTCCACCACCGGAAGCATCTTGATTCCGGCGCGCTCGTAGTCCTCGCGATACATCCACGCGATGGCGTAAAAATGAGGAAACTGCCAGAGAAACAAAATCGCGAACAGCACCCAGGCTTCCCATGTCAGCTTTCCGCTCGCCGCCGCGTAGCCTATGAGCGGAGGCATCGCGCCGGGAACGGCCCCGATCGTGGTAGAGTGCGGCGAGCGTTGCTTCAGCGGCGTATAGAGGAACAGATAGCTCGCCAGCGTGACCGCTCCGAGCAGCGCGGCCAGCTCGTTCACCGCGAGCTGCAATTCGAAGAATCCGGCCGCCGAAATGAGCAACCCGAACAGCAGGGCCTTGCTCTCGTCCAGCCTTCCCGCCGGCAACGGGCGCGCCTTGGTCCGCCGCATCTTCGCGTCGGCCTCGCGTTCGTACCATTGGTTGAGCGCCGCGGTACCGGAGGCCATCAGTCCCGTCCCGATGATCGTATGCAGCAGCGTCAGCCAATGCCAGCCGGCCTTGGCGCCGAAGAAATACCCGACGCCCGTACTCATCAGGATGAGCCAAGTGATTCGCGGCTTAGTTAACGCGATGTATTCCCTCATTCGAAAGGCCGAGCAGCTTCTGAATCTTCTAAGGTACCACACGGCCCCTCCGACGAGCTTCCCGGAATGAAATCTTAATTACCGTCGTGGAATAGGTGGCACTTCGGGCGGGATGTGCTGTGCGTCGACGGGCGACACGACAACCGGATACATCTCGGAAACAGAAAGCGCATTATCCTGGTCGCCGTTATAGGCGGCTTGGAGACTGTTGGGACCGGTCGGCAAGTTGCCGATCGTCAGGCTTGCCGCGCCATTGCTCAGCGGCGCCGCGCCGACAACGATGTTATTGGAGAGGAACGTGACAACGCCGGTGGGATGCGTCCCTCCCGTGACCTGGGCCCAAAGCGTGATGAGTGAGCCGCTGCGCACCGTTCTGGGCGTCAAGACATCGAACGTGGTGGAAGTCTGAGTCTTGTTGTTGAAAAGCGTGTCCATGTAACCGACGCGCAGGTTCAGCCAGTTCAGCAGGTATTGAACCTCGCCGTCATAGCTACCCGCCGACTCCGGATTAGGCCAGACTTCGATGCCCAGCATCGGCCATCGCGCGAAGTTGTTTTTCTGCGACTGCTGGAGACTGTCCGCCTCCTGCTGGATGGATGCCAGCCATGCCGCGAACACGCCATTGTTCTTGAGCGCGTTCCACTGCTTGGCGACGTCCGCCTGGAAACCTGGATCCTTGAACCACTGTTCATACCAGATGGCGTTCGTCTGGGTCCAAGGGAGTGTTGGATTCGTGATCGTCGCGTAATTCACATTGCCGGCGCTGATGTCGAAGTCCCAGACGGGCCCCATGTAAAGCAAAGGACTATTGGCGTCCTTGTACAAAAAGTCGCTGCTATAGAAATCGCCCCCATCGACGTTGCCCATCAGGTCGTTGACGATGTAGTAGTTGACGGCCGAGGCTTCGTCGAAATATGCGCGCCAGCCCTGGGTGGGATCTGTAAAATTGTTGGAGAAAAGCGCCGTCTCGGCTGTATCGATATATTTGGTAATGTAAGCCGTCTGCTCGGCCACCTCCGGGTCCGGCGTAAAATCCGGATCGATCAGGCCAATAGGCAGCTTAGAGGGCGTAAAGAAGACGTAGGCCTCGGCTTGATGCCGGTCGATCTCCATCAGGTAGCCGCCGGTCACCTGATCCGGCGCGGTATCGGTTTCGGACAGCTCGTTGATATTGATCCGGTGGCCGCCCACTCTCACCTCTTCGCTGAGCAGGTAATTGCCTTCATACACGCCATTCAGAAAAAGCTCCACGAAAAGCGCGTGCGGCGCCCACGACATCAAAGCGCCGGTGCCGCTGGGAGTCGGCGAACCGGCCGGTTCGTTCAGATATCCGTTTCCGATCGGAATGGCGTTGGCCAATGCCTGAGCCGCCCAGTCGCGCATCAACGTCTTGTCGTCATAGTTCGCCAACAGGATGTAGCTCTTGCTCTTATCGCAGGTCGAATTGCCGGAACTTGTGACGTAGGGGCACTTGAAACCGGTTGTGCCCAGCAAATCCACCTTCGTGTTCAGCAAGACGTGGTAGGGCAGCTTCGGCATGCCTGCCGTGGTCCAGCCATGCACATGCAAGACCCCCGTATTATCGCTATCGCCGGCGTTGGGAAAATAGGTGGTCTGGGCGTCTGCCGAAGTAATAGTGATTGTGCCGGGGACATCGGTTGGCTTGTTGACGATCGCCACGCCATTCGTATTGATGCTCATGATCGGCAAGTTGATACCCGCGGATGCTGGAGCGAACGAAGGGTCGGAGATAGACATGGTGACGAGAAATTGGGTGGTTGCCTGGGCAGAGCCGGTCGCGCCGACGACCGTCACTGCCGTTGACCAACTCGAGCTTTGGGAAGGCGCGGAAGGTGAAAAGCCTTCCTGACCAGCCGAGCCGGAGACGCCGAGCCTCAGCGTTCCAGGGGCGCCGGGTTTTATTACAAGCGGATAAACGGTGATACCCGACGGCAAGCCGGTCAGCGTGACGCTGATCGGGCCGCTATATGCGCTGCTGCTCGCCGTGATGGTCAGGAAGACATCCGGTTGTCCGGGATAAATGGTCAGCCTGCCTGGAGAAACGGCCAGGTTAAATGTCTGGCCGTAACTCGCCGAGATCAGAGAGAAAAAGCCGATTGCGTATAGCGCGAATTCTACGGCCCGTTTCCAACGGCGATTCATCGTTCACCTTACCGACGCAATCAGTTCGTTGAATAGCTTCTTCACCGTCTTGGAAGTGGCGCTTGGATCAAGCCGCCAACCTCAACGTCGACGGTCGAGGCCTGGGACGTGGAAAGCGCGTTGTTGTTGTCGCCGTTATAGACGGCTTGAACGTCGTTGGTTCCCGCCGGCAAGTTGCTGGTGGCCAGACTTGCTTGACCGTTGCTCAGCGGCGCTGCGCCGAGAACCACGCCATTAGCCAGGAACGAGACCACTCCGGTCGGATTCGCCCCGCCCGTGACCTGTGCCCGAAGTGTGACGGGTAAGCCCGTGTGTAGCGCTCTGACGGTCGCGACCTCAAGAGCGGTGGAAGTCTGAGCCTTGTTGTTGAACAACGAGTCCATATAACCGATGCGCAGGTTCAGCCAGTTCAGCAGATATTGGACTTCCCCGTCATAACTGCCCGCTGCCTCCGGATTCGGCCAGACTTCGATTCCCAGCATCGGCCATCGCGCGAAGTTGTTCTTCTGGGATTGCTCTAAACTGTCAGCCTCTTGCTGAATGGATGCCAGCCAGGTGATAAACACGCCGTTGCTCTTAAGAGCGTTCCATTGCGTGGCAACGTCCGCCTGGAAACCCGGATCCTTGAACCACTGTTCGTACCAGATTGCGTTGGTCTGCACCCAGGGCAGCGTCGGATTCGTAATCGTCGCATAATTGACGTTGCCGGAGCTGATATCGAAATCCCAGACGGGCCCCATATAGATGAACGGATTATTAGCGTTTTTGTAAAGATATACGCTGTTATAAAAATCGCCGCCGTCCACGTTGCCCATCACTTCATTGACGATGTAGTAGTTGACGGCCGAAGCTTCGTCGTAATATGCGCGCCAGCCCTGAGTGGGATCGGTAAAGTTGCTGGAGAAAAGCGCCGTCTCCGCCGTATCGAGATAGTTGGTTATGTAAGCGGTTTGCTCGGGGACTTCCCGTGAGAAATCCGGATCCTCCAGGCCGATCGGCAGGTTATGGGGCGTAAAGAAGACGTAGGCGTCGTCCTCATGCTGATCGATCTCCATCAGATAGCCGCCGGTGACCTGATCCGGCGCGGTATCGCTTTGGGAGAGCTCGGTGATATTCACGCGGTGGCTGTCGACCTTGATCTCTTCGATGAGCAGGTAATTGCCTTCGTACACGCCGTTCAGAAAGAGCTCGACGAAAAGCGAATGCGGCGCCCACGGCATCAGCGCGCCGGTGCCGCTGGGAGTCGGCGAATCCGCCGCCTCGTTCAGATATCCGTTCCCGATCGGAATGGCGTTGGCCAACGCGCCAGCCGCCCAGGTGCGCAGGAACGTTTTGTCGTCGTAGTTCGCGATCAGGATATAGCTCTTGCTTTTGTCGCAGGTCGGTTTGCCTGAACTGGAAACGTATGGACACCCCAGACCCATCGTGCCGAGCAGGTCCAGGCTGGTGTTCAGCGAGACATGGTAGGGGAGCTTAGGCATGGACGCGGTTGAATTGCCATGCACGTGAAAGGTCGCCGTGTTATCGGTGTCGCCGGCGTTGGGCAGATACGAAGTCTGGCCGTCGGGTGACGTGATCGTGATCGTCCCGGGGACGTCGGTGGTCTTACTGACAATCGCCGCGCCGTTCGTGTTGATATTCATGATCGGCAGGTTGAGGGCCGAGGGCTCGGGAGCGAACGAGGAATTGGAGATAGAAATGGTTAAGGAGACCTGCGACGTTGCCTGAGCGAATCCCGCTGTTCCAACCACAGTAACGGGAACCGTCCAACTAGTGACCATGGAAGGACCCATCGGCGAAAAACCTTCCTGCCCAGCCGCCAGAGAAGCATTGAGCATCACGGTCCCCGAGCCGCCGCCCGTGAGCGTCAGGCCGGTCGCTGTGATGCCGGACGGCAAGCCGGTCAACCTGACGTCCACCGGTTCCGCATCCGCGCTGTTGCTTGCCGTGATAGTTATAGGGACATTCTGCTGGCCGGGGTAAATGGTCAGCGAGTTCGCGGCAGGCGCCAAGGTCAGCGTTTGGCTGTGCACGACTGAAATGGCACTCGCCGCGAGCAAACATACTACCAGCCGCTTCCGGGGGCTCCCGCAATGGAAAAGCATTTCTACTGCATTAAACACACTGCGGTTCGCTGCGTTGCACCCAATGTAAGGCCGGCCGCCGGGAGTGGATGTCACAGTCCCAGACGTTCCCGATGCTACCTGCTAGCTTCTAAACTGATTGAACTTTACCTGCTGCGCCTCGGTGAGAATTTGGAAGAACGTGGAGTGCGCGTTGGCGCCGATCGTGTGGCGTTGCGCCGTTAATGCTCCAATCTCCACTGACGCCTTGCTGATCGCGGCGCTATTGTTGTTCTTGACCGCTTCGGCAAGACTCGCGCGGGCGGCCTTCATGTTTTGCTTCAAGGCCGCTTCCGACGCTGCCGCGCTGGCGAAGATGCTTTCCGCCTGGGTCCGCTGGTTCGATGTGAGCGACAACAGCGTCGCTACGAAGCTGATGTACTTGGTCTGCTTAACCGCGCTTTTCGGGATCTTGGAAAAGGACTTCAGACGAGTGAGGCTGCCTATCGCCTTGTGCGACAGCTTCCCCGAAATTGGGGCCGCTTCCTGGGCTTGCGCAATTCCACGGCCCGCCGCTAGTGCAGCGATTCCGGGAAGAATTACCATTGTCCTACGGTTCATTGAACCTTCTCCTTGAGTTTCAAAAATTGGATCCCGCGGTGAACTGTCACACCGTTACACATTCAAGAATCCACAACGATCACGCTCAGCTGCACTGTATGCCACCCAACAGTGCCTCAGAGCATATTACACAACATTACAGTACTTCCAGCCTGCCTGCAATACCAATTTGTTTTTCGGACCGTGCGAGCATCGAGTTCCATTTTCTTTACACGGCGGTTACAGGCCGCGACGCAACGTTGCGTCTGGAGCGACAGATACCGAGCGTGCATCTTTCCGAATTCACGCTATGCTGAGTCCATGTTGGGCATCGATCCTCGCGCGGCGCGTGCGGCCTGGACCGTGTTCTTGCTGGCATTGCTCGTCGCCACGGCCTACCTGATCCGCGAAACTCTCGTGGTTTTCATGATCGCCTTACTGTTCGCGTATTTGCTTATGCCGTTGGTCGGATTGGTGGAACGCTTCACTCCGCGCCAGGTCCCGCCGGGCGTTGCGCTGGCCATCGTCTTTCTGTTGCTGATCGGCGCCCTCTTAGGACTGGCTCTTACGCTCGGCTCGCGACTGGTGGACGAAGCCAACAACCTCGCATCGCGTCTGCCGGATCTGCTCAAGAATCGCTCGTGGATCGATCAGATCCCGCTGCCTTCCTGGTTGGAGCCGGCTCGCCAGAAAATCGCTAGCTGGTTGCAAGACCAGTTGAACTCCGGCGGCCAGCAATTCGTGCCTTACCTGAGGAACATTGGGGGCCAAATCTTGTCCGGCGTAAAGTACTTGATCTATCTCGTCCTGATCCCCATCCTCGCGTTCTTCTTCCTCAAGGACGGCGCCGCGATGCGCGTGAACGCCGTCAACAGCCTATTCGACCCGCATCGGCGGCCAATCGTGGAAGACATTCTTGACGACGTCAATCGTCTGCTCGGCGACTACATTCGCGCGCTGGTGCTGCTGGCGTGCTCCGGCTTCGTCGTCAACAGCCTTTTTTTGGGCATTTCCGGCGCGCCCTATGCCGTCCTGCTGGCCATGTGCGCCGGTGTCGGCGAGTTTCTTCCCGTGGTAGGACCCGCCGGCGCGGGTCTCCTGATTCTTCTGGTCACCGGCCTGGCGGGTTACAGCCATCCGCTCTTATATGTGATTTTCTGGATTCTCCTCCGCATGTTTCAGGATTACGTAATGTCGCCTTTCCTGATGGGACGCGGCGTTAAGCTGAACCCGGTGCTGGTGCTGTTTGGCGTGCTGGCCGGCGACCAGATTGCAGGCGTGATGGGCATGTTTTTCTCGGTGCCGGTGATCGCAACGCTGCGCGTGCTTTTCGTGCGATTGCAACGCGGGCGTTCCCACCATCCGGTTAAGGGCTGAACGATGCGCCCGCGTCTTGCGGTTTTTCTTTTCGCCGTTCCGGTTGCGGCTCACATGGTGAGCATGAGCACGGGCGACCTAAAGGTGGTGGGCGATCGCGCCCGCTACGAACTGAGAATCCCGATGTACGAAGTAGCGCACGTCCGCGACCCGGAAGTCACGCTGCTCCAGCACATTCGATTCAAGAGCGGCGGCGTTTGGGCAGAAGCCACTAATGCGTCCTGTGCCGACCAGCAAGGCACGTACGTCTGCACCGCCGATTACCTGTTCCCCGCCCCGGTGGACGCTCTGGACGTCGAATGCACCATAGCCTCCGTGACGGTGCCGAATCACGTCCACTTGCTGCGAGCATATCGCGGCGACAAGAGCGATCAGGCGGTGTTTGACATATCGTTCACCACCGCTGAAGTGCGATTCCGGCCGCCCACCGCGCTCGAAACGGCGCTGCGGGAATCGACCGCCGGCTTCATGCGCGCCGCCGCAGGCCTGGCGCCACTGCTTTTTATCGCGAGCCTGGTGCTGGCCGCGCGCACGTGGCGCGAACTGCTCGCTCTCACAGCTTCGTTTCTGATTGCCGAAACTCTGGCGTGCGTTCTAGCCCCGCGCTTCGCTGCCACCCTTCCGCCGCGCTTCATCGAGGCCGCCGCCGCGCTCACCATCGCCTATCTCGCTTTCGAGATTATCCTGCTTCCACATTCCCGCCTGCGCTGGCTGGTGGTGGGCGTGCTCGGTCTGTTTCACGGCGCCTACTTTTCGCTATTTCTCACCGAGAGCGGATACCACCTTCCGACCTTTCTCGGCGGCGTAGCGATCGCCGAGCTGCTGCTGATCGCCGTGTTCGCGGTGATCGTCAAGCAGCTCGTTCGGCTGCGATGGATGCATCGCGCCGTGCCGGTTTCCGCGTCCGCGCTGCTGGTGACCGGAGTGGTTTGGTTCTTCGTCCGATTGCGCGCTTAAGCGGCATACTGTAGAGATATGCGAAGCTTCGACAGCCTCACGGAGCGCGAGATTCTGGCGCTCGCCATCTCGCTCGAGGAGGACGACGAGCGAGTATATGCCGAGTACGCCGAAGGCCTGCGCGAAAACTTTGCCGCCTCCGCTGCGGTCTTTGATGGCATGCGCGAGGAGGAATCCGGACATCGGCGGCGACTGATCGAATTGTTCCAGAAGAATTACGGCCGGCACATTCCGCTGATTCGCCGCCAGGATGTCAAAGGCTTCGTCCATCGCAAGCCCGTCTGGCTGATGCAACCTCTCGGTCTTGACACAGTACGAAATCAGGCCGCCGTCATGGAAGTGGAAAGCCGCCGTTTCTATGAAAAGGCCTCCGCCCGCGCGCAGGATCCGGGAATCCGCCAATTACTGGACGATTTGGCGCAGGAAGAGCGAAGCCACGAGAATCGCGCCGAAGAGCTCGAAAGGAAAGAGCTGAAGCCCGACATCAAACGGCAGGAAGATGAGGCCAGTCGCCGTCTATTTGTGTTGCAAATTGTTCAGCCCGGACTAGCGGGATTGATGGACGGATCTGTATCCACGCTTGCGCCGGTCTTCGCGGCGGCCTTCGCCACGCACAGCAGCAAGGATGCGTTCGTGGTGGGACTGGCGGCGTCGCTCGGCGCGGGCATCAGCATGGGATTCGCCGAGGCGCTCTCCGACGATGGGACCTTAACCGGACGCGGGCACCCCTGGGCCCGAGGATTCGTCTGCGGCCTGATGACCGCGCTCGGCGGCATCGGGCACACGTTGCCGTTTCTCATTCCGGAGTTCCACGTTGCGATGGTCGCGGCGGTGGTAGTGGTGATCATCGAGCTCGCAATCATCTCCTGGATACGGAATCGCTATATGGACACGCCTCCGCTTTCGGCCGCGCTGCAAGTGGGGCTGGGCGGCGCGCTCGTTTTTATTACCGGCGTGCTGATCGGAAGCTCGTAGGGAACTTTTCGGGCCTCGCGCGCCGTCTAAGTTTAAGTAGCAAGAAAACGCCGGCAGAGTGGGCATTTCGTAATCCAGGAGGCTCTATGAAATACCGCTTTCCGGCTAGCCTATGGCTTGCCACGGTCGCATTGTCAGCGGCCGATCCCGCCCTGACCATTTACAACCAGAACTTCGCGGTCATCCGCGAGACTGTCCCGCTCGATCTCAAGCCCGGCGTCAACCGCGTTCGGCACGTGGGCCTGACGTCGTTCGCCGAGCCGGATTCCGTGATCCTGCGCGATCCTTCGGGCAAGGTCGCGCTGCGGATTCTGGAACAAAATTATCTGGCCGATCCGGTCTCGATGGACGCGTTGCTCGCTTCTTACGAGGGCAAGACCATCGATTTTCAACTGAACGACGGCAAGATTGTGCAAGGCCGCATCGTTCGAGCCGGTCTGCCGGGTCAGTTTGGCGAAGGCCCTCCGGAGCCGCGCCTCAATCAGGCGTTGATCGAGAGCGAAGGCAAGCTGCACTTCGGACTCCCCGGCACGCCCCTGTTTCCCGCGTTGACGCGCGATTCGATCCTGAAGCCGACGCTCGACTGGTTGGTTCGTTCCGACCGCGCCGCGCGCCTCGACGCGGAGCTCGCCTATCTTTCCGGCGGCATGAATTGGAAAGCCGACTACAACGTCGTGGCGTCGGACGAAACCGACCTGGTGGAGCTGCTCGGCTGGGTGACTATCGAAAATCACAGCGGCAAGAGTTTCCAAAACTCGACCATCGCGCTCATGGCCGGAGAGGTGAATAAGCTCCTGCCGATGAACGCCAGGGCGGTGCGGATGGGTGGATTCTCCGCCGGCATAGCGGGAGGCAGTTTGCAGATCCCTCCGCCCGTGTCTGAAAAGACCTTCGACGACTATCATCTCTATACGCTCCAGAACGCGACTACGCTTCCCGACGGCGAGACCAAGCAGGTGGAGTTTATTCGCGCGGACCAGGTGAACACCAAACGCATCTACGTTTACGACGGCGCCCAGATCAATCGAGACCCGTATCAGAATTGGACCTACGACATGATCCGCAACAATCCCGAATACGGCACGCAGTCGAATCCTAAAGTGTGGGTGATGCGCGAATTCGTGAATAACCAGGCGAATCACCTGGGGATGCCGTTACCTCAGGGCCGGCTGCGCTTCTATCGTCGCGATACCACGGGCCGCCTGGAGTTCACGGGCGAAAACGAAATACGGCACACGCCGAAAGACGAGACCGTTCAGGTTTACACCGGCTCGGCTTTCGACCTGGTGGGTGAACGGCGGCGCACGGATTATCAGATCAATCACGGCAACCGGACCGCCGACGAGACGTTCGAGATCCGGGTCCGCAATCACAAGCGCGAATCGGCGGAGGTCCGAGTGGTGGAGCACCTCTATCGCGGATACAACTGGAACATTTCCATCGAGACCGATCCGCACGTCAAGAAAGACAGCCAGACCGCCGAATTCGCGCTGAATCTGAAGCCGGATGAGGAGAGGATTCTGAAGTATTCCGTTCACTATACCTGGTGATTAATGATTAGGATATGCGCGCCATCGCTGCTGCTTGCTGCATTTTAATGCTCACCCTGACAGCGGGATCTAGTCAGGCGGCCAGACCACCGCGATTTCAAGACTATCCGGTGCAGAACATCTATCGCGGCAAAGTCGAAGCTCCAAAGTTCGGAGACTTAAGCAAGTACGAAGGCACCGACGTGCGCTGCTATGGAGGCGAGCCGAGCACATACGCGGCCGAACCGGTCAATTTTGCTGGTCATTTCGTAATCAGCGCTTGCCCGTGCGGGACCGGCTGCCAGTATCTATTCATGTGGGACGCCTTGAGCGGCAAAGTATACCTCCATTTTCCTTTCGGACCGATCGATGTCGGACCGTACTCGGACGGCTCCAACTTCCCGCTGCTGGTGCACAAAGGCGAGGAGTATCGCACCGACAGTTCGCTCCTGGTCGTGGAGGGGTGCATTGAAGACACCTGTGATTGTGCAAGGCGGTACTACAACTGGAACGGAAGACGGTTCAATCTCCTTCTCCGCCAAGCGACGCCGATTCCGCCGAAGTGCAAGAAGTAAGCCTCTGCTTTTGCCCGACCCGGCTGCGGCCGGGTTAGGCGAACCGGCGCGTTTCTGCGAGAATAAGCGTGGGCCTGCTGGACGGGCGATCGCTCGGCGCGCGGTGCAAGCCGCGGATCGGGAGGAAAGTCCGGTCTCCACAGGGCAGCATGCCGGCTAACGGCCGGGGGAACTTGCTCAAAGCGGGTTTCACGGAAAGTGCCACAGAAAATATACCGCCGGATGCGAAGGCCGCGAGGTCCTGGTTTCCGGTAAGGGTGAAAAGGTGCGGTAAGAGCGCACCGCGTCCGGAGCAATTCGGACGGCAGGGTAAACCCCATGCGGAGCAAGACCAAATAGGGGAGGAGGAGCGGCCCGCTCCGTCAGACTCTCGGGTAGGTCGCTAGAGCCGGGCAGTAATGTCCGGCCCAGATGAATGATCGCCGCCCTTCGGGGCACAGAAACCGGCTTATAGTCCGCAGGCCCTAAGAGCTCCGCGCCCCGTTCCGCTGCGCCACAATAGAATGAGTGCCCGGCCTATGGTCTCGTCTCCATTCCGCGCTCGACGTCAGTCCACGGCAGCAAGTCACGCGTCTTGGACTGCTGTTCACCCTGACTTGGGTCCTGGTCGCCCTCGCCGCCTTCGCATCCGCCAATAATCTCCTGTTTCTGATCCTGGCCCTGCTGCTCGCCACGCTGCTGATATCCGGATTCATCAGCCGCCTGTCGCTCTCCGGTCTCGAATTGGATTTCCAGGTTCCCGATCACGTGTGCGCGGGCCGCAAGCTTAACGGCCGCGTCGTCATTCGAAACACCAAAATCTGGATGCCTTCCTTCAGCATCCACGTCACCGCGTCGAGCGACAGCGGGCTTTCCGTGCCTTTATATTTCCCTGTCATTCCAGGCGGAGCGCGAGTGGAAACGCAGGTGCAGCTCTTCTTCCCCCGCCGCGGCTCTTACCGTCAAAACCGTTTTCAACTATCCACTCGCTTTCCCTTTGGATTCGCGGAGCGTCGCCTGGATGTCCCGCTGCGGCGCGAGGTGCTGGTGTATCCATCGGTAGATCCCAAGCCCGGTTTCGAGGATCTGCTGGTCACACTGCAAGGCGAAATCGCGGCCTTTAGCCGCGGGCAGGGGCATGACTTCTATCGCATTCGTCCCTATGAAGTGATGGAAAGCTCGCGCCACGTGGATTGGAAAGCCACCGCGCATACCGGCGACTTGCAGGTGCGCGAATTCGCACGCGATCAGGAACAAACCGTCGCCTTCTTCCTGGATCTCGAAGCTCCTTCCGAATTCAATGCGTGGTTCGAGTCCATGGTGGATTGCTGCGCGTTTCTGTCCTGGAACATGGCGCAGCGCGGATCGCGCGTCCGATTCTGCACCCAGGAAGTGGATTGGCAAATCCCCGAAGAAGCCGACGTGTATACTATTTTGAAGTACCTCGCAATTGTTTCGCCTAGGTTGGGAAGAACGCTTTCCGCTTCCAATGAACGAAACGTGTTTCAAATCGTTTTCACCGTCGCGCCTGACCGTCTCGCCAGTTCCGGGTGGGATTTGCATGGGACCAACATCCGGCTGCTTACTCCGGCGAATTCCGCCGACTCCGCATTCGCGAAGTGAATCCGAGAGGCGCTATGAGAGCCTATGACCAAGCCGTCGACTAGCGATTCGCTGCGTGTCCTCAGCCTATGCTTCGGACTGATTGCGATGCTGACACCTGCCTGGACCCAGGTGACCGCCTCGATTTCGGGAAGAGTAGAAGATCCCACCGGCCAAGGCGTGGCCGGCGCAACGGTGACCATAAAGAGCCTTGAAACGGGAGCCGCCCGTGCCGTCACCACCACCGAAACGGGCGATTTTATCGCGGTCGCGCTTCCACTGGGCCGTCAGGAAGTGAGGGTGGAAAAGAGCGGCTTCAAGGCTGCGGTCCGCACTGGCGTCAACCTGGATGTCGGCCAGGAAGCCGTTATTAATCTGCGGCTTGAACTTGGCGATCTCATCCAACAGGTTGTGGTCTCCGACGAGGCTCCGCTTGTGAACACAACTACCGCTAACGTTGCCGGAATGGTAGGTGAACGTCAAGTGAAAGACCTGCCTCTCAACGGCCGCAGCTTCGACAACCTAATCACTCTAAACCCAGGCGCAATCAACTACGACGTGATGAAAAGCGCCAACACCAGCACCAGCGACGGAAGCACGTTTACGGTCGCCGGGCGCCGCACCGGCGACAATATCTTCCTGCTGAATGGCATCGAATACACCGGACAAAGCCAGCTCGCGGTGACCCCGGGCGGCGTCAGCGGCGAACTGCTGGGCATCGACGCGATCCGCGAGTTTAACCTTTTGACCGACACCTACGGCGCGGAATACGGAAAGCGCTCGGGAGGCCAGGTCGTCATCGTGACGCAATCCGGCACCAACGCCTTGCATGGCGCTCTTTTCGAATTTCTGCGCAACAGCGACTTGGATCAGCCCGGTATTTTCGATCACGGCGCCGTTCCACCCTTCCGTCGGAATCAATTCGGCGGCGCTCTGGGCGGTCCGCTGAAGAAGAATCGCTTGTTCGTCTTCGGCAATTACGAAGGCTTCCGGCAATCGCTGGCGTTGAGCAGTGTGAGCGTGGTTCCCGACGCCGAGGCTCGCACCGGACTGCTGCCGAACAGCGCCGGCGTGTACAGTAAGGTGCCCAAGCTGAATCCAGCGATGCTGCCCTACTTCGCGCTGTTCCCGCTTCCCAATGGTCCGGAGCTGCTGGTGAACGGCCTGCCTTCCGGGACGGCGCTCGCCTACTACAACCCTAAACAATCAGTTCACGAAGACTTCGGAACGTTGCGATCCGATTACAACTTGAGTGACCGCGACCGCCTTTCGGGATTCTATACCATCGACGACGGCAATAGCCTCACTCCGCTTGCCGACCCTTTGTTCGGCGCGGCGCTCCGGCTGCGCGACCAAGTGGCCAGCATCGAGGAAACGCACGTCATCTCGCCTAGCATCTTGAACACCTTCCGCTTCGGATTTTCGCGCGGGGCATTCGATTACGGTTCGCCCCCTTTAACGTCACTCCCCTCTGACCTCTCTTTCGTAACCGGCGAAGGACCGGGGGGAATCGTAATCGGCGGCGGCACAACCACCAGCGGCTCGTCCTCGATTACGTCGGCCGGCGCCAACAACAACGCTGGCGTGTGGAGCCGCAGAAATCTGTTCACCTACACCGACGACGTGCAAATTACTAAAGGAATACATCAGATCAGCGCCGGCGTCTGGTTCCAGCGACTGCAGGACAATGAGGACACCGCTTCGCGCCGCCTGGGCGTGGCGACCTTCGGTACTTTGACCACTTTTCTGCAAGGGACGCTTACGAATTTCCAGGTCGTGCCCGACCATGCCGAGCTGGGCTGGAGAAGCCTGCTCGGGGCCTGGTACGTGCAAGATGCCATCAAGCTACGGCAGAACCTGACGTTCCAGGTCGGGATCAGGCAAGAGTTCAACACGGGCTGGAATGAAGAATCCGGACGAGCCTCGAATTACATTACCAACGCCGATGGAGTGCTCGAGACTGCTCCGCGCGTCGCCGGTTCCGTGTACACGCAGAACAACGCGACGCGGCTGTTCGGCCCGCGCGTCGCGTTGGCATGGGACCCGTTCTCGAACGGAAAGACCGCGGTTCGAGCGGCGTTCGGCACATACTACTCCGCCATCGACGCACTCGATTTTCTGCTGAACGCGCTACCGCCGTATAACGGGTCCATTACGTTCACGGGCTCGCTGCCGTCGATTTTGCCCATCACTCCGAACGCGCCTGAGCCTCCGTCGTGCGGCCCTGGCGTCCCACAGCCCTGCACCACCTACGCGCCTTATGGCGTCCAGGCCAACGCCAAGACCCCGACCGTTCAGGAGTGGAACTTCACCGTCGAGCAACAGCTCGGCCGCAACATGGCTCTGCGCCTGGCATACGTGGGATCGTTTGGATACCACGAACTGCTCAGCGTCGATCCCAACACGATCCCGGCCGAGGTTTGTTCCGATGCTGCCGGCTGCATCGCGGGCGGCACAACGTCCGGCGGCAAGCCCGCCACGGTGACCAGCATGGCGCCGCAGGGGGCGCAATACATCCCCGTGGGAACACGGCCCAATCCTTATCTGTCCGCCGGTTTCTTTTGGTTTACCGAGGGCAACAGCAGTTACAACGCGCTGCAGACGGATTTCACACGGCGCTTGAGCGCGGGATTGCAACTCCGCGCCAATTACACCTGGTCGAAAAATCTGGACATGAACTCGGGATTGACAGGCGCCCAGGCCGGTAATCAGGCGCAAATGATTCTGGATCGGAACGATTTGCCGCGGGACTGGGGTCCGTCCGCCTTGAACGTCAAGAATCAAGCCAGCATATCCGCCCGCTATGAACTGCCCTTCGGCGCGGGGAAGCGCTGGCTGAACGGTCCGGGGGTCGGGAGCAAATTGCTCGGCGGCTGGCAGGTGAATACTATCGTCACGCTGCTGAGCGGTTTCCCATTCACGCCACTCGACGGTTCCAACCGGTCGGGTGATGGAGATACTAGAAATCCCGACCGCCCTTCTCTGAATCCTTCTTTCACGGGGCCTGTCATTTTGGGGACACAGGCCCAATGGTTCAATCCGAATGCTTTTGTCTTGTCGGCCCCTGGGACCTACGGCGACCTCGGAAGAGGAGCCTATACGGGACCGGGCTTGGCCGATTTGGACTTCTCGGTTTTCAAAAACATTCCCGTTACGGAGCGCGTGAATCTCCAGTTCAGGTCTGAGCTTTTCAATCTATTCAACCGGACGAATCTGGGCCCGCCGAACACGACGGTTTTTTCGGGGACGTCCATTAGCTCGTCGGCCGGGCTGATTACGACGTTGGCAACCACGCCGCGACAAGTTCAATTCGGATTGAAACTGATCTTTTGAGGAGTACGCGCGACGGCGTGTATACTAGATCGTAATCCCAAGCATTCACATCAATCTCGAGGCGCGTCAAATGGCAAAGTCCACAAAGACCCCTGTTGATCGCCGCGGCTTCCTAAAGGGCGCGGCCGCTGGAGCCGCAGCGATCGTGGCCAAGGGCCCTGCCGCAAACGCGCAGGAGGCTTCAGGCCGGCGAGCGGCTCCGCTGCCCTCGGAACGTCTGGTTGCCGCCGAAACCAGTCCACCGCCGCCGAGAACCGATGTGTACACCACGGACCGGCCCGGAGCGGACTTCATGTTGGACGTTATAAAGTCCCTGGGCTTTGAATACGTGGCCGCGAATCCGGGCTCCAGCTTCCGGGGATTGCATGAGTCGATCATCAACTACGGAGGAAATAAGAGCCCAGAGCTGCTCACTTGCTGTCACGAAGAGTCTTCGGTGGCGATGGCGCATGGCTACGCCAAGATCGAAGGCAAGCCGATGATGGTGATGGCCCACGGCACCGTCGGATTGCAACACGCTTCCATGGCGATCTACAACGCCTACGCGGACCGCGTGCCCGTCTACATCGTGCTGGGGAACATTCAGGACGTGACTTACCGCCGGAATGATGTGGAATGGGCTCACAGCGTTCAGGACGCCGCCGCTATGGTTCGCGAGTACACGCGTTGGGATGATGCTCCGGTTTCGCTTGGCCACTTCGCGGAATCCGCCATCCGCGCGTACAAAATCGCTATGACCCCGCCCTACGGTCCGGTGGTGATCGTCGCAGACGCAGTTCTTCAAGACGAGCCGGTAGCCGATGCCGACCGTCGCAGCTTGCGCATTCCCAGACTCGCCCTTGCGGCGCCACCCGCGGGCGATTCGGGTGCGGTGGCGGAAGCGGCGCGAATGCTGGTGGAGGCCGAAAACCCCGTAATCCTCGCGGGTCGCGTGGCCAGAACGCCGAACGGGCTCAAGCTGCTGGTCGAGCTGGCGGAAACACTCCAGGCGCCGGTCCAGGACCGGCCATACCATTACCGCATGAACTTCCCCTCGCGTCATCCGCTGTATGGTGGGGGAAGCATCGAAGAGGCGGATGTGATCATGGCGCTCGAAGTCCCGGACTTTTGGCAGGCAACGCACGCGCAAACGCCCATCAATCGCATGGGGATGCAGTCGCGGCCGACTACGAAATCAGGAGCGAAGTTAATCACCATTTCATCGCTCGATCTGCTTGCCAAAAGCAACTATCAAGATTTCGGTCGATACAATGACGTGAATCTGGCGCTCGCGGCCGACGCCGAAGCCACGCTGCCGTCTTTGATCGAAGCCTGCAAGCGCTTGCTGAACACGGACCGCAAGCGCGTTCTTCTCGATCGCGGCGTTAAGCTCGCCGAAGCAGCCAAACAAGCCCACCAGCAGGCTTTGGAGCAAGCCGCATGGGCCTGGGACACGAGCCCGATCACCACCGCGCGCCTTTCCGCCGAGCTTTGGAACCAGATCCGGAACGAAGATTGGTCGCTGGTCTCGGACGTGCTGTTCATGAGTTCCTGGCCCACGCGTCTGTGGGATTTTGACAAGCATTATCAGTACATCGGCGCGCAGGGAGCCTACGGAATCGGCTATGGCGCCCCGGCATCCGTCGGTGCCGCGCTTGCCAACAAGAAACACGGCCGCCTGAGCGTCAACATTCAATGCGACGGAGATTTGAACTACGCGCCCGGCGTCCTTTGGACCGCAGCGCATCACCGCATTCCTCTGTTGACCGTCATGCACAACAATCGTGCGTATCACCAGGAGCGCATGTATATTCAGGACATGGCGGCGCGCGCCGAACGCGGAATCGACCGCGCCAATATCGGGACGGCGCTCACTGATCCGAACATTAGCTACGCCATGCTGGCGAAAGCCTACGGCGTCTACGGCGAGGGGCCGATCGAAAATCCGAACGATCTGGGGCCTGCGATCCGGCGCGCCATCGAGGTGGTGAAGCGCGGTGAGCCGGCCCTGGTCGACGTCGTCACCCAACCCCGTTGAGGCATGAAACAGGTGAAATATTTTCTGATGTTGATGCTGGCGAGCGCCGCCGGGGCCCAATCTCCGGCTGGGAATCCCGAAAGCGGCAAACTCCTGTTCGACAAAGACGGTTGCTACGAGTGCCACGGGCACGCGGGTCAGGGCGGCCGGCCCGGTCCGCGTATCGCCGCAACTTCCCTGAGCATACAGACGCTGAGACGGTACGTCCGGCGTCCGGCCGGAGCTATGCCCGCCTACACCGAAAAAGTCCTGCCCGATCCGGAGCTGAGAGACATCTACGCGTATCTGAAATCGCTTCCCGCCGCGAAGCCGAGCAAGGACATTCCGCTATTGAACCAGTTGCGCGACCAGTAAAGCCGAGGCTGCTGTTCCATTCGTGAGATCCGCGGCTTTCCGCGATAAACTGGGAGTTCCCTCGCCATGTCCACGCCTTCAACAACGGGAGAACGATTCGAACGTCTGGTGGAGATCATGGCGCGGCTGCGCGCTCCCGGCGGCTGCCCCTGGGATCGCGAACAGAGCTTCGACACCATCAAGCCATACCTGCTGGAAGAAACCTACGAAGTCCTGGATGCCATCGATCGTCGGGATTGGCCCAACCTGGCGGAGGAGCTCGGCGACCTGCTGCTGCAGCCCGTTTTCTTCGCGCAGATGGCGTCGGAAGATAACAAATTCCGGATCGACGACTCGCTCGACGCCATCGTCGAAAAGTTGATCCGGAGGCATCCGCACGTGTTCGGCGATGGCACTGCCAATACCGCGGGCGACGTCAAGCGCCGCTGGGACGAAATCAAGGCCGACGAGAAGAAGAGCAAGGGCGATGTTCCAAACGGCCGGCTCGAATCTGTCCCGCGCAATCTGCCGGCGCTGGTGGAGGCGCAGCAGATCAGTTCGAAAGCCGCCGCCGTCGGATTCGATTGGGAGAACGCCGGTCAGGTGCTCGGCAAACTCGACGAAGAACTGCGCGAGCTGGCCGAAGCCCGCGAGGCCGGATCGCAAGCGGCCGTTGAAGGCGAACTGGGAGACTTGCTCTTCGTAATGGTGAACCTGGCGCGATTTCTGAAGGTGGACCCTGAACAAGCCCTCCGCAAATCCAACGCAAAGTTCCGGCGACGGTTCGGCTACGTCGAAGGTCACGCGCAATTGCCCGGCGCGTCGATCCAGGAAATGGAAGCGCTATGGCAGGAATCCAAGGCCGGCGATGATTGAAGTTCGGCCACTAGCGGCGCACTCGGAAATGAAGGACGCCGTCCGCTTGCAGCAGGAAATTTGGGGGTTTGAAGAGGTAGAGTTGATTCCGCTGCGCATGTTCGTCGTTGCCAGCAAGGTAGGCGGCCAGGTTTTTGGCGCGTTTGACGGCGCGCGCATGGTGGGCTTCTGCCTCTCCGTGCCGGGACTCAAACCGGGCGGCAAAACGTACCTGCACAGCCACATGCTGGGTGTCCTGCCAGACTACCGGGATGCGGGCGTGGGACGGCAATTGAAGCTGGCGCAGCGCGACGAGGCCTTAACGCGCGTGATCGACCTGATCGAATGGACATTCGATCCGCTCGAAATCAAGAACGCTTTTTTCAACGTGGAGCGGTTAGGTGCGATTGTACGGCGGTTCGTGGTTAATCAATACGGCATGACCACCAGCCGTCTCCACACCGGCCTTCCCACCGACCGTTGCATCGCCGAGTGGTGGATCGCGACTCCGCGCGCGGCGGCCATTTCCGCCGGCCGCCAATTCCCGCGCAATCCGGTGGAGGCGCGCATCGCGATTCCATCCAACATCGCCAACCTCCGCTCGCGAGATCCGGAGCGGGCGCGAGAAGTGCAACAGGAAGCCGGCGCACAGTTCCTCAAGGCGTTCGACCGGGGGCTGGCCGTGATCGGCTTTGAAAAATCCGACGCGGCGGGAACATACTTATTAGGACAATGGGAATCAAACTAGAAACGATCACACTGCGCGAGATCAAGATGCCGCTGCTGCATTTCTTCGAGACCAGCTTCGGCCGGATTTACGGGCGCCGCATGGTGCTGGTGGAAGTATCTTCGGAAGGCGTCTCCGGTTGGGGCGAAGTGACGGCGGGCGAAGATCCCTTCTATAACGAAGAATGGACGGATTCCGCGTGGCTGATCCTGCGGGATTTCGTCGCTCAACGGGTGCTGCGCCATTCTTTCGAAAGCGCGGCCGACGTAGGCGCGCGGATGGCGCATATTCGCGGCCACAACATGGCGCGCGGCGGCTTGGAAGTTGCCGTTTGGGACTTGGAGGCGCGGCTCGCCGGCCGTCCTTTGTTCGAACAGATCGGCGGCGGCGCCCGTCGCGAGATCCCTTGCGGCGTGTCAATCGGGATTCAAGACTCGGTTCCACAGCTTCTCGACAAAATCGAGATCGAGCTCGCGGCCGGCTACCAGCGCATCAAGATGAAGATCAAACCCGGCTGGGATGTCGACGTGATCCGCGAAGTGCGGCGTCGCTTCCCCGACATTCTGTTGATGGCGGACGCGAATTCGGCCTACACCCTCGACGACGCGCCGCGCCTGAAATGTTTGGACGAATTCGGCCTGATGATGATCGAGCAACCGCTTGCGCACGACGAGATCATCGACCACGCCCAGCTCCAGGCGCAGCTCAAAACACCAATCTGCCTGGACGAGTGCATCCGATCCGCGCACCACGCCCGACAGGCGCTGGCGATGGGCGCGGGCCGAATCATCAACATCAAGCTAGGGCGAGTGGGCGGATTCGCCGAGGCCAAACGTGTCCACGATGTCGCCGAAGCCGCCGGCGTTCCCGTGTGGTGCGGCGGAATGCTGGAGGCCGGCATCGGCCGGGCGCACAACATCGCGCTGGCGACGCTCCCCAATTTCACGCTTCCGGGCGATGTGTCGGCCAGCAAGCGCTATTGGACCCGAGATATCATCAGGCCTGCGGTTGAAGTCTCGCCGCGCGGAACCATCGCTGTGCGCGACCAGCCCGGGTTCGGGTACGATCTCGATCTCGACTTCATTCAATCGATCACGGTCCGGCAGGAAACCATTTCGTGAACGATTTCGAGCGATTGCTCAAGAACAATCGCAACTACCGGTTCACCTGGACCGGTCAAGTGGTAAGCGAGATCGGCGATCACTTCAACAACATCGCCGTGTTCAGCCTGGCGCTCGCCACCACACGCTCGGGCATGGTAGTTTCGGGCGTGATGCTGGCTCGCGCGATCCCGGCCGTGATGGCAGGGCCGATGGCGGGCGTAGTGCTCGATCGCCTGGATCGCAAACAGATCATGATCGCGAGCGACCTGATCCGCGCCGTGGTGGCTCTCGGGTTCATTCTCGCCATCGGGCGCCGCGATACCTGGCTGCTGTATCTGCTTAGCGCTCTGCTGATGTTCGCTTCGCCGTTCTTCACCAGCGGCAGGTCGGCCATTCTTCCCACCATCGCCACTAAAGAAGAACTGCACACCGCCAACTCGCTCACTCAGACCACGCAGTGGACCACGCTCGCGGTCGGCGCATTCCTAGGCGGCGCCAGCGTCACTCAATTCGGTTACAAGTGGGCATTCGCGTTCAACGCGCTCTCGTTCCTGTTTTCGGCGTTGTGCATCTCGCGGCTGAAAGTCCCCAGCGGAAGCTTCCGCGCCGAGCGTCGCGACTTGACGGAAAACGACGTGGTTCGGCCCTGGCACGAGTACATGGAGGGGCTGCGGTACATGCGTTCGTCGCCTTTGATTCTGGGCATCGCGCTGCTCGCGGTGGGTTGGGCGTCCGGCGGAGGCGCCGCGCAAATCCTGTTCAGCCTGTTCGGCGAAATGGTCTTCCATCGAGGCCCGGCCGGCATCGGCTATCTTTGGGCATCCGCCGGCGTGGGTCTGCTCGCGGGCGGCGCATTCGCGCACCGGCTGGGAAAACGGATTTCGTTCTCGGGTTACAAGCGCGCCATCGGAGTCTGTTACGTGATCCACGGCGGCTCGTATGTGGTGTTCAGCCAGATGTCCAGCTTTTCTCTGGCGATCCTGTTTCTGGGATTGTCGCGCGCCGCCATCGCGGTCAGTTCCGTATTAAACGTTTCGCAATTGCTGCGGCACTTGCCGGACGAATTTCGCGGGCGAGTTTTCGCCACCAATGAGACGATGTCATGGTCAATGATGATGCTCTCGATGCTGGGCGCGGGCTTAGCTTCGCAAAGATGGAGCCCCCAGACGATCGGGGCCATCTCGGGAGTCTTAAGTTCGAGCACCGCCATTTTCTGGGTGTGGGCCAACTGGACTGGACGATTGCCGGAGCCTGCCGTGGCCGGTATCGCGCCGGAAGAAGTCGAGGTCCACGGAGATCCCGTGGTTTAGATTGATAAAGGTGTAGATGGAGAAGATCGTATTAGTAACCGGCGCGGCCAAGCGCATCGGACGCGGAATCGCGATCCGTCTCCACCAAGCCGGCTATCGGGTCGCGATTCATTACGGCACGTCGGAGAAAGAGGCCCGCGCAACCGCGGCGGAGTGCGGCGGAGCGGAAATCTTCCAAGCGGATCTTGAAAACGTGGAGGAAATCCGGCGCCTGTTCGGCGAAGTGGCCGACCGCCTGGGCTCGCTCTACGGACTGGTGAACAACGCCGCTCGCTTCCGGCGCGTCGATCCGCTCGCGATGACGGAAGCGGATTGGGATTTCATCCAGTCGGTGAATCTGAAAGCGACCTTTTTTTGCTGCCAGCAGGGCGCGCTGCTGATGCGGAAGTCAGGCGCTGGACGAATCGTGAACATCAGTTCGCTGGGCGGGATACGTCCCTGGGCCGACCACGCGCACTATTGCGCGTCGAAAGCCGGTGTGATCATGCTGACGAAAGCGCTTGCGAAAGCATTCGCGCCGGAGATCACGGTGAACTCGGTCGCTCCCGGAGTAATTCTTTCCTCACCCGAGGAGCCTCGCACCAAGGACATGATCCGGGCGACGCCCGCGGGCCGTTCCGGAACGCCCGAGGAAGTGGCCGACGCGGTGCTCTATTTCTTGAACGCGTCGAATTTCGTGACCGGCCAGGTTTTGGCCGTCGACGGCGGATTGAGCCAACGGTAGCGAGAATCGGCTATTCGACCGTTACCTTGGTTCCGTGCTTCTCATGTTGCGACACGTGCTGGATGCGGGCGTCCAGAATGCTGCGCATGCCCTTCAGAACCTCGATCCGCGCGTTGCGGAAGTGCTCGCGCGTGTTCGCCGGCCAAAGGTGATCGATCAGCGCATTCATCTGCGGCTCGATGACATTGCAGTAAACGCAACCCTGGTGGAATTGCGCGTTGGTTTGCTTTTCGTCCATGTCAGCCCTCTTTCATCTCTACTGTTAACATTTTATTCTGAAGCGTGGCCCGAGTGGGAACCAGCGCCGCCATCGACATCGGCAGGCCGATGTGCCGGCGCAAAGTGCCGACCTCGATCACCAGCTCGTCGCCCTTTTTGAATAGACCCACTTCGCCCTTGACGGCGAACGGCAGGCGTAGGCGAACTTCGTAATGTGAGTTGCGTTTTTCGAAGCTATAAGGCGCTTCGGTGCGCGTCACCAGCGCGGGATCCTCGTTGCCGGAATAGAGCGCATCGGCGAGTTCGATCAGCCGATCGCGTCCCAGTACTTCGTGCGTGAACAGCGGCACTCGTTTCATGGCCACGGGCGAGAAATATTCTTCGATTTCGTCCAGAATCCTGGCTTGCGACGCGCGCCACTGATCGAACCATGTGTCGGTGACCTCGGTGGGGAGGACGCGGTTGACGATGACGCCGTCAACCGTCAAGCCGTGAAGCGAGAAGTAGACGAAAGCCCGCTGGGTCTCGCGCAAAACCATTTTTTCGGGATTCGTGACCAGCCGCACGCTGGTGGTCTTGGAATCTTCCAAAAGCTCGTCGATGCCCTCCAAGCGTCCGAACAGCTGCTGGATGTTTGCGAAGTAGCTGTCGGTGGGAAGCTCCACCGGCGAGAGCCGATTCGCCACCGGCCGCACGGCTTTCAGCAGCCCGCGCTGGAACGGGAAAATGTGCTTCATGTACCATTCGAGCGTGGTCGGCATGCTGACAAAGCGCATCGATTCGGCGGTGGGCGCGCAATCCAGCACGATCACCTGATAGCGCTCCTCGCGCCGGAACTGATTCACGTACATCATGGCGCTGAGCTCTTCCATGCCGGGCAGGATGGCCAACTCCTCGGCCTCGACGTCGCTGATGCCGGTGGTTCGGAGCACGGAGACGACGTAGGTGGAAATTTCGCGCCAGTGCCGCTTGATTTCCTTCTGGATGTTGACCTCTTGGATGGCGAGGTTGGCATCGATGGCGTAAGGGTCGCCGGTCTGTTCCTGGAACAGGCTGGTTTCCAGGTCGAACGCGTCGGCCAGACTGTGCGCCGGATCGACGCTCATCACCAGCGTTCGGTAACCGAGACGGGACAACTGGAGACCGGTGGCGGCGGCGATGCTGGTTTTGCCGACGCCTCCCTTACCGCTGAAGAGCAGAATGCGCATGGTTGGATTTTAGAGCGGTACCGAAGCCATGTTCCTTTACCGAAGGTCGATCACGCCTGCGCCCGTGATCCGAAACGAATCGCGCTCCTGCACGAAAACCACCGCCCGCAGATTTTCCCGTCTCCATTCGCGCGGCAAGCGTAGCGTCGACACCACCTGGCCCACATTGGCCCCGCGCGGATCGATTTTTCCGATCAATCCGAAGTTGCGCACCACCGGGGCGTGCCGCAACAGACGGCCTGCGTTTTCGCCGCGCGCCACGTTCGTCGCGAGCTCGCTCTCGGTGACCGCCAGGTAAAGATTCGCGTCCCGCAGCTTGGCATTTTTCGGATTGCTCACGCGCACCGACAGGTCCACCAAGTCCGCGCCGCCTTCATTCGGCGTGGTCTTCAGATCGATTACGGTGCTCTGCGCCTGCGCCGCCAGTCCGATCTGCTGATAGGCTTTATCGGCGTCGTCCCCGACAAAAGCGGCCTGACCGCTTACGATCATCTGCGGCGTATAGATATCTTCGGTTCGGAACGTCAGCGCGTAATCGTTTTGGCGCGCCCGATATTGAGCCGAGGAAAAGGGGTCGCTCCATCCGAGCTGGTTCCAATAGTCGACGTGCTCTTCGAGCGCGATGACCCGCGCACCCGCCACCGGCTGGGTGCGTTCCATCCGCGCCAGCAGGCCATCCGCGGGCGGACAACTGGAGCAGCCTTCGCTGGTGAACAGTTCCACGATCACGGGCACGCGCCGATCCTCCGCGCGGAGCAACGGAAGGCACAAAAGACCAGCCAGAACAAACAATCGCATGCAACCCTCTTCTTTATTCTACGCGCCGCCGCTCCCGTTCGCCGGGAACCCGACGTACTGAACCTCCTCTTCGAGTTCCACCCCATACCGGGCCATAACGCGAGCCTTCAGTTCGCCGATGATCTCGCCACAACTCGCGGGCGGTCCCCTGCCCGGCGTTGTAGATTAAGTTGGCGTGATAGTCCGCCACCCGGATTGTCGCCGTTCCGCATGCCCTTGGCGTCCACTTGTTCCAGAAAGTAAGCCGAGGGCACCTTGCCTTCGCGAATCACGCGAGCCCCTTTTTCGCCCGTTTGCACGTTACATAGCAGAAAGTAATCATGAAGACTCGAAGACGGCCCAATATGGTACGTTAATTTAGTTTGCCTAACGCGGTGAATTCGCCGCAAAGCTTGACTGTCCAAATGCGAGTGAACGCCGGCCGCCGTCCACGTCGTAACCGGAATGGCGCTCGGGTATCAGAAAGTTGTGGAAAATGATTCGGAACACGGGATTAATAATTCTCGCGGTTCTCGGTTTCCGCGGAATTGGAATCTGCGCCGATAGCTCGAATGGCGGGCCGACCACCATCCCTTTCACCTTCAATGTCAGCGCGTCGGAGCCCGCTGTAATAGATCCATGTACAACGCCTATCCAAATCCTATGTCTTACGCCGGAACGTGTGGGGCTCTTGGAGCGTGTCAAGCGCTTTGGGCTGACGACGATTCGTTTGGAACTGGCTCTTCCATCACGTTCACGCTGCCGAACGGAGCCTCCGTCAGCGCAACGCTCGGTCAGCCTATGTTCACGGAGACCCCTAGCACCACCATTATCACTACTTCAGCGACCATCCTTGGCGGGACGGGCATCTTTACAAATGCCACTGGAAGCTTTCAACTCACCCAGACATCCAACCGCGTCGACCCGAGCCCTACCAATACTCTTACCTATACTCTGACGGGTTCGGGCACCATCGTCGAATCGCCGGACGCGGGCGGCGTAACCGTGCTCCCCTCGTCCGTTCAGCTACAGGCTCCTCAGGCCAGCAGCGCCGCAGTGTCGAGTAGCCTGATTGTGAACAATCAGGGGTTGACTGCCGTCTCTTTCACGGCGTCCGCGGCCGTGACTTCGAAATCGGACTGGCTCTCCGTCTCGCCCGCCTCGGGCTCGGTTCCGGCGGGTTCGTCGGGCTCTATCCAGGTGACTGCGAACCCTTCCGGACTGGCGCTGGGAGTTTACAACGGACAAGTAAATGTGGACGTAAGCGGCGGTTTGGTAGTGGTTCCGGTATTGCTGATTGTCGGGGACAACGGCGCGAACCTGCAGCTCTCGGGGACGGGCGCATCCTTCGTGGCGGCGTTCGGTGGCTCGGCGCCCGCTGCCCAGACGCTTCAGGTCCAAAACACTGGAGCAGGCGATCTGACCGGCTTAACGGCCACCACGACGGTCACGGGGTCGGAGCCCAATTGGCTGCATGCTTCTATTGCGGCGGGGTTCGCTAGCCAGACGTCCACGCCGTTTACGATCACCGTAGACCCTGGATCGCTCCCCGCCGGCATGTACTATGGCCAAGTTAATTTCACTATGCCGAAGGCAGCGAATTCGCCGCAAAGCGTGAGTGTCCAGATGCAAGTGAACGCCGGCGCTCCGCCGACTTTCCAGCCAGGGGCCGTCATCGTCGTCGTTCCCTCCGATTCCAACACTGGCGCGATAGGCCCGGCTCCTCCGCCCTCACAAGTGATGATTACCAACCCCGGCTTGTCAACCGTGAATTTTACTGTGACGCCGCACAGCGACCCGCCGAATCTCGCTGCACCAGGTCCATGGTTCGAGTTCGGCCCCACGTCGGGTGTTCTCGCACCGGGCGAACAAACCAACCTGCAGATCACTATTTCGTCCAGTTGCTTTACCACTGCCGATACCTGCGGATTTGGCGGTTTGCCCTCCTACGCCGTGGTGAGCGTGAATTTTCCTGAACTCGACTTCACATACTACCTGTGGACGAACGTGACTTTGACTGGGGGCAGTTCCGCGCCGCCGATCCCTGCTTGGGGCACCCCTCCTCCTGGTGTCGCTTGCCCGGGCTGCCATTACCGTGGCTCCTCATCCAGCGCCGGCCTTCCGCCATTGAGTCCGTCGAGCACACCGGCGGCCTGTACGCCAAGCGTGTTAGATGGAATGATCACATCGCAGTCGCTATCGGGATTTCAGACAACGGTGGGGCAGCCCACACCACTACAGTTGACGATCTTCGATAATTGCGGCAACAATCTCAACAGCGGCACGGTGTTTGCCTCCTTCTCCAACGGCGACCCGGCAGTGCCTCTGAATCCTCTAGGGGCGGGACAGTGGTCGGCGACGTGGGTTCCGTCGAATGCGTCCGCCAGCGCGACGATCACCCTGCAAGGCGTATCGGAGAGCGGCCTCTTTGGAAGCGGAAGTTTGTCGGGTCCGGTCGCAGCCAGCACGTCAACACCGATCATCAACGCGGGCGGAATCGTCAACGCGGCCAGCGGCGCGTCCGTGATCGCTCCGGGAGATTTCATTTCCATCTACGGCCTGAATCTGGGCGGCGGGCAGACGGCAACTACCACCCCGTTTCCAACCTCGCTGGCAACCCAGGTCTTCCTGGGCGGCCAGTCCTTGCCGCTCTACTTCACCAGCGGCAAGCAGATTGACGCCATCGTGCCGTACGACATCGCCGCCAACTCCACGCAACAGCTCATCATTCAATCCGGAAACGCCCTTTCGCAACCGCAGAACGTGACCGTGGCCACCGCGCAGCCCGGCGTGTTCACACAGAATCAGAGCGGCAGCGGTCCAGGCGCCATCCTGGGGCAGAAACCGGGCGGAGTTCCCAAGCTGAACACGGCGGCGAATCCGGCCAGCGCCGGCGACGCTTTGTTGATTTACTGCACCGGCCTCGGGACCGTGACTCCGCCCGTTGCGGCTGGATCGGCCGCGCCGACCTCCCAACTGTCCAACACTGACAATGCGGTGACGGCAACCGTCGGCGGCCAGAACGCCCAAGTTCTGTTCCAGGGGTTGGCGCCGGGATTCGTCGGGTTGTACCAGGTCAACGTGACCGTGCCCTCCGGTATTGCCGCGGCGGATGATGTTCCGGTGATCTTGACTGTCGCCGGCGCTGCCAGCGCGCCCGTCACGGTTGCGATCCAATAACGAACTTCTCAGCTGGCGCCGTTCGCCGGGAACCCGACGTACTGCACCTCCTCTTCGAGTTCCAACCCAAACCGGGCCATTACGCGAGCCTTCAGTTCGCCGATGATCTCGCACAACTCGCGGGCGGTCCCCTGCCCGGCGTTGTAAATCAAGTTGGCGTGATAGTCCGCCACCCGGATATCCCCGTTCCGCATGCCCTTGGCGTCCACCTGTTCCAGAAAGTAAGCCGAGGGCACCTTGCCTTCGCGAATCACGCGCTCCGGAACTTGTTTGCGAGCCGCTTCGGGAAGATCCGCCCAAAGCAGGTTCTTGAATATGCTGCCGGCGCACTTCATCGAAGGTGGGTACTTCGCCGTCCGGATTTCGAGAATCTCCGTAGCCTTGGCGCGTAGCCCGTTCCCGGCGCCTTTATCCATCCGGAGTTCCGCCGAGAAGATCACCCACTCCTTGTGTTTCTTGAAAACGCTCTCCCGATAGCGGAACTCGCACTTGGGGTTTGTGAACACGCGAATACCGGTCCCGTCGAAGAAGCGCACCTGCCGGACTCGTTCTTCCATGGAGTGTCCATACGCTCCCGCATTGCCATAAATCGCCGCGCCCACCGAGCCCGGTATTCCGGTCATGGTCTCGATGCCCTGGAGTTCGCGGTCGATACAATAATCCACCAAGGCCTGCAGCTGGGCCCCCGCTTGGACGCTCACCGTATCGCCGTTCGCGTGGATGCCCGCCGCTGTGAACCGCAGCACGATGCCCGGAAATCCCCGGTCGGAGACGATCAGGTTGGTTCCATCGCCCACCACCGTGAGGGCCGCCCCGCCCGACCGCGCAATTTTGACCGCCTCCATGAAGGTGGACTCTCCGCCCGTCTCGGCGTACACTTCCGCCGGACCGCCGATTCCGAATCGCGTGCGCCGGCTCAGCAAGGCTCCTTGCGAAGTCTTTAGAAAGGGAAGGTTGGCCAGCCGCTCGATCACTTTTGGATGAACGGGCATCTTGGTCCATACTAAGCGAAAGGAGCATCTCCATGCCGTCCGCCGTTTTCCCGGGGTTCCCCGCCGAAGGCATCGCGTTTCTGAAGAGCCTCAAGCGCAATAACCGGCGCGAGTGGTTCCAGCCGCGCAAGCACTTGTACGAACAACATCTCAAGGAGCCCATGTTGGATCTGGTTGCGGCGCTCAATGCCGAGTTCGTCAATTTCGCGCCCGAATACGTCAGCGAACCCAAAAAAGCGGTCTTCCGTATTTACCGCGACACGCGCTTCAGCGCCGACAAGACGCCTTACAAAACGCATATCGCCGCCTATTTCTCACGCCGGGGCCCGTCGCGTCTGGCCATGGGCGGATTCTATTGCAGCGTTTCCACCGATCAGATCGAGGTCGCGGGAGGGATCTACCATCCGGCCCCCGACGTAACGCTGCTCCTCCGGTCTTACATCGCCGAAAACCACGGGGAATTGCGCCGCATACTCGCCGGCAAAAACGTCCGCAAGCTCCTGGGCGATCTTCAGGGAAGCGAGCTACAACGCATTCCGAAAGGCTTCGACGCAACGCATCCGGCGGCGGATCTGATCAAGAAAAAAGACTGGATTCTAAGCGTGCCCCTGGATCCATCCCTGGCCACCACCCGTAAGCTCCACGGCGAGATCGCCGAGCGCTTTCGGGCCATTGCCCCTTTAATCGAGTTCCTCAACCGGCCATTAGTCGCGAGAAAGCCGGATAGAAAATCGCTGGAGTATTATTCCTGACCGCGCCTCGAGACAAACCCATTTGTTCTTTCCGTCCTAATCAGGTACAATGCTTGCAATTAGCCCTCGCGCTAACGGCATTGGGGATCGTCGCACTCACCAAACATAAATTATTGTTTCTGTTCGCTGACGCACCGCTGCCGATTTTCGGTCAACAGCGGGGTTCTAGGGAATTCTGATAATGTGGAACGCGAATCATTTTTCACGATTCGATTTTTCGACCACAGATCAAAGGAGATCCCATGAAGAAGCTTGTATTGTCGTTTTGGCTCGCCCTTGCGGCGGCCGGTCTTTTCGTCGCCCAATCCGCCATGCGGGCGGACGATCCCGCACCCACGTGCCCGCCGGAATGTCCGGGGCAAGGTAATTAACTCGATTCCAAGCGCGCGGGACAGCTCGGCTGTCCCGCTGCTTCAAGCGGCCTGTTCTTCGCGGAGCGGGCCGTTCGGCAAATCCTGGCCGGGACGAAAGACGCTGATCCAAATCACGAGACAGAGCGTGAGCGCCGACAGCATATAGTTGTTAACCAAAGTTTTCTTCGTCCAACCCATATTCATCACAAAGTACGCGATAGCATAGATTGCGAAATAGCCGGCCAGCATGCTTTCGTGCCGGAACAGACTGGTCTTCAAACTGCTGCGAACGACAAAAAGGAACAACAGCGCGGACAGCACAAGAAATACGGCCAGCACGGTGGAAACATACCGCTTCGTCAAGAACTCAAACTGCAACACTGCCTGCAAGCGGATCGCGCTAAAGCGGCCGAGTTCGGCTCGCACCGGAAGTGCGGCGAACAGCAATGCCGTCAGCAGCGCGAACAGCAGCAGCGGCCGCGCGGATCGAATCATGGAGCCGTATTGGTTCCAAAGAGCCGCATGGACCTCCAAGGCCACCCCGATCTGCAGCAGCAGAAGAAGCGGTTCGGTCCAAAGCCAGAAATACGTGTAGGAAATCGGCAGAGCGCCGTTGGATGCCACCGTGTAGTGAACGGCGACCAGCGAACGAAGCACCGCGCAGCCCAAATAGAGGGTAAAGATCGGGTGCCGCTTAGCCAGCCGCGTCCACAACAAGTGGGCGCAGAACAAGAACTGGACCGCCACCGAACTGTACCACAGTACATTAGTCGGTCCTGGCATTATGTGCTTGTAGAACAGTAAACACTAGAAGCGTCTTAACGTCAAGACCGAAAGAGCCGCGTAGCGCTACTACTTTTTCTTCTTGGGCGCGTTCGGATTCGTATAGTCGGTCTGAATGGTCGCGCCGATCATTTGAAGCATCGCCTTGGATGC